>Ga0315912_10005760_pt1 | contig 11292 bp, 9 predicted proteins | sample VfabasoilMG_FD_204469 | JGI IMG/M metagenome (GOLD analysis project Ga0315912, IMG submission 204469) | Garden soil microbial communities collected in Santa Monica, California, United States - V. faba soil | ecosystem: Environmental > Terrestrial > Soil > Garden | place: USA: California...
GCCGCGACATGAAGTGCTCGGTCGTCTCGATCACCTCCGCCGTGGTGCGCTTGGTAGAGAGATCGCGCGCGAACTCGTAGAGCGTGCGTGCCCGCCGCTCGCGATGGAAGGCGACCCGCGCCTGGAAACGCAGGTTGCCGGCGAGCTGCCCCGTGATGATGCCCACCGCGAGCATCACGCCGAAGGTGAAGAGGTACTCGGGGTCGCTCACCATGAGCGAGTAGATCGGCGGGACGAAGAAGAAATCGAAGGCGAGCACGTTCAGGATCGCCGCGAAGATCGCGGGCCCGCGGCCCCAGCGCACCGCGATGAGGATCACGGCGAGGAGGTAGACCATGACGAGGTTCGCCGGCTCGAAATACCGGTGCAGGACCAGCGCGATCAACGTCGCGACGATCGCGACGAGCCCCGTCCAGAAATAGCGCATGCGCTTCTCGCCGGCGCGAGGGTCGCGAGTGTCCACGGCCAGGGTCGGCTGCCCGAGCTTGGGCCCCGTCTCCTTCCCGGCTGCGCCGATCTCGATGAGGTCGATGTCGTCGCTCTCCGCCGCGAGCCGCTCGGAGAGGCTGCGCATGACGTGGAAGCGCGGGCGGGCGCTGCGGCCGAGAAGGATCGTGGAGATGTTCTCGACGCGCGCGTAGTCCACCACGGCCGCCGCCGCATCGTTGCCCGTCAGGATCGCGGTGCGCGCGCCGAGCTCCTCGGCGAGGCTCACCACCTGCAGGATGCGCCCGCGCTCTTCCGCCGGAAGGCGCTGCAGCGCCGGAGTCTCGACATAAGCCGCGGTCCACGGCACGTCGAGCTGGTTCGCGAGGCGGGCCGCGCTTCGCACGACGTGCTCGGCACCGGGATTCGGGCCGATGCAGCAGAGGATGTGGCCCTGCGTCTTCCAGACCGCGCCGATCGCCTTCTCCGCACGGTACTTCTGCACCTCGTCCTCGACGACGTCGGCCGTGCGGCGCAGCGCGATCTCGCGAAGCGCGAGGAGGTTTCCCTTGCGGAAGAACTTCGCGGCCGACGCCGCCTTCACCTCCGGGCTCAGCACCTTCCCCGCCTTCAGGCGCGCGAGGAGCTCGTCGGCCGACATGTCGACGATGACCGTTTCCTCGGCGCTGTCGAAGAACGTGTCCGGAACGGTTTCCCGCCCCGCCTCGATGCCCGTGATCTCGCCCACGACGTCGGCGAGGCTGTCGAGCTCCTGCACGGTCATCGTCGTGAAGACGTCGATGCCGTTTCCGAGGAGCTCGTCCACGTCGTTCCAGCGGTGAGGATGGCGCGAGCCGGACGGGTTCGCGTGCGCAAGCTTGTCGACGAGCACCACGTCCGGATGGCGCGCGAGGACGCGGTCGAGATCGAGCTCGCCGGGCCGCGCGGCGCCGTCGACCGCGAGCGGCGCGACGACCTCGAAGTGAGGGAGCATCCCCTCCGCCTCGGGATCCGCGTGCGTGTCGACCGTGCCGATGATGACGTCGCGGCCCGTGTCCCGCATGCGCTTGCCCGCGACGAGCATCGCGAAAGTCTTTCCGACCCCGGGAAACGCGCCGAAGAAGATCTTGAGCTTCCCGCGAGCGGGGTTGGCCCCCGCCGGGACAGGCTCCGGATCGCCCGGTGGAACCGGCAACGATTCAGCCATCCCCAATTCTAAATCCCACGGAAGAGCCGGAACGGAAAAACCGGGGACGGGCCACGTTTTCCGGATATTCTGAAAGCCTCAAGAACGGCAGAACGTGGCCTGTCCCCGGCTTTCCGATGGATGACGCCCTCTTCCTCGCCCGCGCGCAGTTCGGGCTGAACATCGGGTTCCACATCCTGTTCCCGACGCTCACCATTGCGTTGGGCTGGTTCCTCTTCGGCTTCCGCATCGCCTACCAACGCACGCGCGACCCGGCGTGGCTCGCGACGTACCGCCTCTGGGTGAAGGTGTACGCGCTGTCCTTCGCGATGGGGGTCGTGAGCGGCATCACGATGTCGTTCCAGTTCGGCACCAACTGGCCGCGCTTCATGACGAGCGTAGGGGCCATCGCCGGGCCGCTGCTTTCGTATGAAGTGCTCACCGCGTTCTTCCTCGAGGCGACTTTCCTGGGGGTCATGCTCTTCGGCATGAACCGCGTGCCGGACTGGGTGCACATCACGTCCACCTTCCTCGTCGCCTTCGGCACCACGGTGTCCGCCTTCTGGATTCTCGCGCTCAACTCCTGGATGCATACGCCGACGGGCCACGTGCTCGACGGCAACCAGTGGATCGCCGCGGATTGGTGGGCCGTGATCTTCAACCCGTCGTTTCCGTACCGGCTCGCGCACATGCTGCTCGCCTCCGCCCTCACCGCAAGCTTCGTGATCGCCGGCCTCTCCGCCTGGCGCCTGTTGCGCGATCGTTTCGACAACGGGGCGCGCTGGACGTTGCGGGCGGGACTCCTCGCCGCCGCGGGCGTCATCCCGGTGCAGGTGTTCGTCGGCGACCTGCACGGCCTCAACACGCTCGAGCACCAGCCGGCGAAGATCGCCGCGATGGAGGCGATCTGGAATACCGAGCGGGGCGTACCGCTCGTGCTCTTCGCGATCCCGGACGAGAAGCACAAGCGGAACGACTACGCGATCGAACTTCCCTACGGCGCGAGCCTCATCCTCAAGCACGACGCGCGCGCCGAGCTGAAGGGCATCGACGCGTTCCCCGACCATCCGCCCGTCGCGCCCGTCTTCTTCGCTTTCCGCGCGATGGTCGGCATCGGCGTGCTGATGCTGGTCATCGCGTGGTGGGGGGTATGGATCACGCGGAAGAAGCGGGTTCCCCCGCCCTGGGCGCTGTGGATCTTCGCCGCGTTCACGTTCTCCGGATGGGTCGCGACGCTTTGCGGCTGGATCGTGACGGAGGTGGGACGGCAACCGTGGCTCGTCACCGGCGTGCTGCGCACGGCCGATGCCGTGGGCGATGTCTCCGGAGCAGCGCTCGGAGCGAGCCTCACGGGGTACATCCTCACGTACGCCACGCTCTTCGTCGCCTACATGGTCGTGCTCACGCACCTTTCAGGGAAGGGCGCGGACAAGGTGAAGGAAGAGCCGACCGCGGCCGGCTTCGCGGCGGCGAAAGGCACCGATTGATGGACCTCCCGCTCATCTTCATGGTGCTCATGGGAGTGTCCGTGCTCGCGTATGTCGTGCTCGACGGCTACGATCTCGGCGTCGGGATGCTCATGCCCGCCGCCACCGACGACGAGCAATCGTTCATGGTTTCCTCGATCGGGCCGTTCTGGGATGCGAACGAGACGTGGCTCGTGCTGGGCGTCGGCATCCTCCTCGCGGCGTTCCCCGCCGCGCACGGCATCGTCCTGCAGGCGCTCTACCTGCCCGTGGTCGCGATGCTGGTCGGACTCATGTTCCGCGGCGTGGCATTCGAGCTTCGCGTGAAGGCGGAAGGCTGGCACCGGCAGATGTGGAACTGGCTCTTCTGGGCGGGCTCTTTCCTCGCTTCCTTCTCGCAGGGCTTCATGCTCGGGCGGTACATCACCGGGTTCGACCAGGGATTCGGCTACTGGCTCTTCGCGATGCTCGTCGGCGCGAGCCTCTGCGGCGGCTACGTGCTGCTCGGCGCGGGGTGGCTGATACTCAAGACCGAGGGCGAGCTGCAGAAGAAGGCCGTGAAATGGGCCCGCTGGGGACTCCTGTGGGTGGCGCTCGGCGTGGCGCTCGTGAGCCTCGGCACGCCGCTGGTGAGCGAGACCGTGCGCGACAAGTGGTTCGATTTCCCGCGCACGCTGTGGCTGATGCTGCTGCCGGCGGCGACGCTCGCCGCCGGGTGGTGGCTGTGGCGCTCCGCGGCGCTCGCCGGGGGCCGAAGCGACTGGCAGCCCTATGCGGCCGGAGTCACCATCTTCACGCTCGCGTTCCTCGGGCTCGCCTACAGCCTCTTTCCCTACGTCGTCATCGACCGCATGACGATCTGGGAAGCCGCCGCGCATCCGAGCGGATTGAAGGTCGTGCTCGCCGGCGCCGCCGTCGTGCTTCCCTTCATCGTGGGCTACACGATCCTCGCCTACCGGGTCTTTCGCGGAAAGGCCTCGAGAAGCCTTTACGACTGAACGTGCCGCAGCCTGCCGCCGCAGCTAGAATCGAGGCAGGGAGACAAGAAGCATGGAAACGTTGCAAGTCGCGGGCGTCATCGCCTGCATCTACGGAATCCTCTGGGCACGGGCAACCCTGACTGAAGGGAAAGCCGCGCTCGCCGCCGAGCATGCCGAGCCGCTGCGCCGCATCGAGCGGCCCACCGTCGTGAACAGCCTCGGCCCGGTGCTGCCGCTCATGGGCGGCCTCGCCCTCGTGAGCGTCGGGCAGCACAACGCGCTGGGGATCGCGGTCGCGGCGATCTTCTTCACCGTCGTGCTGCTCGCGCTGCGGGGGATCGTGCATGCCGAGCGCATGCGGGGAGTCGGCGTTCCCGAGGCGTACCAGGCGTCGTACCGGAAGGCGCACGCGATCCGCGCGGCGAGCCTCGCGCTATGCGCCGCGACCCTTGTTCAGCCCCTGCTCGCCTAGGAACCTCACGCACTCCTCGGGCGGGACCGGGCGGCTGAAGAGGTAGCCCTGCATCTCGTCGCAGCCATGCGCCTTGAGGAAGTCGCGCTGCGCCTCGTTCTCCACGCCTTCGCCGATCACCTTGAGGTGCAGGCTGTGGCCGAGCGAGATGATTGCCTTCGGGAGGATGCCGCCGTCGGGGCCGCCCGCCGCCGTGATGTCGCGCACGAACGAGCCGTCGATCTTGAGCGCGTTCAACGGCAGGCGCTTGAGGTAGGAAAGGCTCGAGTATCCCGTCCCGAAGTCGTCCACGGAGAGGCGCACGCCGATGGCGCGCAGGCCCTGGAGCGTCGCGATGACGTTCTCCACGTCGTGCATGACCATGCTTTCGGTGAGCTCCATCTCGAGCTGGTCGGCCATGCCGGTGTCGGCGACGATGTCGGCAACGACGCGCACGAGTCCGCCGCCCCAGAACTGGCGCGCCGAAAGGTTCACCGAGATGCCGACGGGCGCATAGCCCGCCTTTCGCCACGCGCGGCCCTGCTCGCACGCCGTGCGAAGCACCCACTCCCCGATCGGCACGATGAGCCCGGTTTCCTCGGCGAGCGGAATGAAGCGATCGGGAAAGATGATCCCGCGCTCGGGATGCTGCCAGCGGACCAGGGCTTCGACACCGTCCACGAGGCCTGTCTTCAGGTTCACGCGCGGCTGGTAGTGCAGCAGCAGCTCCTTGCGCTCGATCGCCCGGCGTAGCGCTTGCTCCATGTTGAGCCGCTCGATGGCGAGCTCGTTCATCTCGGCCGTGTAGAACTGGAAGGTGTTCCGGCCCTGCGACTTCGCGCGGTACATCGCGGCATCGGCGTTCTTGAGGAGCGTCGGCACGTCGGGCCCGTCCTGCGGATACAGGCTGATGCCGGCGCTGCACGTGATGTTGAGCTCGCGATCCTCGATCATCATCGGCTCGCTGATCCGGCCGATGATGCGGCGCATGGTCCGGAAGATCACGTCCTCGCGCGTCTGGTCGTTCAGGATCAGCACGAACTCGTCGCCGCCGAGGCGCGCCACGGTGTCGCCGTCGCGCACGGCCGAGAGGAGCCGCTCGCCGACGTTGCGAAGGAGCTCGTCGCCATAGTTGTGCCCGAGCGAGTCGTTGATCACCTTGAAATGGTCGAGGTCGATGAAGACCACGGCGACGTTGCGCACGTGGCGCTGCGAGCTCACCGCCTGCTTGAGGCGGTCGTTCAGGAGGTGGCGGTTCGGCAGCCCGGTGAGCGTGTCGTAGTTCGCCTGGCGCTCGAGCTCTTCCTGGTAGCGCTTGCGCTCGATCGAGTACTGCATCGCGCGCAGCAGCAGCTCGCGGTCGATCTTGCCCTTCACGAGGTAGTCCTGCGCGCCGCTCTTCACCGCGAAGAGCGCGAGCGTCTGGTCGTCGTTGCCCGAGAGCACGATGATCGGCACCTTGGGCGAGTGCGCGTAGACCTTCGAGAAGGTCTCGAGCCCGTGGCTGTCGGGGAGCGACAGGTCGAGCAGCACGAGCTCGGTCTCCTCGAGAGAGAGGAGCTCCAGCCCGCGGGAGAGGCGGTCGGCGCGAGAGAGACGGAACGGCGTCGCGGGATCTTCGCGCAGCATCTCCTCGATGAGGCGCGCGTCTCCCGGGTTGTCCTCGATGAGGAGGACCGACTGGGCCGCCGCGTCTACGAATCCTGTCCCCGTGGGGGGCGCCCCAAGGACGATCATCGCGTGGGCAGCGTGGCGATCGTGAGCCAGAAGCGGTCGATGGACTGGATCACCGTGATGAACTTCTCCAGGTCCACGGGCTTCGTGACATAGCAGTTGGCGTGCAGGTCGTAGCTTCGCAGGACGTCCTCCTCCGCCTGCGAGGTCGTGAGGATCACCACCGGGATGGATCGCAGCTCGGTCGTGCCCTTCATCTCCGAAAGCACTTCGCGGCCGTCCTTCTTCGGCAGGTTGAGGTCGAGCAGCACGATGTCCGGCCGCGGGCTGTCCTTGTACTTGCCGCGCCGATGGAGGAATTCCAGCGCCTCGACGCCGTCCTGCGCCCAGTGCAGGTTGTTGTACACCTTGCCTTCGCGCAGGGCTTCCTGCGTGAGCCGGTAGTCGCCGGGATTGTCTTCGACGAGCAGGATTTCCACGGGAGGGGCCTCTTCGTGCGTGAATGTCATGGGGATCCTTTCGCTGCGAGGTCCCGGGGGATGGTGAATCCGAACGTGCAGCCCTTGCCCGGCTGCGACTCCACCCAGATCCGGCCCCCGTGACGGTCGACGATCTTCTTGCAGATGGCGAGGCCGATGCCGGTGCCGGGGTATTCGGCCTTGGTATGAAGGCGCTGGAACATCATGAAGATCCGCTCCGAATACTGGGGGTCGAGCCCGATCCCGTTGTCGCTAACGGAGAAGATCCAGACGTCGGGACGCTCCTCGCAGGCCACATGGATGATCGGCGGCGCCTCGGCGCGGAACTTCATGGCGTTGCCGATGAGATTCTGGAAGAGCTGCGTGAGCTGCTGGCCGTCCGCGACGATCGTGGGCAGGGTTGCCTGGGTGACGGTCGCGCGGCTCGCCTCCTGGGCTGCGCGCAGGTTGAGGAGCGCCTTGGCGAGCGCCGCCCGGGTGTCCGTCGGCTGGAATTCCCTCCCGCGGGTGCCGACGCGGGAGTAGGCGAGGAGGTCCTCGATGAGCTGCTTCATGCGCGCAGAGCCGTCGACGATGTACCCCATGAACTCCTTCGCGTCGCCGTCGAGCCTGTCGCCGTGGCGCCTCGCCAGCAGCTGCGTGTAGCTCGAGATCATGCGCAGCGGTTCCTGCAGGTCGTGCGATGCGACGTAGGCGAACTGCTGGAGCTCCTCGTTGGAGCGCGCGAGCTCCTTCGCCTTCTTCTCCAGCTCGTCGTGCGCTTCGCGGATGCGCGCGGCGTTCTCGCGGCGCCGCGTGATGTTCCGGGCCACGCCGCGGTAGCCGCGGAAGCGGCCTTCGGTGTCGAAGAGCGGCTCGCCCGAGGCGCTCAGGTAGACGACGCGCCCGCCTGCAGCGCGCCGCCCATACTCGAAGTCCTTGAACGGCTTGTGCGCTTCGAGCACCGCTTTGTGCGCATCGACGTCTTCCTGGGAGACGCCAATGAGCTCCGTGTCCCACCTCGCCTTGCCGACGAGCTCCTCGGGCTTCACGCCCACGGCGGCCTCGATGCCGCGCGACACCGAGGTGAACCGGAACTGCTCGTCCTGCTCCCAGAACCAGTCGGAGGAGAGCCCGGTGAGGCTGCGGAAGCGCTCCTCGCTCTCGCGCATCGCCATCTCGGCCTGCCGCCTCGCCATGAGCTGGCCGATCTGGTAGCCGACGCTGACGGTCACCTGCAGCAGCCACTTGTCCGGCCGGCGCGGCTCGCGGCTGAAGAACTCGATCGCCCCCAGGACCTTGTCGCCCATGAGCACGGGAAGCGCGAAGGCGCCGCGCAAGCCCGCCTGCGCCGCCAGCCGGGCGCGCTGGAAATCCTTGCGTTCGGTGACGTCCTCGATCCAGACCGATTCGCCGCTCGAGAGCACGCGCCGGATCATCCCGGTCTTGGACGGCACGAACGTCTCGCGGGCGCTCGCCGCCAGGAAGTCGCGAATGCGCTCGTCGTCCACGCACCAGGACTCGATGCAATGGAGCACGTTCTCGCGCTCGTCGAGGCTCCACCGGGCCCCGCACACCCAGTCGAGGCGCTCGCACATCACCTGGATGATTCCGCGGATCGCGTCGCCGAGCGATTCGGAGCTTCCCAGGAAGCGCGTCACCGCGTGCTCGATCGCCTCGCGCTGCTCCGCTTGCTTGCGTTCGGTGATATCGACAATGGTGCCGATGAGGCCCGCGATGTCGCTCCCGCTGCTGGGAAAGGTCGCCTTGTAATAGATGCAGTGCCGGAGATGCCCATCGGGCGCGCTGATCGGAATCTCGTAGCTCTGGCTGCCGGGGGTCTTCCAGAGCGCCTCGTCCATCGCCATGTGGCGCTGCGCGATGGCGGGGTCCTGCGGATAGAGGTCGGAGACGAACGAGCCGATGATCGCGGTGCGCGGGATGCCGAAGAACTCCTCCCACGCGCGGTTCACGCCGATGTAGCGGCCGTCGCGCGCCTTGAAGAAGACGGGAATGGGCAGGACCTCGATGAGGTCCTGCGCGACGCGCAACTGCTCCGGTAGCTGCAGCCCGTCGTTCAGCTGTCCCAAGTCTCCCCCTCGGCGGGAACGGTCGTTGCCGTTCCTTGTGGGGGGATTATGGGGGTGAGATGGTGGAACGTGGAAGGTAGAAGATCACTCACCCTCTACCCTCCACCCGCTGCCTACTTCTCTATCAAATGCCGCTTTTCCTTGACCTCTTTCCAGTCGTCCGCGTCCGCGGGAGCGGGCTTGCGCTCGACCAGGGGCTTCCAGGCCTTCGAAAGCTCCGCGTTGAGCGGGATGAAGTCGCGCTGGTCGGCCGGAACGTCGTCCTCGGCGAAGATCGCCTCCACCGGGCACTCGGCGACGCACAGGGTGCAGTCGATGCACTCGTCCGGGTCGATCACCAGCATGTTCGGGCCCTCCCGGAAACAGTCCACCGGACAGACGTCCACGCAGTCGGTGTACTTGCATTTCACGCAGGACTCGGTGACCACGTACGTCATGGCGGTGCCTCGAAACGGGGAACGCTGGCGGAAGGGACCGGTATTATAATCTCTGCTCCGCATCGCCTCACACCCTTCCCCGTGGCCGAATCCATCATCCACATCACTGACGACACGTTCGAGCTGGAAGTCCTGCAATCCACCACCCCGGTCCTCGTCGACTACTGGGCGGAATGGTGCGGGCCGTGCAAGATGATCGCGCCGGCCCTCGACCACATCGCCAGCGAGTACGCGGGCCGCCTGAAGGTGGCGAAGCTCAACATCGACGAGAATCCCGTGACGCCGCCCAAGTACAACGTGCGCGGCATCCCCACCCTGATGCTGTTCAAGAATGGCTCGCTCGAGGCGCAGAAGGTCGGCGCGCTGTCCAAGACCCAGCTCGCCGCATTCATTGACAGCAATATCTAAAACCCACTACCCTTTGGCCAGACTCCTGGCTCGTCCCCGCCTCACCCCCCGATTTCCGTAGCTTCCTGCCGTAGCCAGGCATTTCCCTTTCCTCGCAGCAGCGGCCCGTGATCGCTCCCGGGCCCGTTCAAACGATGCATCTATCCGACCTCAAGCTCAAACACGTCTCCGAGCTCGTCGACATGGCGATCGCCAACGAGCTCGAAGGCGCGAACCGCCTGCGCAAGCAGGAGCTCGTGTTCGCGCTCCTCAAGCACCAGGCCAAGAAGGGCGAGGCCATCTTCGGCGACGGGACCCTGGAGGTCCTCCAGGACGGATTCGGGTTCCTCCGCTCGCCGGACACCTCCTACCTCGCGGGCCCGGACGACATCTACGTCTCGCCCTCTCAGATCCGGCGCTTCAACCTGCACACGGGCGACTCCATCGTCGGCGAGATCCGCACGCCGAAGGACGGCGAGCGCTACTTCGCCCTCGTCAAGGTCGACAAGGTCAACGGCGAGCCGCCCGAGAACGCGAAGACCAAGATCCTCTTCGAGAACCTGACCCCGCTCCATCCGGACGAGGTCATGGGCCTCGAGCGCGACATCAAGGCCGAGGAGAACCTGACCGGCCGCGTGCTCGACATCATCGCGCCCATCGGCAAGGGGCAGCGCGGCCTCATCGTCTCGCCGCCCAAGGCGGGCAAGACGGTGCTCATGCAGCACATGGCGCACGCGATCACCGCGAACCATCCCGAAGCCGTCCTCATCGTGCTCCTCATCGACGAGCGGCCCGAGGAAGTGACGGAAATGACGCGCACGGTGCGCGGCGAGGTCGTGGCATCGACCTTCGACGAGCCGGCCACCCGCCACGTGCAGGTCGCCGAGATGGTGATCGAGAAGGCGAAGCGCCTCGTCGAGCACAAGAAGGATGTCGTGATCCTGCTCGATTCCATCACCCGCCTCGCCCGGGCCTACAACACGGTGGTCCCGGCCTCCGGCAAGGTGCTGACCGGCGGCGTCGACTCCAACGCCTTGCAGAGACCCAAGAGGTTCTTCGGTGCGGCGCGAAACGTCGAGGAAGGCGGCTCGCTCACGATCATCGCGACGGCCCTCATCGACACGGGCTCGCGCATGGACGACGTGATCTACGAGGAATTCAAGGGCACCGGCAACATGGAAATCCATCTTGATCGCCGGATGGCCGAGAAGCGCGTCTATCCCTCGATCAACGTGAACCGCTCCGGCACTCGCCGCGAGGAGCTGCTGATCAAGCCGGACATCCTCCCGAAGGTCTGGATCCTCCGGAAGCTGCTTTTCGGCATGGACGAGCTCGAGGCGACCGAATTCCTGCTCGACAAATTGCGGGCGACCAAGAACAACGACGAGTTTTTCAACTCCATGAAGAGGGGGTAAGCCCCGCACCCCCATTCCGGGCGGCATGTAACTTGCAGTAACAAGCCCTTGCTTTCATTGCCCTTTTCCGGGATAATCGTGGTTTCTGGGGTCCAACTCCACGAAAAAATACTGTCAGGCCAGACACTTGGCCACCCCCTCTAGGCGAAGACCATGAAAGACGGCACCCACCCCAACTACCGCGAAGTCGTTTTCCTCGACACCAGCTGCGACTTCGGATTCGTGACCCGCTCGACGGTCGCGACCAACGAGACCATCAAGTGGAAGGACGGCAAGGAGTATCCGGTCTACAAGATCGAGATCTCGGCCGAGTCGCACCCCT
>Ga0315912_10005761_pt1 | contig 11291 bp, 10 predicted proteins | sample VfabasoilMG_FD_204469 | JGI IMG/M metagenome (GOLD analysis project Ga0315912, IMG submission 204469) | Garden soil microbial communities collected in Santa Monica, California, United States - V. faba soil | ecosystem: Environmental > Terrestrial > Soil > Garden | place: USA: California...
CTTCGCGGCATTCTTACTAAGAAAACTGCGAAGCCACCTTGGATTTCAAATCTTCATTTTTCATTTTCCGATTTCAAAGCACCCCTTCCGTCTTATCCCCCCATCACCCGACGAAACGCGTCCTCAATCCGGTATTCAAAATCGTTCAGGAACTGGAAGTATTGGTTCATTCGCGTCATCTGATCGGTGAAGATAAGAACGCCGATCGCCAACACCATAATTCCGCTGACAATCTCCAAAGCGCGAAAGTGTTTCTTGAAACGTGTGTAGAACGACAAAAAACGGTTTAGACCGAGGCTGGTACCGAGGAACGGCACACCCAAGCCAAGCGAATAAATAGCCAGAAGGAAGACGCCTCTTCCGACGGTATCCTGCTCGCTGGCGAGGGCGAGAATTGTCGCCAGGATCGGCCCCAGGCAGGGTGACCAGCCGAGAGCGAAAACCAGTCCAAGGACAAAAGCTCCCAAAAGGCCGCTCTTGGTTTGCACATTGTGCATTCGTTTGTCCTGGTACAAGGCGTTGATCCGGAACACGCCGAGGACGTGCAGACCAAAGATAAAAATGATGACCCCGGCGATCTTTCGCAAGATCGGCATTCTCACCAGAAGGAAACTCGTTACCGCCGTGGCCGTGGCTCCGAGGGCGATGAACGAGACAGTGAAACCCGCAATGAACATCAGCGAGGCAAGGATGACCTGGCGTCTCAGGCCCTTGTCTTGCGCATCTTCCTTCAGTTGATCGAGGGAAACGCCGGAAATGATCGAAAGGTAACCGGGCACGAGCGGCAGGACGCATGGCGACAGAAACGAGATGATGCCGGCGACAAAGGCCATCACGATGGACAGGCCTATTGATGTTTCCATAGGACTCTCAGTGTATTCAGAGGCGTTTTCACCGTTCCACGACAACCTTGGCTGAGGGAACCGCCAGACGAGTAAGGCGGCCGGAACCATCGACGGTGGCCTCGAGCTTGACATCGCCGACTTCGAGGGCATACGAGCGGTTGCCGGTAGAACGGACACGAGCCTGTCCGATCTGCATATCCTGCGGAACAAAAATGCCAAATCTCTGATCGGCGCCGGTGACTCTGTAAAGAAGCAGCAAGTAATGATGAAAGAAATTGTTGTCGATGATGAGGCCGCCATCGGGAAATCGGAATTCGGTGGAAGAGTCCGCTCCCTGTCCACTGATCGACATTTCACTCAGCGGGTTTTGAATCTTGATGCGAATCGCTCCGGGGCCACGTTTGTATTCGTACGACGTGGGATTCAGATTCTCATCGAGCTCCATGCGGGACGTGATAGAAGTTGGATCGCCGACCAACTGGGTCTTGCCTTCAGCCACCCAGCCCCGATCCCGTGAACGGATCGTGAATTCCTCGGTACCGATCGTTCGCCCGTCCTGGCGAATGGTGAAGCGCGCCGTTTCAGGCGTGATCGCAGCCAGCATCAGCAGAACTGTGAAAATCGAAGATGTCATAGATTCGCGACCTTCTGGACGATCTCCTCCGCAATGGCGTCCGGTAATCGATTATCAGTCAGGACGTGAATTCGCGCCAGTCTGTAAGAGGGGAGGCGCTCGGCATACAGTTGACGGGCGCGCTCCGCGTCGGCCAGCAACGGGCGGGTACCATCGGGGCGCACGCGTCCCTTTACCACGGCCAGGGAGGTATCCAACCATACGGAAACGCCACTGCTATCGACGACCGCGCGGTTAGCGGCGTCGATATACGCGCCACCACCCAAGGCGACGATCGCCTGAGGGGCCTCCGAAACGCGTTGCAGATGGGCACGCTCCAGTTCCCGAAAGTGCGGTTCACCGAATTGCGCAAAAATTTCCCGGACGGCAAGTTTCTCGGATTTCTCGATCTCGACATCGAGATCGAGAAATGGCCAACGCAGCTTCAGGGACAGCTCCCGTCCGACGGTGCTCTTCCCGGCTCCCATGAATCCGACCAGATAGATGCGTTGGATGGACATTACCCCAAAGCATTCTATGCGATGATACGCGGACCATGGCCGAGTATCGCCGTTTCTGGCAAAGCAGGTTGGTAAGTTGAAGGAGGTATTGTGGAGTTTCAAAATCGTGTCGCCATTGTAACGGGCGGCAGCCGAGGCATCGGACGCGCTATCGTCCAGGCTCTTGCGAGTGAAGGCGCGAAGGTGGCGTTCACCTACGCCCAGAACAAGGCGATGGCCGACGAGATCGCAAATGGCGACACCATCATCGGATTTCAAACCGACGCGACCAATTTCGAACAGGCAAAAGAGCTCGTCAAGCAGGTAAAAGAAAAATGGGGAGCGGTGGATATCCTGGTCAACAATGCCGGCATCACGCGGGACAAACTCGCTGCCATGATGAGCGAGAAAGACTGGGATGATGTCATTGACACGAATCTGAAGGGCGTCTTCAACATCACCAAGCCCGTGATAGGCCTGATGATCCGCCAGAAGCGCGGCGCAATCCTCAACATCACCTCCGTAAGCGGCATCGTGGGAATGGCCGGGCAATTGAACTACTCGTCGTCCAAAGCCGGCGTCATCGGATTTACGAAATCACTCGCGAAGGAACTCGCGAAGGCTCAAATACGCGTGAATGCCCTCGCACCCGGATTTATCGAGACCGACATGACCGCAGTCCTGAAGGAAGAGTACAAAGCAAAGGCCATCGAACAGGTGCCCTTAGGGAGATTTGGAAAAGCGGAAGATATCGCCGCCACGGCGTTGTTTCTGTTATCGGACAAGGCCGGCTATGTCACCGGGCAGGTTCTCCAGGTTGACGGCGGTCTGGCTATTTAGTTCTTCCCAGTTCGATCTTCTGCTGGGCCTGATACTTGCCTTTCCTGTCTTTGTACGAAATGGCACACGACTCGTCGGACTGAAAAAACAGAACCTGGCATAACCCCTCGTTCGCGAAGACACGAACGGGGTTAGGCGTCGTGTTCGCAATCGACACCGTGACAAACCCTTCCCACTCCGGTTCAAATGGCGTGACATTGACGAGAATCCCCACGCGGGCGTACGTAGATTTGCCGACGCAAAGCGTTAAAACATCCCGCGGAATCCGCAGGTATTCAACAGTGCGCCCTAACACATAGGTATTGCCGGGGATATCGCAGTAGTGGGCCTTGTGATCCTGATAAAAAACCGGAGGAATCGCCTTCGGATTGATGAGTTGTCCGGCAGGAGGCGCGAAGATTTTGAACTCGTCAGCGAGGCGAAGGTCGTAACCGTATGAAGACAAACCGTAGGAGATCGTTCCTTCGGAAACCTGTGCGGAACTGAAGGGATCGATCATCCGATGTTGTTCCGCCATTTGCTGAATCCACCGGTCCGCTTTAATTGACATTGCCTTATTCATCTCCCCGATGTTAATAATACTTGGTGTTGCAATAAGATAGCGGTACCCGCAGAGACTACAGGAGGTTGAGCCAGTGATCAAACTGGATCTTGTGAATCAGATCGTCGAGCGCACGGGTGTAAGCAAGACCAAAGCGGAGCAGGCGGTTGACACCATTTTCAACTGCATGAAAGATGCTCTAAAAGCCAGCGATCGCATAGAGTTACGGGGATTTGGCGTTTTTTCGGTAAAGCCACGCAAGACCGGCATCGGTCGAAATCCGCGCACCGGGTCCGAGGTTAATATCCCTCCCGGCAAGGCCGTTCGATTTAAGCCAGGCAAGGATCTGCAGTCCCTCTAGTCGTTCCGCCCCCGGGCGTTCGGGTGTAAGTGTTTCATGAACAGTCGTTTCGACCCGGCCACGGGTTTCCTTATCGAAGCCAGACCACGGCCTTTTCCCTGGCTTAACGTGCTTTTGTTCCTGCTCACGTGCCTCAGCACCACGTTTGTGGGGGCGTTGCTCGCCGCGGACTTTGAGGGAATCGATCCCGAAGTGTTTTGGTCGCATCCTTCCATGTGGCTCACCGGCTTGCCCTTCTGCCTCGCCATCATGGGAATACTCTTTGCGCACGAGATGGGCCATTACCTGGCCTGCTGTTACTACGGGATAGATGCAAGCCTCCCTTACTTCATTCCTTTTCCAAGCATCGTTGGCACCATGGGAGCCTTCATCAGAATCCGCTCGCCCTTCTACGATCGCGCCTCGCTGCTGGAAGTCGGAGTCGCAGGCCCTATTGCCGGGTTTGTCGTCGCCTGCTTCGTTCTCGTGATTTCGATAAGCCAGGGGCGGTTTGTCGCGTACGACCCCCAGACCTCCATGGGAGAGCCCCTCATCTTCAAGTTCCTGGCGTATCAATTGATGGGCATGACCCCACCCCCGGGAATGGACATATGGCTGCATCCCGTCAGCTTTGCCGCCTGGTTCGGTTTCCTCGCGACGGCCCTCAATTTGCTGCCGGCCGCACAGCTCGACGGCGGTCACATCACCTATGCGCTTTTCCGCGGCTATCACAAATGGGTTTCCTGGGGAGTGATCCTCGCGCTAGTGCCGCTGGCGGTCTTCTATTCCATGACGTGGCTGGTATGGATCATTCTGCTTTTGCTAATCAAACTCCGGCATCCGCCGACAATCGACGATGACATTCCTCTGCGCCAGCGGCAACTGGCGCTTGGCGTAATTGGATACGTGATGCTCGCCCTCTGCTTCACGCCAACGCCAGTACCGGTATCCCTTATTCAATTTGTCTCGGAGATTGCAAAAGGCTAATTCGGGGGTAATTCGGGGACGCGCACGAAATTATCTTGCCCTAAAGCTCGATTGCATTTTCTTCGGGGCAGTTTGAATTCGGGGCCGTTCTACTCGAACCCCGAATTCAAACTGGCGTGGACTATTGCTGCATCGTTTTGCGAAGCGCAACGATGAGTTCAGCGTACCGCCCCTGGCTCTGAAGCTTAACGATTCCGGAATCCATTGTGTAAGGGATGGTGTCCGCCCCCCTCTCGGTAGACTTATAGACTCGCAAGGAATCTAAGGATTGACCTATGCGAAAAATTGACGCGGCAGAATGGCTTCTTTCCCTGACGACAACGCGCGAACGCGCGGCTTCCACGGCCGGAGACTTGCTGGAAGGATCTTCCGGGCGAGGAACGTTCTGGTTCTGGTGGAGTCTCGGGCGAACCACGACATCAAATGTTTGGGCTTCGTTCACGGGGGAACCCTGGAAAATCACAGGACTAGCGGTCCGCATGGCCCTGAGATCCGTTCTCTACTTCTCTCTGATCTTCTCGGGCATCGTATTGGCACATGTCGCAATCGCCATAGCCGCGGGAGACGGCTCCCGGGAACACACGGAAGCCTTGGTGGACTCCGCAACGTCTTCGGCCTCCGTCGAGGGCGTCATCGCGGTGCTCTTGTCCTCGATTCCGCTGGGAACGTGGCTCGCCAGAAAAGCCGCTCAACAAGAACTCGCCGTCTTGATGGTCTCATGGGTACTCGCGAGGGCGGTCTGGACTCTGGCATTGATTGCCTCGCCGACATTGAGGTTTAGCTTCGCGGATCTAACGATGGACCTCCTGCTAACAATCGCAACCACGTTTTGCATGTTCGTCGGCATTTCGAGAGTACGGAAGCGGTCCTCAACGATCTTCACTGCGGCGGGTTAACGGAGCCTCAACTGCGGCCCAATGAATTTGGTGCGCGTCCCTGCTTTACTTCCCGATAAACGCTTCGAAGCCGGACATAAACGTTTTGAGGTTTGTGCGTACCTGGTCGTCGATAAGAACGCCATTCTCGTCGAAGACTTTTGCAGCGTTGGAGACGATGAGGCGGCCCCCGAACCAGGGGCGGGTTTGCAGAGTCTTCAAAACGGGCAACCAGGCGTTCTGTGCGAGGATCGTGCCGCCGCCACCGGGGGTCGCGCCCATCAGGGCAACCGGCCGGTTGCCGAACACTCGTTTGATATCTTTACCGGGCCGTGAGAGCCAGTCGATCGCATTCTTGAAGACGCCAGGCATGGAGTTGTTGTATTCCGGAGTGACAAGCAGCAGGCCGTCGCAAGCCGCGATACGATTCTTCAGAGCCTCAACCACTGCGGGCACGCCGCTTGTGGCCTCCACATCGCCATCATAGAGAGGGATGTCGCGAATCGACGCGATTTCCAAGATCGTGCCTTCAGAAACAGCCTGCACCGCCGCGCGCAGCAATGAAGCGTTGAACGAGCCCTTCCGCAGACTTCCAGCAATCCCAATGATGGTCATGCTTTCCTCCGGTTATCGTTTTACGTTCTGCAGGAACTCAATCAGCTTATCAGTAATTGGTGTGAGGAGTTTTTGGCGGCGATGAATAATGCCGATGGGACGTACGAGTTCCGGTATGTCGAGAGGCACCGCGGCAACCATGCCATTCTCAATCTCTCGGCTGACACTGGTTCTTGGAAGAATGCTGACGCCGGACTGAATCGCAATGGCCTGTTTGATGGTTTCGATGTTGTCGAACTCCATCGCCGTCTCGGGGCGAACCCCGCGCTGCCGCAGTGAACGGTCGATGGCCTTCCGGATCGCAAGGTTCTTTTCAAACGCGATGAATTTCTCGTCGGCGAGGTCTTTCGCCGTCAGAATCTTCTTCTTTGCCAGATGATGCGACCGATGGCACACGAAGACCATAGGCTCGTCGTGCCATGGAATCACCTTGAGCGAGCGGTGGGCCTGGGGAAACGAAAGAATCCCGATGTCGGCCTCATCATTCACCACGGCTTCGACGACTTCATTCGGATGTAGAAACGCGAGCCGGATCTTCGCCTGCGGGTAATGGGTATTGAACTGCTGGGTATAGAACCCCATATCCTGAAGTCCAACTGAATAAATCACGGCCACTCGAACAACGCCACCCAGGAGTTCACGCTGCTGTGTAATCTCGGCCTTGGCGTTTTCGAAACCCTCCAGCAAGTCCTGGCAGGCCTCGAAGAACTTCTTTCCCTCCGGCGTCACCATGAAGGGACGCTTGGTCCGGTCGATCAGCGTCGCACCAAGTTCCACCTCCAATTGCCGTACCGCTTGGCTGGCGGCGGACTGGGAGATATGATGGGCGGCGGCTCCGAGGGAAAAGCTGCCCGACCGAATCACTTCACAATAGAGCGAAAGCGTTTCAAGGTTCATAAAACGCCAGCATCATACAAAATTAATTTTTCTAATGTAAAGTACGTTTATTTTTCGTGCTGACTTATTTAGTCGAGTGGTTTAGAGTTGTGACTCCCAAAAACGCGCTATTGCGCAAGGTGGCATACATGTATCCGGGCATTCCTGAAAAACAAGGGCTTTACGATCCTCAATTTGAACACGACAGTTGTGGCGTCGGCTTCATTGTCGACATGCATGGCAGAAAATCGCACACAATTGTAAGAAAAGCCATTCAGGTGCTGGTGAACCTTCAACATCGGGGCGCCAAGGGTTGCGAGGTCAATACAGGTGACGGCGCCGGAATCACCATGCAGATTCCGGATGCATTCCTGCGCGCGCAGATGCAGAAACAGGGAGTCGCGCTTCCGGAAGTGGGCAGGTACGGAGTCGGCATGGTGTTTCTGCCGCGCGGCGCGGAGCCTCGCCGGCAGTGCGAGCAGATTCTTGAAGAATCTGTCGCTCGTACGGGGCAGAAGGTTCTCGGCTGGCGCGATGTGCCGACCAACAACTCGGAGATCGGAAACTCCGCCAAAGCCGTGGAGCCGGTGTTCCGGCAGATTTTCGTTGGGCTCGGCGCGGAGGACCTCAACCGCGACACCTTTGAGCGCAAGCTGTATTTGATTCGGCGCCGCGCGGAGAATGCGGTCGCGGCCGCAGGCATCAAGGACGGCAACTACTTCTATCTCTCCAGCCTGTCGTGCAACACGCTCGTGTACAAGGGCATGCTGTCTGCCGACCAGATCGACTACTATTTTCCGGACCTCGTGGATCCGCAGGTTGAAACGGCTCTGGCCGTTGTTCACCAGCGCTTCAGCACCAATACGTTTCCCAGCTGGCCTCTGGCGCATCCCTTCCGTTACATCTCGCACAACGGCGAGATCAACACACTGCGAGGCAACATCAACTGGATGAAAGCCCGCGAGCGGCAATTCGAGTCGGACATTTACGGCAAGGATGTGAAAGACCTGCTGCCTGTCCTGAACGAAGCCGGCAGCGACTCGGCGATTCTCGACAACGCTCTTGAGTTACTGGTGATGGGTGGCCGCAGCCTTCCGCACGCGATGATGATGCTGATCCCGGAAGCGTGGGACGGACATCAAACGATGTCGGACGAGAAGAAGGCCTTCTACGAGTACTACTCGTGTCTCATGGAGCCGTGGGACGGCCCCGCTTCGATTGTGTTCACCGACGGGCACGTGATCGGCGCCACGCTCGACCGCAATGGGCTGCGGCCGTCGCGCTTCTATGTACTGAAGGACGACGTGGTGGTGATGGCGTCGGAGGTCGGCGTGCTCGACGTCAGTCCGGCCGAGATCGTCATGAAGGGCCGGCTCCAGCCCGGCAAGATGTTCCTCATCGATACGCGCGAAGGGCGCATTGTCGACGATACGGAACTCAAGCAGAAGATTGCCGGCGCGCTGCCCTACCGCGAATGGCTCAAGCGAAACATGCTCAATGTCGCGGACCTGGCGAAGGCGAAGCCGCTTCACGAGCCGGACCACGACACCGTGTTGCTGCGTCAGCAGGTTTTCGGCTACACCCACGAAGATCTCAAGATCCTCATGGCGCCGATGGCCCGCGCAGGCGAGGAAGCCATCGGTTCAATGGGCACGGACACGCCTCTGGCAGTGCTGTCCGATCGTGCGCCATCGCTGTTCAGCTACTTCAAGCAACTGTTTGCGCAGGTGACGAATCCGCCGCTCGATGCAATCCGGGAAGAGCTTGTCACATCAATGGGATCGGCTCTCGGGCCCGAACGCAACCTGCTCAAGGCCGAACCGGAAAGCTGCCGGATGATCAAGATCCAGTCACCCGTGATGGACAACGACGATCTGGCCAAGCTGCGCGACATCATGCTTCCGGGCTTCAAGTCCGCCACGCTGTCGATGACCTATCGCGTGAAGGAAGGCGGGGCGGGGCTCCGCGCCGCGATGGACAAACTCTGCGCGGATGTCGATCAGGCGATCAAGGAAGGTGCCAACATCATCATTCTTTCCGATCGCGGCATCGACAAAGACATCGCGCCAATTCCGAGTCTGCTGGCCACCTCCGGCGTTCATCACCATCTGGTACGCGAAGGAACGCGAACCAAAACCACCTTCATCATCGAAACCGGTGAAGCGCGCGAGGTGCACCACTATTGCCTGTTGATCGGCTATGGCGCGTCGGCGGTGAACCCCTACCTGGCGTTCGAAACGCTGGACGACATGATCCGCCAGGACATGCTGTTCCTCGAGCACAAGAAGGCGGTCTATCACTACATCAAGGCCGTCAACAAAGGTGTGTTGAAGGTCATGTCGAAGATGGGCATTTCCACGCTGCAGAGCTATCGCGGCGCGCAAATCTTCGAAGCCATTGGCCTGAATGCGGATTTCGTGAACACCTACTTCACGAATACGCCATCCCGAATCAGCGGCATCGGGCTCGAAGAAGTCGCCGAGGAAGTCGCGGCGCGGCATCGCCATGCCTATCCCACGCGTCCGGTTCTTGCGCCGGAACTCGATTGGGGCGGTCAATACCAGTGGCGCGCCGAGGGCGAGTACCACATGTACAACCCCGAGACGATTCACAAGCTGCAGTACTCCACGCGGGCCAACAGCTACAAAATCTTCAAGGAATACACAGCGCTCATGGATTCCACGAGCCAGAAGATGTGTACTCTGCGCGGGCTGCTGGACGTAAAGCTCGCAGATCAGCCCATTCCGATCGATGAAGTGGAAGGGGTGGAATCCATCATGACGCGGTTCGCAACCGGTGCCATGTCTTTCGGATCCATCGGTAAGGAAGCTCACGAAACACTCGCCATCGCAATGAACCGCATCGGCGGCAAGAGCAACACTGGCGAAGGCGGCGAAGATCCGGCTCGTTTCGTGCGGGACGCGAATGGCGACCTGCGATCCAGCGCGATCAAACAAGTGGCCTCCGGCCGCTTCGGCGTCACCAGCCAGTACCTGGTGAGTGCACAGGAACTGCAGATCAAGATGGCGCAGGGCGCAAAGCCCGGCGAAGGCGGCCAGTTGCCGGGCCACAAAGTGGACGCGGTGATCGCCCGTGTTCGTCACTCGACGCCGGGCGTGGGATTGATTTCCCCACCGCCGCATCACGATATCTACTCGATTGAAGACCTGGCGCAGCTCATCTACGACTTGAAAAACTCCAATCCCCGGGCGCGCATCAGCGTGAAATTGGTTTCGGAAGTCGGCGTCGGCACCGTGGCTGCCGGCGTGGCGAAAGCCCATGCCGATGTCGTCTTGATCTCCGGTGACAGCGGCGGTACCGGCGCATCCCCGGTCACCAGCATCAAGCATGCCGGTATTCCGTGGGAACTTGGCCTGGCCGAAACACACCAGGTCCTGGTGATGAACGATCTGCGAAGCCGCATCATCGTGCAAACCGACGGGCAGCTCAAAACAGGGCGCGACGTTATTATCGGAGCGCTGCTGGGAGGCGAAGAGTTTGGATTCGCGACTTCCGCGCTGGTGGTGTCCGGGTGCATCATGATGCGCGTCTGCCACCTCAACACCTGCCCGGTCGGTGTCGCCACGCAGGATCCCGTGCTGCGGGAGAAGTTCACCGGCAAGCCCGAGTACGTGGTGAACTACTTCCGGATGATCGCGCAGGAAGTGCGCGAATGGATGTCCAAGCTTGGATTCCGGACGATAGACGAAATGGTGGGTCGAATGGACAAGCTCGACATCAAGAAGGCAGTCGAGCACTGGAAGGCGAAGAAGCTCGATCTCACGCCGATGCTCCAGATGCCTAAAGTTGCGGCGCATGTGCAAACACGGAAGACCCAGGAACAGGATCACGGTCTTGCCGACGCGCTCGACAACAAGTTAATCGACCTTGCACGGGAAGCTCTCGAGTCGAGAAAACCCGTGACGATCAATCTTCCCATCCGGAACGCGAATCGAACGGTCGGGACCATGCTTGGCGCGGAACTTACCCGCCGTTATGGTGGCGAGGGCCTGCCCGACCACACCATTCGCGTGGACTTCAAGGGCTCGGCCGGCCAGAGCTTTGGCGCCTTCTTGCCAAACGGCATCACGATGACGCTGGAAGGCGACAGCAACGATTATTTCGGCAAGGGCCTGTCTGGCGGCAAGCTGGTTGTTTATCCTCCGCCTGGCGCGACCTTTCGTGCCGAGGACAACATCATCGTCGGCAACGTCGCCCTCTACGGCGCGACCGGCGGAGAGGCCTTCATTCGCGGAGTG
>Ga0315912_10005762_pt1 | contig 11289 bp, 9 predicted proteins | sample VfabasoilMG_FD_204469 | JGI IMG/M metagenome (GOLD analysis project Ga0315912, IMG submission 204469) | Garden soil microbial communities collected in Santa Monica, California, United States - V. faba soil | ecosystem: Environmental > Terrestrial > Soil > Garden | place: USA: California...
GGCCGTGGATCACCTGCACGCCGTCCTTGGCCAGGTTCTTCGCGTAGTTGCCGCGCATGCGCTCGATGTAAGCTTCGCGGCGTTCACGGAGGCCGATAAAGTCGTGGCCGTGCAGCTTCACGTCGAAGCCGTAGCCGGCGGCGCTGTGCAGCGCGTCGGCGATCTCGGACGCATTCCACATCACCTTTTTGGGCACACAACCCACATTCACGCAGGTGCCGCCGAGCTCTCCGGCTTCGATCAGGCCCACCCGCGCCCCGTACTCGGCCGCGCGGCGCGCCGAGGCCAGGCCGCCGCTGCCACCACCAATCACGAGATAGTCGAAGCTCTCCATGTGGTTCATGGTCATCGGGCTTCGCGCCGGCTTTTGCAAGTGCGACCGGCTCAAAGCCGTGCCTTCGGCGCGGCGATGGTAGTAAATGCGGGCGTGCTTCGCCCCCGCCGAACGAACCGTAGAGCGCGCTGGTTTTTCTGGCTCTTGCCGGCGCTGTTGCTATTCGGTTGCGAATTTCGCCGCGATGTGGCGGCAGTCGAGCGGCTGCGCAGCAAAATTCACGAGCAAGTGGGGCGCGAAGCCAGCGTGAACGTGCACACCGCGTACGGTTCGACGACCGTCACCATCCGCTTCGAGCACTTGCCCACGGGTGATTCCAAGCAGCTGCAAGAGCGAGTCGAGGCCTTGACCAAGGCCGAGTTTCCCCAGACCGACTACGTGGTCGTGCTGGGCAAGCCATGACCGCGCCGCTCGGGATCGCCGTCGTCGGTGTGGGCAATGTGGGTGGCAGCCATGCGCGCGAGCTGTTGCTCGGCAAGGTCCGCGGCGCGGCGCTGGTCGCAGTTTGCGACACCCACCCCGAAGCGCTGGCGCGCTTTCCCGGGCTGCCGGCCTTCAGCAACCAAAGCGCGCTGCTCGCCGCGGGTCTGGCAGACGCGGTGCTGATCGCGACTCCGCATTACGATCACGCGCCGCTCGCGATCGAAGCGCTGGCTGCGGGCCTCCATGTCTTGGTCGAGAAACCGCTGGCCGTACACACGGCGGATGCGTTGCAGATGCTGGCCGCCTACGAACGGCGTCCCAAGCCGAGCCAGCTGTTCGCAGAAATGTTCGTGCTCCGCACCGATCCGCGTTTCTTGCGCCTACGCGCGCTGATCCAAAGCGGACAGCTCGGCACCCTGCGGCGCATGCATTGGGTAATTACGGACTGCCTGCGCACCGATGCCTACTATCAGAGCGGTGGTTGGCGCGCGACTTGGCGCGGAGAAGGCGGCGGGGTCCTGCTCAATCAGTGTCCGCATAGTCTGGACCTCTGGCAGTGGTTGTTCGGCATGCCGGCGCGGGTGCACGCCTTCTGCGGGTTCGGCCGCATGCACCCCATTGCCGTCGAGGACCAAGTGACGGCGTACCTGGAGTACGAATCTGGGACGAATGGCGTGTTCGTGGCGTCTACGGGCGAGGCACCGGGCAGCAACTGTCTGGAGGTCGTGGGCGATCTCGGCAAAGTGGTGGTGGAGAGTCATGGTCTGAAAATCACGCGCAACCCGAGGTCGACTTTGGAGTTGCTGCGCAGCGGGCCGGCTCGTTTGCCGAAAACCACCGCGGAAACCGAAGAAATCCGGCTCACACACGGGCCGAGTCCGCTCACGGGCATGATCCAAAATTTCGTCAACGCAATCCTCGAGGGTGAAGCGTTGGTCGCGCCCGCCTGCGAGGGGCTCGAAAGCGTGGAGTTGGCCAATGCCATGATTTACTCGGGAATTACCGGAAAAACTGTGACGCTCCCACTCGACCCTGCATTGTACGTGGCGGAAATCGCCCGGCTGATCGAGCGCGAGCGCCCTTAAAGCCGCTGGCCGGGAAGCCGTTCATGGACGTGACGTTCGAACGCACGACATGAACAGCCCGATGGATCTGACGAACTCGGGCTTGCGCCCACCCGGTGCGTTGCACGACGCGCGCCTGGACTTCTTTGCAGACGAAACCGACAGCGGCGTTTTCAAGCTGTTCGAGTCTGCAGTCTTGGTCCTCGCAAGCTCGCCCGATGAGCTACGCCCGGCTCTGGATGAGCTGACCAACGAGGGCTTTTCCGTGGTCTTCGCCGCGGACTCGAAGAAGGTGGAGGAGCTGCCGTTCCTGCCACGCTTTGCGCTGATCGAGACGGCGCTGCCAGGCGCGTTGGAGTTGCTCCAGCGCATCAACGCGCCCGAGCCGGTGATGCAAGTGCTGGCGCTGCTCGGAGCCACGGAAGCGGAGGGGCCGGCGCTGTTGGCTGGCGCTGCGCTCACGCTGCGCGGCCCACTCGACACCACGAGTCTATTGCTTTGTATGCGACGCTTCCGCGCGCAAGACGAGCTGCTGCGTCAGCCTCGGCAATTCGTCACTCACGATCGCGAAACGGTGCCCGCGACGATCCTCGAGTCCGTGCTGGCCACGATTGGCCACGAGCTGCAAAATCCGCTGGCCGCCGCGTTGGCGAGCGTGGACTGCTTGCGCGAGCCGGATCTGGTACGCCGCCTGGGTGAGGACGAGCGACTGGCCGCCGTCGACGACGCGGCGATTGCTTTGCGTCGCATTCGCGATGTGATGGGCGTGGTCACTTCGCTCGTGCGCGGTGCTCCGGACCTTTCGCAGCTGTCCTTGTGGGAATGCGCGGAGCGGGCCGTGGATGCCTTGCGCTCGCCGCAGGTGCGCATCGAACTCGCGGGCGACGACCAAGTGCGTGGTTTCGCCAACGGCGCGCTGCTCGAGCAGGTGCTCGTGAACCTGCTGCAGAACGCGATCGATGCCACTCAAGGTTGCCCGAACCCGCAAATCCTGGTGCGCGTGTACCGCGCCGCGCTCGAAGCGCGCATCTCCATTCGCGACAATGGGCCGGGCGTGCCGCGCGAGCACCGTCAGCGCATCTTCGATCCGTTCTTCACCACCAAGGGCGAGCGCGGCACGGGGCTCGGCTTGGTGCTCGTGCACCACGCGCTGGGGCGGATGGGCGGAACGGTGACGCTCGGCCCGACCCACGCTGGCGCCGTGTTCCGCGTGCGCTTGCGCGGCGCGTGAGCGGCTACTCGCTGAGCGCCTTCAAGAAGCGCTCGCCGTAGTGCTCGAGTTTGGTCGGCCCGACACCGGAGATGCCCAACATTTGGGCGTTGGTTTTGGGGCGCGTGCTGGCCATTTCCAGGAGCGTCGCGTCCGAGAACACCACGTAGGGCGGGACGCCGCGCTCGCGCGCGATTTCCTTGCGCAGCACCCGCAGGCGATCGAACAGCGATAGATCGGGATCGAGCGCAGCGGCCGGTGTGGACTCGGAGCGCTCGCGCTTGCGGGCCGCGCGCGCTTGGGCACGCTCCTCGGCGCTCAGGCGCGCGGGCTTCTTCGAGAACAACTCGAAGCTCTGGCAAACGTCGCAAGAAGTGCCGCAAGCGGCCAAGTCTTCCCCGAAATACTGGGCCAGCTGGGCGTGTCTGCAGCTGCGGGCCTCGGCCATGCGAAACACTTCGCGCGCCTGGGCGCGGGTGCGCTCGGCCTGCGCGTCGTCGTCGCTGGCGTCGGCGAAGCGATCGTACGCTTTCACCTCGGACCACGAGTAGAGCAGCACGCAATCGCTGGGCAAACCGTCGCGACCCGCGCGTCCGAGCTCTTGGTAATAGCCCTCCACCGAGCGCGGCATGTCGTGGTGCACCACGAAGCGCACGTTCGATTTATCGATGCCCATGCCGAAGGCGATGGTCGCGACCACCACGTCGATCTCGTCGTTCTGAAACGCGTCTTGAACCTTGGAGCGCATGTCGACGTCGAGCCCGGCATGATAGTGCCCCGCGCGGATGCCGTGCTTCTTCAGGAACTCGGCCGTGGCTTCGACCGTCTTGCGCGATAAGCAATAAACGATGCCGCTCTGCCCCGGGCGGCTGCGCGCGACGGCCAGCGCCGCCTCTTTGGCGGTACAGCCCAGCGTGTCGCCCTTCGCGTATGCGTGCAGGCGCAGATTCTTGCGGAAAAACGAGCCGCGGTAGCGCGCCGGCGAGCGCATGCCGAGCTGCTGCACGATGTCAGCCGTGACCTGCGGCGTGGCCGTTGCGGTCAGGGCCAGCACCGGCACCTCCGGGAAGCGCTGCTTCAAACCGGAGAGGTTGCGATACGCCGGTCGAAAATCGTGCCCCCAATGGCTGATGCAGTGCGCTTCGTCGACCGCGATCAAGCTCAGCTTCAGCTCATTGAGCGCGCGCCCGACCGACGCTTCGAGCCCTTCGGGAGCGCAATACAAGAGCTCGTAGCGACCCGCGCGCAGCTCGGACACGCGCGTCCGGCGCTCCTCGAGCGAGATCGAGGAATTCAGATACGTGGCGCGCACCCCGGCTTCGGTCATCGCATCGACTTGATCTTTCATCAGCGCGATCAGCGGCGAAATGACCAAGGTCAGCCCGCCCAGGATGCGCGCCGGGATCTGATAAGTGATGGACTTTCCGGCGCCCGTGGGCATGACCCCGATGCAATCCCGCCCCCCGAGCACGGTATCGATGATCGCGCGCTGGCCCGGCCGAAACGCGTCGTAGCCGAAACACTCTTTCAAGACCGCGACGGGATCGCTTTGCTTGTGCGCCACGGCGCCCGTCGCCAATGAACTGGCGATTCTTTTCAACATGCCCAGTAGGTCGGGCGAGAACGCGCTCGGGTTGCGTTTCCAAGCCAATCGCAGTTCAGAAAGTTCCGCTTCGCACGCGCGTTGCTCGCCGACCGAGAGCGCGCGGCCGGCCACCTTCTGGGCCAACGCCTCGGCCGCCGCCTGCACCGCGTCGTCGTTCATCGCATTCGAGAGGGGGCAGCGGACATCGGCGCGCGCATTCTGCGCTGGAACCGCGCCCCCCGCCAATGCGGTAGCCATTTCCCCGCTACGAAGGCGCGATCAGGCTCGATTTGACGCCAAAGGAGTGCTCGGTCGATCATACCGGAATGCCTAGCGCGTCCTCCTCGTTCCGACGGATCGTGAGCTGGCTCGGCCTGAGCGCGCTCCTCGCGCTGCCGTCCTGCGCTAGCAACAGCGGCTCGAGCTCCAGCAATGATCTGCCCAAGAACGAGACGCCCAGCTCGGGCGACGATGCGCTGCTCTTGCTGGGGGCCATGCTCCTCGATCCCGCCACGTGCGTCGCGAAACCGGACGCGACCGCGAAGATGATCGCTGGCGGCACCCTGGATCTGGCTTTCCGCACGATCTACACGGCGTTCTTGCTGGTCGAAAAGCGCGCGAGCTCCGCGGATATGGCTGCCGAAACCGAGCGCATCGTGCTGGACCGCGCTGACATCAAACTGACGACCTTGGACGGAGTGGTGCTCTCGCAATACCCGAACGTTGCGCTCGGCGTATTCAATGCCGCGACGTCAGCCGACAGCTATGGGCTCGTCACCCTGGACTTAATCCCATCCGAGGTAGGTAAGAGCGAGCGCTTATTCAACGCTCAGCAAGTGCTGGCCAAGGTCCGAGTCTCAGGCACGACAGCGAACGGCAAGAAGATGACTTCGACCGAGCTCGCCTTCCCGATCCGCGTGTGCACGGGTTGTTTGGTGGAATATCCGGCTATCGACGCCGACCCGGCGTGGTCGGAAACGGGCTATCACTGCTCGTCCGTTCGTCGCGTCATGCCTCCCTGTGTGATCGGCCAGGACGTGTCATTTCCCTGCTCGGCTTGCGCGGCAGCGCTCGAGGTCTGCGGGGATCCCAAGCTCAATCCCTCATTTTCGCCGTGATCGCCCGAGCGCGTGAGCGCGTGAGCGCAGGCGAGCACGACGGGCGCGGCACGCTCAGGTGTCCGGAGTGCGGCGCTCGAGCACGCCGAGGCGGCGTTCGTGATCGTCGAGGCGAACGGCGAACGGACCTGAGCGCTCTGGATCGAGCAGCGCATCGGTCAGGCGATTGATCGCGCCGACTACGCCGACGATTTCCGTGGAGATGCGAATCTCGCTCTCGGTCTGGCGATGCTCGAGGCGGTCGAGACGAGCAATGGTCTGGTCGAGGCGAGAATTGGTCTTGCGCGCTTCGTCGCGGATTTCGATCAGGACTTGAGTGGTGAGGTCACTCATGACCGGCGCTCCAGCTCGCCGAGGCGACGTTCGTGATCGTCGAGGCGAACGGTGAACGAAGGCACGCGCTCTGGATCGAGCAGCGCATCGGTCAGGCGGTTGATCGCGCCGACCACGCCGACGATTTCCGTGGAGATGCGAATCTCGCTCTCGGTCTGTCGATGCTCGAGGCGGTCGAGACGAGCGATGGTCTGGTCGAGACGTGCGACCGTCTGGTCGAGGCGAGAATTGGTTTGGTCGAGGCGAGCGTTGGTCTTGCGCGCTTCGTCGCGGATTTCGATCAGGACTTGAGTGGTGAGGTCAGTCATGAGGCAAGGTCGGTCCGGTGCGCCGTCAGTTGCTCGAAATCTAGCGCGGCCGCCGTCGTTTTGCCAATCGGCGCCCGATGCTCGCTCAGGCCCGCTTGAAATACAGGCCGCTGTAGAACGGCACCGTACATTCGGGGTGCAGCGGCACATGTAACGAGCGCTCGGCTTCCCAAGTATCCACCACGGAATAGCCTAGCTCAGCCAGGGCGCGGATGAACTCGGCGCGGTTGAAGACTCGATACGGATTGAAGCTGTGGATCGTATTCTGGAGCGTGACGTAAGCCTCACCGTCGTACATCGGCGTATTGGCGACGATGATATGGCGCGGCCGCTTGCTCAGCCGTGACACCAACTCCGCGAGCGAAGGCTCCAGGTATTGCAGCGCGCCCGAGGCGATCAAGATATCGAAGCCGTCGCCATCTTCGAAGCGATCCGTGAAACTGAGCGTGGAGGCGTTCTTGCTCTCGGCCAACTGCCGGCCATAGGTGATGACTTCCGGCACGTCACACACGCGCCAGCTCGTGCTCGGGGAAGACAGTCGCGCAATATGCTTCCTGAAGCCGTAATAAAGGATGCCGACGTGGCCTCCGAAGTCGAAAACCGAGCTGCCTTCGCCCTCGCGCAGGATCCGATCGACCCAATACAATGCGGGGTAATCGTGAGCGCGCAGCTCCGAAAGCCGGCCGTCGTACATGCGCGCGAGCTCGGGATGATCGTAGCCGACGCGCTTCTTGGCAGGCGCAGACGCGCGGGCTTCGGCGAACGTGCGAAACGCCCCGCGCACGGCGTTGGGCGACGCCTCGAAGCGCTGATGCTTGTAAGCATCGATCAACGCGCGCATCGGTGACTTAGCGGCGGCGGTAACAGCGGATCGGTATGACTTTGCAATTGGATCGGACCGCCTCATCTTGAGCTAGCTCGCTCATAGCATCTCCCCGCCGCGCGCGATAGCTCAGCGCCGCGCGCGCGTTGGGGGCGCTGCGCTGAACGCTCGGATTTTCTAGCCACACCGCTGCCATCGCTTCTTTTGGGGGTTCAACACGCCCCAGCCGCGCGCCGGAGCCTCACCGCTGCCGGCCGCGGCGGTTGCTCGTCGCAAGTGCTCCGAACACGCGACCTATCGCGCGCGACAGTCCCCACGCATGTGAAATGCATATAGACAAATCTATTCGCATTTGGCCGCATGAAGGAGCGCGAAGCGGCGTAGGCACACGGCATCACGACGAAGAGTTCGTTGAGATTTGGGGGTTCGCTGCTGTCTACCGTTGCGCTCGATGTTCACGGCGAACCGGGGACAAGACGAAGGTCGCGTTGATGGGGGCGTGTGAACGGCTGCCGAGAGGTCGCCAAGAGCGCTAAGACAGCCAAGATCGCCAAGAGCTGGGAGCGGCGTAGGCACACGGCATCACGACGAAGAGTTCGTTGAGATTTTGGGGGGCGCTGCTGTCTACCGTTGCTCTCGATGTTCACGGCGAACGTGAGCAGAATCTCGCCACCGTCAGCGGTCTGGGCACGCCCTCGGAGTGCAATCGCTCCGCGGGGATTTCTCCACACGAATCGCCAAGAGCTGGGAGCGGCGTAGGCACACGGCATCACGACGAAGAGTTCGTTGAGATTTGGGGGTTCGCTGCTGTCTACCGTTGCACTCGATGTTCACGGCGAACTGGGCACGTCCGCGGCGTGCAATCGCTCCGCGTGGATTTCTCCACACGACGGTAGTGTTGCGCTGGGTGCAACCCCAAGAGAGCGTGGCTGCTCGGTTCTAGCCACCGCAGCCACCACAGCCACCACAGCCGCCGCAACCGCCGCAACCGCCGCCGCCGCAGCCCCCTCCGCTGCAGCCTCTGCCGCCACAGCCTCCACCGCAGCCGCCGTCGCTCCCATCACTGCCGTCGCCGCCGTTTTCGTGGGGCTTCGTGGGCGGTCGCGTCAGCCAAGCTGTGAAGCTGGATGCGTCGATGAGTTCGACGGCAGCGAGTCCGTAAAGTGCGATTGACAGGGGGACGAGGCCAGCGTGCGCGAGTTCACTGGCGGAGGTTTGACCGTGTTCGATGCGGGCCTGCTCGAGTACCGCGTTGCCGCGTGCTGTGCGTTTGTCGTCTTCGAGGAATTGGCCGGCGATGAGTACGCCCACGACGCACAAGACGATCAGGCCTGCGACGGGTTTGTCGCTGCCCAGGCGACTCAGGATCCGTATCAGACCTAGGGCGGGCGCGCTGAGCGCGATGCAGAATGGGAGTCGCCCTTGGCCGGAGGTCATCAAGCCGAGCGCTCGCAGGCGAGCTTTGATTTCGCGGGTGAGCCGTGAGGCTTGGGCCCGGAGCGCAGTTGCGGAGCGGTCCGTGGCTTGCTCGAGTTCGAGGTAGATGTGGCGCTCGAGTTCGGGGGCTTGTTCGGGGACCGCTCCAACGATTCGCAACTCGCCGCTTGGTTCATCGAAGGCCAGTGTGCCGTGGGCGATCAGTGCAGTGAGCGCGCCGTCGACGGCGAGCTGTGGGCCTTGGGCGAGCTGGAGCAATTCGTAGGGGGTGAGGGCGGGGAGTGGCTCTTCCGGTTCGGTCTCGGGAGGGGCTGACCGCTTGGCGAGGTAGGCGAGGGCGAGCGAGAATGACCACAACAGCAGGTAGCCGAAGAAGAACTGGGCGCCCGAGAGGTGTGACGACAGGCTGAAGTCGCAGGCGACGCAGAAGATTCCGAGCCAGATCAGCTTCTGCCAGCTGAGCTTTTGCAGCCAGGGTCGTGCTTGCAGTCGGCGCCAGAAGCCGGGCTTGCGCAGCACCCAGTGCTCTGCGTCGTTGACGTGCCGTGATAACCCTGCTGGGTTGAAGCGCGCGGCGACCGGCGGCCAGATGTCCTCGGGTGGCGGCTCGTCGAAGAGCTTCGCGTAGCTTTCGAGCGTCTGCTCGTAGGCGGATGTGAAGCGCTTGCGTTCGCTTGACCCGCCGCGGCTCGGGCCGTGGTCGAGCATTCGACCTAGGATTTCAGTGCAGAATTGACGATAGCGCGCCGAGTACAGCAGGTGCAGGTGCCAAGCTTGGTCGACCTGTTCCGAGGGCGTGACCGCGTGTCCTGCGCACCGCGCCAGTACCAAGAAGCGTTTGTATTCTCGAATGACGCGCTGGGCGTACAATTGTCCCCAACCGTTCTCGCGCGAAAGACGCTTGCTGAATGGCTCTGCAGCGCCGGGCTCGTCCAGGTCGAAGGCTGCTAGCTTTGCGATCAGGTCCGCCGGATCTTGGTCCATGGTGCCTCCTCACCAAGACCATGAAGCGTTGCGCCTTGCCGGTTACCCCGCGCTCGTACGCTTTCGGCGCCAGAGGTAGAACGAAGTCCAAAGCGTGAGCAAAATGCCGGAGACGAAGGCCGAACCAAGGCCAATCCGCGCGAGCCCGTTGCTCGGCCGAATCGCCTCCGAGTCCAGCGTTTGCACGAGCACCACGTAACCGGTGGCGCCGACCGGCGCGAATGCCGAAAGCCAAATCCCGCCCAGCAGTGGATCCACATAGTCGTCGCGCCGCAGCGGAAGGGCCGTGCTGAGCTCGAACTGCTGCGGGCTGCTGTTCGGACCGTGGAACGCGCGCTCGAGCTGCGCGGCGGTCGCCTGATCGACGCTCACCTTGGTGCCGCGCGGCAATTTCCCGTGCGCCAGCAGGGTAAACTGCAGCGGTCCGGGCAGGGGTAGCGGCTGGGTGATGGTTTCACCCTCGAATGGGCCGATCAACACGGTCATGCGTTGCTCGTTTTCGCTGCGCGTCGTGCGCGGCAAGTTGAGCGTCGAGGCTGCGACCAAAGAGCCGCTGAGCACACCGGCCCATTTACCGTCCGCGAAGATCGGGCTGGAAACCGCGAACTTGATCTGCTGCGAGACGGAAGAGCGATACGCCTTGCGGACGTAGGTAATGCGCTTCGGGCGCGCGGCGTCGCGCGCTGCGCTCGCAAAGTAATCGCGCCAATCGTAGGTCTTCTTCACATAGTCGGGTTGCGCTGGCTCCTCGGAGATCCGCACGCGAGCGCAGCCTTCCGAGTCGAGCAGCACCATGGTGGCAAACTTGAGCGCGTAAGGGCGGAGCGCGTCGGGTTCTTCGAGTGCAGTCTGGGTGCGACAGGGATCCTGCCCGCCGTCTTCACCCGGCGCAGTTGGCGGCGCGCGCAGTGGCCCATGAAGCAGCGCCTGCACTGCGGGATCCGCGGCGGCCACCTCGATCGCCTCGGCGTAGTCGCGGAATTGATAGAGCACGGCCGCGGCTTGCCCGCTGGCAGCATAGGCGTTGACATCCAACACCGCGCGCCGCAGCTCACTGCGTTGGCTGGCCGCCATCAGCAACGTGATCGCGGCAAACATCGGCAGCAGCAAAAACAGCGCGTTGCGAGCGCCCGGGTGGCGCTGCGCCCAATGAAAACCACGCCCCCAAATGGGGATCGGCTGATCGCGCGGCGGATGCTCGGCGAGCAAACGCTCCAGATCGTCGACCAGTGCCGCGGCCGAACCATAGCGTTGCGCGGGATCCTCCTGCAGCGCCCGCTGCTCAATCGCCTCGAGTCCCCAAGCCAGCTCGGGAGACCAGCGTCGCAGGGGCAGCGCGCGCCGCTTGCTAACCGCCTGCTTCCAAGCGTCGAGCGTGGCCGCGCCGCCGATGGTCACCCAATGCAGCAATAGGCCGAGCGCGTACACATCCGACGCGGTCGTCAAAGACTCACCCCGCTCTTGCTCGGGTGACATCCAGCCAGGCGTCCCGCCTTGCTCCGCGACGAAGTCCGAGAAGCCGGGTGTGCCCAGACTACGCGCCAGCCCGAAGTCGCTCACGCGCGGCTCCCAAGCGTCGTCGAACAAAATATTCTCCGGCTTGAGATCGCAGTGCAGCACGCCGCGCTCATGGGCAAACTGAACCGCACGCGCGATGGTCAGCAGCAGCT
>Ga0315912_10005763_pt1 | contig 11287 bp, 13 predicted proteins | sample VfabasoilMG_FD_204469 | JGI IMG/M metagenome (GOLD analysis project Ga0315912, IMG submission 204469) | Garden soil microbial communities collected in Santa Monica, California, United States - V. faba soil | ecosystem: Environmental > Terrestrial > Soil > Garden | place: USA: California...
TTCGATGCATTCTTTAACGACTTGATGACCGATGCAACATGGAAGACATGGGGTGCACGTCTCGAAGTCGGCGTTCGCTTTGCATTCCATAAGAAATTCGAAGCTGCACCTCTTCAGTCAGAACCACCACCGCCGCCGCCTCCTGTGATTGCATTTGCTCCTGTGGGCGTTGGCATTACGAACACGGTGTTCGTTGGAGAAGTGATAACCGGCAGCATGCTTACTGCTACAACACCGATCGTCAATGCTGTGTTCTTCGACAGTGCATCTGCATCTGTGCCATTGAACTATCGTCGATCACTCGATGGATCCATTCCAAGCACCGATCCCGCAGAAGCACATGCGTGGGTATTGCCACGTATTGCACAGATCATGAAGAGCAATGAGGGGGCAAGTATTGTCCTCGAAGGCGCAACAAGCGGTTCTGCAACAGAGCCCGATGGAGTTTCACTCGCGCGAAAACGTGCAGAATCCGTGCGCGATGTGCTTGTTGGCATGGGAGTATCGCAGCGCTCTATCGAAGTGAAAGCAAGCATCAATCCACGCGTGATGTCGAATCCGGAATTCGCTGGTGGACGTGAAGAGAATCGTCGCGTTGATGTAATCGTCCACAACGCTCCACTACAAGAATGGGTTAGCACTGCTCAATTCGCAGAAGTACGCGGCACAATGAAACTCAATCCTGCACGCATGGGTGGAGATCCATCGTTGCGAGATTCATCGAAAGTGCAGTTGAATGTTGCAGGCATCGACACCACCGTTCGCGGCAATGCATCTTCGGTTGCCGTTCCCGTAAAGATCTCCGTCAACCCCGATCAAACAACAGCACCGATCCGCATCACGGCCAGCAGCGATGGTGCATTTGCAAAGAAGGACACTTCACTCGATCTGAGCACACTCAGCCGAAGAGAAGTTGAGCTGCAAACAGAGAACTTCGAAGCGATCCTGCGATTTGAATACAACAGCGCAGAACTCACGAACGACGTCAAGCAGTTACTTCAACAATTGAGCGAACGCATTCCAAATAGCTCGACGATCGAGATCCAGGGAAGCGCTGACATCCTAGGTAGCGAAGAGCGCAACAAGGTGTTGTCTGACTCACGAGCATCGAATACAAAACAGTTCATCGAATCGATCGCCAAGAATCGGTTCAAGATCAATGTGTCTCAGAGCGATAAAGTAATAAGCAACGACACACCTCACGGTCGTTTTTTAAATCGCAGCATTAGAATTCGCGTCACGCCGCCGAGTAAGTAAACGCGAGATTACTTCAACCTGACGGTTATAGAGTATTGCGTAAACAGCCATGCAACCCATTTGCTTCTATCTGGACCCGTTCCAGTGTTTACATTCCCACGCTTGATATTGATATCACAAAGTCCACTAGACAATTTCGAAAGGTCATCACTCGAAATAGTAAACGCCCCGTCATCCTTTGTTATAAAGAGTGGAAGCCCTGGGTGCTCAGCATCGGTCTCCGCAAAGAATGCAATTGCGACTTCTTGATCACTCGCTGACGATGTCCAGCGTATTGTAAGATGGTTTTGTTTATCCAATGTATCACCGTTGTGAGGAGATGTGATCTCTACATATCCTGTTGGACCAACCACACTCGCTGTAAGCGTATCGGTAGGAAAATTTAAACAGTCATACACCTTAAAGCTCTGAACCTCACCATTGACAAGCAGGTTTGATAGATCTCCATCGTATGAATATGTGTCAGAACCCAACAGATCTAACGCGGAGTCTCGAAACTCTACCGAGCCAAAACCGGGATTCCATGCAGTTGTGAATTGTGATCGAGGCAATGTGCCTTTATAGTCTTCACCGTTCGCATTAATAACCACCTCGCGAACACTGGAGTATGCCATGAAATTTCGATCGTATGGTCTAAAATCAATATTGAATACTCTCGACGTATAAGAACTATCAGTAACGACTTTTACATCCTCTGGTGGCAACGTAGTCTCGCTACAGCCTACTAACCAAAGTATGCTGCAAGAGATTCCGATGCTTCTAATAATAGCATTCATCCGCTATTCATCTGTGGCGCGTTTCCCTCCCGCCATCTTCACGATCTCATCATCATAGTGATCAGCGATCACTGCGATGGATGTAATTGCTGCTTCGAGTTCATTGGCATTGAGGCCATTGCCCGACATTGCATACGTGTAAATGATGGTGTTGTCGAACAACACACCGAATGCACCAAAGTGCAGTTCTGCATTCTTGCGCAACAGCCAATGCATTAGCTCATTTGAGACCGTTGCACCGCTTACGATCTGTGCAATGAGTTCAACCATTGCATCGGTTTCTGTAAAGGGGCGGACCACGATGGCAACACTCGAGGATCCATGCGGTACTGCGAATGTACCGTCACCAAAATCGATGTGATTGTGAAACCGCGCTGCGAGTACATCGCGAACTTTTCCGCGTGTTTGTTCAATGAGTGATTCAGGCGTCATTTTTGTCTCCTTCTCCAAGAAGACCCATTTGTTTCTTCATCGCTAGCAATTCTGCGTCGACCTGTGCACTCGATGAAAGTTGCTTGAACTCGGTGTCGAGACTTGTGTTCTCACCGGCAAGTTGCTCGAACGCTTCTGCTTCGGATTCGAGTTTTTCGATCTTGCCTTCGTACTTGTCGAACTTCGAGAACGCATCGCTTCCAACACCACTGAACGATTGTGCGATCTGCTTTTGTGCTTTTGCTGCTTGACTGCGTGCAATGAGTGTGCTCTGCCGACTACGCGCTTCATCGAGCTTCTTCTTCAATGCATCAAGTTGTTCGCGCATCTTCACCGAAGTAGCTGCTGCCTGTACCTGAATCGGCTCAAGGTCCTGGACATTTTTTTCGCTGACAGCTTTTTTTTCCAATGCCGCTTTAGCGAGGTCTTCGCGATTTGCCTGCAAAGCCTGCATTGCTTTCTGATGCCAATCCGCAGAGAGAGCCTTCTCCTTTTCGATCTTTCTCGCAAGGCTTCTTTCATTTGCGATAGCATTAGCAACGGCCAATGTGGTCTTGTTGACGGATTCCTCCATCTCCAACACCATCTGCTTTAACATTTTCTCCGGGTCTTCTGCCTGATCCAGGGCGTCGTTGACGTTGGATTTAAAAATGTCCGAGATTCGAGAAAAGATGCCCATGAAGTACTCCTTGCGTGGAAGGCGAATATAGGTGTCGGCCTATTTTTGAAGATGAATCCGATCGACCAAGTCATTGAACTGTTTGCCACTCTTCCCACGATCGGACGCAAGACAGCACGTCGCCTAGCGTTCTATTTGTTACGTCAACCAAGGGAGAATGTCGAGGCATTTGCAACAGCCATGCTGCATATGCGGGACTCCATGCGCGAATGCGCGAGCTGTATGACGTTTACAGACAAAGAATTGTGCGTGACCTGTTCAAATGAAAAACGAGATCGCTCGACAATATGCGTTGTGGAACAACCATCAGACGTTATGGCCATCGAACGCGTAGGCGACTATCGCGGCTTGTATCACGTCCTTCACGGGACGCTCAACCCGCTTGATGGTATTGGACCGGAAGACATCCGCATGTCGGAGTTGATGGCTCGTCTGGGCACTGGCATTACTGAACTGATCCTGGCGCTGAATCCCAACGTCGAAGGAGAAGTCACAACACAGTACATCGCCAAAATGGTACACCCACTTGGGATCAAGGTCACACGCATCGCCCGCGGCGTCCCCATCGGCGCAGACCTCGAATTCGCCGACGACGCCACCCTCTCCCGCGCCATCGAAGGCCGCGTCCTCGTATGAATTCGCTCCGTCGCCATTTCACCTTTTCGCTATTTCGCCTTTTCGCCCTTTCGCTATGCATCTTCGCTTGTTCGACAAGGCCTCCCGAGTCTCCCACCGGATCTCGCGGTACATTCCTGCCCCCTACCAACCCTGCCATTGTTCTCGATAACATGAGGTCTGCGGTATCGGAAAAGAACACCGAGAACTTCATGTTGTGTCTTTCCGATGCTTCAACGCGCAGCAGATATCCATACTCGTTTCAACCGTCGGCGGAAGCGAGGGCGAGATATCAGACGTTGTATGATGCGTGGACGCTGCAAAGTGAACGTCAAGCATTTGTTTCCATGAATTCGCGTCTGGCTGCCGATGAGTTTCCGACTCTTACATTCATCAATCAAACAATTGCATTCGCTTCGCCGGATTCCTCCGTGTACGTTATGGACTACGAATTGCTCGTTGACCACGGTATAACGTCCATTCCAACAACCCTCAACGGTACGATGGCATTAACGGTCTCTCCGGAGCTTAGTGGTCAGTGGAGTATTTCGCGATGGACCGACGCCAAACGAGCATCTGATACCGTGGAGTCGACGTGGTCAATGCTCAAAGCCGCTTTATCGAACTGAGCCGCCGATTTTGCATTTTTGACGGAACGCTTTTCCAACAACAGCCACTTTACATGTCACACGCAGCAGAACACGGACACGACGAACACGCACATGCAGACCACGGTTCACATGTGAACGATAACATGGCAACGCGCTTTCTGGGAATCGTGTTGGCGTTGGGAATTGCATTTGGTCTGAATTCACTTGCCACATCCATGGGATGGCACAGTGTTACAGGGGGCGTGTTAACCGGTTTGTCTGGCGTACTCCTTGGTGCAACAGGAAGCTGCGTTCAAAAGCCAAACACGGCTGCAATCATGGGCTGGGCAGGCGGAACAAACTTCTTTTTAGGAATTGCGTTGTTCCTGCTGCTGTCAAAAGGCGTGATCGGGTAGATCATGCACAAGGCATCATACATTACGATGCCAGTTGTTGCGATGTGCGCATTGATGTGCATCGCATCATGCACAAATCCATTTGCCCCATCTAAAGCCGAAGAAATTCCTGATGCTCCGATCCTCGGAGATCAGCGAACCATTGAAGGTGTGTTTCAGAATTTTCGTTTTGCGTATGTGTTTAAGGACACATTAACGTATGGACGTTTGCTCGACAGGACGTTTACGTTTGTATATCGCAATTACGATCAAGGTGTTGACGTAACGTGGGGACGCGACGAAGACATGATAGCAACGCACGGACTCTTCACCGCTGCACAGCAACTCGACCTTGTTTGGAACGAAGTTGTTAATGCAGAAGGAGACAGTGTTGCAATGAACATCTCTCGCGGATTTATACTAACGATCACACTACCACCGGCTGACGTTAACAGAGCACAAGGCCGCGTCAACCTCCGCCTCGAACGTCCAGATCCTTCATCTGTATGGAAGATCGTCCGCTGGCGCGACGAATCAAACTATTTCTAGCAGCGCCTTTTCGCCCTTTCGCCTTTTCGCTTTTTCGCTGTGCTATTTCCGCGGCGGGAAGTTATACAGGATCTCCTCCGTCGCCTCTTTCACCGCTGCTTCGCGTTCTTGCGGCGACTCCGCTTGTTCGATCACACCCTTCCCTTGACCTTTCCAGATAAGAGCTTTCTTCTTTGCATCCATGATATCGATGTGAACGGTGCCTTCGTTGTAATGGGACACAACAGTTTGTGTGCTGTAGGCTGCACCGCCGTAGTATCCGCCCCAATATGGGCCAGCGCTGTATCCGTATGTGTTTACGTTGACGCGTTCCTGTACACCGGCATACGTTACAACAACAAGATCTGCTGATGCTTCATCGGCTTGACGCAAGCCTTTTCTCTGCAATTCCTTTTCGATGGCATCATACAGACGTTGGCGAACGAAATCGTTATTCTGCAACACATCACCTGGTACCTTGATATCGGTCTTCAGGTGATACGAAGTGAACTGAGCAAAATCCGTTTGCGGATCGTAATCATATTGAACATCGAGCGACGAGCAACCGATTGCAACCAGGAATAATGATGCGAGAGCGAGGCGTATGGTGACGCGCATGGATCAATCCTTCTTGTTCGAACGAACGATTTTTGAGTTAACGATGTTTGGTACAATAGCTCCAGCAAATGAATCTGCAGCTTCTTGTATTGATGTTGGGTTAAAGGTCGACGTTTGTGCAGACCATGCCAACTGATCTTTTTTCAGGCTGTAAATGTTCGCCTCAACGAATGCCGTCACATCTGTTGCTGTGTAACCTGGTGTCTCCACCGGTTGATATGTTGTGGCATAGTATGAATTCCAACTTCCATACCAACCGTTGTTGTAAACAGTTGGCTGATAGGACACCGTGCCCGGCACATAGCGTTCTTCTTTTCGAACATCTTTAATGATGACGATCATGGCTGCATCGAAGCCGAGTTCATTCAACTTGGCAACAGCTTTCGCGCGGAAGTTCGGGTCATCCACCTTTCCATCGCTATCTGCGTCATACTGCGACGGTTGAAACATGTCTGAAAAAGCAGTTGCAACCACACCTTTGGCAGCGAACTCCTTAACAACAGCGGCTTCGATCGTTGCCTGTCCAACAAAGGACTGGGCACCGACGCAAAACACGGCAACCTTTGAAAGCGGATTGGCGGCATACTCCTGGTTTGCCCACGAGCCCTCGATGTTAGTAAGTGAGGTACAACCGAGTAGAACGAGGCAAAAGAGTAAACTGAACGCCAGATATCGCATAATTCAGTGTAAAAGGTGGTCGATTCAGTGCGAAAGTAGCACGAAACCGTGGTAATTTTGCCGTTCTATCAAACACGCCCCCTACCCCATGCCAGGAATTGTACGCTCGGACATACGCAACATTGCCATTATAGCCCACGTGGACCACGGAAAGACCACGCTGGTGGATCACATGCTTCGGCAGTCAGGAACATTTCGCGAAAACCAGGTCGTAGCTGAACGCGTGATGGATTCCAATGACCTCGAAAAGGAACGTGGCATTACCATCATGGCCAAAAATGCATCCGTGCATTGGCGTGATACCAAGATCAACATCGTTGACACACCAGGTCACTCTGACTTCGGTGGAGAGGTAGAACGAGTCCTCTCGATGGTTGACGGCGTTCTGCTTCTTGTTGACGCAGCAGAAGGCCCCCTTCCGCAAACTCGCTTCGTGCTCCGTAAGGCACTCGAGATGTCGCTCATTCCTATCGTTGTGATCAACAAGATCGACCGACAGGATGCACGACCGGCTGAAGTGCTCGACGAGATCCTTGATCTGTTCATCGGACTCGGCGCATCGTACGAGCAGCTCGACTTCCCTGTGATCTATGCCATCGGTAAGCTTGGTATTGCACGCACTTCACTCGAAGATAAAAGTGAGAATCTCGAGCCATTGCTCGATTCGATTCTCAAACACATCCCAGCACCTACCGTTGAAACGGAAGAACCATTTGCAATGGTGATCAGTGCTTTGGATTGGAGCGATTACGTTGGACGTATCGCTGTGGGACGTATCACTATTGGTACAGCAAAAGTTGGTGACTTCGTAAACCTAATCAAACCAGATGGTGCGAAGGAAAATGCACGCATCACAAAAATGTATGTGTACGAAGGCATTGCACGTGTTGAAACTGAAACTGCAAGCGCAGGCGATGTAATTGCGCTCTCAGGTTTTGAGAACGTGTATATCGGTGAGACAATTGCAAACAGCGCACGTACCGAACCGTTGTCGTATGTAAACATCGAAGAGCCGACGATTGCCATGTACTTCATGGTAAACACATCGCCTCTTGCCGGTCGCGAAGGAAAATTCGTGACGACACCAAAGCTGCGCGATCGTTTGTATCGCGAGCTTCGCAACAACGTGTCACTACGCGTCGAAGACTCGGATTCACCGGATGTATTTAAGGTTTCGGGAAGGGGCGAGTTACAACTTGCTATCCTTATTGAAACAATGCGTCGCGAAGGTTTTGAATTCGCAGTGTCGCGTCCAGAAGTATTGTTCCGCAGGTCAGAAGATGGTTCATTGCTTGAACCGATCGAACACGTCACCGTTGACGTCCGCGAAAACTATGTTGGCACAGTGATTGAGATATTGGGACGCAGAAAAGGTGAGATGACGGCAATGAACCCGGGACTCGATAGTGTTCGTTGTGAGTTTACTGTTCCGGCTCGCGGTCTAATTGGTTTCCGCACTGAGTTTTTAACGTCAACGCGCGGCGAAGGCATTATCCATCACACGTTTGATTCATATCAACCGTATAAAGGCCCGATCAGTGGTCGTTCGCGCGGCGCGCTTGTTTCAATGGAAACTGGACCTGCCACTGGATATGCACTTGAAATGATTCAGGAACGCGGAGTGCTCTTTATTGAGCCTGGTGTTTCTGTGTACGAAGGAATGATCATTGGTGAGAATGCACGCGAAGATGATTTGAGCGTGAACGCTACACGTACCAAGCACCTCACCAACATGAGATCAAGCGGGTCAGATGGTATTATTCGACTCGAAGCACCACGCAGACTTTCTCTCGAACAGTGCATTGAATTCCTTGAAGATGACGAGCTTTTAGAGGTCACTCCAGAAAACGTTCGTCTCAGAAAGAAAATTCTTGATACAACCATGCGTCAACGTGCCAAGAAACGCGAAGCAGCAACTCTGTAAAAACCAACCTTATGTTCAGAACGACAGTATTCCTGAGTCTAACCACGATCGCAGCGATCAATGTGACTGCCGGTGACGATCCAATTCGATTGTCTTATCGTCCGGAAGCACATACATCTGCTCACTACAGCATCATCGGCGCAACCAAGCAAACACTTGCGATGGCGCAACGTAAGATCGAAACACATGCAGTAACTGATCTAAAGCTCAACATCGAAGTCAAAGAAACGGTTCTCAGCAGATCGACAATGGAGCTCTTGTTGTCGAAAGCGACAGCAAAGCTCTCCATGTCTGAATCAGTTGTCCCTAACAATGGTGCTGAAGAAGAGATCAGCAATGTTGTTGGTAGATCAGTTTCCTTGACGATCGCACCGGATGGTAGTGAGATCTCCAAAACGATCGACACAGCAAAAGGCGGAAGCGCTCAAATGGAAGAGCTGCTCATGTCGACAAAGTTTATCGATCGGTTGTTCATGCCACTTTCAGCAGCAGACGTGGCTCCGGGATCGAAGTGGAAAGTGCCACTCTCAGATACAATTCTCACACCACAAGGAATGGGAAAGATCGTAACGAGTGGAACGTTGGAGGTGTCCTACAAAGGGATCGTTGATACCATGAACACAGAATGCTGGATGATCGAATCAGTATCTGACGATCTGGTACAGACCGGCGAGTATCATGCAGGAGCAACTCACATGGCATTGCGTGGCAAAGGGACATTTCGCGGAACATCATACCTGAATGCAAAAACAGGGATGATGGTGACGTCGCAATACGTTACCTCTACCAAAGCAGATATGGAACTTGGTCTAGAGCAAAAAGTCAGCATGCCGGTGTTGTACGAAGTGACGCTCTCCATCAATGAAAACAAAGAAGGCAGCCGATGAATCGCACACTATGTGCATTCATTTTTTTCATGCTGCTCATTACGGGGCATGCTTTCGGTCAGATAAGTGTCGATAAGCAATTCAAGACGCTGCCTCTTGGCAAAGACACCTTGTGTTTTCGGTACTCCTTTAATGTAGGCGACACGCTTGCATATGTTGTTGAGTCGATGGACACAGTTGACATGCCACCTCAACAGCTCCTAACAAAAACGCGCACAGAACTGGTACTTGTGTTCTGCGATTCTGTGCACGGAAACAACTTCTATCGTCTTCGTTACCGCTTGCAGACAGCCAAAGAAATGCAACGCACAGACAAGGACTCAACACAGCGTAACGGCAGTCCATGGGTTGGACGCGAAGTGATCGTCGACATAGATACACTCGGTAATCGAATACTCACTGGAGTAGATGATCCTCAGAAAGTGAGTGTCGCTCCCGGTGGTGCATTTCAGCCATTGCTGTTACCAACGTTAGGTCAGTCGTGTGGAAGGCAGAACGAAAGCTGGATCGTAGAAGACACTGCACGTCTCGTTGAGAACGGATCTCCGGGTGCAACGTTTGATCACAAAACATTATGGCGTGTGGTTGACAACGCCGATACGCTTGGCAGACGATTTGCTCAGCTCCAATACACTCAAACTGCATTAGGCTGGCTACGAGTACAGTCCAAAGACATGAATCTGCAACTGGATGCTAAGATCGCCGCATTCGGAAAAATGTCGTTCGACTCTCAGTGGAAGGTCCCCTATCACGTGTTCGCATCGTCAGAGAACAGGATCTCGGTTTTATCTGCAGATGGAAGAGTGAGCTCCGGCAAACACAGGGTAACGTTGCATGCGCAGCTTGTGGAATTGCGAAGCTCGGATCCTACTCGTGTATTTCGATTTCGAAGAGCGCCGTAACTTCACAATCATCTGCCCGTACGAAGCCGCCCGAAACACACAACAATCAACGGTTTTCATGTTTTCGAGACCTTGTATCGTATCGCTATTCTTGTTAGTAATGGTTGGTACGGCATCCGCTCAAACAAGCGGGTCCGGCACAAGGTATTCGCTTAAAGACTGTATACAGACTGGTCTCCAAAACAATTTCGACGTGAAAGATGTGTATGCGCGTTCCCGCGCAGCATCTGCAGGACTGACGCAAGCCTTCGGCCAGTATCTGCCCAGTGCTACGATCAATGCCAATTATAACAGACAGCTCACGAATCTTGTACCCCAAGTACAGTCTGTTGGTGGTGTTCCAATTGTTGGTGAGCCCCTTCCAAATACTTATAGCGTGAACGGTGGTCTGAATTGGGTCATCTTCAACGGTTTCGAGCGCGAAGCACGGTACGACATGGCTCGCGAGAATATCAAAGCAGTTGACCAGGATGTCAGTGCTCAACGGCTTTCCGTTGCCTATAACATCACGAGACAGTATTTGGAAGTTTTGCGCACTGCTCAGTTACAGAAGGCACGTCAAGAGAACCTTGTGTTAAGTCGCCTTACGTATGACAGAGTAAAAGCGATGTATGAGAACGGCAAAGCACCGATCACACAGCTACTTTCACAAGAAACCGAAGTCGCAAACCAAGAAACTTCAGTCATCCAAGCAGAGAACGATCATGAACGTGCAAAGGTGACCTTGCTCACTACGATGTGCGTCGATCCAAATCAAAGAGCACAATTCGACGAAGGATCTTTCCAGAGTGATGCAACAAGCACAGACATTGGTTCATTTCGTCAGCAGATAGGTACAGAAAATGAATCTGTGCAGCGCGCATATGAAAAACGTCCAGACATTGAAGCCGCAAGTATTCGCGCTGGCGCAGCCGATGCCGGGATCTCTGCAGCTCAAGCCGGATACTATCCGGATTTAAGAGCAACGGGTGGGTATTCGTGGAGTTACTTTGATGTATCACATTTC
>Ga0315912_10005764_pt1 | contig 11286 bp, 8 predicted proteins | sample VfabasoilMG_FD_204469 | JGI IMG/M metagenome (GOLD analysis project Ga0315912, IMG submission 204469) | Garden soil microbial communities collected in Santa Monica, California, United States - V. faba soil | ecosystem: Environmental > Terrestrial > Soil > Garden | place: USA: California...
TTGATCGCGTCGTCGTGGCCGATCGAAATCAGCTCGTTCGCGAAGCCGCCGTCGAACAAAAGGTACGAGGCCCAGTCGGCCTCGCCTTCGGGCGAGTTGGCCATCGCGCGCTCCAAGAAATAGCGGGCCAGCGGCTGCAGTGTCTCGGTGCGCAGGCCAGTGCGAATGTAGCGACCGGCAGCTTCTCCAAGGTCGCGGGAGGGAGTGAACACCAGGGTGGCGAGCTTTCGGTACGGCATCCCGCGGTGCTGAATCCAAACGCGTTGCACGCGATCGATTTCGGCCGTGGACAGCGTTTGCTCGAGCACGTCGATCATCTGGTTGAGACGGTCGAGCACCTGCAGATCGTATTGCACGGGGTCGAGCAGGAGCGCGTTCAAGAGCTTGCCCATCAGAAATGCGACGCTCAGGTTCGCGCCCGTCACCGTGGACGCTTCGACGGCCGCTGCGTCGCGCGCAGAGCGCGTGTGGCGAACCGTGACGACGACCAAGCGGTCGGCGCCAGCGCGAATCGCGGGCGCGATCGGCGTGTTGAAGCGCAGGCCGCCGTCGCAATAGTAGTGATTGCCGATGCGCCGCGTGGGAAACAGCAGCGGGATGGCGGCCGAAGCCAGCACGTGATCGGGCGTGATGCGCTCGAAGCTCGTGGCGCGCCGTTCATCGCGCGTTGGCACCACGGTGGTGCCGGGGCCGTGCTCGGTGAACATGATGGTGCGGCCGGATGCTACGTGCAGGGCCGCTACCAGCAGCGCGGTCACTCGCCCGCTGTCGATCACGCGGTGCAGGCGATCCCAGTCGATGCTGCGACGAACCACGACTTCGATCGCCCGCGTGTCGAGCAGGGACGAGCCGAGGCCCTCCGCGCCACCCAGCAGCTTGAGCTTGTCGCGCAGCCCCTGGGGCCAGCGCGCTAGGCCCAAAGGCCTGACCCGCGCGTGGTCGGCGAGCTTGAGCGAACGCCACAGCTCCACCAGCCGCCCGATCCCGTGATCGAACAGCTCGGCGTTAGCCGCCAGGTAGGTGGCGTTGATCGCTCCGACCGAGGCCCCCGAAAAGACCCGGAACACCGGCGGATCTCCCGGCTTTGGGCGCAATACGTCGAGAATGCCGGCGACGACGCCGACCTCGTACGCCCCGCGCATGCCGCCCCCCGACAACACCAGCCCAGTTTTCGACGTCGCAGGGACGAGCGATCGCATCAACCTCGAGTCCAGTTTTTTCGCGAACATGAACCAGGTCAAGCGCATTCGCCCGTTCGAGCGAGCCAGCGTCACGGGAGCCGGCGTTTCTCGCGCACCTTTGCGCACGTCTCACGGCAGCTTTTGCGGCACCTCGTGGGGCTTCGGGCTCGACCGGCTCGGCGCGCCGTGCAAAAAGCCTCCCGAGTCGCCTTTCAGTCGCCACCTGGATCCCAATGACCACCGAGCTCGTGCTCCGCGCATTCGGAAACACGCACGTCGGGCGCGTTCGCAACAACAACGAGGACGCGGTCCTGGTGCGCCCCGATCTCCTGCTCTACGTCGTGGCCGACGGCGCTGGCGGTCACGCATCCGGCGAGGGGGCGAGCCGCCTCGCGGTTCGATCCATCGAGAACTTCTTTGGCGCGACCGTGCGGGTGACGCACGATCGACCTGAGTTCGATAAATTCGGCATCCCGTCGGGCGCGCGGCGTCTGTCGCAGGCCGTGCTGAAGGCGAACAACGACGTCATCGAAATTGCCAAGAGCTCGGTGCCTCACCGCGGCATGGGAACCACCGTCGTGGCTGCCGGCTTCTCCCCGCGCTCGGGCCTTTTGCACGTGGCGCACGTGGGGGACAGCCGGTGCTATCGGCTGCGCTCGGGGCACCTCGAGCTGATGACGCAGGATCACTCGTTGTTCACCGACATCATCGAACAGCGCCCGGAGCTCGATGACGCGGTGCTCGATCGCTTGCCGAAAAACGTGGTCACGCGCGCGCTGGGGATGGAGCCCCGTTTGCGCGTCTCGATTCGTTCGCACGCGGTGGTCGCCGGCGACAAGTACCTCTTGTGCAGCGACGGCCTGAGCAGCTTGGTCAGCGCTGAAGACTTGGCCGAAACGCTGGATCGCCCCGAGGTCCCCGAAGCGCTGGTCGAGCGCCTGATCGCGATCGCCAACGCCGCAGGCGGCACCGACAACATCGCCGCGCTCGTGATCGAATGCCAGGGAGGGCACGAGCACGCGCGTCCGGCGGACGGCGCGCCCGCGGCCGCCAGCGCCGCCTCCGACCGCCTCTCCGATCCCGAGCTCTTGATCCTCGGCATCGAAGATCTCGACAGCGCCGGCGTCGATCGCACGGAGGGATTGATGCGCGAGCTGAACGAGTTGTTCGGCCGCACTCGCTGAGAGGATTCGCCGTGAATTTGCAAGTGCACGAACCGCCTCACATTACGCCCGATCTGTCCGCCACGGGCGGCGCCATCGGAGAGGAGCCCGAAGACTTTTGCGTCGAGGAGATCCCGGCCTATCTGCCGAGCGGGAGCGGCGAGCACGTGTACGTCGAGCTGCGCAAGCGCAAGCTCTCGACCCCCGACCTGGTGCGCCGCGTGGCCGCGCTGGCCGCGGTCGACGCGCGAGACATCGGCTACGCCGGGCTCAAGGACAGGCACGCGGTGACCACGCAGTGGCTTTCGTTGCCGGCGCGCGCGACGAGTCCCGCGAGCTGGGCGCTGCCGAGTGAAATCGAGCTGGTCCAGGAGTCGCGGCACAACAACAAGTTGCGAACGGGTCACCTCAAGGGAAACCGCTTTCGCATCACGCTCAAGGGCGTCGAGGCGAACGCCCTCGAGCGCGCGCAGGTCATTTTGAAGCGTCTCGAGAGCGGCGGCGTGCCCAACTATTTCGGGGCGCAACGCTTCGGTCGAGGCGCAGAGAACTTGGAGCGCGCCTTGGGCTTCCTCGTGGGCGGAGGCCGCACGCGACTATCGCCGTTCTTGCTGAAGCTTTACCCGAGCGTGGTGCAGTCGGAGATTTTCAATCGCTACCTCACGGCTCGCCGCCAGGATTCACTCGACCAGCTATTCGAGGGCGAGGTGGTGCGGCTCGAAGGCTCCTCGGCGACCTTCGTCGTCGAGGACGCAGCGCTCGAGGCTCCCCGGCTGGCGGCGCGGGGCATTCACCTGACCGGGCCGATGCTGGGGCCAAAAATGCGCCCCGCGAGCGGGCACGTTCAAGCCCTGGAGCAGGCTGCATTCGAGAGCCTCGGCGTCGACGCGAAGGTGCTCGATGTGATGGGTCGCTTCGCTCCGGGCACGCGGCGCGACCTTCTGGTGTTCCCCGAAGCAGCCAGCGTGAGCGCTCCCGCCCCGGAGGGACAGCTCGTGCTGACGTTTACGCTACCTGCTGGCAGTTACGCCACAGTGCTGATCCGCGAGTTCACCAAGGCGCTGCTCGTGGCTGGCAATGACGGCCTCGAGCGCGACACTTGAAAGCGTCGCCAGGCTCTAGTCTAGTGAGTGAAAAGCCATGAGCTCTCAACGCTATGATGTGATCGTGATTGGCGGCGGGCCCTCCGGCTCGACGGCGGCGACGCTGCTCGCGCGGCGCGGCCGTCGCGTCTTGCTCCTGGAGAAGGAGCACTTTCCTCGGTTTCACATCGGCGAGTCGCTGTTGCCGTGCTCCATTCCCCTGTTCGAAGAGCTGGGGCTGCTCCCCGAGCTCGAGCGGCGCTTTTTGCCCAAGCACGCGGCAGAGTTCGTGACCGCCGACGGCCGCTTTTCACGGCGCTACACGTTCGAGCACGGCATGGTCAAGGGCCCGAACTCTGCCTACGAGGTGGATCGCGCTGAGCTCGATCAGCTGATGCTCGATAACGCGCGCGCGGCCGGCGCCGAGGTCCATCAGAGCACGCAGGTGACGGACTTCGACTTCAGCGAACGGGGTGTTCGCGTCACCGCGCGCGACGCCGACGGTCGTCACCACGGGTTCGATGCCGAGCTGCTGCTGGACTGCAGTGGACAGCAATCGCTGCTTTCGGGCCGCATGAAGCTGCGGCGCATGGACCCGACCCTGCGCAACTTCTCCGTGTTCTCGCATTTCGAGGGCGCGACGCGGTACAGCGGCACTCGCGAAGGCGACATCAGCGTCGTGCTGGTGCAAGAAGGTTGGTGGTGGGTGATTCCGCTCGCCAACGATCGAACCAGCGTGGGCCTGGTGGCGCCCACGCACACGTTGGCCGGCCGAAAGCCGGACGCGGCCTATTTCACGGAGCAGCTCCAGGCTTCGGAGTTTTTGCGCGAGCGCTTTCAAAATGCACGCAGCGTCGCTCCCGTGCGCACCATTTCGGATTGGTCCTATTCGAGCGAGCGGCTCGTGGGCGACCGCTGGTTGCTCGTCGGCGACGCCGCCGCCTTCATCGACCCGGTCTTTTCGACCGGCGTTTACCTGGGGATGGTCGGCGCCTTCAAGGCCGTGGACGCCGTGCTGCTAGCCTTCGAGAAGCGGCGTTTCTCGCGCGGCGAATTCCTCGGGTACGAGCGCTTCGTACAGCAGGGCGTCCGCCTCTACCGTGATTTCGTGCGCGGCTTCTATCACCCTGCCTTCGTGGAAGTGCTGCTCCACCCGAGTGATTGGATGGGTTTGCGAGCCGCCATCACGTCCTTGTTGGCAGGCTGGGGCGTCGACAGCTTCGAGGTGGCCTGGCGCGTGAAGCTCTTTCAGCTGCTCACGCGCATCAATCGTCACGTCGAGATCGTGCCGCGCCTGCCCGAGCGCCGCGCGGCTCACGTCGCGACACCCTGACAGCGGCTTCTCGCGGGCCGCCGCTCTGAGGCCGACAGGTTTTGTTGCGCGCGGCTGCGCGGGGTGCTCCAAAACGACGCACCGAAGCCAAAGACCAGGCAAAATTGCGGGATCCGCGCTTGGCACGCGGCTCGCAAAGCTCTCTCCCGAAAAGGAGAAAGCAACGAATGTCGTTCAAGGTCCGCTTTTGGGGTGTGCGCGGTAGCATTGCTACGCCGGGTAGGGAGACTGTGGGCGTCGGTGGCAACACGAGCCAGGTAGAGGTCGAGTGTGGCGCCGAGCGCCTGTTGCTCGATGCTGGCACTGGGCTGCGCGCGCTCGGCGACAGCTTCATGCGTCAAGGCACCAAGAACGCCCACGTTCTGCTCAGCCATCTCCATTGGGATCACATCCAAGGCCTGCCCTTCTTCGTGCCCGCTTACGTGCCCGGTGCCGAGCTCACGATTTGGGGTCCAGGTAGTGATCGGCTCGGCTTGCGCGAAGTGTTGGCCACGCAAATGGGCGCGCCGATGTTCCCGGTGCGCTTCGATGAGCTCGGTTCGCGCGTCGAGGTGCGCCAAATCAAGGGCGGCGACAGGTTCCGTATCGGCGCCACACACGTGAGCACGACGCGGCTGAATCATCCGGGAGGTGTGCTCGGCTATCGCATCGAGCACGCAGGCAACGTGCTGGTGTACGCCACCGACGTGGAACATTTCGCCTGCGCGGATCCCTCTCTGGTGGCGCTGGCGCGAGACGCCGACACGTTGATATACGACGCGCAATACACGCCGGAGCAGTACCGGGGTGAACTCGGTCCGTCGAAGGTGGGTTGGGGCCATTCCACGTTCGAGGCTGGCGCGGAGCTCGCTCGGCTCGCGGGCGTACGGCAGCTAGTACTGTTTCACCATGACCCGCGTCACGACGACGCGGCGGTGGCGCGCATCGAGGCCCGCGCTCAGGCGCTATTTCCGAACACGCTGGCCGCGCGCGAAGGCCTCGAGTTGTCGCTCGGCGCGGCGGACAGCCAGGTGGCTTGAACGGAGGCGCGGGCACTCCGCTTGAGGTCAGGCTGAAGGTCGGGCAGGCTCGCTCGTCCGTCACCGTGCGCCTCTCCTTGCTCGCCGATCTCGCTAGCCTGCTCACCCACAAGGTGGATCTGGACTTGCTTCTGCGCACGGCATGCGACCGACTCGCCACCGCCCTCGACGCCGACCGCGCCACGATTTGGTTGGTCGACTCCGAGCGCGGAGATCTGGTGACCCGCGTCGCGCTGTTGCCGGAGCTCCCGCAGCTACGCCAACCGCTCGGACGTGGCATCGCCGGGTTGGTGGCCCGCGATGGTCAGCCGCTGCGCGTTCTGGACGCGGCGAACGACGCGCGCTTCGACCCCAGCGCCGATCGCGTTACGGGCTACGTCACGCGCGACATGTTGGTTGCGCCGATCCGCGAGCCGGGACAACCCGTGCGCGGCGTCGTGCAGCTGCTCAACCACCGGGGCGATCCGTTCAGCAGCGACGACGAGGCGTACCTCGTTGCGCTCTGCTCTCAACTGGCCAAGGCGATCGAGCAGACAACACTGCGCGCATCCGAACGCTCGGAGCGGGGGGTGCTCTTGCGCGGGCCGTTCAACCACATCGTCGGTAGAAGCCCGGCCATGGACGAGGTGTATCGCCGATTGCGGCTTTCGGCCGAGACGGACGCGAGCGTGCTCCTGACCGGCGAAACTGGCACCGGCAAAGGGCTCTTGGCGCGCGCCATTCACGACAACTCCGCGCGCAGCGCAGCTCCCTTCGTGATCGTCGATTCGACGACGCTCCCCGCTGAACTCGTCGAGAGCGAGCTCTTCGGTCACGAGCGCGGGGCCTTCACCGGAGCCGATCGGCGGTTGCCCGGCAAAGTCGAGGTGGCCGCAGGTGGCACGTTGTTCCTCGACGAGATCGGGGAGCTGCCCGCGGCCTCGCAGGGCAAGTTCCTGCGCTTCCTCCAAGACGGCAGCTTCGAGCGCCTCGGCGGGCGCGAGCCCCTGCGAGCCGACGTGCGCTTGATTACGGCCACGCATCGCGACCTGCGGGGCGAAGTTGCCGCCGCGCGCTTCCGCGAAGATCTCTGGTTTCGCGTGAAGGTGGTGGAGATCGCCGTACCTCCGCTGCGCGCCCGCGGTGCCGAGGAGATCGCTATCTTGGCGCGGCACTTTCTCACCAAGTACGCAATTCGGTATCGTCGCAGCGCGCCCGAGCTCGCTGCCGGTAGCCTTGCCGCATTGACCGCACACCGCTGGCCGGGCAACGTGCGTGAGCTCGAGCACTGGGCGGAAAGCGTGGTGGTGCTGTCGCCCGACGGCCGTCTCGACGACGATCTGTTGCCTCCCTCTCGGGGCTCGCTGGGTTCGCCGGAAAAAACTGCGGCCGAACCGAATCACGCGGTTGCGTTACCGCTCGGACTCAGCCTCGACGAGGTGACGCGGCGCTACGCCGAGCGCACCTTGGCGGCCGCCGACGGCAACAAAACGCTCGCCGCAGAGCGCCTGGGGGTCGGCCGCGGCACGCTCGCGCGCCTGCTGAAGGCGCGGCCTCGCGAGCGTCCGTAAATTGCGGTGCTCAGGGCAGCTTGGGCTCGTTCAGCTTGCCCTTGCACTCGAGCGCCTCCAAAAAGGCGACGATGGATTGAATCTCGGCCGGGCTGAGCTTCTTGTCCGACAAGAGCGGGCTCTTGTGCGGATTCGCGAAGCCACCGGACGCCATGAAGCGCACAGCGTCTTCCAGCGTCGCCTCGGAGCCGTCGTGGAAGTAAGGCGCGGTCTTCGAAACGTTGCGTAGGGAAGGGGGCTTGAACGCAGCCCAGTCGTCTTCCTTCTTCGTTACAGCCATGCGACCCACGTCGACCTCCTCTTGCTTCTTGCCCTGAATGCCGCGGCCGACGTTGAAGAACGCGCCTTCCTGACCCAGGTACGCGATGGAGAAATAGGGCGGTGTGTGGCAGGTGGCGCAAGCCGCCTTGCCCATGAAAAGCTCGATGCCCTCTTTCTGCTTGGCGTTCAGCGCGCTCTTGTCGCCCTTGGCGAACTTGTCGTACGCGGTGTCGTCGCAAACCAGCGTCCGCTCGTAAGCGGACAACGCTTGCACGATGGTCTCGGGCGTCACGCCCTTGCCGGGAAACACCTTGTCGAACTGCTTCTTGTAGCCCTTGATCTTGGCTATCTCTTTGGCTTTTGCCTCCAGGTTCTCTTTGCCGACACCCATGTTGCCGCCCGCGATGGCGGCGGTGCCTTGCGCTTCCAAAGAGTCGGAGCGGCCGTCCCAATACAGCCGCGGCAAATAGCCGACGTTCCACATGACCGGGGCATGACGGGTGAGTTGCTTGCCCTTGGCGCCGACGGCGAGCGGATCGTGTCCTCCCGTCCCGTCCTCGTTCAGGTGACACGAGTAGCAGGCGCGCGAATTGTCCGCGCTGAGGCGCTTGTCGAAGAAGAGCTGGTTGCCGAGGGCGACTTTGGCGTCGCTCATCGGATTGCTTTCGGGGATCGGCACCGGACCGAGCGTTGCGAGCTTCATGTCATCGGCGCGGGGCCCGGCGGGCGCTTCGGGCACCGCTGCTGCAGGCGCGGCGCTCTCGACGGCCTTCTCGGCAGGTTTTTCAGCGGGGGGCTCGGGCTTCTTGCATCCGAATGCGGAAACGCCGAGGACGAACGTAAACACGTACCTTGGGACGACCCTCATTCCCCACGTGGGTAATCGACCCACGCGGGGAGCGCAATGGTAGCGAGTTCAGCCAATCGAGCGCTTGCGGGTTCTGTGCAGTTTTGTTGCACTCGGCCCGCTGCTACCGTCAATGAGTCCAGCGACCGCCGATTGGATCATTCGGCGGTTTCGCAGGGTGCGGAACGGCGTTCAGGAAGTCCTCTGCGATGGCCTTTCGGTGTGGCAATAAGGCGTCGATCAAGGCGGGCGAAATGCGATAGCGAGTCACGCCGCCCACGTTCTCGAGGTCGACGTCGCGCTCGGACACGTGAGTGAAGCCGAGCGAAGCGGGCCAGACGAGCCCTCCACCGAGGACGGCGTTGTTGCTGAGACGATGGCAGCCAGCACACGACATGGCTTGTGCGCGCGCCACGATGTCGTCGGGCGTGAGCGAGCTGTCGAGGCTGCTCAAGCTGGCCTGGATGGAATCACGGAAGCTGCTCGGGTAGGTGCCGAAGTTTGCCGGGTAGTTGCTCTCGGTGGTTCCGTTCTCCTGTCCTTGGCCCGAGTTGAACGTATCGCTCGTGCTCATGCCGATGCCGTCGAGGTTGGTCGCGGCGAGGCGCTGTACTTGACCCAAAAACTCCGACTGAAACGCCGGCGCGTTGCTCTGCGTCGAGGCTGCGTCGAAGAGTCCGCCGAACGGGTTCACCTTGTTGGTCACGGGTACGAAATTTGCCGTGCAGACGCCGGCGTTGCACAGCGTCTTCAGCTTGAACTCGCGCAGCGACCAGATGCGCGGGCTCTGCGGCTGCACGAATTGGTTCGTGCGAATCTGACCGACTCCGAGGGGGTTGTCGCCGAAGTTCGCGTAGCTCACGACCGGGTCGAACTCCTGGTAGCCCGTGAAGTAGAAGCTCTCGAGTTTGTCTCGCCGCTTCTCGAGATTGGACTCGTTCGAGAGCTCGGCGAAGGCACGCACGAATTTCTCGCAGCCGCGGATCCCCTGGTTGAGGTGGGGGTTTCGTAGGGCTGCTTCGAAGATGAGCAGGTTTCTGTCGTTCGACGCGGTACGACCGCTCGCTTTGGCGTACACGATGCGATACTCGCCGCAGTGGCCACCGGATTCGGGAGCCAGATCGAAGCGCATGAACAAGCCCACGGGGATGTAGGCGCACGCGCTGTTGGGATCGCTGAACGGGTCGCAACTTGCTTGCGCGCCCTCTGCTGGCGCTGCACGACAGGTATAGGGGTAGCCGTTGAGCGTACTTGCGCCGTTCACGCTGCTGTCGTCACAGTGTGGGCCGAGCGCGAGCCCCATCGCTGCCGGATTCTGGGTATCCCACCATTGCTGAAACAGTCCGAGCGAAGTCAGACCTGGGACTCCGCTACCGCTAACCAATTGGTCGAACACTCGCTTCAGCGAGAAATTCGCCAAAATTGGCTGATCTGTGATGGCGAGGGAGCGGCGCGCGTCGATGACCGGCGAGGGCGCAACGGCCTCCTTTGCGACAGCGATACCTTCGGTGTCGGCGCCGGAGCTACATGCCGAACCTGTGACAGCGACCAAGGCAGCGAGCGCGAACGCGGGCATTCGTAGAGAGAGGTGCATAGGGTCTCCGGTTGGGCGCTTCTTGCCCGATCGCGCGGAACGGCTCTACACGGGGCCGTGCACGAATGAGCAAAGCGTGTTGTCCAGTTCGTAGCGGGTCTCCACCCTGCGAAGTTAAGAGCCGTCTTTTGTCGCTACGAGTTACGTGGTTGCCGCTGCCACAGGCGAACACGGCAGTTTTCGCCGGAGAAATTCAGGGGAGCGCGCTCCGATAGGGGTTGTCGGCAGCGATTGCGCCAGCTGCGTGAGCTATGCGTTTAACGCATATGTATAGTGCGAACTATTCGTTGGACGCGATTGCTCGCTTGGGTCCAGGCTTTGCCCATGAAGACCGCCCTGAAACTCTATTTCTCACCGCTCGCCTGTTCACTCGCGAGTCGCATCGCGCTCTACGAAGCCGGCGCTGATGTAAGCTTCAGCCAGGTCGACCCGAAGACGAAACGCATCGACGACGGGCGCGACTTTGCGTCGATTCACTCACTCGGCCTGGTGCCGCTGCTCGAATGCGAGCAGGGTTTTCTCGCTGAAAACGCGGCAATCTTGCAGTTCGTGGCGGAGCGCTTTCCCGACGCGGCGCTCGCCCCGAAGGACGCATGGGGACGTACGCACCTTCGCCAATGGCTGTCGTTCATCGGGAGCGAGCTTCACAAGGCCGTGTTCATGCCGCTGCTCGAGGCGAACGCTGCCGACGCGGTGCGGCTTCACGCGCTCGGCAAGGCCGACTCACGCCTTCGCTACGTGAGCGAGTCGCTAGGTGACCGCAGCTCCTTGCTCGATGACTTCAGCGTGGCCGATGCCTACCTGTTCGCTGTGCTGAACTGGACGGCCGTGACACCTATCGACTTGAAGGCATGGCCCGCGCTCCAGCGTTACCACGCGGGGCTCGCCGCGCGTCCGAGCGTCGCTCGCGCGTTCGCGGAGGAGCGCGCCCTCTACGCGCGCGAGGCCCAGTGATTTCCGTGTCTTCCATGCGAAGCTCGCGGGCCTCCGGTTTGACGCTACTCTTGGCTACATGCGCTGTTCTCGCCGAACCGCTCTGGGCCTAACGTCGTTGTTCCTACTCACACTGGCAGTTCCCGCCTGGGCTCGCGAGTGCGAGGGCGTGAACATGCCCGAGCAGGTGAGCGTGGACGGCACCAAACTCGTCCTGAACGGCATGGGTGTTCGCGAGGCCACGGTGTTCAACGTGAACGTGTACGTGGCGGGGCTCTACCTGCTCAAGCGCTCTAGCGACGGTGAGAAAATTTCGGCCGCTG
>Ga0315912_10005765_pt1 | contig 11286 bp, 10 predicted proteins | sample VfabasoilMG_FD_204469 | JGI IMG/M metagenome (GOLD analysis project Ga0315912, IMG submission 204469) | Garden soil microbial communities collected in Santa Monica, California, United States - V. faba soil | ecosystem: Environmental > Terrestrial > Soil > Garden | place: USA: California...
GTTTTGTAAAGGTTTTCAAGGTCTGAAAATAGAAATTCTTCATTCAAAAGAGTAAAACCAATAGGTTGATATTGAATTTTTATACGAAGTCTTTTTAATGCGATATCAATAATCGTCTGATGATCAAAAGCTAATTTCGGAAGTTGTTTGATGCTGAACCACTGAGCATCATCCGCATCAGAGTCCGCAAACAATTCATGATAAGAAGGGTTGACAAGCCCCAAATAAGCCACAGAAACCACTCTATTTCTTGGGTCTCTACCGACATTCCCAAAAGTATAGAGTTGTTCCAGAAAATCGGGTTTTATTCCGGCTTCTTCATGAACTTCTCTTTTTACCGCATCATCCAGATTTTCATTATCCATAACCAATCCTCCCGGAAGTGCCCAACCTCCTTTGAAAGGTTCGATATTTCTTTTGATCAAAAGAATTTGCAGGTCTTTTTTATCAAAATATCCGAAAATAACTGCGTCTACAGCAACCTTTATATCCTGTATTTTTTTTGGAGATTCCATTATCTTAATTTGCGTTATGAATACACAAAATTATGAATAATAAATCTTATTTTTAGAAAAATTTTAGAATGAAAGTTCTGTTTTCTATACTTCTGCTTTCCGTATTAATTGGCTGTAAAAAGGAAAAATCTTTTGCAGATGATATTGTTTTGGATTTTCCTGAAGATATACAGATGAAAACTCAGAGATTTAATGAGGATTTGGACGAATATGGGTCGGATCTTCTTTACATAGGATATGAAAAAAACAAAATTGATGTAAAATATTATGAATATAGTATCCCTCCTCCACCTACAATTCAAAACAACAATGAAACTGATATCGACTATGAAAAAAGAATAAAAAAATCAAATGATTCTGCTAAAGCTTTAGTAAAGAACTATTTCAGAAAAGAAGAACTTCAAAATTTGCCTGAAAAGAAAGATAATTCTTTTATAGATTCTTTATCTGATAAAAACTTGCAAATCTGTGTTAAGGAAAATGACACAATCCCATTATATAAAAGAAGTTTTTACACAAACGAAATAAAAAAGTATAAGGCCTTCCCCGTTTTTATTAAAAATATTTCTAATAAAATTTTAAAAATTCCTGCCGAATCTATATATCTTATGTTTTACTTTAAAAACGAAAAAGAACAATATCAATTTCTGAGAAATAGTAGTTACATGATTTGTGGGTGGGGAACAAGACTAAAGTCTTATTATGAGCTTAAACCAAATGAAATTTTAATCTATGCTTATCCTTATTTTAAAAAGGGAGAAAAAAGAAATGCCAAAATAAAGTTTTACAATGCTTCTTCCAAAAACTTTGAAATTTCATTTGATAAAAAAATTATTAATAACCAACGTGAGACCTTTTTGGAATAAATAATTTACATCTTCTAAATTTTCATTATCTTTAACATAAACAACTTAAAACTAAACGATTATGAAAAATTTATTCTTTGCAGCTTGTACTGCTTTTCTGTTTGTAGCTTGTGATAAAGTAAAAATGGATGTAAAAACTGATAAAACCGAAGAGTGGAAACCCGTAGATTCAGCAACAGCAAACAAAGCATGGATGGACTATGCTACTCCGGGAGAAATGCACAAAATGCTGGCAAAATCTGATGGAGTCTGGACCGGAGCCAATACAACATGGATGGAAAACGGAGCAAAACCTATTACGAGTACTTCTGAAGCGACTAATAAAATGATCTTTGGAGGTCGATATCAGGTAAGTGAACACAAAGGAAATTTCATGGGAATGCCTTTTGAAGGAATGAGTATTGTAGGATATGATAATGCGAAGAAAAAATTTGTAAGCACCTGGATTGATAATATGGGAACAGGAATAATGTCTGCTGAAGGAGATTGGAATGCGTCAACAAAATCTATTGAATTTAAGGGGAAAATGACCGATCCGGCAAGACCAGGCAAAGATTGTGACATAAGAGAAGTCTTCACTCTAGTTGATGATAATACCCAGAAACTGGAAATGTACGGACCTGATGGGAAAACAGGAAAGGAATATAAAACAATGGAAATTCAATTCACTCGTAAGAAATAAATAAAAAAATCCGCAGAACAATCTGCGGATTTTACTTTTATCTTATATCTTCTTACTTGAAACTTAATTTAGTCATTAAGCTTTAAAACAGCCATGAACGCCGATTGTGGTACTTCTACTCTACCAATCTGCTTCATTTTCTTCTTACCTTCTTTCTGTTTTTCAAGAAGCTTTCTCTTTCTGGAAATATCTCCTCCGTAACATTTTGCAGTAACGTCTTTTCTTAATGCTTTAATCGTTTCTCTGGCAATAACTTTCGTTCCTAAGGCTGCCTGAACTGCAATATCAAACTGCTGTCTAGGAATCAGTTCACGAAGCTTTTCACACATTCTTTTACCGATGTAATAAGCATTAGAATCGTGAATCAATGAAGATAATGCATCTACCATATCCCCGTTGATCAGGATATCCATTTTTACCAGCTTAGAAGCTCTGAAACCGATCGGATGGTAATCAAACGAAGCGTAACCTTTAGAAATAGATTTTAATCTGTCATAGAAGTCAAAAACAACTTCTGCCAAAGGCATATTGAAAATTAATTCAACTCTTTCTGAAGTCAGATAACTTTGGTTAACGATCTCTCCTCTTTTCTCAATACAAAGAGTCATTACAGAACCTACGAAGTCTGATTTTGTAATAATAGAAGCTTTAATGAAGGGCTCTTCCACTCTGTCCATTGTAGAAGGATCCATCATTTCAGACGGGTTGTTGATCAAGATCGGAACTTCAGGTTCTTTTTTGGTATATCCAAAATAAGAAACGTTCGGAACCGTTGTGATTACGTTCATATTAAATTCTCTGTCAAGACGCTCCTGAACAATTTCCATGTGAAGCATTCCTAAGAATCCGCAACGGAAACCAAAACCAAGAGCTGCCGAACTTTCCGGTTCAAAAACCAAAGAAGCATCATTTAGTCTTAATTTTTCAAGAGAGAATCTTAATTCTTCAAAATCTTCAGAATCAATTGGATAAATACCCGCAAAAACCATTGGTTTTACTTCCTCAAATCCATCGATGGGTCCTTCTGCAGGTTTTTCAAAAGAAGTAATGGTATCCCCTACTTTTACCTCTCTTGCATCTTTAATCCCTGAAACCAAATATCCTACATCACCGCAACCAATTGTTTTCTTCGGAACCTGTTTTAGTTTCAAAGTACCTACTTCATCAGCTCCATATTCTTTCCCGGTTGCGAAGAATTTAATTTTTTCGTTTTTGGTAATACTTCCATTAACGACTTTGAAATACGCTTCAATTCCTCTGAAAGGATTATAAACAGAGTCAAAAATCAAAGCCTGAAGCGGTGCGTCAGGATCTCCAACCGGAGCCGGGATTCTTTCAACAATCTGCTCCAACAAATGGTGAACACCCTCTCCTGTTTTTCCTGAAACTCTCAATACATCTTCATATTCACAACCGATTAGATTCATGATTTCATCAGTTACTTCTTCAGGATTTGCAGAAGGAAGGTCAATTTTATTCAAAATAGGAATGATCGTTAAATCATTCTCCAAAGCCAAATATAAGTTACTAATTGTTTGTGCCTGAATACTTTGCGCAGCATCCACAATCAAAAGTGCTCCTTCACAGGCAGCAATTGAACGCGAAACTTCATAAGAAAAGTCAACGTGTCCCGGTGTATCAATCAGGTTTAATATAAATTTTTCGCCTTTATATTCATAATCCATCTGGATAGCGTGAGATTTAATCGTAATCCCACGTTCTTTCTCCAAATCCATATCATCCAGCGTCTGAGACTGTAATTCTCTTTGGGTCACCGTATTGGTATATTCCAAAAGACGATCCGCCAAAGTACTTTTACCATGGTCGATATGAGCGATTATGCAAAAATTTCGTATGTTTTTCATTTAAGAACTATGTAATTTGCAAAGATAAGAAATCAATACTAAATTCTAATTTTTATTCTTTGAAAACGTATTCTCCGGTTAACTGATCTAGATAAATTTGAGTTTTAACCTTACTTGCATATCCTACATTTTTATTTCCACTATCTATTGCTGCGCCTATTAATGCTCCTACCATTCCACCAGACATTGCTCCGATCATTGCTCCGTTCGTACTTTGCTGAAATAGATCTGCTGGAATTGCTTCGATATACCAACCTTTTTCATTTTTTAAAACTTCTCTGTAGCCGATTGGGATTGCTTTAAAAATTTTATCCCCTTCAACAATACAGTAAATTTCTCCGATTCTAATATCATAAGTTCCGTCATTCACTCCTTTAATATCTCCATCTTTATCTCTTCTATAAGTAGCTGGTGTTGGCTGTTGCTGAACAAATGATTTGAAAGTCAAATAAACTCCAGGTCTTAAGCTTTCACTTTTGTAAATGGAATAGGTATTTTTTATTATTGTTTCATAATCTGCAATTGATGTTTCATTCAACGGGACGCTTACCGCAACATGATTATAGGAGTCCAGAATTAATTGTGAAAGAAGCCTTGAAACCTTATTATTAATCGTTTTCACAATATTTACTCCTTCAATCTTGTTTGCAGAAATTACTCCTTCTGTTCTGTTGATAAAAAAGTATTTATCGTTTCTTTTAAAAAAAGTAGCAACATTTATTTTCGCTTTGGCAACATCTGGAGATTTATCATCATTAAAAAAAGACAAATCTTTAATAAGCAGTACAATATCATTTTTCCCGGAATTCTTGTTAGACTCTGCAAATGCCGCTTCAATTGCCTCTTTAGGCTGTGCTTTTGAAAATGAAAACTGATATATTTCTCCTTTTGCCGTAATATTTCCAAGTTCTTTAGAGCTTCTGTCATCAATAACGGTTAAAGATTTTGTCATACCACTTTTATCCTTTATCCTTCCTATTTCAATAGTTTCGTTTTTTTGAGAAAATGCGATAGTCGATAGTAAAAGAAATGTGATCTGTAATGCTTTTTTCATTGCTATAATTTTCACAAAACTAAGAATAACTTTAAAAATTAAACGACTCTCACAAATAAATTGTAAGAGTCGTCCAACATTAAAAAAATAAACTATTATGGGTCTTGCTTAGGTCTTGAATTATTGTTTCCGTGAGGCTTCTTTTCATTCATTTTATCTCTCATCATTCCTTCAGACTGAAACAATTTCAAAACTTTCTGGCAAGGAATTACCTGCTGCATTTTATCAGCATATTTTTTTCTGTTATCTAATAACTTCTGCCCTACTTCAAAGCTTTGTTGTAGCTTGGCTTTGGCTTCATCATCAGATAAAGTTTCAGGATTAAAATTAGAATTAAACTGACTTTTTATCTGTTTTTGACTATCCAGATATTCATTATAAATCTCTGTAAATTCAGTTTTATCACCCGGATCAATATTCAGGTTTTCCATCACCATATTGTTCCTGAATTTGGTAAGAAGTTCTTTTCTTTCTTCCGGAGACAGATTATTGATAACCTCTTTTCTTTGTTTGGGATCCATTTTCTTCCAATCATAGTCTGTTCTTTGGGCATTTAAGCCAAAACCATACATGATAAAAAGTGCAAATAATATCTTTTTCATCTTTCTTTTAATTATATAAATCCAAATAAACATCCTGAGTTGAATTACTTGCCAATTCTGCTATTTCAGAATTGGTAAATGATTCCAGATATTCATTCATTTGTGCTTCATTATGTTTTGAAACAGGTTTTACTGTTTGTGCTTTTGTTTTTTCCTCACCATTGTCCTGAACATAATAATTTTTATTATCATCCTTATTTTCAATACTTTGATTATTATTCTCAATAGAAGTTAAATCAGACTTTAATGTTTCGTAAGCGAGTTCACTTTCTGTCTTTGGTTCCTGATTATTCATGGCAAATGTACCCTGAGAATTTTCTTTTCCTCTTGAATTGTCACTATTTAAAACAAAAGTTACTCCAAAAATCAAAGCCAATGATGCAGCAACTGCATACATCCAGTTGAGCTTAAAGATAGGTGCTTTTTTATTAGCCTTTACATCATTCATCACCCTTTCCTGAATATTTTCAAACAAATGATCAGGTACTGTGTAAATATTTTTACGTTCTAATTTTTCTATATCGAACTCTTTCATCTCTGTTTTTTCAAAAATTATCTTTCGTAATTTTCTTTAATATATTCTTCTATTTTCTGTTTGGCATAATGATAATTTGTTTTTAGTGTTCCTACCGACATATCTACAATTTTAGATATTTCTTCGTAAGGCAAATCATCATAATACCGCATCATAAATACTAGTTTCTGCTTTTCGGGCAGGCTTTGTATAGCACTCTGTAACAATATTTGTATTTCTTCGGCATCTTTAGCTGTATTATCAGCGACGAGATTCTGCATATAATACTCCGGATCTTCATCAGATTTCTGCATTTTCTTCATCTTATTTACCTGCTGTAATGCTTCGTTGGTAGCGATTCTGTATAACCATGTATACAACTGACTATCATTTTTGAACTGGTGAAAATTCTGATAAGCTTTAATAAAAGTCTCCTGCAAAGTGTCCTGAGCAAGATCTCCGTCCACAATAATTCTTCTTATGTGCCAATACAATCTGCTTTGATAAGCATCCATCAAGGCACGAACTCCTTTCTCCTGAGTTCGTGGATTTTGCATCAACGAAATAATTTCCGCGTCCTTAATCTTCATAAGATGCTTTCAATGTTTTGGATTACAAAAATATCTAAAAGTTAAATTACTTATTCAATTTTTAGTCCAAATATCAAAAATAATATCAGATAGTTACATTTAAGAAGTAAGGATAAAAAACAACTCTTCAATATACTGCTTCTTTTCAAAACTAATCCTAAAACCTTATCTTTGTTTTATGCAAATTGTAATCATTGGTTCCGGAAATGTAGCCTATCATATGGCCAAAGCTTTTGTTTTGAACAATATTCCATTGGCTCAGGTTTTTGGCAGAAATGAAAAAGACCTGAATAAAATTTCTAAAGAATTAAAAGTTCCTGTTTCAACAGAAAAATTGGAAGACGCAGATGTATATATCATCTGTGTGAGCGATAATTCTGTGGAAAATGTTTCTGAGAGTATTTCTAAAAAAGATTGTCTGGTTGCTCATACTTCCGGTTCACTTCCTAAAGAAATTCTGAAGGGAGAATACAGAAAAGCAAGTTTTTATCCTCTACAAACTTTTTCAAAATCAAAGGAACTGGAGTATGAAAAAATTCCGTTCTTCATTGAAACTGAAAATGAAGAAGACAAAAAGATGTTGTTCGAAATTGCTTCTAAAATTTCCAAAAATGTAATGGAAAGCACCCATGAAAAAAGAAAATATATTCATTTGACGGCCGTTTTTGCCTGTAATTTTGTGAATCATCTTTTTTCCAGAGCAAAAGAAATTTCAGATTCTCAGGAAATTCCGTTTGATTATTTTTTACCCTTAATTGATGAAACGGTTCAGAAAATTCATGAAATTGAACCCAAATCCGCACAAACCGGACCGGCTGTAAGAAACGATAAAAGAGTTCTGGAATTGCATGAGCAATTATTAAAAGACGAAAGTCTTGAGATTTATAAAACAATGAATCATTCTATTCAAAAAATGTATGATTTGTAGAAAAATATGAAGTTATAAAACCTTGAATTGTTAAACCGTCGAGCGTTTAGTTGATAAGCCAAGTTAAGAATATTTTCCAAAGCAACTTAGCGCTTCAATGACCAAACAACTTAACAACTTCACAGCTTAACGATTTAACACCTTAACAATAAAAATGAGTTATAAAGAAAAATTAAAAGATATAAAAGCATTTGTATTCGATGTAGATGGTGTTTTTACAGACGGCAGTGTATATCTGATGCCCGGAGGAAATATGTCCAGAGTGATGAATGTCTTGGACGGCTATGCAGTGGTTAAAGCTTTAAAAAACAATTATTTAATTGGAGTTATTACGGGAGGAAATGATGAAATGGTAAAACACAGAATCAATTATCTTGGCATTGAGGATTATTATCCCAAATCTCACAATAAAATGGATGATTATGAAGATTTTAAGGCAAAATATAATCTCAAAAACGAAGAAATTTTAACAATGGGAGATGATCTACCGGATATTCACATCATGGAAAATTCGGCGATTGCAACGTGCCCGGAAAATGCAGTTCCTGAAGTAAAGGGAATTTCAGATTATATTTCTCCAAAAAAGGGAGGAAGTGGGGCAGTACGCGATGTTATTGAGCAGGTAATGAAAGTTCAGGGAAAATGGCATGACGACAACACTCAATCTATTTAATTAATTGAAAATGAAATTATTATTAGCCTCACAATCTCCCAGAAGAAAAGAACTTCTATCAAGTTTAGGGTTCGATTTTGAAGTCGTAAAAATTGACTGTGAAGAAATTGTTCCGGAACATATAAAAGTGGGAGAGGCAGCAGCATATCTTTCTGAATTAAAAGCAGATTCATTTCGAAAACTGGAAGAAAATGAAGTGTTGCTGACCGCAGATACGGTTGTTGCTATCAACAATCAATTTCTCGGAAAACCACAGGATGAAGATGATGCTTTGAAAATGTTACAATTACTTTCAGGCAAAACCCATCAGGTTTATACGGGAGTTACCATTAAAACCTTAGATAAAACCATTACAGAAACAGATGTTGCCGATGTAGAATTTGAGGAATTAACAATCGATGAGATAAAATATTATATTGAAAACTATAAACCTTTCGACAAAGCAGGAAGTTACGGAATCCAGGAATGGCTTGGAATGACAAAAATCAAAAAGATGACCGGCAGCTTTTATACCATAATGGGACTTCCTACCCATTTGGTTTGCAAAATTTTGAAAGAAATATAACAAGTTTCAATATAAAATTTTATTATTTTTACAGAATCATCAAATCTGCTGATAATAAAAAGCAGATTAGCGAGTTATATTGAAGAATGAAAAATAAAATTATATTCCTTTTAACAGCGTGTATCGTTATTTCTTGCGGAACGAAAGTCAAGAAGCCCGAACAACGATCTAAATTTTTAAAAGGTTTTTCCACATATTATAATACCCTTTTTAATGCTAAAGACGCATTGAACAGTGAGTTTACATCCCGGGATAAAACATATAAAGACAATTTTTATGCTCCTTATATCCCTATTCTTACTTATGAAGACCAGCCTTTAGGGAGTGATCTCGGACAGTCTTCTGCTTTTGCTGAAAATTCTATGAAAATGGCAGAAGTGAATAGAGGAGGAAATATGAGTGGTCCTCCTAATCAGCCGCCGGGAAACTCAGGTATTCCGGGGAATCCGCAAGATCCTAACCAAGCTCCCCCAAAAGGAGCAACTGCGCTAGAAATTGCAGAAGCAAAGGCATTAAAAGCAATTAATAAATATTCGGTGATTAAAAATGGAGAAGAAAAGAATAAAACCATTTTTGATGCTTATATGATTCTTGCACAGTCAAGAATTTACCAAAATAAGTCTTTAGCAGCACTGGATGCTTTAAACTATGTCTTTTCTAACATGAAAAACGATAAAAGGCTTCCTTTGGCTTATATTTATCAAGGTTTAGCCTATTCGCAAATGAAAGATTATCATAAAGCTCATGAAATTTTTGCAAGGCTTAAAGATGAAAAAATAAGCAAAGAGTATGAGAGATTACTGACTATTTATCATTCTGAATCTCTTTTGGATGCGGGAAGAAAAGAAGAGGCAGTAAAAGAATTAGACCGTGCTTTTGAAATAAATAACAACAGAAAATTAAAAAGCAGAATCGCTTATTTAAGAGGACAGGTTCTAGAAAATCTTGGACAGAATGAAAAAGCCAGAGAAAGCTTTTTAGCAGCTTATAAATATGCCAATGATTTTGAATTCGAAGTAAAATCTCAGATTGCAGTAGCAAAAACCTTCAATGGAAAAGGAGATTACAGCGGTGCTAAAAAATATCTTGAAGACATCAGTAAAAAAGGGACTTATGGTTCCAGAAAAAATGAATTTTACTATGCCTTAGGATTAATGGCAAATAAAGCTGGAAAAACAGATGAAGCTCAACAATTTTTCAGAAAATCTTTAAAAGAAAAAGTCTCTGATTCACAGCTTCGTGGACTGACTTATTATGAAATAGGAAAGGGGTATTTAGATAAAAATGATTACATAGGGGCAGGAATTTATTATGATTCTGCTTTGGCAGTAATGACTTATCAACCTTCTAAAATTCTTTTGCAGGATCAATCTTCTTACATCAAGAAAATTTCTAAAAACTATTATCTGATTAAGAAAAATGACAGTATTATTGCTTTGGCTAAAATGAGTCCTGAGCAAAAAACAGACTTTTTCACAAAATATATTGCGAAGATAAAAGCGAAAGAGGAAAAAGAAGAACTGGAAAGAAGACGTGCTGAAAGAAGCAAGGGCTTTGATACCGGAGATTATAGTTCTACTTCTATTTTCGCCAATAGCTCCAATTCTTTTGAAGATTTTGGTGTTGCCGCTAAAGGTTTTTACTTTGCCAATACAGGTACAGTAAGCAAAGGAACTTCTGCGTTCAGACAAACCTGGGGAGACAGAGCACTTTCTGATAACTGGCGTTATTCTAAAAAAATGGCGACTCTTGAAGACATGAAAAATGAAGCTTTAGGAACAACTTCCGTACCCAATCCAAGACGTTTTGAAACTGCCTATTACATTGAACAAATTCCGAGTGATATAAGTTTGTTGAAAAAAGATAGAGATACTGCTTCTCTGGGATTAGGAATCATGTATCAGAATTATTTTACCAATACTCCTTTGGCTACAAAAACATTGTATGATTTGGTAGATGTAAAACCTGAAGAAAAAGTAATGCTTCAAGCTCTGTACGAGATTTTCGCTATGAATTATGAGAAAAATCCGCAGGCTGCAGAAAGAGCAAAACAACTTCTTTTAACCGATTATCCTTATACTTCTTATGCAGAGTTTGTAAGAAATCCTAAGAATAATACTTTTGTAAAATCATCAGAAGAAGTAGAAAACAAATATAAAGAAGCATTCGCTTTGTATGAAGCTGAAAAATTTGCAGAAAGTAAAGCTATTTTAGACCAGGCAATACAGCAATATCCTAAAGACGCATTAATTCCTAAGCTTTATCTGTTAAATGCTTTTAATTCTGGAAAAGCCAACGGAAAAGAGGTAATGATTTTGCAGCTGGAACAAATCGCTTTAAACTATACCAAAACGCCTGAAGGAATAAAAGCAAAGGAAATGCTTAATTATTTAAAAAGCGAAATTAAATTTCAGCCTACGGATAACAAGGGT
>Ga0315912_10005766_pt1 | contig 11285 bp, 7 predicted proteins | sample VfabasoilMG_FD_204469 | JGI IMG/M metagenome (GOLD analysis project Ga0315912, IMG submission 204469) | Garden soil microbial communities collected in Santa Monica, California, United States - V. faba soil | ecosystem: Environmental > Terrestrial > Soil > Garden | place: USA: California...
GCTGTCGATGGCGAAGCTGACATTGCTCGCGGGAGGCGTGGACGGCGGTATGGTGGCCCCCGCCGTCACGATGGAAAACGTGCCGCTCGTCGCTTCGGTGACGTTCGTCGCCGTGAAGCGCAGCTGGTAGTTGGTACCCACGGTGTTGATCGAGAGATTGTTGAACGTCGCGACGCCCGCCGCGGCGGTGGCCGTCGTGGTGCCCGACAGCGTCGCACCGGCCGCGCCCGTGCCGGTGGCAATCGACACCGTGACGACGGTGGTGTTATCGGTCGCGTCGAGCACGCCGTTGTTGCGCACCTGGACCACGGGCTGCGTGGCCAGTGTCGCGCCGGGCGCCGCGCCCTGCGGCTGAGTGGAGACCGCGAGCGTACGCACTACCGGGGCGGTGACCGCGAAGGTCGAACTCGTGGCCTCCGTGACGCTCGTGGCGGTGAAGCGCAGCTGGTAGCCAGTCCCCGCGGTATTGATGCCGAGGTTCGTGAAGGTGGCGACACCGGCAACGGCGGTGGCAGTGGTGGTGCCGGAAAGCGCCGCACCGGCGGCGCCCGTACCGGACACGATGGTCACGGTGACGACGGTCGTATTGTCGGCCGCATCGGTAACGCCGTTGCTGCGCACGTGGATGACGGGCTGCGACGAGAACGCTGTGGAAGTCAGCGCGCCCGAAGGTTGGGTCGAAACGAAAAGCGTGCGAACCGGCGGCGGAGTGCCGCCACCACTTCCACTGCTGCTGCTCCCGCTACCACCGCCTCCGCCACCGCAGGCCGAAAGCGCCGCGAGCACGACAAACAAACCCGTTCTGCAAAACGTTCGCATGCAACCCCCCGACTGGCAGTCGCAACGATAGCCGTGGTCTCAGCTTAAGAACAAAGAGTTTCTTTATTGGGATGCGAGAAAGGTCACATATTTTCCGCTGTCCGCACGACATTCCGGACAAGCGCGAGTCATCGCGGTGGCCGGGTGTCGCTGACACCCGGCCAACTCGAAAGATCTACTTGGACGCTGGCGCAGGCGCAGGCGCGGGCGCCGCAGGCTGTACAGCTTTCGCCGCCGCACCCGCGAAGTCACCGGCTTTGACGACCGAGAACTTCGACGGATCGAGATGACGCTTGAGCGCCGCGCGGATCTGCGCCGCATCGAGCGCCTTCACTTTCGCCTCGAAATCCGCATCCCACGCGAGCGTGCGGCCGACGAACATGTAATGCCCGATGCTGCCCACGAGTTCGTTGTCCTGCGCGCGCGCCACGCTGCGCGACTGAAGCCAGCCGGACTTCGCCTGCTCCACTTCTTCCTTGGTGAAGTCCTCGTTCAGCGCGCGATCGACCTCTTCCCTGAACGCCTTCTCGAGCTTCGCCACATTCTGCGGAGCGTAGATGGCGTAAGTCGCGAATCCGCCGGCCTTGTCGAAGTTGTCGCCGCGAATCTGCGAACCCACTCCATAACTGATGCCGTCCTTGGTGCGGATACGTTCGCTCAGTCGCGAATTGAGGAAACCGCCACCCAGGATGTAGTTGCCCAACACCAGCGCCGGATAGTCCGGATCATCGTCGCGCAGCGGAATGTTGACTCCGGCCACGAAGAAGGCCTGCGCCTTGTCGGGCGTTTCGATGGTCACTTCCGTCGGTGGCACTTCGAAGTGTTCGTTGGGTACCCGCGTGAACGGCTTGACGGCCTTCCACCCGCCTAACAAGGAGGCGATCTGCTTCTCGGCGGCCGCATCGTCGAAATCGCCGATGACCGTCACCTGCCCGGTCGACGTGCCGAAGAAGTCCCGATGGAAATTCACGAGCTGCTCGCGCTTGACCGCCTTGACGTCGGCGAGTCCCTCGTCGATGGTCTCGGTGTAGCGCACGTCACCGCGCGGATAGGGATTCAGGATGCGCTGAAACGCGGTGGAGCCCAGCGCCGAGGGCTCCTTGCGCGACTGCTCGATGCCGGCCAGCCACTCGGTGCGCATCTGCTCGAACTCTTTCGCGTCGTACGCGGGTTCACGCAGGACCTCGGCGACCAGCGTGAGCACCGCCGGGAAATTCTCGCGCGTGGTCTCGATGAACACGTGGGCGCCAGAGCCCCAGGAGTTCACGTTGACGCGAGCCTTCAGGCGGTCGAGTTCGTCTTCGAGTTGCTGCCGCGTGTGCTTGGTGGTACCGCGCATGAGCATGGACGCGCTCATGTTGGCCACCGTATTGAGATTCTGCAGGCTCTTCACGTCGCCAAAGCGAACGGCGATGCCGGCGAACACCGCGCCGCCGCGCGTCTTCTTCGGAAGCAACGCGAGATCGGGACCACCCGGCAACTTCACGCGGCGCGTACGAGCCACGATGTTGGCGGGCGTGGGGTCGAAGGTTTCTCCTTCGTCTTTCTTCGCATCACCCTTGTAGTCCTTGAGCAGCGCCGCGACATTCGGTGTCGCGGGCATCTCGGCGCGATCGATCGTCTTCGTGGGGTAGAACACGCCCACGGTGCGATTGCTCTGCTTGAAGTAGGTGCCCCAGACACGCTGGACGTCCGCGGTCTTCACGGCACGCAGGCGATCGCGGTTGAGGAACATCAGGCGCCAGTCACCCATGCCTGCCCAGTTGGACAAGTCGAGGCCGATGTTCTCGGAGTTGTTGAGGCTGAGTTCGATCTGCTTGAGGATCTGGCCGCGTGCACGCTCCACCTCGGCGTCGGTAATCGGCGTGGCCTTGGAGTTCTCGACGTTGGCAATGAGCAGGTCGAGCGCCGAATCCACGGGCTTCTCCGCGCGCACCTGGATGCCGAATCCGAAGACGCCCGGATCCTGCAATTGCAAGGCGGCGGGAAACACACCGGCTGCCTTGCCCGGCTCGACGAGCACCTTGTAGAGACGGCCCGACGGCGAGTCCGCGAGCACCTGCCCCAGGATCTGCAGCGCCGCGGAGTCCTCATGCGGGCCCGCCGGCGCGTGATAGGCCACCACGCCCACCTGCACGTCGCCTTCGCGGCGAAGCACGACTCGACGCTCGCCATCCTGCGTGGGCTCGAGCGTGTGCTGTTCCGGCAGCACGCGCGTCGGGCGCGGGATGGGTGCGAAGTATTCAGTGACGAGCTTCAGCGTGGCCGCTTCGTCGATCTTTCCGGCGACGAGCAGGATCGCGTTGTCGGGCTGGTAGTACGTGCGATAGAACGCCGTCAGTCGTTCGATGGGCACGCCTTCGATGTCCGAGCGCGCGCCGATCGGCGTATTGGCGTAGTTGTGCCAGTCGAAGGCCACCGCGAGGATGCGCTTGAACAGCACCCCGATCGGCTGGTTTTCGCTGCCCTCGTATTCATTGCGCACCACCGTCATCTCGCTGTCGAGGTGCTCCTTCTTGATGAAGGAATTGACCATGCGGTCGGATTCGAGATCGAGCGCCCAGCGGAGATTCTCTTCGGTCGCCGCGAAGGTCTCGAAGTAGTTGGTGCGATCCCAGGACGTCGTGCCGTTCGGGCGCGAGCCATGCGCGGTCAATTCCCCCGGAATGTCGGTGTGTTTCGTCGAACCGCGGAACACCATGTGTTCGAGGAGATGCGCCATGCCGGTCTCGCCGTAATTCTCGTGGCGCGAGCCGACGAGGTACGTCATGTTGACCGTGATCGTCTGCTTGGACTGGTCCGGGAACATGAGCACGCGCAGGCCGTTGGCGAGACGGTATTCGGTGATGCCCTCGACGGAGGTGACGCGTTCGGGAGCGGCCGGAGCCGGGGCTGCGGCCGCAGGCGGCGGCTCCGGCGCCTTCTTCGGCTTCTTGGCTGCCAACACGGGCGCGGACAACGCCACGCACAAGATCAAGGCCAGTCGACGTGAAACCTGCGACATGAAGGCAGCTCCCTGCTAGTTAGTGGGATTCGAAAGATGGGCGATTGTATCTGAACGTGCGGTGAAACGCGGGCGGGCTACCGGTACCCGCGCGCCTGCAACGAAAACAGTTTGGCGTAGATGCCGTCTTCGGTCATGAGCGACTCGTGGTTGCCGCGCTCGACTATGTGGCCCTGGTCGAGCACCACGATCTGGTCGGCCATGCGCACGGTCGAGAATCGATGCGAAATCACGATGGCGATGCGACTGCCCATGAGGGAACGGAAGTGCTCGAAGATCTCGGCTTCCGCGGCCGCGTCCATGGCGGCGGTGGGTTCATCGAGCACGAGGATGTCGGCATCGGCGCGCATGAACGCGCGCGACAACGCGATCTTCTGCCACTGGCCGCCGGAGAGCTCGCGGCCATCCTTGAACCACTTGCCGAGCTGGGTCTGGTACTTGTTCGGCATCTCTTCGATGAACGGCGCGGCCTTGCCGGACTCCGCGGCCTCGCGCCAGCGTTGCTCGTCTTCGAAGGCGCGCACGTCGCCGGCACCCACGTTCTCGCCGACCATGAGCTGGTAGCGCACGAAGTCCTGGAAGATGACGCCGATGCGACGGCGAAGCACGGTCGCATCCCATTCCTGCAGATCGCGGCCGTCGAGCAGCACGCGTCCATAGGTGGGTTTGTAGAGCCGCGTCAGGAGCTTGATCAGCGTGGTCTTGCCGGAGCCGTTCTCGCCGACCAGCGCGAGGCTTTCGCCGCGCTTGATCTGCAGGTTGATCCCCGTGATCGCCACCTTGTCGGATCCCGGGTATCGGAACTCGACGTCCTCGAACTGCACGCCGGCCGTCGGGTCGGGGCCGCTGACTGCCGTACCTCCGCTCTCCCCCACCGGCTGCTCGAGATATTCGTACAGCGTGGATAGATAGAGGTTGTCCTCGTACATGCCGCCGATGGCGCCGAGACTCGCGGTGACCGCCGCCTGGCCCTGTCGGAACATCATGATGTACATGGTCATGTCGCCGAGCGAGATCAGGCCGCGCGCGGCTTCGATGGCGCACCAGGCATAGGCGCTGTACAGCGCCGCAATGCTCACCAGCGTGAACCCAAACCCCCAGGTCTCGCGGCGCACCGTGAGATTGCGGTCCTTCTCGTACAGCCCCTCGTAAATGGCCTTGTAGCGACCGAGAAACAAGGCCCCGAGGTCGAAGAGCTTGACCTCCTTGACGTGATCCTCGCGCGCGATTGCCGTCTCGAGATAGGACTGCATGCGCGTCTCGGGCGCACGCCAACGGAATAGCCGGAAGGCGTCGCCCGAGAATTTCGTCTCGGCAAAGAACGCCGGCAAGCCGCCGAACAGCAGGATGAACACCGCCCACGGCGAAAAGCCGGCGAGCAGCACCGCAAAACTTGTGATGGCGATGGCGTTCTGGAAGAGGCCCGAGGTGCGCATCACCAGCGACAGCGGCCGGCTCGAGGCTTCGCGTCGCGCACGCGTGAGCTTGTCGTAGAACTCGGAATCTTCGAAGTGCGTGAGATCGAGCGTGAGCGCCTTCTCGAGGATCAGCACGTTCACCTTGTTCGAGAGCTTGGCCTTGAGCAGCGCCTGGCACAGCGTGATGCCGCGATGTGCGGCCGTGATGGCGACCAGGATGGCGGCTTCGGCCACCACCCACCAGACGGTGGGCATGATGTCCATGGACACGTTGGCCGCGTTCGCGCGGGTCGCCCAGTACACGCTGTCGACGATGCGCGCGCCCACCCAGGCCACCCCCGAGGGCAGCACACCCGCCACGATCGTGCAGAACGCGAGCAGGAACGACAGCGGCTTGCTCGTGCTCCACAGGAGTTCGAGGGCGCGTTTGCTGTACTTGAAGACCCCGAAGAACTGCCGCGGTGAGTTGAGAGCTTCGCCGTGAATGTCGGGTTGCTTTGCGAGTCGGGGCTTGGCGGTCATCTGCGCGCGAAGATTACCGTGAATCGGGGCGGGAATGGCGTCAGCGTGCAGCTACAGGCTTCGGGGGCCTTCAGGCCATCGATAGTGGCCGATGAGGGTGTAGCGGAACAGCAGGTCTTCCTCGCGCGCACCCGCTCCGATGTTGTGCACGACGAGGGGCGTGCCGGTGACGCTCACCCGATCGGAAACGATCCCGATATGCAGGATGCCGCGCCCGAGATCCCAGGCGACGAAGTCGCCAGGTAGATAGTCCGAGGCGGCGCGGGACAGCGGCGCGGCGTAACCGGCGCGCTTGAAGAAGGTCATGAGGTTCGGGACGCGACGGTGATCGATGTTCGGGTCGGGTTTGGACATGCCCCACCGGCGCCGGTGCGGGTAGGAATCCCAATTCGCCACGAGGTCTTCGTGGACTTTCCGCTGCAGGTCGACGGCTCGCGAGGTGCGCAGGGCACGCACGATCACGTCCGTACACACGCCGCGGTCGGCGGGAACGTCTCCGCCGGGATAGTCGAGACGTCGATAGGCGGGATCGTAGTAGATCGTCACTCCGATCTGGCCGCGCGCCGCGGCCACGATGTCGGTGTTGCCTGCCTGGGCAAGCGCGCCAAACAACAGTGCGGCGCCGGCTGCAAACACGAATCGGATTGACGTCATGGCCATGCAATAGCCCCCGTGCGAGTCTCGGGCAGGTATCGGCCGTGGCGCAAGCGCGGCTTAATCGCGCATCAGGAAAACTCGACGCCCTACCCCCATTGGGTCATTGGCCGGCGCGGAGCCATCCGCTATCGTCGCCGCCCATGTCCGTCCTCACAGTTTCGGGTCTGTCAAAGACCTACGCCACAGGCTTCCACGCGCTCAACAACGTCGATCTCGAGATCCGGCGCGGCGAGATATTCGCGCTGCTCGGACCGAATGGCGCGGGCAAGACCACGCTCATCAATATCGTGTGCGGCATCGTGACTGCCTCCGCCGGCCAGGTCACTGCCGACGGTCACGATGTGGTGCGGGACTTCCGCGCGGCGCGCGCCAAGATCGGGCTCGTGCCGCAGGAGCTCACCACCGACATGTTCGAGACGGTGTGGAACACGCTGACGTTCAGCCGTGGATTGTTTGGCAAGCCGCGCAATCCGGCGATCATCGAGAAGGTGCTGCGCGACCTGTCGTTGTGGGACAAGAAAGACGCGAAGATCATGACGCTGTCGGGCGGCATGAAGCGGCGCGTGATGATCGGCAAGGCCCTCTCGCACGAACCGAACATCCTGTTCCTCGACGAACCCACCGCCGGCGTCGACGTCGAATTGCGCCGCGACATGTGGGAGATGGTTCGCAAGCTGCGCGAGAGTGGCGTCACCATCATCCTCACCACGCATTACATCGAAGAAGCCGAGGAGATGGCCGACCGCATCGGCGTCATCAGCAAGGGTTCGCTGATCGTGGTCGAGGAAAAGACCGCGCTCATGCGCAAGCTCGGGAAGAAGCAGCTCACGTTGCATCTGCAGGCGCCGCTCACTTCCATCCCGGCAGCGCTCGCCGGTCTTCCGCTCGAGCTCGCCAAGGACGGCAACGAATTGATCTACAGCTTCGACACGCAGGCGAGCGAGACCGGCATCGCGGGGCTCCTGCGCAAGCTCCACGACATCGGCATCGAATACAAGGACCTGCACACGGCGGAGAGCTCCCTCGAGGAGATATTCGTTTCACTCGTGAGGTCGCGCCCATGAACTTCCACGCCGTCCAGGCTATCTACCGCTTCGAGATGGCGCGCACCTGGCGCACCCTGTTCCAGAGCATCGCGACGCCGGTGATGACCACCTCGCTGTACTTCGTGGTGTTCGGCTCGGCCATTGGCTCGCGCATGATGAACATCGACGGCGTGAGCTACGGCGCGTTCATCGTGCCCGGGCTCATCATGCTCACGGTACTCATGGAGAGCGTGTCGAACGGCTCGTTCGGCATCTACATGCCGAAGTTCGCGGGGACTATCTACGAACTCCTGTCCGCACCCGTCGGGCTCACCGAGACATTGCTGGGTTACACGGGCGCCGCGGCCACGAAGTCCGTGATCCTCGGCATCGTGATCCTCGCGACCGCGCGGTTGTTCGTCCCCTTCTCCATCGAGCATCCGTTCTGGATGATCGCGTTCCTGGTGCTCACGTCGGTGACGTTCGCCCTGCTCGGATTCCTGATCGGCATCTGGGCCGACAGCTGGGAGAAGATCCAGATCGTGCCCATGATGGTGGTCACGCCGCTCACCTTCCTCGGCGGAAGCTTTTATTCGATTTCGATGCTGCCGCCGATCTGGCAGAAGATCACGCTGTTCAACCCGGTGGTCTACCTGGTGAACGGTTTCCGCTGGAGCTTCTACGGAATCTCGGACGTAAACGTGGTTCTGAGCTTCGGCATGACATTGGGGTTCATGCTCTTGTGCCTCGCGGTCGTCCACTGGATGTTCCGAACAGGCTACAAGCTGAAGAATTGAGCTCCTCTCTTCAGCCAAGCCGGGAGCGGACTCGATTCCCTATCTAGAGGGTCCGAAGTTCGCGGGCGTTCGAGCGAGCGGCCGGCACACGTGCAGGTACGAGTAAGCGGGCCGGGTACTTAACCTCGCTAGGCACGAAGCCGCCTCTCTGTTTCATCAGGACTCTTCGACAACGTCCCGCGCAACCGCGCCAAGATGTCTTCGCGTGTGGCGGCGGTCAGATTCTGGTCAAGACAAATAGCGAAGGGCCCGGCGAAAAGCGCGCTCGTACCTGCGCGGGTGACGGCCGCTCGCCCGCTCACCTTCGAACTCCGGCCTCTTCTGTTAGCAAATGCGGCCTGACCCCAAAATAATTAAGGGCGGCTCCGCACCACAAGGCGGAACCGCCCTTCGGCTCAACAAGTTGCCGAACCGCAAAGCGGATCCCGGCAACCCGATACAAATCTCAGGCGCGCCGGCCTCCGGCGAGCAGCAGCCCGGCGCCGACGACGATGGCGCCCACGCCGGCCCAGACAGGAACGTTCACCGTCTCCTTGTCTTTGACCGAGAGTTCGATGGGTCCCACCTTCGCGTCGTGCGTTTCCTTGGTGTAGCTGAACTTGCCATAGGCGAGCCCCAACACTCCGGCGAGGATCAAAACGATGGCGATGATCTTGGTGGCACTCATTTAGCGTCCTTTGTAGGTCGACACCGACTGGGGAGAAGGATGCACCACGCGCTGCCGCGCAACCATCGCCCTGCAACGCCTCTGATCTTAGGCGTCCTCCTACAAAACCAACCACCTCGTAAGCCGATCCCGGACCACGCGGCTCGCAAAGTAGTTGTGATGATGGACGTCGGCACCGCTGATCATGAGCGAGTCCGAAATCTCGATGCCGGGATCGTGGCAGCCATCACTCGGCACGACGAGATCATTCGGAACGGAATACCACTCGTCGTGGGCGCCTTTGCGATGTCCGCCCGTGGGCGTGAACGTGGCGCCGATCGTGAACCACTGCTGCGATCCTTCGCTCACGTCGATCTTCGCAAGCGTGCCGCTGCCCGGTTGCAGCACTTCGATGCCCGGCAGCGGCGAAGCCGCGCCGAGCGCGACGAATCGCAACATGCAGAGCGCCCCTTCGAGCGTCGCCTGCGCGACGTTCGTCGCGACGCGCGCCAGCATCGCCACGTGGCCGTCCAGGAATCGCGGCAGGTCGACGTACCGCGCGAGATCCGTTCCCTTGTTAGGCGTGCCCACGAGGCACACCCGGCGTAGCGGCAGCCGGCCATCGGCGGCCAGAGCGCGAGCCAGAAGACCGCCACGTCCATGCGCCACGATATCGATGGGCCCGCGCAATGCGGCCAGGTGGGCGATCAGCCAGGCCGCGTTGTCGCCAATGCCGGTGGCAAGCGTGGGATGGGTGTAGGCCAGGCATCGCCCGCCGTAGGCCTGGTGCAAGGGCGCGAACGACGGATCGCCAATCCAGTCGGCAAACGCCGCCTGTGGCGTCGAAAATGTATCGTGCAGCAACAGCAGCACGGCGCCCCCGGCGAGCGACGCCCAATCGGGTGCCAGCCACTGGCTGTCGCCGGCGTGCTGCGCGAGCTGGTTGGGGCGCCGCATTCGTTCCCAGCGGCTGGCGATCGCGAACGCGCCGTTTGACATCACCGGCTGCACGGGCCACATGAGCACGCGCAACATGCGCCGCGTCGATCCCTCCGCGTCGATAGTTAGAGGGAATGCCGCCTCGTTGTCATCGCTCGAGGCCGGCAGCACGAAGCTCGAAGCGCCGGTCTCGTCGGTCTGCAGCATCGCGTAGGCGACGCCGTTCCGGCGCGGGACGATGACTCTCGGATGCGCGACCAGCGCGCTGCGCGACCGCAATCCCAGGTTGCCCGCCACCGGTCTCGCTTCGAGGTTCAGCGTGAGTTGAGAGGCCAGCATGATTTCCGCGCCCGCGGCCGCGCCGCCGAATGGCAGATCGTAGTCACCGCTGGAAGCAACGCCCGCCGCAAGTTGGGTGAGTGCGCCGTGAAAGCCGGGCGCGAGCAGCGTGATGCTCGTGCCCGGCATCTGTTCGCGCGCGCGTGAACCCAGTATCCGCACAGTCGTCATCGGAAGGCCTGCCGGAATGACGCAGTCCGCGCGAACCTACTCCAACGAGATGCGAGTAGATAGTTGTGGAAAATTGCCGACGACGCGCGCCGCGGGCTGCGGGCGCCGACTAGGAAAGCGCCTCGCGCGACTTCGGTAATTTCGTATCGACACGAGCACGGCGCGACGATCTCGCGTGGAGCACCCGGCCGCTTGTTAGCGTAATCAGCGGACACGGCGAAAGACATCGGGACTCGGCGCGGGACAATATCTATTTTTGCTTGCTTTAATCCCGGGGGCGTCGCATATCATTCGCCCGCTGCTCGACCGTATGGATTCGGATCTACTTCAGGGGGAAGTCATGAGCAATGTTCTACGCGCGCTTCGTCGCGCCTCGATCCTTTTCACTCTCTTGTTATTGCCCGTTGCCAGCTTCGCTGGCTTTTTCATTTCGAACGGGAAACTCGTCGACAACAACGGCACGCCTTTCATCATGCGCGGCATCAACTATCCCTATAACTGGTATAGCTGGCGCGGCGACACGGTGGTGGCGCAGGACTTCGCCAACCTCGCCGCCACGGGCTCGAACGTCGTGCGCGTGGTACTGGCGACCGGCGGCCAGTGGACGCGCAACACCGGCGCACAGGTGACGCAGGTCATCAACTGGTGCAAGGCGAACAAGATGATCGCCGTGCTCGAGGTGCACGACTCCACCGGCTGGACCGAATCGACCGCCGCCGTACCGATTTCCAACGCCACGGCATATTGGCTGAGCTCCGACATCCGGGCCGCGATCAACGGCCAGGAAAACTTCGTCATCATCAACATCGCCAACGAGCCGTTCGGCAACACGACTACGGCTAACTACCTGCAGGACACCCAGACGGCGATTCGCGCGCTGCGCACCGGCGGCCTCACGCACACGCTGATGATCGACGGCGCCACGTGGGGCCAGGACTGGTCCGGCAC
>Ga0315912_10005767_pt1 | contig 11284 bp, 8 predicted proteins | sample VfabasoilMG_FD_204469 | JGI IMG/M metagenome (GOLD analysis project Ga0315912, IMG submission 204469) | Garden soil microbial communities collected in Santa Monica, California, United States - V. faba soil | ecosystem: Environmental > Terrestrial > Soil > Garden | place: USA: California...
TGCTCATGGGCGCGATCGCCAACCTGGCGCCGCAGGACTATCGCGGCATCGTCACCGGCGTGCCCTTCGTGGATTGCGTCACCACCATGCTCGACGAATCCATCCCGCTCACCACCAACGAATTCGACGAGTGGGGCAATCCCAAGGAAAAGAAGTTTTACGACTACATGCTGTCGTATTCACCGTACGACAACCTTGGCGCGCACGACTACCCGGCGATTTTCATGCACTCGGGCCTGTGGGACAGCCAGGTGCAGTACTACGAGCCGACCAAGTATGTCGCACGACTGCGCGCACGGCGCACCGGTGACAGCCTGGTGGTGCTGCGAACCAACATGGAAGCCGGCCACGGCGGCAAGTCGGGACGTTACGAACACTTCCGCGAATTCGCGGAGCAATACGCCTTCATCCTCGACCAGGCCGGCATTACGAACTAATGGGGACATTCCTCGTTTCCTGGCAAACGGGGACAGACCTCAAACAACTCAGTGCGTGCGCCCTGATGCGCATGCCGATTCCGGCGTGACCCGCTCACCGGCTTCGCGGTGCGCAGCCTCTGCATCTGCTCTGTCCCCGTTTGCCAGGAAACGAGGAATGTCCCCATTACGCCGCCTCGACGTAGTGGCTCTTCTTGTGCAGGAACTCCAGCACCCGCGCGCGGCCGGCTATGTAGGTCGGATCGCCGATGAGCTCGAGGCGGTTTCTCGGCCGCGCGAGTTCGACGTCGTGGATTTCGCCGATCTGCGCCGCCGGCCCGTTGGTCATCATGACGATGCGGTCGGAGAGCAACACGGCCTCGTCGACGTCGTGCGTGATCATCAGCACGGTGTTGCCGAGCTCGGCGTGGATCTTCATGACCTCTTCCTGCAGGTGCGCGCGCGTGAGCGCATCGAGCGCGCCGAAGGGTTCATCGAGCAGCAGCACCTTCGGGCTCATGGCGAGCGCACGCGCGATGCCGACACGCTGCTTCATGCCGCCGGAGATTTCCGCGGGCCGCTTCTTCAGCGCGTGTGTCATGTGCACCAGTTCGAGATTGCGCAGCGTCCATTCATGCCGCTCCGCCTTGGTCTTGCTGCCCGAGAACACCTTGTCCACGGCGAGGCGCACGTTGTCATACACCGTGAGCCACGGCAGCAGCGAGTGGTTCTGGAACACCACGGCGCGATCGGGCCCGGGCTGGTGCACCTCGCGCCCTTCGAGGAACACATAGCCGGTGGTCGCCTCCGTCAATCCCGCGACGATGTTGAGCAGCGTCGACTTGCCGCATCCGGAATGGCCGATGATCGCGATGTATTCACCCTTGGCCACCTCCAGCGAAATGTCCCGCAGCACTTCGCTGCGTGAGTCACCCTTGCCGAATGTCTTGCAGACATGTTCGATCTTCAGATACTCGTTTTTCATACCGTCACCGTTCCCCGGCCGATCAGCTTGCCCGCGAGCGCCACCAGGCGGTCGAGCAGGAAGCCGATGACACCCACATAGATCAGCGCGAGGATGATGTCGCTGATCAGCGAGCTGTTCCACGCGTCCCAGATGAAGAAGCCGATGCCGACGCCCCCGATCAGCATTTCCGCCGCGACGATGGCCAGCCACGAAAGGCCGATGCCGATGCGCAGTCCCGTGAAGATGTACGGCGCCGCGGCCGGCAGCATGATGGTGGTGAAGAACTCACCGCCGTTGAGCCGCAGCACCCGCGCGACGTTGCGATAGTCCTGCGGAATGTTCCGGATGCCCACCGCGGTATTGATGATGATGGGCCAGATCGCGGTGATGAAAATCACGAAGATTGCCGACGGTTGTCCGTCGCGGAAGGCGGCCAGCGACAGCGGCAGCCACGCGAGCGGCGGGATCGTGCGCAGCACCTGGAACAGTGGATCGAGCGCGCGCATGGCCCACTTGCTGCTGCCGATGAGCACACCGAGCCCGATGCCGCCGACCGCCGCGAACGAGTAGCCGAGCGCAACGCGCTTCAGCGACGCCAGCAAGTGCCAGAACAGTCCCTTGTCGTTGCCGCCATTGTCATAGAACGGCTGGGTGATCAGCTCGTGCGTGTCAGCCAGCACCTTGCTCGGCGGCGGCAGCGCCGCGTCCGGTGATGAACACAGCCACTGCCACACCAGGCCCAGCAGCCCGATCATCAGCACCGGCGGCAATACGACGCCGGCGGCGTGCGCGGCCTTGCCACGCCAAACCAGCAGGCGCTGCCGGGCAGGCGTCAGACGCGCTTGATCGCGAGGCTGCTCAGGTACGCGCCCGGATTCGCCGGGTCGAACACTTTGCCATCGAAGAATTTTTCGACGCCACGTGACGTCGTCTTGGGAATTTGCGCGGCCGGCACCTTCAGCTCCTTCGCCGCCGCCCGCCACAGGTCCTCGCGGTTGACCTTCGAGATCAGTGCCTTGAAGTCTTCCTTGCCCGTGAACTTGGCCCATCTAACATTCTCCGTGAGGAACCACAATTCGTGGCTCTGGTATGGATACGATGCGCCGTCGCGCCAGAACTTCATGAGGTGCGGGCTGTTGTCGACCACCCGGCCGGTGCCGTAATCGAACTTGCCCTCGAGCCGGTTGACGATGTCGGTGAACGGCACGTTGAACCAGGCGCGCTTCGCGACGATCTTCGCCAGCTCTTCGCGGTTCTCGGCCTTGTCACACCACATCTGCGCTTCCTGCACGGCCATGAGCAGCGCGAGTGTCGCCTTGGGATTCTTGTCCACCCAGTCAGCGCGCATGGCGAAGGATTTTTCCGGATGCCTGGCCCACAACTCGCCCGTGGTGAGCGCGGTGTAGCCGATCTTCTGGTTCTTGAGCTGCTCGTTCCACGGCTCGCCCACGCAGAAGCAGTCCATGGTGCCGACTTTCATGTTCGCGACCATCTGGGGAGGCGGCACGACGATGGTTTCGATGTCCTTGTCGGGATCGATGCCGCCCGCCGCCAGCCAGTAGCGGAGCCACAGGTCGTGCGTGCCGCCCGGGAAAGTCATCGCCGCCTTGATTGCACTGCCCGCGGACTTCTTCTTCTCCAGCGCGGCCTTGAACGGTTTCGAGTCCAGGCCGACCTTCACCGCGGCGTATTCGGCACCCACCGAGATGCACTGACTGTCCAGGTTGAGCCGCGCCAGGATGTACATGGGCACGGGTATGTTGTTCTGCGTGACCTTGCCGGTACTGATGAGATACGGCATCGGCGTGAGGATGTGTGCGCCGTCGATGCCGCTGCCCGCCGAGCCGAGCACGAGGTTGTCGCGCGTCGTGCCCCAGGAGGCCTGTTTCACCACTTCGACGTCGGGCATGCCGTACTTGGCGTACAGGCCCTTTTCCTTCGCGATGATGAGCGGCGCCGAGTCGGTGAGCGCGATGAAGCCGAGCACCGCCTTGGTGGTTTCCGGTGTCGCGGCAGCCGCGTACAGCGGCTTCGGAATGATGCTTGCCAGGCTTCCCGCCATCGCCGCCGCCGACTGGATGACCTGCCGGCGCGTCAGGCCTCGTTTAACGTCTCCCATCTTCTTGTTGCTCCTCGGTAACTCCCGAGCACAACTAAGCAAGGCCTGTGCCAGTGGTTTGAAGAGCGGTTTTCAGCCAGCCGGGCCCCCGCTGGCAGGCCCACGCACCAGATTGATCCGCAGGGGGCGGGGGGTGTGCGCAGAAAAGGGGACATTCAGCTTTTTCGTGTAACAAACCACCGGGTTGCCTGGAGTCGGCAGGCGCCGCCGGTTTGTTACACGAAAAAGCTGAATGTCCCCTTTTCAGGCGGCTTTGCCGTCTTCCTCGGCCCTGAGCAGGCTGGCGACATTGCGTTCCACCCAGCGGCCGAACAACCCGGTGAGTCGCGCGAGCGACCTGCCGAGGGGCGTCAGCCGGTACTCGACGCGCGGCGGGACTTCCGGGTAGCTGCGCCGGCTAACTAGCTTGAAGGCCTCGAGCTTGCGCAACGTCTGGATCAGCATCTTCTCGGACACGCCATCGACGCTGCGGCGGATTTCCGCGGTGCGCATCGGTCCGTCGGCGAGCGCCGACACCACCAGCAGGGTCCACTTCTCGGCCAGTACCACCAGCACGCGGCGCGACGGACACTTGGAGCTGAAAATGTTTGCGGGCGGATGACTTCTCGACATGCGGCGCAAATTACCACGCGCGGCGCCCGTGTTCATACTTACCGCGAGGTAAGTACCCATCCGCGGGGCCGGTAGCACACTTACCGGCAGGTAAGTACTTGTGGATGCGACCGGCCGGCACCAGAATCCCGGCCCCGACTGAAACAAGCACATGGAGTCCGTCATGCAACTGTACTTCTCGCCCGGCGCCTGCTCGCTCGCTTCGCACATCACGCTGCGCGAAGCCGGCCTGCCCTTCGACCTGAAGCGCACCGACACCAAGACCAAGAAGCTCGAAGACGGGTCCGATTACTACGCGGTCAACTCCAAGGGCGCCGTGCCGGCATTGCGCCTCGATGACGGCCAGGTGCTCACCGAGGGTCCGGCGATCCTGCAGTACATCGCCGACCAGAAGCCGGAATCCGGTCTCGCGCCGAAGAGCGGCACACTCGAGCGTTACCGCCTGCTCGAATGGCTGAACTTCATCACCAGCGAGGTCCACAAGGGGTTCTCGCCGCTGTTCAATCCGGCCGCGGACCCGAAGGTGAAGGAGTACACCACGCAGAATCTCGAAAAGAAGTTCGACTGGCTGAACCAGCAACTCGCCGGCAAGAACTTCCTCACCGGCGACAGGTTCACGATCGCGGATGCTTACCTGTTCGTGGTGGTGAACTGGAGCAATTTCGTCGGCATCGATCTCGGCCGCTGGCCGAACCTGCGGGATTTCCAGGCGCGTGTCGCCGCGCGACCGAAGGTGCAGGAAGCCCTGGCCGCGGAAGGCCTGCTGAAGAAGGCGGCCTGACCTTCAGCGCAGGATGAGCCACAGGCCGGCGGCGATCGCGACGCCGCCGGCCACCCGTGACACGGTTCGCGGCCACGGCAGCAGCTTTTCCAGCAACACGTACAGCATCAGGCCCGCGATCCAGGCCAGGTTCATGACGCCGAAGGCGAACAGCAGGGCCATCAGCGCCCAGCAGCAGCCGATGCAGTAGAAGCCATGCAGCAGGCCGAGCCGCAACGAGCCGCGCGCCCCGTTCTGGAATCCGCCGTGCCGCTGCACGAATGCCAGCGGCGATTGGCATGAAACCAGGCAGGCCTGCTTGACCGGCAGCCACTGGTAGACGCCGGCCGCGACCAGCATGCACCCGCCGGCCACCTGCCCGGTGCCGGCCATCATCGGCGTCACGAGCGCCAGCCATTCGAGCAGCCATTGCAGCAGCGTGGCCGCCGTCGCGAACAATGTCCACGCCAGTAGATAGCCCGCGAGGAACCAGCCCGGCGGCGCGAAGGCCTGCCGGGTGCCGTTCTTATCGACCTGGCGCGCGATCGCGGCGTACAGCAGGATGGTCGGCGCCACGGTCGGCGTCATCATGCCGATCATCATGACCACCCACATCGCCAGCATGAACGCGAACCGTGCCGGCGACCACGGCTCGAAATCCGGCGACATCATGCCGGACATGTCGAAGCCGGTGGCGAGCCAGTACGTGTAGCCGAGTGACAGCAGCGTGATTGCGCACAGCGCGAAAACCACGATCCACCGGTCGCGGCGCAGCGCCGCCGCGAGCGTCGCGGTCAGTTGACGATCCCGTCCTGGCAGAGATGCAGCTCGGCGAACTGCCCGTAGGAATCCGCGAGCTCGTAGGCGATGGGACCGAAGGTTTTCGTCCAGCCGCGCCCGATCTCGGCCTTCTTGAATTCGAAGCCGCCGACGGGCTCGATGCGGATGCGATGTTCGGCACCGGTGATCGGATTCACGATGGGTTCGCCACGTTGTTCGACCAGGCCCGGGACGTTGAGACGCGCGCGGCGCTTGTCGATGTCGACCATGAAGTCGATGTCCGCGAACACCGGGTCGTGCACCTTGCTGAGCATCGAGAAGAACACCGCGAACATGGTGGCGCCGGGCCTGGTGTCCTGGCCGCTCATGATCCGCAGCAGCGCATCGCGCTGCACGGCGTTAGCCCGCTGGTCGACGATGGGCACGGCCTCGCCGTTACCCATGTGGATCGCCCCGGGGTATTTGAAGATTCCGGCGAGCTTCAGGCCGTCGAGACTGGTACTGCCATGATGGCCCTGGTCGATCTGGATGCCGACCACGGCCCAGCAGTTGCCATTCGTCGGCAGCGCGTTGAACTGGCACGGGCAACCGTACGAGCAGTTGCAGTTGGCGAATTCCCTGCCGTGAATCGTCCACTTCGTCTCGGACATGGCGCGTCTCCAGGTGCGAAGGGAGGCGCGATTGAAGCACTTCACCCGGTCTTCTTCAACGCCTCCTTGCGTAACCCGCGGGATCAGCGCGGAAAGACCTTCAGTGTGTACCAGGCTTCGAGCTGGTTCGGCGCGGCCATGTCGAACAACGCCTGCGAGCCGAGCTTCACGTGGTAGACCCGCGCGAGTTGGCGCGGATGAACCTTCGGTTGTTCGAGGGTGGCCAGCGTCAGCTCGAGCGATTTGCGGTCGGCGCTGACTTTCATCGCAGAAATCGGTTCCTCGCGCGTGGCGAGCTCCGGCGAGCCGTAGTCCGGCGCGTCGCGATAGGTCCAGGATTCCAGCGCCACGGCCGCCTGCAGCAGCGCGTCGCTGACTCCCCTGCCCAGCGGCTGCGTGAAGTCGATCCTGAACCCCGTGCCGGTTGCCACGACGGCGAGGATTCCCGGCGCCACGGTCTTTCCGTCCCAGCGCACGTGCTGCAGGCTCGCGATCTTGCCGCCCTTGGCCTGCCAGCCGCGACCGGTCTGGCCTAACAACAGGCTGCCGTCGGGCAGGAACAGCGGACGCATGACGCCGGATTCGAGACCTTCGAAGAAGGGCATCACGCTGCCCTGCTCCACGCCGCCGGCTTTCTGCGTGACCACGCGCAGCAGGTTCGATTGCGTCTGGTCGCCGATCAGCATCTGTCCCTGGTACGGACCGAACTTGCCGCCCGTCAGGTCCCACGCGGGATTGCCCGGAGAATTCGCGACCTTGTTGTGCGGAAACAGGACCACCTCGCGTTCCTTGCGCGGCGCGACCTTGTCCCACTTGATCTCGGGGGAGTCGGGGGTCATGCCGGGAAGATCGACCAGCCCGGCGGGATGTCCGTAGAACGCATCCTTCTTCAGTTCGTAGAGTTTCGAGGTGCCGACGAAATCTCCCTGGTTGTCCGCGTACCAGACGCGCCCGTCGGGGTCCACGCCGAGGCTCGCGGGACTGCGCAGGCCGTTGGCGAACAGTTCGCTGCTGCCATCCGGCTTGACGCGAATGGCCCAGCCGGCGAAACCGCCCCAGCTTCCCATGGTCTGGCTGCCGGCGTTATAGGACACGCCGGTGCTGTCGTGCACCAGGTTGAGCGCGAAGTAGTAAGACCCGTCCCTGGCGCGCACCGGTCCGTGCATGTAGTTGTGGTAGTTGCCGTGGTACGAATGCGCGTCGTACAGGGTGTCGTAGCGGTCGGCGATGCCGTCGCCGTTGGTGTCCGAAATCCGGGTCAGCTCGGCCTTCTGCCCCGCGACCACGATCAGGCCCTTGCTGTCCTCGGCCACCACGCCGAGGCTGTCGAAGAGACCTTCCGCGAATGGACGCCACTCACCCTTGACCAGGCGCCAGATACCCGCGGTACGAGTGGCGACGACGATGGTGCCGTCCTTGGACAGCGACAGGCCCAGCGCTTCGAACAACTGGTCGCGGCCGTAGTTGTCCTTCGGCGGATAATAATTCTCGATGCTGTAGCCGGCCGGCAGCTTTGCCGTGGCGGCGGTCTTCACCAGCGGCTCGCGACCGAAGCCGTAGCTGGAGGGCGCGGGCCGCCAGATGCTCGCCGCGAGCCCCACCTTGCCCCGCAGCGTTGCGGCGGTCTTGCCGGCGGGCAGGGTCCAGCGATCACCGGCGAGAGTTCCGGCGCTGACGCCGGCGCCCGCCAGCAACTGCGTGTTCAGCGCGAACGACTGCGGCGTCGCGAGTTTGCCGTTCACCGAAATCTCGACGTCGCCACCCGCGGAGATCGTGGTGGCCACCTCGAGGGTGTTGCCGGCCACGCGGTAGCGGAACACGGGCGACGCGGTCTTGCTGCGCGAGTCGCGTGAATAACCCAGGAACTGCGCATCGAGCGCGGCGACACGCGCCAGCTGGTCTTCCTTGCTGTAGAGCGCTTCCCTGATCGCCGCCGAGTCCTGGAACTTCGCATTCTTGAAAGTCGAATCGAACGGCTGGCCGGCCGCATTCAGCGGCGCGAGCAGGTATTCACGATCGCCGAAACCGATCTCGCGGCTCTCGTAGCCGAGCGCCAGGCCGCGCCCGCCGCGATTGGTGAGCTCACCGCTCATGTCGAGGAAGCCGCCCTGCCAGATTTTCACGATGGCCAGCAGGCGTGGATCGAAGCTGTAGTTCACGCCATTCGGATTGCCCACGTGGATGGCGCGCGCCGACGTGCCGGGCAGCGGTCCCCGCTGCAGGCGCACGACGTCGTTGACCAGCCATTGCAGCCCGTCGCTCATCGGATCGTAGGCCGGCGCCGGCTTGAGCAGGCCGAGCTTCACGACCGGACCCCGCGCGCCGGGGTCATTGAGAGTCGCGAGGTATGCGCCGATGGCGTCGATCTGCTCGTCGCTGATCACTTCCTTCGTGAACGGCGGCATGACGGCCGGATACGCGGTGCCGCGCGTGGCGCCGGACTCGGCGACCGCCAGCTGCGCGGCGGGCTCGCGCACCGAGCGATGCAGGTATTCGCGGTTGACCTTGATCTGGAAGCGATGTCCTTCGCCGCCTTCGACCACCTCGCGGGTGCGCGGCGCGGCGCGGAACAGGCCGTACACGTTCGGGCCCGAGCTCACCGCCTCGCTGTCGCGTTCCACGCGGTGACAGGCTTCGCAACCCACCGACGTGAACAGCTCCTTGCCGCGGGCCACGATGTCGATCAGAGAACCTTCGTTGGAGGCGCCGCCGGAAACCGCGGGCACGGTGATCTCGGCGAAGTCCGCGGGGTCGTGGCGCGAGTTGCGCACTTCGAACGCGCCCTCCTCGATCACGAAGAACGTGGGACCGCGCATGTCCTCGGCGGGCCAGCGCGCGCCGGGGCTGGCGCCATCGAACACCACGTTGCGCGACGTCGCCGCGCCATTCTTCAACTCGAGCAACATGGCCTTGGCGAGCTTGTTGTAGGCCGGATCGAAGCGCGGCGCGCGCAGCCGGACGGACACCTGCTGCCACTGACCGTTGCCCGTCAGCGGCACGCCGTAGCGCCCCATCAGGAGCAAGGTGGCGCGCGCGCCCGGCGGCGCGCGAAATTCCAGCGAGGTGACGCTGTCGGCCAGCGTGATACGCGACACCAGCGCGTTCTGTAATGTCGTCGCGCTCGAGCTCAGGACCCCATTGGCCGCGGTCCACGCCGCATGGTCGCGAAACGCGCCGAACGGACCGGCGCCACCTTCGCCCGGCTCCTGCGCGCGCAGCATCCAGGAACCGGCGAGCGCAAAAACGGTCAGTACCGCGAGGCCGCGGCGACGAATCTTCGACATGGGACCCCCTCGAGTGCGGCTACACTAACCGAAAATGAGCCTGTTCTGGATACCCGTGATCGCCTATGGCGCCGCCAATGCCGGTGCCGCGGCCCCCGCACCCCAACCCCTCGACGAGGAAACGGCTGAAGTCGTGGTCGCCGGCTCGCGTCTGCGGGTCGCGGCCGATGATCTCGGCCCCAACGTCAGCGTGCTGACCCGCGAGGACTTCGACGCCGAGAAGCCGGCGCAGCTCGCGGACGTATTGCGCAACGTGGCGGGCCTGCACGTCGACCAGGTGGGCGGCCGCGGCGGCACCGGTTCGCTCTACCTGCGCGGCGCGGACCCTAACTACACGCTGGTCCTGGTGAACGGCGTGCGCGTCAACGACCCGACCAATGCACGCGGCGGATCCTTCGATTTCTCCACCTTCGACGTCGACGACGTGGAACGCATCGAGGTGGCGCGCGGGCCCTACTCGGCGCTGTTCGGCGGCGACGCGCTGGCCGGCGTGGTCAATATCGTCACGCGGCAGCAGCAGGGCCGGCGCACGCATGCGTCACTGGACGCCATGGCGGGCGCCTACGACACCTACGAACTGGCGCTGCGCGCGGGCGGAGGACTGTCCGGCGGCAGCTGGTCGCTGGGTGCCAGCGACTCGAGCGAGGGCGAGTCGGTGCGCGGCAACCAATACGATTCGCGCCGGGTTTCCGGCGGCTTCGAAAACGACCTGGCGGAGGGCAAGTTCCACCTGCAGCTCACCGGGCGTTACGCGGAAAGCGAGCGCGCCGGTTTTCCGGACGACAGCGGCGGCTACGAGTTCGCCGACATCCGCGAAACCGAGCATCGCGACTCCCACGAGGCGGTGTTCGGCGCGGACCTCTCGACCTTCATCGGCGACGGCCGCCTGGCGCTGACGCTCGGCTACTTCGAACGCGGCGAAACCGTCGACTCTCCGGGAGTCGCACCGGGCATCCGCGATCCGTTTGGCGTGCCGCCGAGCGTCGTGTCTTCGGACATCTCGCGTTTCACCGCGGCGCTCACCGGCAACGCGGATTTCAGCGGCGTGGAACTCGCCTACGGCGCCGAGTTCATTCGCGAACAGGGCTCCAGCGACGGCACGCTCGATTTCGGCGGCGGCTTTCTCGTGCCGACGTCCTTCGACCTGACGCGCACCTCGTGGGCACCGTTCGCGGAAGTCCGCATGGGCGGCGCCACGGGTGCATCGCTGCAGGCGGGCGTGCGTGTCGACAATCCCGAGGAGTATTCGTCGGTCACCAGTCCGCGCGTGCGCCTGGCGTATGGCTTCGACGCGGGTCGTTCGGGCACGGTCACCGTCGCCGGTGCCTGGGGCAAGGGCTTCAAACTACCGTCGCTGTACGCGCTCGGACATCCGCTGGTCGGCAATCCGGACCTGGCGCCGGAGCGCAGCGAATCGTGGGAGCTGCAGCTGGCGCAGGATTACGGCTATGGCGCTGCGCACTGGAGCCTCACCTGGTTCCAGAGCGAATTCCGCAATGCCATCGACTTCGATTCGGGTCCGCCGCCGATGCTGGTCAATCGCAACCGCGTCGACTCGGAGGGTTTCGAGCTCGCGGGCTGGATGAAAGCCGGCGATGACTGGAAACTCGACGCCAGCGTCACGCAGGCCAGGAGCCGCATCGCCGCCACGGGCGGCGAGCTGCGCAACCGGCCCGAGTGGCGCGCCGGCGCCGGC
>Ga0315912_10005768_pt1 | contig 11283 bp, 11 predicted proteins | sample VfabasoilMG_FD_204469 | JGI IMG/M metagenome (GOLD analysis project Ga0315912, IMG submission 204469) | Garden soil microbial communities collected in Santa Monica, California, United States - V. faba soil | ecosystem: Environmental > Terrestrial > Soil > Garden | place: USA: California...
CACTGCGGGATAGTGAAAGGAAGCCATTTCTGTACTGAGTGCCGTGAGCTGGCGAAGCTGGAACAAGGCATAGAGATTGACCCCTGCCATGACCACAATAATCACAAGGCATGTGAGAACCAACCGCCAAAATATGGAGAGTCTCATGAAGCTAGATGCCTTTGTCTGATGAGCGGGAATCGCTCGATGATCAGGTGTAGGTAAAACCATACATTACTTCAGTCTCCGCTACAACTGTTGCGGTACTGTCTTTCTTTGAATTGAAGAATATATTATGAAATTTAAACTCTCGCACGCTCTCAACCATGGAATCGGCGCGAGTTCCGCACCGGCATTCGCTATCCGATCAGCTATCGACCGTCATCAAATCGACGGGCGAACGCGCGCTGCCGGTGAGATGAGCCATGGAGTAATGCAAAGAGGTGGCCGCGGAATAGGAGGATGCTCATGGCCACAGGAGGAGTGAGAAGAATTGCCAAAATCCAGTAGGCGTCGGACGGGAGACCCAGATAGCCGAACCACCCGCCGAGCACGGTGAACGGCAGAATCAAAAGTTGGAAAAAATCGAGGCCGGCTCCCCGACCAAGACGACTAGATAACCGGACAAACTGTTCAAGCCCCGACGGCGATATCACCACTGGAAGTATCAAGAGGCCGAAAGGCAAAAACCATTCGATCCAGTTTTCCAGCACAAACTCATAGCAGGTCTTCAGCACATCCAGCGGAGAATCCTGCCGAACCTGATAAATGACCTCGGGCGCCGGATTCAGCAAAATGAAGAGAAGAAGGAGCGCCGCCGACGATAGAAATTGGCCATAGGGATTCGCCTGGGTACCCAGATCCAGAGCCATGATGGGAAGCCACAGCACAAACCCCACCCCGATGACTTCCCAAAAGTAGCAGCCCAGACTTTCCCGGATGTCATGCAGTTGAAGGGAACGGGCGCCGCCGAGCGATTGCTCGATCAACGAGAGCGTAGCCCCCACCAGCAACGCATTGAGAGCCCCGAGCAGAAAACCGCCGGCAATCCCCAATGAGCCGGCCACCTGCGATACCCCGACAAACAGCAGTGCGAATCCCACTAACGCGAGCATGGCAATCCAGCCATGACGAAGCGAACGTACGGTAGACCGAAACGCCTGCCGATAAAGTTCAAACAGTGAGGAAACGTGGCCGGGCATCTCTATCTATTACCGCCTCATCCTGCCTTCTACATTGCGGACAGACCGGCTTTGCCGGCCGCATCGATTTTCCAATGAGCACAAGACTGCACGAGATCGCACCTTAATCCTGAACGGCTGGTTGGTCAAGAACGGACCGGAGAAGGGAGAATCTCCCCTCTCATGGCTTGACACGTGCCGGCCGATGATTATTAGAGTGTCATCAGCAACTCGCGCACCAGTCGAGGAGGAATTCCCGTGGATATGAACACAATGACCATGAAGCTCCAGGAAGCTCTGCAAACGGCTTCATCCCATGCGATGCGCCGCAGTCACCAGGGTATCGATGTCGAGCACCTGTTGCTCGCGCTCCTCGATCAGGAAGGCGGGACCACGTCCACTCTACTGGAACAAGCCGGTGTGGCGCTCTCAGCCGTTCGTCAGGCCACCGATCAGGCGCTCGGTAAATTGCCTCAGGTACAGGGTGCGAGTGGCGGGCCGGGACAGGTGCATGTCACCAATCGTCTGAGCCAGGTGCTCAGCAAAGCCGAAGATGAAAAAACTGCATTGAAGGATGACTATCTCAGCGTCGAGCACGTATTGCTCGCCATGGTTCAAGAAGGCGGCATCTTCAAGAAGCTGGGGGTGACACGAGATCGGCTTTTGTCCGGCTTGCAGCAAGTACGGGGCAACCAACGGGTGACGACTCAGGATCCGGAAAGCACCTATCAATCGCTCGAAAAATACGGCCGTGACCTGACGCGTGCGGCGGGCCAGGGAAAGCTCGATCCGGTGATCGGACGCGACGACGAAATTCGCCGGGTGATTCAAATTCTTTCGCGGCGCACCAAGAACAATCCCGTCCTGATCGGCGAGCCCGGCGTGGGTAAGACTGCCATTGTCGAGGGATTGGCCATCCGGATTATCAAGGGCGATGTCCCTGAAGGGCTGAAACAGAAACGAGTGATCACGCTGGATATGGGCTCGCTGGTCGCGGGCGCGAAATTTCGCGGCGAGTTCGAAGAGCGGCTCAAGGCCGTACTCAAGGAAATTCAATCCTCGCAGGGACAAATACTATTGTTCATCGACGAGCTGCACACGGTCGTCGGAGCCGGCGCTGCCGAAGGTTCGATGGATGCGGCGAACCTGCTCAAGCCCATGCTGGCGCGAGGCGAGTTGCACCTCATCGGAGCCACCACCCTCGATGAGTACCGCAAACATATCGAAAAAGATGCTGCGCTTGAACGGCGGTTCCAGACCGTCCTGGTCGATCAACCGTCGGTCGAGGATACGATCTCGATCCTGCGTGGCCTGAAAGAACGTTACGAGGTTCACCATGGCGTGCGCATTAAGGACGGGGCCCTGGTGGCGGCGGCGAAATTGTCTAACCGCTATATCGCGGATCGTTTTCTGCCCGATAAAGCCATTGACCTCGTCGATGAGGCAGCGGCGCGGTTGAGAACGGAGATCGATAGTCTGCCGGCTGAGTTGGATGAAGTCTCCCGCAAAGTGCTCCAACTGGAGATCGAACGCGAGGCGCTCCGGAATGAAAAGGATCAGGCGAGTGCCGCTCGATTGACCACGCTCGAAACGGAACTGGCCGAGAAGCAGAGCACCGTTCAAGCCCTCAAGACTCAGTGGGATTCAGAAAAGGCCTCGGTCGGGCGTCTACGCAAGACCAGAGAAGCCATTGAAGAAGTGAAACTGAAAATTGAACAGGCCGAGCGGGCCTATGATCTCAATCGCGTGGCGGAACTCCGCTATGGAGATCTCCCCCGTCTGGAACGGGAACTCGCTATCGAACAAACGTCCTTGGGGAAAAAGCAGGATCAGAACCGGCTGCTCAAGGAGGAAGTCGATGAAGACGAGATTGCCGCCGTCGTGAGTCGCTGGACCGGCATCCCTGTCTCGCGGTTGATGGAAGGCGAATCCGATAAACTGCTCAAGCTCGAAGATCTGCTGCATCAACGGGTTATCGGGCAGGATGAAGGCGTGCGCGCGGTGGCCGACGCGGTGCTGCGGGCGCGATCCGGCATCAAAGATCCCAACCGGCCCATCGGATCGTTCCTCTTTCTGGGTCCGACCGGAGTGGGGAAAACCGAGTTGGCAAGAGCGCTGGCAACCGTGCTCTTCGACGATGAGAGCAACCTCATTCGCATCGACATGTCGGAATATATGGAGAAACACACGGTCGCCCGCCTGATCGGGGCGCCTCCGGGCTATGTGGGCTTTGAGGAAGGCGGTCAGTTGACCGAAGCGGTGCGCCGTCACCCGTTCTCCGTCGTGCTCTTCGATGAGATCGAAAAGGCGCATCACGACGTCTTCAACGTCTTCTTACAGATCCTGGACGATGGCCGGCTGACGGATTCCCAGGGCCGGACGGTCGACTTCAAGAACACCGTTCTGATCATGACGTCGAATATCGGCAGTCCACAGATTCTTGAGGCCCAGCAGACCGGTGCCTCCTATGAAGAGATGCGGTCAGTCGTCTTGGGAGAACTCCGGCAGCATTTCCGTCCGGAATTTCTCAATCGAGTGGACGAAACCGTCGTATTCCATCCCCTGGCCACTGCGCAATTAGTGAAGATTGTGGAAATTCAGTTGGAGCGGTTGCGGGCACGACTTGCCGAACGGCGTATACAGCTGGCCATTACCCCGACGGCTCTCGCCTACCTGGGAGAACGCGGCTACGATCCGGTGTATGGCGCGCGTCCTCTCAAGCGGCTGATTCAGCAGGAGCTGGAAACGCCGCTCGCACGGCTCTTAGTAAAGGGAGAATTGCGCGACGGGGAGACCGCATCAATCGACCGGAAAGAGAATGCGCTCGTGATTATACCGACGCTGACGGCGGAGGGCTGATCGCTGATTGCCCGTCGAATCGGTGCTACCCGAGTTTGACCGCACCGCCCGAGGCATCCTGCGTCGTGCCGCTGGCTCGAAGCTTGTCGATTTTCCATTCCTTGGAAGACACTTCCAGGAGATGCCCCTTCATCGTGGGGAATTCGCCCTTGGAAAATACCACCACGTTCGGCGCTTTCACATCGAACTGGAGCAATACTTTCCCCGAGTTCGATTCTTTTAGGGTGACCGTCTTGGGTGTTTTGGTCACATCATAGGCCCGTCGTTCGTTGAACATGATGGTGCTGTCCACCAGCTTCACAAGCATTTTCCCCGTCTGGTCGAACAGCGCAAAGTTAAGCAGTATCGCTCCGGTCGAGGGATGTTGCGCGACTTGAATGAGCGGCACTCCCTCAACTTCAATCGTGCCGTCCGTATTGCGATAGACATTCGATCCGACTTCAAGATTCATATTTCCCCTCGTGTGACTTACCGTCAGTAAAAGAGTATGAGACCGTTACGATTTCTTGATGCGATCGAGAATCAAGGCGATGCAGCCGCCGAGCAGCCCGCCTCCGATAATGGTCGTCAGCAGCTCCGCCAGCTTGAGCGTCCAGACGGATCCCTGAGCCTGCATGACATCGCGGATGCCGCCTTGCAGCATTAACACCGAGAGGGCCATTGTCGCCCCTACGACGAACCACCAGAGAAAGACTTTCATTGTCGTCAGCACGACCTGTCACACCTCAATCGCCCGATCGAGCGCCCGATACTGAATAGCTTCCGCGACATGAACGGTCTCAATCTTATCAGAGTCCGCTAAATCAGCAATGGTCCTCGCGACACGCAAGATTCGCCCATGGGCGCGGGCCGACAGATTGAGCCTGGCCATCGCCTGCTCCAGTAATTCTTGAGGCCCGGCCGCGAGCCCACAATACCGCTTCACGAGTCTGGGCTTCAACTGGGCATTCGTATAGATGCCGTCGTCACGATACCGCACCTGCTGCCGCCCCCGCGCGGCCAGCACACGGGCGCGAATCGCCGCGGAGCTTTCCGTCGGAGGCTGCTCATGGCGCAACTCGCGAATCGGCACCGGCGGTACTTCCAGGTGCAGGTCCAGCCGGTCGAGCAAGGGGCCGGAGAGCTTGGCGCGATAACGGCGGATCTGCGGCACCGTACAGACACAAGGCCGCGACCGGTCACCATAGTATCCACAGGGACAGGGATTCATGGCCGCGATCAGCATGAAGCGGGCCGGATACCGTATCGTCCCGCTGGCCCTCGTCAGCGTCACATGACCGTCTTCAAGCGGCTGCCGCAATCCTTCCAGCACGGGCCGCTTGAATTCCGGCGATTCATCCAGAAAGAGCACACCGTTGTGCGCGAGCGACACCTCGCCCGGCTTCGGAACGGCCCCGCCACCCACCAGCCCGGCATCCGAAATACTATGATGCGGGGATCGAAACGGCCGGACCATGAGCAACGGACGATCCGGCGCCAGCTGTCCCGCCACACTATGAACTCTGGTTGTTTCAATCGCTTCATCCAGCTCCATGATCGGGAGAATCGACGGGAGACGACGCGCCAGCATCGTCTTTCCTGATCCCGGCGGCCCAACCATTAACAGATTGTGGCCGCCGGCCGCGGCGACTTCCAGCGCGCGCTTGGCGTGGTCCTGTCCGCGTACGTCGGCATAATCTTCATCATCCGCCGGCCGTAAGGACTCCAGATGGTTCACATTCGACGGGAGGGCATTGAGCCCCTGGCTCCCCTTTAGAAATTCGACGGCTTCGGGCAACGTATGAAGTGGATAGGCATTGACTCCATCCACGAGCGCCGCTTCGGTTCCATTGGCGGCAGGCAGCAGGAGGTCATAGCCTCTTCGACAGGCCAGTCCGAACGACAACGCGCCGGCGATGGGTTTGATGCGGCCGTCAAGCGAGAGTTCTCCCAACAATACTCGCCGGTCCAGCGCCTCCTGCGGAATCACCTCTTCCGCGACAAGGATCCCGATGGCAATGGCCAGATCGAGCCCGGAGCCTTCTTTCTTGATTCCCGCGGGAGCAAGATTGACGGTAATGCGTTTGGCAGGAAAATGAAAACCCGTGTTCTTCAGCGCCGCGCGGACACGATCGCGACTTTCGCGCACTGTCGCATCCGGCAATCCGACCACTGAGAATTGAGGAAGCCCTCCGGAAATGTCGACTTCGACGTCGACAAGATGAGCATCCAGCCCCACGAGTGCAGCACTCGCAACCTTGGCCAGCATGGAACGTCACACCTTTCTGTGCCCGACGAACGCGGGATTATAGAAACTCCTCAATAGTGTTGCAAGCGAATGATCGGGCTCGCATCACGCCGGTAGCTGCCCTACCCGTAAGACTGTATAATGCCCGGCATGCCTCTCTTACGTCGATGTCTCGCGCCGTTATCGCAACTTCCCGCATGCCTTATAAAGCTATTCTTTGTCTCGCTCGCGCTCGGCGGACTCGTCGCGATCGTTGAAGCTGCGCCCGCATTGGCAGATCCGGCCCCGAACCCGGTGCTGACCCAAACCGCACGACCCGCCAAGACCCCCTCGCCTCACATCGGTTCGGCAATGGCAGTCCTGGCCACCTTGCAGGATGCAGACGTCTTGCCGCCTGAAGGGACTCCTGAGGCGAACCACATCATCCGGTTCGTGATTCAATTTCAATCGGTCTTCACAAAAAGCGACGACGTCGCGGTCCAGGAGTTTGCCAGGCAGGCACTGGCTGCGAAATATGGCGACCAGGCGCCGGACATCGCCAGAAGCCTCAGGACAACCGGTTGGACAGCAGACATTTTGGAACGGCTCTCTGATGAAGAAGCGCGACACACTCCTGAAGATCTGCACGCACTCGCTCACGGGTTCGCCCCGTTTAATCTGTCTGTCGAAGAGTTTCACCGGTTCATGCAGCTCGTGAGGGATGCCCGGCAGGCCTTTCGCACACGCGGGCTCGAGTTCAAGAATATATTTTCATCACGCAGAAAGGAGATGCCTGGAGCGGGATCAAGTTAGTATCCGATGAGGTATTGGGGATGAGTTCATGCAGCACATCAAGGAGGAAGTCATGGCAACACGCGCGTACATCCTGATTAAGGTCAAAGCCGGCAAAACCAAGGAAGTCGTCCAGGCTCTGAAGAAGATCACCGGGGTTGAACAGGCCCATTCCTGCTTCGGTCGGCCGGATATTTTCGTCTTCATCAGCGTCCAGGACGAGCGAACCCTCTCCGACGTCGTTATCACAAAGGTGCATGCCATTGATGGGGTCGAGGAAACCGATACTCATATCGTCGCGGATGCCTAGAATCCGGACAGGGGCAGCGACAATACAGGAAAGACTTCCATAGCAAGACGGGAGAAGCGGCTTAGGCTTGCATCGGGAGAGTAATGGGCCTGCCTTCCGCCTCGGCTGAACGGTAGCAGGCTTCGGCGATCTCGACGGCGCGGCATCCGTCTTCCCCGCTAATGGGCATGGGGGTCTTTTGCTGCAGCGCATGGATAAACTCCCGCAGCGTGGTAAGCACAGTCAGACTCTGTGGCACCGACCATTCCTCGCTGCGGGAGGCGCTGTCCGTAAAACGCATCTGACGGTGGGCCCAATCGGCGGTGAGTCGGCCGTCCGATCCGATCCACTCAGCCCGCCCTACCCGCTCTGCAGTCACCCGCGCGACTTCGATAATACACGGCATCCCGCTCATCGTTCGGAGATTGACTTTCGCTAAGGTCTCCGGGTGAGCCGGCGGGATCTGATCCAGGACGCATTGCACGGTGTGAATTTCTTCCCCGGTGAGCACGCGAACCAGGTCCAGCAGATGCACGCCGAACTCCAGGAGCGCTCCACGCCGGCCGTATCCCTCTGCATGGTTCACACTCCGCCCTTTCGTCTCAATGCGGCTCGTCAAGCCGAGGTGTTGGGACCGGCCGACCCGTGAACGGGATGCGAGTAACGATTGAATCGTCGCATCGAATCGGAGTGTGTGAGCTGTCATCAATGGCACCCCTTCCCGTGCAGCCGCCTCAACCATCACGCAGGCATCCCGGTAGGTCGTTGCCAGAGGTTTTTCGATGAGCACCGGCTTCCGCGCTGCCACAGCGGCAAGGCACAGATCTTTATGGAGTACCGGCGGAACGACGAGGATAATCGCATCGACCAGGGGATCAGCGATCAGTTGCTCAGGCCGCCCGTACATTCTGACGGCCTCACTCCCCGGAATGTCCAGCCCCTGCTCCGGGTGCTGCCGACAGACCGCGCGCAATCGGGCATCGGGAATATCCTGAATCAGGTGGCGGCCATAGCGAATGCCATGGCGCCCGGTGCCTATGAGACCCAGGCCGATTTCTGCTGATGACATAGGAACTCCTCTTGAATTGCACTGTAGACAGGAAGGTACCGTGGGTCAATGAGTTCACCGCCCACCACTCCGTTGACATTCCCGCAAACGGTTCCCTATAGTCGGACCACCGGTCGTTTTGGGACCGGCTTTCTGTAATACGCGCTGGGAAAGGGTTGAGCACCATGACCACGACACATTCGGCCCCATATACCTTAGACCAGATCGGGACTGGGATCGCCCGGTTTCCGAGCGGCGTGCCGATCCCGACCCATAGCGATGCGATGGTGGATCCCTATATCAAGACACGCATGCCGAAAGAAGTGCAGGTTGAAACTATCTTGTTTTGGCCTCAGACGAAAGCTCTCTACCCGAGCCTCGTGTTGCTCCACGATCGATGGGGATTGACCGGACAAATCAAGGATCTCGGTGCTCGTCTGGCCTGTGAGGGTTACGTGGTTATCATCCCCAATCTCTACGGACGGATCGGCGGCATGGTCACCGCCAATGATGAGGTCGGCGAGGCGCTCATGGCGAAGATCGATGAGACCCTCGTTTTGCGAGACATCAACTCCTGCTGCGAATACCTGAATACCAAAGATTTTACCAAACGGAATATTCACGGAGTGGTGGGCTACGGGATGGGGGCTTCGCTGGCACTCCGCTTCGCCGCTCAACGGAAGCGATTGCGTGCGACCGTCGCCTACTACGGAAAGATGTTTCAGCCTCGGGAACTGATGAAAGAGGTGATCTCTCCGATTCTGTACCATCAAGCCGGACAGGACATCTGGGCTACCGCAAACGATGCCGAGCAGTTGCGCGCCGCTGCTGCTGAATTTGGCAAGAAGGTCGAAATCGCCACGTACCCCGACGCGCCGCATGCCTTCTGCAATGAAATGAAGACTGACTCGTATCGTGCGGATATCACCGCTGCAGCCTGGGAACGATCGGCCGCTTTCCTCAAGACCTGCTTTCAAGGAACCTAGCGGACAGCAATAACCCTCGCATCCATCCCTACCCTGGTGAGCTATGAGTCGATGCCTGAACATGGCAGGTCTTTTCTTCAGCCTGCTGCTACTGGTCGCTTCCGGCTATGCAGCGGACTCCTCCTCTGGGCCCGCTGAACTATTGCCGGTGGTACAGGCGCAGGCAGAAGCGCTGCAAGCCTTGTCGGATAATGCGGCTGCGGTGGCACTCTTTGCGACGAAAATTGGACCGGCCCTGGGCCTCCATGACGTGGCAAGCACACTTGCCGCAAAGAACATCCCTCCCAAAGTCGCCAAAGAACTGGGTGTCCAGGAACTGACGGCCTCTGCCCAACGGCTCATTGCCGACCTGGCCGCGTGGCAGTCGGCCGACCGTATCACGCAATCCCTGAGTGAGCCTGCGAATCCCGTCGCCGCTCCTCCGGCAATCTTGGTGAACTGGATCCAGGCGGTGACGCCCATTCCCTCTCTCGCTCAGATGACGAAGGACTTAGCGCAACTGGGGGAGGTGAAACCGGATACCGCCGCAGCCGATCGCATGCCTCTTGCCCTGTCAGCAGGACGACTGGCGCTCGACGCGCAACAGCGGGCGATCGCGGAATGGTGGCAACTCAAGACCTGGAAAGATCGGGTACGCACGGTGCGCGGACGCAACCGGCTCTGCGGAACCTGGCAATGGATTATTCACAATCACCAGCAACATCATAAGGAACAGAAGCTTGCCTTGCTCTTTCCTCCTCCGGGGCCTGATTATCCGCTGGCCCCCGGTCTTGTTGAAACCGTGGTGCTCGGAGAGAACGTCTATCTCCGCTGGGAAAGCAACGGCCAGGTCCAGGAAGACAGCCTGCAATTCGTTAAAGAAGGAAAGGGCTTGGAAGGCACCTTCGTGAACTCACAAGGTGGATGGGGATCGATCAGCGGAAAACGGACCAGCGACTGCAAGCCATAACCCGTCTGCTCAGCGCGACGCCCTCAATCCGGCGTTGTACGCTTCTGGCGCCAGATAGACCAGCCGAAGAGACTCCAACCCATAATAAAAGCCAGCCCCCCGATCGGTGTTATTGCGCCTAACCAGCGAACGCCCAACAACGAAACGCCATAGAGACTCCCGCAAAATAAAAGCACACCGGCTGCGAAACACCAGCCGGCGCGCGCCACCTGAGGACAGCCGAAGACCTGTCCGGCCAATCCCGCCGCGATAATTCCCAGAGCATGATACATCTGATAGCGGGCTGCTGTTTCAAACACAGCCAGCATCGGCGGATCCAATATCGACTTCAACATATGGGCACCAAACGCCCCCGCCGCAACGGCCAGCGCGGCCAGCAGGCTCCCGACGGCAATGAGCGTTTGGCAGGTTCTACGTGACTGCATCAGAATCTCGCGATATTGTAGCGGTGAAGAGAAGCTTCTTAGAATGCATTCTAGCAGACTGCGGATGTCGTCACATGCCGATTGAATGTCCCCGGTGTCTTCAGACGAACCCCGATTCTTCGCTCTCATGTGATTGCGGATACGATCTCACTACGCTTATCCGGCGTCGCATGATGCTGCGCAAGGATCTGCCTCCCCCCTCCAGCACCGAGGTTCTTGAAAAGCCGCTGACTCACTGGCTTTTCTCGATCGGCGTGGCCATTGTAGGCCTTCTCCTCATCGTTGCGGAAGGCATTCGACTCAAGCTAGATCTCGGCTCCCGCGCAACCTCGCGTCTCGTCGTCGACAGTGCTCTGATCGGGCTTACCGATCTGGCGGGAGCGTTGGGAATCGGCGCCCTGGCCTGGATGATTGTGTGGGTGCTGCGCTCGTATGACGAGGGGCGTTTTCGCCCCTGTCCCAAACGGACGACCTTAGGTACCACTATCACTGCAGCCGCCCTCATCTTCCTCGGCCGTTTGACTCCTCCGGATATCGCCAGCCACTATTTCATTCAGGGACTGGTCTAT
>Ga0315912_10005769_pt1 | contig 11279 bp, 8 predicted proteins | sample VfabasoilMG_FD_204469 | JGI IMG/M metagenome (GOLD analysis project Ga0315912, IMG submission 204469) | Garden soil microbial communities collected in Santa Monica, California, United States - V. faba soil | ecosystem: Environmental > Terrestrial > Soil > Garden | place: USA: California...
GGCGTTGCCCGGTGGACAGGTCGATGGAGAAGAGCCCCGCGGCTATCGAGGAGACAGCGAGCTCAGGCGAACTGGATCGAAACGCCAACGGTATCTCGCCGAGGGCAAGCTCTGCGACGAGACCGCCGTCGTGAAGCGAGCGCACCGAGTACCCTGCCGAGCGGCTCGAGCGCCGCGACACCCAGTAGCGACCGTCACTGCGAATGGACGGCTCGGGGACCTCGTCTAGAACCTTGGTGAGTACCTTGCGTCGCGACGGGTCCCACAAGAGTGTGTCACCGTCGAGGGTTGACAGCCCTCGGTCAGCCACCGGAAATTCTGCCTCATTGTCTATCCCGCGTGGTGTGAAGAGCCGCTTGGTCCGTGAGGGAGTGAGCAGCCAGGCCGTGTAGGAGCGCCCTTGCGAAAAAACGAAGCCATCGCGCCCAGCGATCGGCGCGATCAAGCGTTGCCCCGCGAGCGCCTTCGGCCATGGGATCTGCTTGCCGGTCGCGGTCTCGCGGACGAACCGAGGATTTGCGCCAGTGGTGGTTTCACAAGCAAGGCTGCGCCCGGACGCGCTGAAGAAGCATCGGTCGTGGTGGGGCTCGTCCAGCGTCGCCAGCACCCGGCGACCGACCAGATCCCAAGTCACGTAGTTTCCCCCGGGCAAGGCCGGGCCACCGAGCACGGCAACCTCACCGGTCGGATTCACGAAGAACTCGCGCTGGATGGCGTCGGGGCCGGCGGGCACGTAGCTGTCAACCGCCATGCGAGCCAACTCGCGCCCGTCGCTAGCCCACAAAGTCGGTCTACCGTCCCGCTCGTCAATGCCAGCATAGCCTTGCCCTTTGACCGGCCAAACCCGGGTGGTCGGGAGTGTCGCGATACGCGAACGGCCCCCGACATCGTACAACCAAGTCTCCTGCGGGCGCGAAAGCGCAAACGACGACCCATCGAGCGACCACACCAAATAGTGCTGCCAGTCGCCGCCTAGATCGCGCGTCGGCGGTTGAGCCTGCAGGATCTCCTGGAAGCCGGGCAGCGGGAGCGGCGGTCCAGCAGCTCGTTTCGCCGCGCTTACGCTAGCACTGGGTTCGACCCCGGTTCTCGTTTCATCCTCTCGTCGAAGCTGGCACGCCAGAGCCACTATACAGACGAGCTGCACCGATAGCCGCAACAGCTGCCGTCGGAGCTCTTGGGGACCCCACCGCGTGCGGCAGCACACCCCCTGCACTGGTTGCGCCATTGCTTGCTGCGACAGAGTGTAACACTTGTTCGCGTGGTGTGACACGCGCTTTACACTCGTGCTAGCGTGCAGCGTCGCGATTTGCGCATCCACAGGAGGGGACCCCATGGCGCACCCGGTGAGCTTCTTCCAGATCCAGGGGAGTGATCCCCGAAGCCTCATCAAGTTCTACCAGAAGGCGTTCGGATGGCAGGGCACGGCTGCTCCCGACGGTGGCCTGATGATCGCCGCTGAGCACGGCGGCATCCCCGGAGCCGTCGGTCCTTCGACGGACGGAAGCGCGCATCTCGCCGTGTACATCACGGTCGACGACGTCGCCCAACACCTCGTGCGCGCCAAGAGCGCCGGAGCCCGTGTCGCCATGCCCGAAACCCGCCTCCCCGCGGACCTCGGCAGCATCGGCGCCATCATCGATCCAGCCGGCAACTGGGTGGGCCTGTGGGCAGCGCCTCCTAAAGCACCCGCCGCCACGCGCAAAGCTACCACGAAGCCCGCCAAGCGCTCAAAAGCCAAGAAGGCATCTGCAGCCAAGAAGAAAAAGGTCACCCCGCGCCGCCCCGTCACGCGCAAGGCTTGACGGCCGGGGTTCGTCCTATGCGTCGAAGACAGTGTCAGGCTAGTCTCTTGGCCCTGATCCTTGGGTGCGCGTGTCTGGGGTGCGCTCGAGAGCAGACGGCACCAGCTGCAACGCCGGCAGCGCCCGCTCGCTCAGCGGCGCCCGCTGCTCCAGAGACAGCCGCAGAACCGAAGGGCGCGGAGCTCAGCCTCGAGGCTCTGGAACAGCTGGGGTCTGTGGCCGAACTAAAGCCCCACGTCGCCGACGAACGCGTCGAAGCTCGCCGTATCGTCGTAGGCCGTCTGGCGACCCTCGGCGGAGCCGAAGCGGTGCCGCTGCTCGGTCGAATGGCTGCAGATCGCGACTTGCTGGTGGCGGCCGCTGCGCTCACCGCGCTCTCGCTGATGGGCGACGACGCCTCGCTTGCCGCCGCCACCGAGGCCTTGCAGCACCGCTCGAGCAGCGAGCAGAACGAGCTCCTGATCGTGCTCAGAGATAACTTCGGAGGTCCGGGACTGTTGGTGCTGTTGTTGAAGCTGCCGGACGACCCGAAGCAGCGTTGGTATCGACAGAAAGCGATCTTCACAGCCCTCGAGCAGCTGCACGACCCACGCACGACCGATGGCTTGGTTCGGTTCGCCCAGAGCTCGCCCCACCCGCACTACGCGTTTCGCGCTGCCGCCGAGCTCGCGCAACTCGGCGACCCGCGTGCCGTACCGTTCCTGGCTGCAAGGCTCCGGCAAGACCCACTCCAGCTCTACTCCGACAAGTACGATTGGGAGATGGCGCTCAAGCGGGACGACAACGAACGGGTCGTATCCGCCCGCTCCGTTGCCGACCTGGCTACCGTGTATCCCGACCGCATCGCGACCTTCCGCACCCAAGCCGAAAGCGCGCTGTTGTTCTACGTGAGGAGCATGCCCTCACCCCACACCAACGGCTTGCGTGCACTGGCGGCGATCCGCTCGCAAGCGGTGCTACCCGAGCTGCGCGCCTGGGCCTTCCCGACATCTCCACTGCCCAAAGAAGGTCAGCAGCCGCCGATGCCCGAAGAGTGGGTGATCGCGCAGGGTGCCCAGCGCTACCTGGGACTACTGCGCGATCCCGGGGCGTTCCAGCCCCTGATTGCCAATCTTCAGCGGCGACCGCGCGACCTCGACGTCTCGATGAACGCGCTGCTGGCAGGCGGCATCGCCATTTTGGGAATGAGCCTGCGCGCCATCGGCGTGGGCGCCGCCCAGGGCCTCTCCGAATGGGGCGATCGGAACGCCGTTCCGCCGCTCCTGACCCACGCGCGTGACCCGAGGAACAACGAGCAATCGCGCTTCGACGCCTGCGTCGCTCTGGCTTGGCTCGTCAACGAGACCGAGACGGCGCAGCTCATGGGTGAACTGGTACGCCCGGCGCTGGTGACAGCCGACCCCTTTCGCCGCGAATGTTTGCTCGGTGGCCTGGCTCAGCGCGCCGCGCACGTGGAGGGCCGGCGCCTCTTGGCGCTGCTCGAACCGAAGGTCCCCGATGCCGTGCGCTCTACGGCAGCCCGCGTCATCGCCAGAGCCGGCATCGACGCGAGGCTCGAAGCAGACTTGAAGCTGCGCGCCCGACACGACGTCTCGGGCAGCGACGCCGTCCTCGCTCTGGTGCTTGCAGGCAGCGCCGACGCCGCGGTCGAAAGCCTCGAGCGCCACGTGGGTGACTCGAAGGACGCTCGCACCCGGCTGGCGACGGGCATCTGGCTCGCGCTCGATTTCTTGTCACAAGAAGACCTCGATCGAAGCTTTCTGTTCAGGGTCCTGCAGAACGCCGACGCCGCGGCAAGCGCGGGCCACGAGTGGCTCCAGCGTGCGGTGGCGAACGGCCTCGCGCAGCTGATGTTCGACAACGGGCCCCATTCGTTGACGCGCCCCGTACTCCGATACCGTTTGCTGCAAATGGCCCAAAGCAAACGCTTCCTCCAGCGCAAACAGGCCGTGCGAGCACTGTGGTATCTGAATGAACGGGGAAGCCTGCTAGCGATCGCCGACGGCAAGGGACCGGAAGCCGAATTGGCTCGGGCTGAGTACGAGCAGCTCTTGAAGCCTCCCGTCGCTTGCAACGAGTGCCCGAGCGGCTACTAATCTACGGGCAAGGCCGTTCCGGAGTTCGATTGGACCTGAATCAGCTCTGGCTCTGCACCCGCGGCTTCGTTGGCGATCACGAGCGTGCCGTCTGCCAGGAACGTCATGCCCTCGGGCTGTCGATAACGTGCGGGGTCGAGCCTGGCATAGCCCGTGACGTTCCCCTCTCGGTCGAAGGCTGCAAGCACGTGGTCGATAGCGGAGATCACGAACAGCTCTCGACTCTTCGGGTGCACCGCGATGGAAGCCGGCATGAAGCGCAAAGCCACCCTGTGCTTGCCGTTTTTCGACTTCTCGGGCAGCGAGCGATCGTGAGCGGTCGCATAGTCGACCAACCGGTTGACGTCCATGACCAGCGCGGGCTGGGCGTCGAGCTTGCGCGACTTAGGATCGAGCGCGAAGACGGCGCGCAGGTGTTTGTTGGCCTTGCCCGACTGCCAGCGGCTCTTCGGCGCAATCAGCAGGCGGTCAGCGAAGGGGTCGTACCCGAGTCCCTCGTTGTCCCGCGTCGGCAGGTCGAGCGCGCGCCGCTCGACCCGGGGGGCACCGCGCCAGTTGCCTACGGTGATCAAGGTGCCGTCGCTTGCCAGCACGAACATGGAGTCGCCCAGGCGCGTCAGCCCCTCGTAGTCACCGGGCGGGCCGAAGGGAACTTGTTTGGTAATGCTCCGCGCCTCCAGGTCGTACACGAAGATCACACCCTGTTCGTCCTGGACGATAGCGACCTCGGTGCTCGATACGTCGGTCAGCCCAGACGCCTCGGCGAGCACTCCGGGCAGGGTGTCTACGCGTGTGGGATTGCCCAGCGCGTAAGCGTCGAGCGCATTGGATGCGCGGTGAGGGGTCGCGCCCGTCGCTGCGCGCTCTACAGATGCCGCAGGCATGGACGCTCTCCCGCCCGTCACGGCGTTGCTTTTGCGCTCTTTCTTGAAGCACCCCGAGAGTGCTAGGCTCGCGCAGCACACGAGCGCGAGCGCTAGCTTGGACGTGCGCTCTCTAACCACGGAGCCGCGCATTCGCCCAAGATAGTTCGAACCCGGCGCCATGACCAGCGCGACGATGGTGTGTGACCCCTTCAGCGTTCCTTGCTCGCCTCGCTAAGGCTGTCACCATGAGGCTGGTGGTTCGGGGAAAGGTTGCGGGAAGTCATGCGGGGTCCTAGCTCACGATGGGGAAGGCTTGGTGTATGGGCGTGCCTGGTCGCGCTGCAAAGTGCGTGCGGCGAAACCACGGACGGCAAGTCCGAGGGCGCGGGGGGCACGAGCGGTACGGGGGGTGCTGGTGGCATCGGGGGCACGAGCAGCACCGCCGGAACCGGTGCGGGCGGAACCGGTGCGGGCGGAACCGGTGCGGGCGGAACCGGTGCGGGCGGCACGTCGATGATCGGAGCTGGCGCAGCCGGCTCAGCCGGGGCGCCGAACGACGGCGTTCCGAGCGGTTGCGAGATGCTCTTGGAAAAAAACCCGAGCCCCAGGTGTGTCGACGAGGAGCGCTGCGAGCAAGCGAGAATGGAAGACGTGCCACGTACCTTCGACTTGTCCTTGGATGAAGCTGGTACGGACGAAAGCGGAGACGACGTCCCCCACACGGAACAAGAGATGTCGGAACGCGTCGACTGTTTGGAGCGGTGGCTCGAACAGCTAGGCCTCGAGCCCATCGTCCACTCTCGCTCGAACAACGTCGAAGTCACCGCCAAGTTCGGCGAGGTAGAAGCGGTGCTCGACAGTGCTGTGCTCGCCTCCTACTCGGTCTATTGTGCCGAGTACTATTGCGATCATTGCTTCGACCACGATGAACAGGCGTGTGCTGCGGACGCGTTTTGTCGCGAGTACCTTGGCAAACCACTGAACGAACCACTCGATTGCCTTGGCGAGCGCGCGTTCGCCGGCTGCATCGGGCACGACCAAGGCTGCAGCCAGGCCCCCTCGTACGCGCGAGACGCCGCGGGGCAGTGTTGGTGGTTCCCAACCCTCTGCTACGATACACCTCACCTGCCTGACGATCCGAGCTGCGGTGACGCGGAAGCGTACCCGGCCGACTGCTTGTGATGGCGCGGGGCTCGCGGCTGTGCCCGCGATGTCAGGCTTCGGAACCGCGCAGGTAGCCCCAGAATAGGCGTGTCGCGTATTCGAACCAGACCTGCCCGTCGACGGCGTAGCGGGCGAAGATGCGACGGAGGCCGTCGAGCATTTCGTCGTGGCGTGGGTGACCGGCGAGGGGGACGTACGACGAAGAGAGGGCGCGGCCGATGAGGCCTTCGAGATCGAAGCCTTGCCGGTTGGGGAAGTCTTCGCTGCCCCAGCGCTCGGGCCCGAAGAACTGGTCCATGCTCGAGTCGGTGGTGGCTTCGCTGCGCGAGATGTGACGGTACTCGTCGGAGATGTCGCGGAGCAAACTCTCGTAGGCGATGAGAAACGGAGAGGCATCGAGCCTACGTTCGTTCCAGAGAAGCACCACGGCGCCGTGCGGACGCAAGATGCGCTCGAACTCGCGACGTGCCGCCAGGGCGTCGAACCAGTGGAAGGCCTGGGCGGCAACTACCAGATCGATGCTGTGCTGTTCGAGGCGGGTATCCTCGGCGCTGCCGTCGACGCTGTGGTACTTGGAGTAGGTTCCGAGCCACTCTTCGGCGGCGCTGCGCATGTCGCTGTTGGGTTCGACCGCATAGACGGTGTTGCCGCGGTCGAGGAAGTAGCGGCTAGAAATGCCTGTGCCCGATCCGATGTCGGCGACGACGAGGTCGTGGTGATAACCGACCCGCCGACGCAGCACGTTCTCGAGTTCGTCCGGATAACCCGGGCGGTAGCGCACGTAGTCGTTCACGCGGCGCGAGAAACGGGTGGTGGAATCGTCGACTAGGGGCACCGTGAAACTTTATCCCAGCCGAGGTCGCGCGGGAACGCTGGAAGGTGGGTCCAGTATTTGCACCGCGCGACCGACTGCTTCACAGTCCCCGAGCGGGGCGCGCGTCCTGCTCACATCGCCCTACCTGGAGCTCCGCTTGAACTCACGCTTTCTCATTGCTCTGTTGGCGCTCGCATCGAGCCATTGCTCCGGCGGCGGCGACGATCCCGACGAGATGGCTGCCGGCGGCACTGGCGGCAGTGTCACGGGCAGTGGTGGCGACAGCGGGAACAGCGCTGACGGTGCAGGCGGAACAAGCGGCGCCGGCCCCGTCGGTGGCTCGGGCGGATCGGGCGGTGAGACTTGGCTGGATCATCCGGACGCGATGCCCGCCACGTTGGAGGACACCGGGCTCTACGCGGACCTCGAGGATCTGAATAGCTACAACGACCGCGCGATACCCTTTCGTCCGGAGTACCCGCTGTGGACGAACGGGAGCAAGAAGCAACGCTTCGTGGTGGTGCCGGAGGGGGAGCAGATCGACACCTCGAATCGCTTGGCGTGGCAGTTTCCCGAGAACACTCTGTTCTTCAAGACCTTCTCGTACGTGGACGATCAGGCGGTCGACGGCGCGCGACCCGTCGAAACCCGCGTGTTGAAGAAGACGGCGACGGGCTGGGAGTACCACGTTTACTTGTGGGCCGACGATCGCTCGACGGCTGAACTGCTCGATGGCGTGCACACGACCCCGGTCGAGGTGGAGTACGAGGGCGAGCGCTTCGAGCACATCGTGCCGGCGCGCTTGGACTGCCGCAAGTGCCACGAGTCGCAGCCCGTGGGCGCGATCGGCTTCGATGAGTTACGCTTGAACGCGCCGTTCGACCCGGACGGAGACCAGACGCAGCTCGCAGCCTTGGCCGAGACCGGCTTGCTCAGCGATCTGCCCGACGATCCAGACGCCATCGTGAACGAGGACGCAACGACGGCGCGCGTGCTCGGCTACCTGCAGGGCAACTGCGCCCACTGTCACAACGGCTGGAGCGGCCCTTCTTCGGCGTTCGACATGCGCCACGATGTCGCGCTCGAGAACCTGATCAACGTGGACACGAACACCGAACTCCTCAGCGGAGTGCGCGTCGTGCCCGGGTCGCCCGAAGAGAGCGCGCTTTACAAGGCGCTGACGCGTAACCCAGACCTTCCGGACGCAACCGCGATGCCACCGGTGGGGGTAGACTTGGTCGATGAAGACGCGCTAGACCTGTTCTACGCGTGGATCGAAAACCTCGAAAGCGAGTAGCCCCCAGCGCGGCCCGGCGCAAGACGCTGGCGCCCAATCGCGAACTCATCGCGCAGATCCGCAAAGAGCTTCGAGCGCGCGCCGACGCCGAGCGCGCTCGCGCAGCACAGGCGTACATGAAGTCGAGCATGCCCTTCTACGGAGTGGCGGTGCCCAGAGTCCGCAAGCTCACGCAAGAGCTATGCGCGGCGCACGAGCCGCTCGAGTTTTCGGCGTGGGAAGCCACGGTGCTGGCGCTGTATCGGAGCGCCAAGTACCGTGAGGAGCGCTACGCAGCGCTAGGCATCGCGGGGGCTCGACGCTACCGCGCGTTTCACACCTTCCGCGCGCTGCCACTCTACGAAGAGCTCATCGTCAGTGGCGCCTGGTGGGACCTGGTCGACGAAGCATCGACCCGAGTCGGTTCTATCCTCGAGCGTTCGCCGGCAGAGACACGACCCGTGCTGCTCGCATGGGCGCGCGGATCGGACATCTGGAAGCGTCGCACATCCATCATCTGTCAGCGCAAGTTCCGCGAGCGCACGGATCTCGAGCTGCTCTACGCGTGCATCGAACCCTCGCTCGAAGACCGCGAGTTCTTCTTGCAGAAAGCCATCGGGTGGGCGCTGCGCGATGTCGCCTGGTTCGATCCAAAAGAGGCCGTGCGCTATGTGCGCGCCCACAAGCAGCAGCTCTCGCCGCTCGCCAAGCGCGAGGCCCTCAAGAACCTGCTGAAGCAGGGCGTAGTCAGCAAGCTGCCCTGATCACCGGCTGCTTGGAAAGCCCTGCGCCGTGAGGGCTTCGCGCAAGCGGGCGACGTGCGCGTGATCGGAGGTCTCGAGCACCAGCGTCACGCTGACCTTGGCGACGTCGGCCGGTGCGAAGCTGCGATCGTGTTGGATCTGGAGCACGTTGCCGCCTTCGCTGGAGACGACAGCGAGCAAACGCGCGAGGGCACCCGGATGGTCTTCGAGCTCGACGTCGAAGCGGCAGAGCCGACCCGCCGCAGCTAGCCCGCGCTCGATGATGCGCGAGACCATGTTGAGGTCGATGTTGCCCCCGCTGAGCACGATCGCGACGCGTTTGCCGGCGAGCAGGTCCGGGCGGCGGAGCGCGTAGGCCACGCCCACGGCGCCCGCCCCCTCGACGACCGCTTTCTCGTCTTCGAGCAGGCGTACGATCGCTGCGGCGATCTCGGGCTCGCTCACCTGCACGACCTGCGCGACCCGCCCTCGGCAAAGCTCGAGCGCGCGTGCGCCCGCTTGCGCGACGCCGAGGCCATCCGCGAGGCTGGGGCGCACTGAAACCGCCACGGGTCTGCCCGCTCCGAGCGCTTCGCTCAGAGTCGGGGCGCTCTCCGATTCAACCGCGATCACGGCCACTTGCGGGCTGAGCTCGTGGATCGCCGCGGCCACTCCCGCCACCAGCCCGCCCCCGCCCACCGGCACCAGCACCGCGTCGAGGGCCGGCTCTTGCTCCAGAAGCTCCAAGCCGATCGTGCCCTGCCCTTCGATGACGGCAGTGTCTTCGAAGCCATGGACGAAACACAGGCCCTCGGCCTCGGCTCGTTCCCGAGCATGGGCCCGCGCGGCCTCGAACCCTTCGCCGAAGAGCTCGACGTGAGCTCCGTAGGCCCGACAGCGGCTCACCTTCACGATGGGCGCCTGCTTCGGCATCACGACTGTCACATCAATGCCGAGCCGTTGCCCATGATACGAAAGCCCGAGCGCGTGGTTACCGGCGGAAGCCGCGATCACGCCGCGCGCGCGTTCTTCGGGGGTGAGTCGAAGTAGCCGGTGCACCGCGCCGCGCTCTTTGAAGCTACCCGTGATCTGCTGGTACTCACACTTCAAGAGCACGTCCGACCCGCAGGCGCGGCTCAGCAACGGAGAGCGATAGAGCGGGGTCGCACGGACATGACCCCGAATGACTTCGCGCGCGTTCTTGATGCTCTCAGCGGTAATTTCCATGGCCCAGCCCGAGGTCAAGGCGATCTGCGTTCAATTCTAATGTCGCATGCTATAGCCAGCGCCACCAGTCATCGTGAGTAGTCCCTCGAGGCCCCCGAGTTCGGCAGGCTCCCCTTCGGCAGGCCCTGCTTCGGCAGGCCCCCTTTCGACGGGCTCCCTGCTCACCGCGCCCGTCGGACGCGAGCTCATGCGGCTCAGCGGTCCCACGGTGTTCGGCCTGACGGCGATGCTCTTGTTCCAAGTCGTGAACACGTTCTTCGTGGGCATGCTGGGGGCCGAGGAGCTCGCCGCCATCAGCTTCACCTTCCCCGTGACCTTTGCCGTGATGAGCATCGGCATGGGGATTGGGCTGGCTACGACCGCCGTCATCGCCCAGGCCATCGGTCAGGGGGACACCTCGCGCGTCAAGCAGCTCACCACGCACGCGCTGCTCCTCTCCGGCATCGTGACGACGGTGGTCGCAGGCTTCGGCATTTGGGCCGAGAACCTGCTCTTCATGGGGCTCTTGGGCGCACCCGTGCGCATGATGCCCCTGATCCGGGAGTACATGACAGTGTACTTCGCGAGCGTCGCGTTCTTGGTGATCCCCATGGTGGGCAACAGCGCCCTCCGCGCCACCGGCGACACCAAGACCCCGAGCGTGATCATGATCGTGGCCGGCGTCGCGAACGCCGTGCTCGACCCCCTGCTCATCTTCGGCTGGGGACCGTTCCCACGCTTGGGTCTGTATGGCGCCGCATCCGCCAGCGGGATCGCCTGGGTCGTGACGTTCGTGTGGGCGATCTACGTGCTGCACGTCCGCGAACGCATGATCGACTGGACCCGGCCGAAATGGCGCGAGCTCCGCGACTCGTGGCGCATCATCCTGGCGATTGGCTTACCCGCCGTGGGCGCGAACCTGTTGATCCCCATCGGGCAGATGTTCCTGACGCGTATGGTCTCGGCGTTCGGCCCGCTTTCGGTAGCGGCGTTCGGCGTTGGCACGCGCATCGAGTCGCTCGCCATGATCGGGGTGCTCGCCATGAGCACCGCGCTGAACCCGCTCGTGGCGCAGAACTTCGGCGCTCGCCAGCTCGCGCGCGTGAACGAGGCCCTCGGCGTTGCCATCAAGTTCTGTCTGGTGCTCGGCGTGGGCACCGCGCTCACGCTGTTTCTGTTGGCCTTGCCGGTCGCGCGGCTGTTCAGCGACAGCGACGAGGTCGCCCAGAGCGCGAGCCTCTACCTCAAGACAGTTCCCTGGAGCTACGGCCTGTACGGTATCGGCATGACCATCCCCACGCTGCTGAAC
>Ga0315912_10005770_pt1 | contig 11278 bp, 7 predicted proteins | sample VfabasoilMG_FD_204469 | JGI IMG/M metagenome (GOLD analysis project Ga0315912, IMG submission 204469) | Garden soil microbial communities collected in Santa Monica, California, United States - V. faba soil | ecosystem: Environmental > Terrestrial > Soil > Garden | place: USA: California...
TGCGTCTTGATCACGCGCTTCTGTTCCGGCGACGCCTGCCAGACGGAAGGGTCTTCGATGGGAATGGCGTAGTGAGTCATCGGGCCCATCATCGCGATATCGGGCCACGCGGCAACGCAATGAATGTGCTCGTACTCGCCGAGGCCGTGAAACGCGAGCTGATGTGCGATCTGCATCATCCAGTTCGTGCCGCTCTTGACGTGCGCGACGACAAAGACGTCGTGGCTGGTCGGCGTGTAGCCATTGAGAGGATTCTTCGACTGACCGGACTTGTGTTGCCGGGCCGACATCGACGCAGCGAACGCCGGTGCGCGTCCGAAAAAGTCGATGAGGCGAACGAACGGTGCGCCGATGCCGTCCATCATGACGCCCATGAAGAGGCGGAGCGCCAGCGGCGGCATCTTGCGCCTGAATGTCATTTCTCTTCTTTTTTGTCCGTCTTGCCAGGCTTGGCGCCCTTGGATGTCAGGTAGGCCACGATCGTTTCGAACTTCAGCGCCTTGGCGGCGTCGAGTGCCGTGCGACCGTCGGTGTTCACGGCGTTGACGTCGATGCCGAGATCAACAGCAGCCTTGACGGTCTCGAGCATGAGCGCTTCGCGCTGGCTCCTGTCGGGCGGCACCCACGCGGCCCCGCCACCACCCATGCCGACCGCGGCCATCAAGGCCGTCGTTGCTTCGAGCCTGTGGTCGTAGGCCCGGCCTTCTTTCCCGTCAACGATGCGATCGCTGCGATGCACGAACTTGGGATCGGCGCCGAGCTCAACGAGCCTGCGCATGACGTTGGGTTGTGAGAATCGGGCCGCAAGCCAGAGGGGGGTTGCGCCGACGAGCTCGGGCTCGAAGTGAAGATCGCTCGACTGCCGCCTTGTCGGTGTCCACGTCTTCAGTCGCGCCTCAGGGTCAGCGCCGCGAGCGAGCAGCGTCCGCACCAGCGGCTCGTCTCGCCGCATGATCGCTTCGTGGAGGGCGGTGAAACCGGCCGCCGATTTGTTCGGGTCTGCGCCCTTGTCGAGCAGGAACTCCACGAGATCGAGGAATCCGGAGTGCGCGGCGAGTGTTACGACACTGATACCCCAGGCATCCTGATCGTTGACGTTCGCGCCGGCTGCCACCAGCAGCTTCGCCGAGTCGAGATCGCCGACTCGTGCCGCGAACATGAGCGGCGTGTTGTTGCCGTATGGAATCTCCCGGTTGTACTCAGGTGCGCCGTGCGGGGACACCGCCTCCATCTGCCGCCAGCTCTCCGAACGCGCGTGCACGTCAGCGCGATGAGTGAGCAGCACTTTGACGACATCTGGATGTCGCTGGGAGACCGCCCACATGAGCGCCGTCTGCCCTCGGGCCGCTCGCGCGTTGACGTTCGCGCCCTTCGCAAGCAGTTGTTCGACGACATCCGGATTGCCGGAGCGCGAGGCCACCATCAACGGTGTCTCGCCCAGCAGCAACGCGGCATTCGGGTTGGCGCCGGCCTGCAGGAGACGCCGAACCATCGCCGCACTTCCATTGAGGCTGGCGGTCCAGAGCGGGGTCGCACCGAGATCGTTCGCGGCGTTGACGTTGGCGCCGGCCTTGATCAGCACCTCCGCGCTCTCGCCATCGTCTCGATAACTTGCCCAGTGCAGAGCAGTCGTGCCGTCAGGTTCGGCGGCGTTGACGTCGGCCTTCTCCTGCACCAGTCGGCGCACGGCGGCGCGGTCGGTACTTTTTGCGGCGTTGATCAGCGGGTAGTCCACGGCCGCTGCTCCCATCAGGAGCAAGGCCGAAAGACAAGAGCCAAGAGCCGAGAGCCGTTTCACATCAGACTCCCGCCAACGTATCAATCGGGAGCTTGCCTGTGCTGCCACCGATCTTCTCGACCGGCACGTCGAGTTTGTCCATCAGCGTTGCCAGGAGATTCGCGATCGACGGCTTGTCCGTGTACTTCAGATGCCGTCCGCCGTCGAGGCGTCCTGCGCCACCGCCGATCAGCATCAACGGCAGATTGACCCCTGAGTGGCGCGTGCTGTTGGAGATCCCCGAGCCGTACATGATCGTCATGTGGTCGAGAAGCGAGCCGTCGCCATCAGGTGTCGCACGGAGCTTCGCCAGCTGCTTCGAGAAGAGCTCGGTGTGATAGCGATTGATCTGCGACAGGCGCGCGATGATCTCCACCACATCGTTGTGGTGCGACAGCGGATGATGCGCTTCGGGTACGCCGATCTGCGGGTAGGGGCGTGCGCTCTGTTCCTTGCCGATCATGAAGGTGATGACGCGCGTGAGGTCGGACTGAAACGCGAGCAGCTGCAGGTCGAACATGAGCGCGAGGTGATCTTCGAACACCGGCGGCACACCTTGCGGCTGCTCCAGCGTTGGTAGCTCGACGTCGCCCTGCTGTTCCGCCTTCTGAATTCGGCGCTCGATGTCGCGAACGGCCTCGGTGTACTGCTCGACCTTCGCCTGATCCTGAACGCCCAGCTCCTGCCGCAGTTTCGCGAGCTTCTCGTTGACCGAGTCGAGGAGGCTCTTCTGCTGCTGGAGTCGCGCCTCTCGGGCCGCGCGACCGGTGCTACCGCTGTCGCCGAAGAGGCGCTCGAAGACGGCGCGCGGGTTGTATTCCATCGGCAACGGCTGCGTTGCACTGCGCCACGAGATCGTGTGCGTGTAAGCGCAGCTCAGAATGCCGGTGCAGGCGCCGGCGTTGGCGGGCGCATCCATCGAGAGCTCGAGCGAGGAGACCTGCGTCTCGTTCGCGAAGTGTCGCGCCAGCAACTGGTCCATCGAGACGTCGGCGAGGATTTCAACTTCGTTGCGTCCGCCGCGTGTGGTGCCGGTCAGAAAGGATCCGGATGCGCCGGCGTGGATGTAGTTCCAGCTCGCATTGATACCCGAGAGGACCAGCATCTGATTCTTGAAGGGCGCGAGCGGCTCGAGAATCGGCGAGAGCTCGAAGTTGCGCCCCTCACCCTTTGGCGTCCAGTACTCCATCGCCATGCCGTTCGGGACGTAGAACGCCAGGAACCGATGCGCGCGCGTCGTCGCGGCGTGCGCCCGCGATGCAAATGCCGGCAGCATCGCGTCGAGCAGCGGTAGCGACAGGGACGCCCCGAGGCCGCGAAGCACGGTGCGTCGAGGCAGCGCCTTTCCGGTGAGAAACGTCATTACTCGTCTCCTCGCATCAGGAACGGTGGGCTCTTCACGATGCCGGCAATCAACGCCGACCAGCGGTAGTCGTTCGTTGCCGCATCGCGCACGACGGCGCGGACGGCGGGACGATCGTAGTAGTCGAGGCGACGGCCGAGCGCGTACGCCATCAGCTTCTCGGTGACTGTTCGTGGAAACTGTTCGGGTTCGGCGAGCAGCAGACCGCGCAGCCCGGCGAGTCCATCGAGCTTCGCGCCGCTGAGTGTTGTGGCCGCGGTATCAACTGGACGGCCCAATTCATCTGTCGTTCGCCATCCGCCGATCGCGTCGTAGTGCTCGAGCGCGAAACCAAGTGGATCGATCACCGCGTGACAACTGGCGCAGCTTGGGTTCGTGCGGTGCTGTGCCAGCCGCTCACGAATCGTCGGCGGCGTCACGTTTGGCTTGATCTCCGCGAGGTTCGTGTCCACGCCGGGGGGCGGAGGCGGCGACGGCAACCCGAGGATGTTGTTCAGCAGGAACTTGCCGCGCAGCACGGGCGATGTGCGATCGGGATACGAGGTGGTTGCCAGCACCGATCCGTGCGCAAGCAGGCCGCCTCGTTGCTCGGCGTTCGGGAGCGCGACTCTTCGGAAGCGACTGCCGTAGACTCCGGAGATGCCATAGTGCCGCGCGAGTCTCTCGTTGACGAATGTGTAGTTCGCGTTCAGCAACTCGACGACGCTCCGGTCCTCGCGCAGGTTGCTGGCGATGAAGAGCTCGGTCTCTTGCTCGAACGCCTGCAACAGGCTTTCGTCGTAAGTCGGATAGCGATCTGGATCGACGACCACCTCGCTCACGCGGCGGAGGTTCAGCCACTGTGCTGCGAACCCGTCTACCAGTGCGCGTGTTGCCCGCTGATCTGCGAGCATTCGCCGCACTTCGCGTTCGAGTGTCGCGGGACGTGAGAGCTGCTTGCTCTCAGCGAGCTCGAGCAGATGATCGTCGGGGACGCTGCTCCAGAGGAAGAACGACAGCCGCGAGGCAATCTCGAGATCGCTCAGCCGATAGCTGTCGGCCTTGGCTGAGGACTGGTCGCGATACACGCGAAGCAGGAAGTCGGGATCGACGAGCACTCGCTCCAGCGCGAGTTGAATGCCAGCATCGAAGCTCTGACCGTCTTGCCGTCCCTGGTCGAAGAACTCCAGGAGACTTTCGACTTCGGCTTTGGTCACCGGGCGACGATAGGCGCGACGCGCCATCTTCGACAGGATGGTGGTTGCGCACGCGCGCTCGTCCGGCCGCGATCGCGGCTGGCAAATGAAGATCGCTCGGCGGCTCGGCGTGTCCTGTGTGGCCGTCGCCGCCTTGTAGGGGCCGCCGATCTGCACCGCGCCCACATTCGCGTAGCCCATGTAGACGTTGTCGTTGGCGATCGTGCGTCCGCGTTGTGGCGGATGGGGAAGCCCCTCGGGCTCCCACAACTCACGAACGAACGACACGCCGACGACGTGAGGGCCGGAATCGGGAGTGATGCGTACCTCGAGGCCTGCATCGCCCGTGACCTGCATGTACGTTTCCCACTCGGGATCACCGGCGAAGCCAGGCTCGCCATCACCGGCGTAGCTGAGTGCCGCGGGCCTGCCTTTCGCGTCGCCGCCCACGGTGAAGCGCTTCACCAGCTTGCCGTCGAGGCGAACATCGAGTTGCTGCGGCCACCCCATGCCTTTGAGGTAGTCCTGATACTGGCGCTGCAGTCGAACCTTGATCAGGTACTCGCCCTGCACGGGGAAGTTGTAGGGAATCGCGATCCCGCCGCGGGAGCCGAACGGCAGGTCCTCGCTCTGCCGGTCGTCTTGCAGCACATGGATCGGGATGTCGAAGGTCTCGATGCGCGGGCTGGTTGGCGGTAGTCCGGTTGCGGTGCGCGTGACCTGTCGCGCGACCGAGAGATAGCGCTCGAGGTGCGCGGTTGAAATCGAGAGCGCGTCAGCGAGGTTGTCGAAGCTGCCGTCCGCGGTTTCGTCACCCGGCAGCAACGGGCGCACGTCGAGGTCGAGCGCGAACAGGTCGTGAATGACGTTGGTGTATTCCGTGCGGTTCAATCGGTGCACCGCACCGATGCGACCCGGCCTCGGGTGCGAGGCCCACGCTTGATCGATGTCGCGCTCGAGCGTTGTTGCGATCGCTTTATACGTCGCGGCGTCGGGGCGCGGCCGTCCGGGCGGCGGCATCGACTGCGCACGCAGCTTGCCGATCACGCGCTCCCACATCTCGGGGTTGGCACTCGGGTGTGCAGCGTCGAGCGTGTCGAGCGCGAGCCCTGCGGTGCGAAGTCGCTGGTTGTGGCAGGTGATGCAGTACTGATCGACCAGCGCCTGTGGTGAGGAGGCCGGAGTCACCGGGGCCCGTTGCGCCTGGCCCGCCCGGATCTCGACGCTCGAGACGGCCGCAATAATCCAGCCGCCGACGAGGAGCGCCAGGACCGAGGTGAGTCGCCGCATCGCCCTCCAGACCCCCTTGTGGCCGGGCCAATTGTGCCACTGCCTACGGCCCGCTGCCTACCGCTTACTGCCTACTGCTTACTCCGTTCCATTCCCTTCTTTTCGACCACGGGATTGATGTCTGACGATGTGAGGAAGGACATGAGCGCTTTGACCGCAGGCCGTTGGCCAGCCGCGACGCTGGCGCCACCCACCATCACAGAGTAGTCCTGTATTTCTGTCGGAAAGGTGCCCGCCAGCTCGACTCCGGGCACGGGCAGGATCTCGCTCAACGGCAGCACACCCAACTCCGCCTCCCCGCGCGACACCGCCTGGCTCACTTCGTCGCCGGTCGTGGTGGGCTTGAACTTCGGCGTCATCTGCTCGGTGAGGCCGAGCCGCTTGAGCAGCCCCATCAGATACACACCGCCGGACCCCTCCTTGGCGAAGGCGATCGACTTGGACGCGAGCAACGACTTCTTCAACGCGTCGACCGAGCGGACGTCCGGCTTCGGCGCACCTCGACGAATGGCGATCGCCATCGGCGCGCGCGCAAGCACCGCACGCGATTTAGCCGTGATGTGTCCGCCCTTGATCATTTCGTCCATCAGGCCGGGCGTCAGGATCGCGACGTCGAAGCGCTCGCCGCTCTCGATCCGCTTCTTGAGCTCGGCGGACACGCTGTAGCTGATCGCGAGCTCGTGTTTCGTGGCCTTCTCGAATTGCGGCGTCACTTCCTGCAAGACTGCCTTGAACCCGTTCGAGCACAGTACCGTGATGCGCTCAGCACTGGCAACCGCTGAATGCACCAACACCATGCCCAGCAACAACGCCGCGGCAATGCGCGGCCGTCCCACCCGCCATCCGTCAGATGTCATCGTCACATCTCCGTTGTTCGAAACCCTGCGATAGCATCACCGGGAAGGATACGGCATGAGCATCTACACCAACCCGGCTTCGTCCACAGCGGAAGATACCGCGAGATACGTCACTGCGCTCCTTGGTTTGATCGGCGACCGTGACCCCGTTGAGGTCCTGCGGCAGACTCCGGACGACGTCACGCGACTGCTGGACGGCGTGCCCGCGCCGATCCTGACAACTCCCGAGGCTCCCGGCAAGTGGTCGCTTCGCGAGGTCGTGGCGCATCTCGCCGATTCGGAGCTCGTTGGCGGCTATCGGCTGCGCATGGTCCTCGCGCACGATCGACCGAACATCATCGGGTACGACCAGGACCTGTGGGCCACTCGACTTCGTTACACCGACGTCGACATCCGCGACGCGCTGGAGCAGTTCACCCTTCTGCGGCGAGTCAACATGCGTCTGTGGGCGAACCTCGGTCAACACGACCTGGAGAGAGTCGGGCTGCACAGTGAGCGTGGCCAGGAAAGCCTCGAGCACATGCGACGGCTCTACGCCGCGCACGACCTGCTTCACCTGAATCAGTTGAACCGGGTTCGAAAGACTCTCACGACGGCGTCGTGAGCAGCGATGCAGCTTGCAGGTATCACGAGAACGTCACTATGACGTTGCCCTTCTTGCGCCCGGTGTCTACGTGTGCGTGCGCATCGGCGATGCGCGCGAATGGGTAGGTGCGGTCGATCACGGGCTTAAATTGTCCGGACTCAGCGAGTGTTCCGAGATAGCGCAGGTCGTCAGCGCGCGTGGCGCCCACTCCGGCTAGCACCCGGCGTCCGCCTCGCGACGGCCGCATCATCGCGTTGAGCATCTGGCCGAGACTGGCGACTACCAGCAGTAGACGGCCGCCAGGCGAAAGCACGCCCTCGCAACGCGCGAACGTGCAGTTGCCCACCGCATCGAGGATGACGTCGTAGGTCTCCCCACTCTGTGTGAAGTCCTGGCTGGCGTAGTCAACGACACGCGTGGCGCCGAGCGATCGCACGAGCTCTGCGTTGCTCGCACTGCAGACCGCCGTCACGGTTGCGCCGAAATGCTTCGCGAGCTGCACCGCGGCTGTGCCTACTGCACCAGACGCGCCGTTGATCAACGCTCGTTCGCCCGGGTGAATCTTCGCTTTGTCTCTCAGATACACGAGGCTCGTCATGCCGCCGAACACGAGAGCCGTGGCGTCTTCGAAAGCCAGATTGCGCGGCATGGCTGCGACGCTGGTCTGAGAGACGGTGACGTACTCGGCGTGGGATCCCATGCGCATGCCGAAGACGTTGTCGCCGACTGAAAAACCAGAGACCGAGGAGCCGACTCCAGCAACCTCACCCGCGAAGTCCCAGCCGAGGGTTGGTCTGCGCGGGCCGGTCAAACCGAAAGCAAGGCGCATCATCAGCCCAAACCCAGGCGGCACGCGTGCGCTCCTGAGGCGCGCATCGCCTGCGCTGACGGTCGTTGCGCGCACTCGGACGAGTAGTTCGTTTGGTTTTGGATCGGGCGTGGGAACGTCCTCGATCCGGATGACGTTTGGTGGGCCGTATCGGTGATAGACCGCAGCCTTCATGCGAGAGCGTAAAGGCTACATCGAACCTGCCGCGGCGCTGCGGTGTCGATCCTTGACAAGGCGTTTCGGACGGCCTCTAATCGCGGCGACTTCCTCGAGTACGAACATGACAGGAAGGCAGGCCGTCACCACGTTCGTGGCGGCGTTGACCGCGAACGCACTTCTCATCGGATGGGCGCCGTTGGGACGCGAGCGGACCAGTGTGTCGGCTCAGCCGTCCCAGGTCACCTTCACCCGCGACGTTGCTCCGATTCTTTTCAGCGCGTGCGCTTCGTGCCATCGGCCTGAAGGCATTGCTCCTTTTTCACTGCTGACATACGACGACGCCAGGAGTCATGCGGCCGCCATCCTCGAGGCAACCGAGGATCGCGTCATGCCGCCGTGGAAGCCCGAGCCTGGCTACGGCGAGTTCCTCGACGAGCGCCGCCTGACTCACGCTCAGATCACGACGATCCGTAGATGGGTTGCCGGGGGACTCGCTGAAGGTGATCCCGCGCTGCTCCCTCGTCCGCCGACATGGAACGGCGAGTGGCAGCTCGGGAAGCCGGACCTTGTGCTCGAGACGGCGCCTTACACGCTGCGCGCATCAGGAGAGGACGTCTATCGAAACTTCGTGCTGCCAGTCGAGGCAGGCAGCTCTCGTTACATCAGGGCCTGGGAGTTTCTGCCGGGCTCGCGTGCGGTGCACCACGCCACGATCCAGTTCGATCCGACGCAATCGACGCGCCGCCTCGACGAGCAGGATCCCGAGCCGGGTTACGAAGGGCTCGTCCCCCATTCCGCGATGAGCCCTGATGGCTACTTCCTGGGCTGGTTGCCAGGTCTCACCTCCAACATCGCGCCGCGTGGCATGTCCTGGCCGCTTCCAACCGGAGCGGATCTCATCGTGATGATGCACCTCACGCCCGTGGGAAAAGCGGAGCCGATTCGCTCACGCCTGGGCCTGTACTTCAGCGATGTGCCACCGCAGCTCCAGCCCACGCTGATTCGGATGACGCGGCAGCACATGGACATCCCGCCCGGCGAGCGTCGGTACGTCGTGACCGATTCGTTTGCCCTCGACGTGGACGTCGACCTCTACACGATTCAGCCGCACGCGCATCTGCTGGCGAAGGAAGTCAGAAGCTACGCGACCCTTCCAGACGGATCACGGAAGTGGCTGATCTACATCCGCGACTGGGATTTCAACTGGCAAGGCGTTTTCAGGTACACGCGTCCCCAATTCCTTCCTGCAGGGACCACGATCGCCTACGAATTCGTCTACGACAACTCGGACGCGAACCGTCACAACCCGCATCGACCGGCGCAGCGAGTGACGTATGGGCAGCACACCGACGACGAGATGGCGGAGCTCTGGCTGCAGGTGGTGACGCGCAATCCGGCCGATCGTGCACGGCTGGCGCGAGCGGCGCGTGGACGGATCGTGCGCGAGGAGATTGTCGGCGTCGAGAAGAGGCTCGAAAAGGATCCCGACAACGCAACGCTGCACAACGATGTGGCGTTGCTGCACGCCGAGGCGGGGCATGCGGATCGAACGGCGCATCATTTTGCCGAGACGGTCCGTGTTCAACCCGGGTTGGCAGCGGCCCATTACAACCTCGGAAACGCCCTGTTTCGCGAGGGCCGGCAAGCCGAGGCGGTCGAGAGTCTACGGAAGGCGCTTGCGATCGATCCGGACTACGCTCTGGCCCACGACGGCCTCGGCGTCGCGCTCCACGCGCAAGGCCGGTTGGGCGAGGCAACCGACCACTATCGCCGCGCCGTCAAACTGGATCCAAACAATCCCGACGCGCGCGCTCACCTGGCGATCGCGCTTCGACAACTGCTCACCATCGATCCGAACCAGGAGGTCATCAAGAGAGAGCTGGCTGATCTCGAGCGATAGCTCGAAGTTCGATCCACGTGCGACGTTGGGGATCCTCAATCGTGTTCAAAGGAGGGGATATGTCACGGCGACTCGTGCTGACAGTGTTCCTTGTTCTCGGGTGTGTCTTCATGCCCGGAATTGCCGCCGCGCAAAGTGCCATCGCCGGCGTGGTGCGTGACTCCTCGGGCGCTGTTCTGCCGGGTGTCACCGTGGAAGCGTCGAGCTCTGCGCTCATCGAGAAGACGCGGTCGACCGTGACCGATGCTGCAGGCCAATACCGCCTGGTCGATCTGCGGCCGGGGACGTATTCAGTGACATTCGCGCTGACAGGCTTCAACACGGTGAAGCGCGACGGAGTCGTTCTCGACGCCAACTTCACGGCGCCGGTCAACGCAGAGATGCGGGTCGGCGCGATCGAAGAGACGGTCACCGTGACGGGGGAATCGCCGATTGTCGACGTGCAGAACACGGCGCGACGCGAGACTGTCAATCGCGAGTTGCTCGACACGCTGCCAACAGGCCGTGACTTCCAGACCATCGGTAACGTGCTGCCCGGGGTGACGATGGGACGGTTCGACGTCGGCGGCAGTTCGACGGCGCAGTCGGGAACGCTCGTCGCAGCCGGCAGTCGCGGCCAGGACTTCCAACTCAAGATCGACGGCATGCACGCCAACAACAGTTTTGGCGAAGGCTGGTTCAACGGCATCTACCACAACGAGGCGATCTTCCAGGAGATGTCCTATACGGTGTCCGGAGGGAGCGCTGAAAACCAGGCGGCCGGTGTGTCTGTGAACATGATCCCGCGCACCGGCGGCAACACGATGGCGTACGAGTTTCTCGGGACGTTCTCCAACAACAGTCTGCAGGCGGAGAACGTCGATGACGGCCTGCGCGCAAGGGGATTCAATCCCACTTCAGGCGGGCTCGATCATCTGTGGGACGTGAACGGAAATGTGGGTGGGCCGATCATCCGCGACAAACTGTGGTTCTTCGGATCGGGTCGCTATTGGGGCTTTGCGGAGAATGTGCCGAATGTCTTCTGGGGCCAATCCGACCCGAGAGTGGTACCTCCAGGTGCGGAACAGGCGTCCGACGACACCGACCTCAAGTCGTTGGACCTCCGGCTGACGAGCCAGTTGGGAAAGACACGCTTGACGGGCGCCTACAGCAATGGCCCGCGCTGGCGGCGCCATTTCGGGATTGAGAATCGCGGTGGTGCACCCGAGTCGTTCGCGCAGTATCCGAACGATGCGTCAGTGACGCAGGTCAAATCAACGACGACGCTGAGCAACAACATGCTGCTCGAAGCGGGTTACTCGCGCATCTGGTGGTACGCGGTCCTCGAGGCGCAGCCGATCAC
>Ga0315912_10005771_pt1 | contig 11276 bp, 10 predicted proteins | sample VfabasoilMG_FD_204469 | JGI IMG/M metagenome (GOLD analysis project Ga0315912, IMG submission 204469) | Garden soil microbial communities collected in Santa Monica, California, United States - V. faba soil | ecosystem: Environmental > Terrestrial > Soil > Garden | place: USA: California...
TGAATTCCAATGTTTTTGGATCCGGATCTGCCCGACAGGTTTATCCTCCAAACAGGCAAAGAAAGCAACTTTATTTGGATTGTTGATGTAAGAATTGGAATCAAATTCTTCGTCCCAATATTTTTTCACATAAGGGACTACGTCCATAATGGTGTAACTGACCTTTCCATTTTCTGCGCTCAAGACAAGCTTCGAATTGATCTCGAAAGAACTGCCTTCTTTTTTGAGTTGACGGATTGTGTCCGTAGTCGCTTCTCGAATTATGATCTTCATCGTTATCAAAATCCTCATCCTTTGACCTTCATTGGAATGCCTGCCACCATGAACATGACTTCATCCGCTTCTTTTGCCAACCTTTGATTTGCCCATCCGATCCCATCGCGATATACACGCCCCATCTGATACGGCGGGACGAGTCCCAGCCCGACCTCGTTCGAGACAACCAACCAATGTTGATCTGATTCTCGAATCGTGGAGAGCAATTCTTCAATCTCTAGTTGAATGGCTTGCATAAATAATTCTTCATCCACAAGATCATCTTTTACGAATTGCATCATCAAATTGGAAGCGAGTAAAGTGACACAATCAAGGATAACCACTTCTGATTGTATCTTTTTCACATGGGATGCAATCCCAAATGGGACTTCCAGTGTCTGCCAGTCAGCCGGTCGCTCAGACTTGTGCTTCTGAATCCGTATGGACATTTCTTCGTCGAATGCCTGTGCAGTAGCTATGAAGGTAATGGGTTTGCCAGTCTCTTCTGCAAGTTTCAATGCATGAGATGATTTTCCGCTACGCGCGCCGCCAAGGATTAGAGTGATCGTTGCCATTACAGTAATCTCTCAATCATATTCATCGAAGAAATAAAATCCTCTTCCGAAAAGATTTCGAGCGTCAATACACCTTCATAATTTGCTTGAATTAATTCATCCCACACCGCGTGGACTTTTTCCTCAGGCATACACGCTAGTGACTTGTGATCGCGTTCGGCAAGTCCATGAATGTGGATCACTCGTGTGCGCGGCAATGCTAACCGCAAATAAGGAATCGGATCGTGCCCATCCAACCACAAATGACCGATATCCACACAACGGCTGACAGGTATTCGATCCAATACTGGATAAATAAAATCAAGCGGATAAGTTTCTAGATTCTCGACTGCTAATTTGTCCGCGCCACTTACCCACTCAGAGACAATTTCCAAAGCGCGCACGGAATGATCCTGCCAAAGTTTGATCGCAGATGCATCTGTGGAAGTGCGCACGTTTTTCCCATCTAAATGCATGACATATGCCCACGGATTCAAGTCACGCACAGAGTCGATCACACGTTTGGCTTTGACCAATGAAATATCACGTTCATCACCATCGTCGCCTAGTTTCAAATCAAGAGGCAAATGGACAGTGAAGGTCAGATCATATTCAAGAGCAATTTGCTTGAGGCTTTCAATCACTTCAGACGATGGAAGATTACTCGGTCCATCGTCCACTTCAAAGAGAATCAACTCAATATCGCTGACTTTATCCGCCAGGTAATGAGCATTTGGCAAAATATCATCAGGGATGATGTAGGAAGTTGTGCCAAGACGAAAAGGAAGGTTCATGCAACTCCAGCGACAAACGTCAACAAAACGATGGTCTCGACAATTTCAACGACCATGCCAAACACATCGCCCGTCACACCTCCGATGCTCGACTTTGCCAGCCACAAAATAGAAACTGCGGCGAGCAAGCCAGATCCCAGAGCAATGATGCCGCGCACTCCGAGCAAAAGAGCAAGTGCCAACGGAATAACCGCGCCCCAAACAATAAATGATTTCCGAAAGCCTGCTACAAAATCCGCGCCCATGCCGGAAGGTCGCGCCAGCGGAAACAATCCGGCTGGCAAAATACACCAGCGTCCCAAACTTGTTGCCAACAGAATACTTAAACTAAAAGTGGGAATCAACGAGGCTAAAGTCACAGCTTTGAGAAATAAAATCAAAATTAAACCAATCACACCGAAAGCGCCCACATGTGGATCTTTCATAATCTCAAGTCTGCGTTCTTTTGAGGCACTAACGAATAAGCCATCAAAGCAATCGGCAAGACCATCGAGATGCAATCCACCGGTCAAAACGACCCAAACCACGAGCGTGATAACTCCAGCAACCAACGTTGGGAAAAACATCATCGTCACTTTCCAAACGAGCCATGTCAACGTGCCAATGACCAACCCAACAAAGGGATACCACACCGAGGCGCGTCCGCTGTCACCCTCAGACCAGTCTTCGGGGAGTCTGATCGGGAACGTAGTCAGCAATCCGAAAGCAATACGTAAATTTCTCATGTTCATGAGACTTCCGAAGTCTTAAAGACTTCGGAAGTCTGTTCACTCCTTGTCGCTCACGCCCGCCTCATCGAACGTCGCCATCTCACACAGGATACGCGTCGATGCCTCGATCAAATGAAACGCCAGCGCCGCGCCCGTGCCTTCGCCGAGTCGCAGGCTCAGGTCCAGCAACGGATTCAACTCGAGCCATTCAAGCATCAACACATGCCCGCGTTCGTGTGAGACGTGCGCCGCGATCATATAATCACGCGCGGCGGGCGCAAGCGACACCGCGATCATCGCCGCCGCTGTGGAGATAAAACCGTCCACCACCACAGGCTTGCGGTTCGCCGCCGCCGCAAGCATCACACCCGCCAGCCCGCCGATCTCAAAACCACCCACCTTCGCAAGCACATCAAGCGCATCGTCCGCGTTCGGCTTGTTCACATCCAATGCGCGCGCGATCACAGCGATCTTTCGTTTCAGCCCGTCATCGTCTACACCCGTGCCGCGCCCCGCGATATTTTCAGGAGATTGATCCATCAAGGCACACGCGATCGCCGCAGACGGAGTCGTATTCCCAATTCCCATATCTCCTGTCGCAAGGATGTCTGCGCCGCGTGCAATTTCGGCTTCCGCGATTTCGATTCCGCTTTGAATGGATTCCTTCGCCTGAGCACGCGTCATCGCGGGACCTTGAGCCAGGTTCGCCGTCCCCGCGCCGACTCTCCGCCGAATCAGTTGTCCGTTTGAATCTTCAACGTCCACAGCAACACCCATGTCTACGATCACCACGCGCGCATTTGCCTGACGCGCCAATACGTTGATCGCCGCGCCGCCGCGCAGAAAATTGGACACCATTTGCGGCGTGACTTCAGCCGGGTACGCGCTCACCCCATCACGCGTCACGCCATGGTCCGCCGCCATCACAATAATGGATTTACGCTCCACCAAAGGAAGTGGATTCGCCGTTATCCCAGCGAGTTGAATGGAGAGTTCTTCCAGTCGTCCCAAACTTCCCTGCGGCTTGGTTAAGATATTTTGTCTCTCACGCGCCGCGCTCATCGCGAGTTCGTCAAGCGGCTGTATTTGACCGATAAGCTCTTTGATATTCATTCCTAAAACTCCACACCTGCCTGTGCCACAATGCCCTGATCATACGGGTGCTTGATCGGTATCATCTCGCTGACGAGGTCGGCTTCCGTGATCAAGGCGTCAGGGGCGGAACGACCTGTTATCACCAGATGCAGGTTCGAGGGGCGGTTGAGGCGAAGCCATTCCATCACTTCATTTGTATCCAGCCAGTTATAGACCATCGTGTATGTGAATTCGTCCAGCACGATCAAGCCATAGTTCCCGCTGGTAATTTTTTCTTTGGCGAGTTCCCAACCGTGACGCGCGTGCGCGATGGTTTCATCCATGTCTTTGGATGTCCAGGTGAAACCATCACCGGTGGTGTGCCACTCGATCCCAAGTTTCTTCGCGGCTTTGATCTCGCCCCATTGCCCCGTCTCTGCCTTGATGAATTGGATGACGCAGATGCGAAAGTTGCGTCCCCACGCGCGTAAGACCATGCCAAACGCGGCTGTGCTTTTACCTTTGCCATCACCCGTGTTGACAATGAGCAGTCCTTTTTTGATGTTTTTACTCATTACCATGTTCCTTGATTCTTCGCCCTGCGCAACACCCACAGGAAAAATGGTGCGCCCACCAATGCGGTGATAATTCCCAGTGGCAATTCCTGCGGCGCAATAACCACACGTGCCAGTATGTCTGCCAGCAACAGCAAGCCCGCCCCACTGACAATACTCAACGGAATGATACGACGATAATCCACGCCCCACCAAATGCGGACGACATGCGGGACAACGAGACCAACAAAACCGATGATACCTGCAAACGACACCGCCGCCGCAGTGACCAACGACGCCGCGACGATGATGATCAGCTTTGTACGACGCGCATTCAATCCCATTTGTGTGGCTTGGTCATCACCAAATTGCAAGATGTTCAACGCGTATCCATTCAATACCAGCGTCGTCAAACCAATCAGCAAATAGGGAATGAGCGCGAGAGTCACATCCCAACCGATCAGGCTTACTCCACCCAACAACCAGCCGATCGCACGGCGCAACTCGCCTGTGGAGCGCAACATCAAAAAGGATGTCAGTGAAGTTGCAAAGGACGAGAACGCCACGCCTGCAAGGATCAAATTGGTCGTGGGAACCACACCGCCGATATTCGCAAACATGTACACGAGATAGACCGTCAGCAAACTGGCGATGAATGCAATCAGCGGCACAGCCAATAATCCAAGCGGGGTGTATTGCCATTGAATGGAAAGCGCAAATACCGCACCCAACCCCGCACCCGATGCCACACCGATCAAATATGGATCAGCCAGCGGGTTACGAAACAACCCTTGATACGCTGCGCCGCTCCCTGCCAACGCCGCGCCGACCAATGTGATCAGTATCGTGCGCGGCAAACGGATATCCCATACAATGGTACGAAACGATTCGTTGGTTGTCATACCAATGAGGACGCGCCATAACTCGCCGGGCGGGATGAAAATGGAACCCACCGCAATACTTAGCAACAATGCAATTAGAAGAAAGAGGGCGGAAGTGATGTAAGGTCGGGGCATGGTGGATAAATAGTAATTGGTTACTTAAACAACTCAGGACGCAATAATTCTGCCAGCGCTTCCAATCCATCCACCAAACGCGGACCAGGACGGCTGAGCAAGTTATCGTCAAAAGGTAAAACCTGTCCATTCTTTACGGCACTGAGGTTTTCCCAACCCGGACGAGCGGCAATCGATTCAGCTGTCACACCAAATGCAGAATCGCCGAGAATAATAAAGGCTGGGTCAGCGGCAACCACCTGTTCAAGACTCAGTTGAGGATACCCTTCGATATCGGATGCGATATTATGCCCGCCTGCGCGTTCAATGAGCAAGTTAATGAAGGTGCCGCTTCCAGCGGTGTAAGGCTTGGCTGGGTCGGTGCCGTCGATTTCATAAAAAACACCGGGACGTGAACTTAGTGGCATGATCTTCTCGTCCACAGCAGCTACGCGGGCTTTGAGCGAATCGATCAGTGCAGTAGCATCCTTGCCTGTCAACTGTGCCACGATCTCGAGATTGGTGTACATCTCCTCCAATGTCAAAGGATTTTTCAAGTAGTACACTGTCAAACCCAAGTCTTCGAGCACTTTCACTTGTTCCGCTGTGTTGATCTCAGCGGCAAGGATCAGATCAGGTTTCAAGGAAACGATCAATTCGGTGTTCAGATCTGCATAGGTATCGCCGATATCGGTGACATCCCTGGCTTCAGCAGGATAATCGCTATAGGCATCGCGTCCGACCACCTGTGAACCTGCTCCGATTGCGAATAAGATTTCCGTGTTGGACGGAGCGAGCGAGATGACGTATTGGGCTGGACCATCGAGTTTGACTTCACGTCCGAGCCCATCGGTGAAAGATAACATTGCTGGTGCAGGAGCCTCTGTTGGGGCTTCTGTCATGACAACCTCAGTTGCAGGAACATCCGTCGCAACGGGAGCAACTGTCGGTGTAGCTTGAGGCGCACATGCCGCGAGCAGTGCGATCAATAAAGTGATCAGTAAGGTCTTTCGTAACATTTTTCTTCTCCTAAGTGTATGGTAGTAACGACTTAAGTCGTTACTACTGGAATCAAAATCCCCTGCCAAAGACAGGGGAGATAGAGGGTAGCCAATGTCAGCTGTCCTCCACCTCCTTTCCGCGAGAGTGTGGTGAACCGACCAGAGCGGGCGACCTGACTTCATTAGCTGTTAGCTAACTCACAGTTGCGCGACAGTGCTGGAATCTCACCAACTTCGCCGCTTGCTGATCGTATTTATTTGTTTGTATTGTATGTCGTGAATGCGGGAACGTCAACCTTCGATTTTCGGTGAAGAAAAAGCAGAATAGCCATAAAAATGGTTGCCACAAGCAACGACACATTTCCCGCACGTCCATAGATTGCGATAGCAAACGTTGGAACCAGATAACAGATCACAACAACGATCTTCTGCGGAAGGTTTCCTTCTTTTACGAATAGGGCAAATGGAACGAGTAAAAGAATATAGTCATAGTTATAAAGATATGGGCTGACCAGCAACGTCACTAACAACGCCGACATTATCAAAGAAACATGTGACTTCAATATATTCCTTGAGGCAAATATTCCCGCAAGCACAATCAACAATACAAAGGCAATCAGCACGGCTTTGGAGAGTGAGCCATCAAAGATCCAGCGCGACAACCACACCGGCAGGCTTGCACATTCGGAACACGATGAAACATTCCCCTCCCCTTGATAACCCAACAACATTTTTGGATAACTGACGATCCACTCAGGGTCTGCAATGAAGCCAACAATGAACAGAAAGACTCCCAGCATGATGACGTACCGCATCGCGCGTCGCCCGAAATTGCTTCGACTTGCGATCAGCCATCCCAACGCGGACAGCAAAATCAGCGCGCCGATGTGTGGCTTGAACGTGAGCAAGACTGCACCAAGCGTGGTTAATGCAACATTTTCTTTTCGCAAAGAATAGATCAATAAACACGTTCCCAACAAGACAGGGAAATCATATTGCCCCACCGATAGTGCACCGATCACCGGCAAAAAGAACAACGCCAGTGGAAAAGCGATCAATCGTAATCGTCCATCCCATCCATCCGTCAGAAACCAGACGGACAAAAACAACATGGCGAGATTGAGTTCAAACCACAACATCGCCGCATTTTGTACTGGTAATAAACCCAGGTAAAAAGTGCTCAACGCATACCAGGGCGGGTAAGGAAAGCGTGCTAAAAAGAAATTCTCAGACGGGATTCCCGATGCCTTGACTGCAACCGCTTCCACCGCCTCAAGGTCATAGATGGGGATGTGATTGACCAATGCAAGGTCTGTGTTGTAGAGAGCGCTGAAATCAGAGCCAACAGGAAGGGAATTGGGGATATAAAGCGCAACAGCAACAATAAGGATGATGAGTAGAAAAGAGAAAATAAGAATGATGGTTGGGCGCTTCATGATCGATTCTTGACCTTGCTCATTAAACCGCGAAACCTGATTAAGTGGAATGGATAAAGAAGGATCCAATATAAGAATCCGGACAGTCCACGCGGGGAGAAGAAAATGGTTTGAGAGAGGTGTTTATGGTCTATGTGGTGTTCGATCCATAGCTTGCCGAATATTGTGTCAAAATTCTCTCTCACCCCTAACCCCTCTCCCGCGGGGAGAGGGGGACTCTTGCTCTCTAAAGAATGAAGAATAAAACACCCCTCGTGTTTGATGGACTTGGGTTTTATATTGCCATCGTCCCATACACGTTCAATGTGATGCGGGTGTGTCTTTTCAAGTGCATCTTTCGTGGCAGTGTCAAAATCGATCAACTTCACTTCAGGAAAAACTTCCAATGCTTGCTGATGTTTGACGATGCTATCGGCTGACAAACCACCGATCAAAGCATAAGCGATGGGATAAGGCACAGGAGTCATCAAGCCAACACCAAAAGCCATGAACCAAACCGGGATTCCGGGAAACATGACCAAGTTACGTTTGAGTCCACGAGCACGGGCATAACGCATCATCAAATCTTTGTAGGTTGTGATCTCAGATCCACCAATCTCGAAAATTTGTCCCTGTCCGTTTTTGTTTTCCAATGCGGCGAAGAGATAATCAATGACGTTTTGAATTGCGATGGGTTGGGATTTATTCTTCATCCATAGCGGACCCGGCACGACGGGAAACAACTCTGTCATAAAACGGATCATCTCGAAAGAAATACTCCCTGAACCCGTTATCACACCTGCTCGAAATTCAGTGACTGGTACTTTCCCTTCCCGCAAAACTCTCCCTGTTTCGATACGGGAGCGCATGTGTGGGGCAATGTGTTGTTCGGGGTCAGCCAATCCACCGAGGTAGATAATGTGTTGTACACCCGCTTCTTCCGCAGCGGAGGCGAAGGCACGAGCAGAGTCGAGTTCTAGGGAAGTATAACCTTGTCCCTTGGACATGTTGTGGATCAGGTAATAGGCAGTGTGCACATCTTTGAACGCATTGGGTAAAGTGGAAGGAGATGTGACGTCAGCCTGGACAATCTCTATTTTGTTGAACCAAGCCCGCCCTTTGAGTCGAAGCGGGTCGCGAGCGAGGGCGCGCACCCGGTAACCAGCGTCCAACAGACGTGGAATGAGTCGACTTGCAATGTATCCCGTTGCACCAGTGACAAGGATTATTTTTTCCATAAGGTTAAGGTGACAGTCACTTTAAAAGTGACTGTCACCTGCTTAGTACCCTTGCGCGGGAGACAAGCCGACTGGTGAGTCCATCGAAGAGATAACGATGCGGAAGCCACATGGCATACCAGTAAAGAAAACCGGAAAGACCGCGCGAGGCAAAATAAGCTGTAACAGTAAAAAGAGTTTTGCCATCTTTAGGCTCGGACTTAAATTCGAGCCACGCCTTACCGGGCAGTTTCATCTCAGCACGCAAACGCAAAAGACGATTCGGTTCCACCTCTTCGACGCGCCAGAAATCCAACGACTCACCGATATGCACTTCATCAGGATGACGCCGCCCGCGCCGCAAGCCAACGCCACCGACCGCTTTATCTATCCAGCCGCGGATCGCCCATGCCCAATCCATGTACAGCCAACCACGCGTACCGCCAATACCCATGTAGGAACGATACACGGCTTCAGGTTTGAGATCGAGAAGCGCTTGCCGCGTTTCGATGAACATTCCATCTTCGACCGTGAACTTGTATGGCTTGATATCGCCTGCCACCGTGACCAGTGCATCTGACCAGCTTGTTTCTACATTGTCTCTTTGGATGCGACCCAGCGCGAGATGGACCGCTGTGCGGAAGTCCATCGGCTTGATCTGCGGAAACAATCTTTTCGCCGCTTCATCGCGGACAATGAGCCTGGCGCGCAAACCCTCGATCAATGGCAACACGACGCGCCAATGGATCGGTGTGACCATGTGCACCCAATAGGCAGAGAGACGCGGCGCATTGAAGGGCAAACGGATAAGATACCTCTTGAGATGCCGCTCCTGTGCGTATTCAAGCAACATCTCTGCATAGGTAAGACGCGTAGGTCCGCCGATCTCGATGACGCGTCCAACACTTTCAGGGGTTTCGAGCGCGGCGATGAGATAGGACAGAACATCACGGATACCGATCGGTTGCGCCTGTGAAAAGAACCACGCCGGGCAACTCAACACCGGCTCTCTTTCAGTGAGATAACGGACCATCTCGAACAAAGCAGAACCGGAACCGACGATCATCCCCGCGCGAAACTCCGTGACGGGAACACCTCCATAACGGAGAAGATATCCTGTTTCATGTCGCGAGCGCAAATAAGGAGAGAGATTGGATGCAGGGTCAACCAACTCACCGAGATAAATGATTTGCTCAACCCCTACATGTTCGGCGGCATGAGCAAAATTACGGGCAACCGTCAGATCGCGGTCGGCATTGTCCTGTCCTCCCTGTTTGCCGTGGATGAGATAGTATGCGACCGAAACATCTTTCAATGCTTCGGTCAATGTCCCCTCGACAAGCGCGTCACCTGTGACCACTTCCACTGTATTAAGCCAGGCACGTCCCTGCAAGCGCGCCGGGTCACGGACAAGGACGCGTACGCGATAACCTGCTTCAAGCAGGCGCGGGACGAGTCGTCCGCCAACGTAGCCGGTTGCACCAGTAACAAGGATGAGTTTGGACATAGGATATGTCATTGCGAGGAGCGCTCGTTGCGACGAAGCAATCTCCTCGCAAAACTGGAGATTGCTTCGCCCTATCGGGCTTGCAATGACAAAAGAAATTGTATCCCACCCTTCCAATTCCATGCTATGATAAAAGGCACTATGCAGGCGGCAAATCCTCCTACATCCTTGCGTGAACGATTGACCACACAGCCTCCACTGATGTGGTTTTCATTCGTGTTTCTGGTGGGCATCGTTTTGGCAAGTCTGGTTTCGCTTCCATTATGGGTTTGGGTTGTGGTTGCCATCGCGTTCATCATCCTTGCCATCCCTGCACAAGTCTTTCGTCTCTCCTCCCTCACATTCCTCCTTCATCCTTTTTCCTTCATCCTTGTAGCCGCCCTTGCCCTCGGCGCAGCGCGCTACCAATATTCCGTCCCCAAATTCGACGCCCACCATATCGCCTTCTTCAATGACCGTGATTACGACCTGCTCATCACAGGTTACATCACCGAGCCGCCTGATTACCGCGATGCGTACACAAATTTACGCGTACAAGTGGAAGGTGTGGATACAGGCGATGGAGACCTGCCCGCAAACGGACTGATCCTCGTCCGCGCCTCCAACAATGAAACATTCGAATATGGGCAACAGGTCCGCTTACGCGGTAAATTGAAAACACCGCCAGAAAATGAAGATTTCTCCTATCGTGATTACCTCGCCGCGCAAGACATTCACTCATACATGTCCAGTGCCGAAGTGACTGTGTTACCGGGCAATAAAGGTAACCCCATCGTTACGGCTTTATACACGTTCAAGGAAAAATCTCTCAACAACATCTATCGCCTCTTCCCTGACCCCGAATCATCCCTGCTTGCAGGCATTTTGCTTGGCGTAGATACGGGCCTCACAAAGGAATTGCAGGATGCCTTCAAGAATACAGGTACCGCTCACATTATTGCCATCTCTGGTTTCAATATCAGCATTATCGCTGGAATCTTTTTTGCGCTCTTCAGTCGTTTGCTTGGGAAACGATGGGGCATAGTGGTCGCGATCCTGGGCATCATCCTGTATACATTCATCGTTGGCGCTGGGGCGGCAGTGGTCCGTGCCGCGGTTATGGGCATCTTTGCCCTGTGGGCAAGGCAACTTGGCAGACGCCAGATGGCGCTGAACACATTACTTGTTGTCGCGTTGTTGATGTGTCTTTGGAATCCATTG
>Ga0315912_10005772_pt1 | contig 11276 bp, 3 predicted proteins | sample VfabasoilMG_FD_204469 | JGI IMG/M metagenome (GOLD analysis project Ga0315912, IMG submission 204469) | Garden soil microbial communities collected in Santa Monica, California, United States - V. faba soil | ecosystem: Environmental > Terrestrial > Soil > Garden | place: USA: California...
CAGCAGCTGGCGAAGGCCGGCAAGCAGGGTGGCGACGACTACGGCAGCGCGTTCGGCGACGAGGCCGGGCTCGAGATCGACCAGTCCCTCAGCAAGGCGATCCGCAAGCTGCAGGTGAAGCTCTCCAAGGAGGGCAAGCTCGCCGGCAAGGCGTACGCGGGCCACATGTCCGACGAGTCGATCCGCATCTTCCGGCGGATGGAGAAGAAGACCATCGAGGCGCTCTCCTCCAAAGAGGGCTTCATCGCGTTCACGAAGAACTTCGACTCGGTGGACGACGCGGTCACCAAGCTCACCAAGAACGTCTCGAAGCTCTCGAAGCAGAAGATCCAGATCTTCGACGAGAAGGGCGTCGCGATCGCTGGCGAGTACGAGAAGTTCTTCAAGAACTTCGAGGCCGGTGGCGCGCTCACCCAGGTCGAGAAGTGGAGCAAGGGCCTCAAGGAGTCCGAAGCCGCGACGATCGCGGCGCGCGATGCCAACGAGGCGCTCCGCGTGAACTTCGACCGGCTTCGGGCATCCGTCGACAACGTCTCGTTCGACAAGCTCGCGAAGCAGATGGGCGGCGCCGAGGGCGCGGCCAAGAGCCTGCGCGGGAAGATGGACGACCTCGCCGAGGCTGGCGGGGTGACGGAGCGCGAGTACAACCGCTTCAACATCACCCTCGAGAAGCAGGTCGAGCGGTTCAACGCGGCTGCCAAGGCGGCGCAGGACAAGGTCGACAAGGACAACAAGGCAGCCGATGCCACCCGCAAGCTCAAGGTCGAGAGTGACGCGCTGAACGACGCGCTGTTCCGCATCGAGATGCGGATGGGCGACTCGAAGACGTTCGCTCGCTACGTCAAGGAGATCGGCAGCGTCGAGAAGGCGCACAAGTCGCTCGGCGGCGACATTGACAAGCTCGGCGTGAAGCTCGGCGACAACGACCGCACCGTCGGTCGCCTGCGCCGCACGCTCGCGAACCTCGTCGAGGGCATCACTGACTCCGCGGGTGCCGCGGGCGAGGCGGCATCCGGCGGGTTCGCCAAGCTCGGCGACGCGATCAAGAAGATGGCGGGCAACAAGGGCGGCATGTCGATGGGCGCGATCGTCGTGCTGATCGGCTCGCTTGGCGCGGCTGTCGGTGCGCTGGGGTCCGCGGCATCCGCCGCCCTGGTTGGCCTGATCTCCTCGCTCGGCGTGGCGATCGTGGGTCTCGGCGCCGCCGCCGGTGCGGCCGGCGTCGGCCTGATCTGGATGTTCTCGAAGGCGTCCGACGCGATCGGCATGATGGCTGATGAGTTCCCGCGCGCCCAGAAGGGCATGGACAACCTCGCGGCAGCCGCCAAGGCGGACTCGGCCGCGTTCGCCCGGGAGTGGGGACCAGCGCTCGCCGACTTCACCGAGAAGCTGGCCCAGCTGTGGCGCGACGACAAGATGGGTGAGATGGCGGGCAAGGCGCTCGGCAAGATCACCGAGGCGTTCACCGCGGTCATCTCGAGCCCGGCCTACCTCGCGTTCCAGACCGCGATGGAGACCACCATCCCGAACGCGCTGACCAGCCTCGGCACCGGCGCGGCATCCCTGGTCGAGGGTCTGCTCATCATCTTCGCCGAGGTCGGCCCGATGCTCGAGACCATGATGGGCCAGTTCGATGCGTGGGCGCAGGCGTGGGAGGACTCGATCAAGGCCGCGGCAGGCGACGGCTCACTGCAGGAGTTCTTCGACCTGGCGCTCGAGTCCATCACGGCGGTCATGGACATGCTGCTCGCACTTGGCGGACTGCTCGGCACGGTCTTCACGGCGGGCGCGCCGGCCGGCAACGAGATGCTCGGCATGCTGACCACGCTGTTCGACGACCTGAACGCCTTCCTGAAACTGCCCGAGGGTCAGGAGCAGCTGCAGAAGTGGTTCGACAACGGCGTGAAGCTGTTCGACATTCTGCTCGACCTGATCGGCCAGATCGGCGGGCAGTTCAGCAAGATGATCACCCCGGAGATCATGGACGACACGCTCTCCGCGCTGTCGAACCTCGGCGACGGCCTGCAGGTCATCTTCGACATCTTCCAGATCCTCGGCGGGCTGGACATCTTCGGCAACATCGTCGCGGCGTTCGAGGCGCTCTCGGCGTTCGTCACTCCGCTGGTCGAGCCGCTCTACACGATCGCCGACGCGATCGGGAACCTGCTCCTGGCCGCGTTCGAGGCCCTCACTCCGATCCTCGCGGCGGCGGGCGAGGTGCTCGCGCCGATCGTCGAGGCGCTGGCGGGCATTGTCACCGTCGTCGTGGACGCGCTGATCCCGGTCTTCGAGGCGCTCACTCCGGCCATCGTGGCGATCGTCGAAGCGTTCACCCCGGTCGCCACCCTGATCGCCGACGTGGTGGTCAAGGCGTTCGAGCTCCTCTGGCCGATCATCCAGGTCGTGATCGACTTCATCGTGCAGCTGATCGAGGAGATCACCCCGCTGATCGAGGAGATCCTGCCGGTCGTGGCCTCCCTCGTCGAGGCGCTCTCCGCCGTGCTCGACTTCCTGTGGCCGATTATCAAGGTGGTCGCCGAGATCATCATGGGCATCCTCAAGGTCGCCTTCACGATCATCATCGAGACGATCAAGATCGTGATCGACATCATCTCGGCGCTGGTCGACGCCTTCAAGAAGGTCGTCGACTGGATCGTGGAGAAGATGCAGCCGATCTTCGAGGAGTTCAGCGGGTTCATGGAGGACATCTGGGACGCCATCGTCGACTCCGTCGACACGGCGATCGACCAGATCATCGGGTTCTTCAAGGGCATCAAGAAGGTCGTGGACGACGCGATCGGCTGGTTCCAGAGCCTGTTCGGTGCGGCGAACGACGCCAAGGGTGCGGCATCCGGCGCAAGCGGCGGTGGCGGCGGCGGGCGCTCGGTCGCACCGGCGGGCCTGCTCCGGCAGTTCCCGCCCCGGCCGGCACCGGCGCCGACGGCCACACCGCAGGGTCTCGGCTTCGGCGAGGACGACCCGTCGGTGGCCCCGTTCAGCGGCGGTGCGAACCGGCGTCGCAACCTCTCGATCGACGTGGACGACTTCGGCGGCAGTGGTGGCGGACGCGGCACTCGCGTCGTGAACATCGAGCCCGGCGCGATCGTCGTCCAGGGCAACATGGCACCGGAGGCGACGGCCACCATGACGGTGAACCGCATCGCGGAGAGGATCGCGTCCTGATGTACGAGGGCTATCTCGAGTTCGGTGGCGGCGAGGTGCTGAACAGCGCCCGCGCACTGGCGTACTCCCAGACCGCTCCCTGTCCGGTCACCTGGCTGCAGTGCCCGCCGTGTGACGGCATCCGCGACGTGCTCGGCGACGACCCCTACACGTACGAGACGATCGAACTGGCTCCCTGGTACGACGCCGAGGACGAGGTCACGCACCGCTTCCTGGGCGCGCACGCGATCTCTGTCGAGGGCATCCCGGACTCCACCCGCGAGGCATCCGTCGCGGAGAACATGCTGGACGGCGGCGTGGTCGGCCGAGTGCGGCACGCCACGCGCCGGATGCGCTACCGGGCGCTGCTCACCGCGCAGGGTGAGGATGCGCTCGAGGCGGGCTTCTCCTGGCTGAGCTCGGCGCTCACTCCCGGCTCCTGCGGCAGCCACGGCGACGGCTGCGGAGCGGCCGACGCCCGGTTCTTCACGGCATGTCCTCCCGAGCGGGAGAGCATCACCATGCCGGAGACGTTCTGGAACGACCCGGTCACGAACCTCGCCACGAACCCCTCGATGGAGACGGCGGGTGCGGCGGTCGCGGTGCGCACGAACCTCTTCACCAATCCCTCGTTCGAGCAGGCGACGGCGGCGACCGTGGAGGTGCGCCGGAACCTCTCCCTGAACCCTCGGCTCGGTGTGGATGCAACTGGTTGGGGGGCCACGGGAACGTGGGCAGTCCCAGGTGCCCGCACCGCTGTTGCCGACTTGTCGGGATTTGCCTGGGCCTTGCAGGCATCGACTCCCGCACCTGTTGCTGGCCAGAACATCCGCTACCAGTTGGCGCTGACTGCGGGGTTGAAGTACCGGGTGGGGTTCTGGGCCAAGCAAACCTCTGGTGGAGCGGGCGTGGCACGGGTCGCGTCTGACGGAGTGATGAACACCCCCATCGGGCTGGACCTCCCCCTGCCGAATGACGGACTTTGGCACTGGTACTCGGGGATTGTCACCCCTGTTGCCAGTGCTCTGCACTATTTCGGTGCACGGTTCAGCACGGGCAATACGAACCTCACCGGCGCTGTCACTGGCCTGCTGGTGGAACAGGTCGATGGCACTGCGCCCACATCCACCGAGTTCTTCGACGGCTCCACCCTCCCCGCTGGCGACTTCACGCACGCCTGGACGGGAACCGCAGATGCCAGCGCGAGCGTGCAATATGGGACTGCCGTTCCGGCGGTCACCGGCTTCGGCTCGCTGCGCATTCAGTCGACAGAGTGGGCAAAGAGTGGAGCCAAGAGCGCTCGGCTCATCCCCCTCAGCAACCAGTCGTGCTTGCAGTTCCCGACGGGCTTCCACGTCACTACTCTCCTGCCCGGCAAGACGTACACCGCGATGGCAACCCTGCGCATGACCGCCGTGCAGTCGGGCTCGATCCAGGGGGCGGCCCGAACCATCGAAGCTCAGACGAAGGTTGCGGGCGTCTACAGCGCACAGCGCAGCGCGCCGGCACCGAACCTGCCCGGGGTCTACCCACTCCGAGTCACCTTCACCGTGCCCGCCGATGCGACAGAGGCGTTCGTCCGACTGGTCGGAGGGGCCTCCGTCGGCGATACCTGGTGGGACGACTTCCTCATCGTGGAGGGCACCTACACCGGCCCCTACTTCGACGGCTCCACCCCGCCGAAGGTGCGCCGGAACATGGTGCCCAATCCGAACTTCGGGACAGGCGTCACAACCGGGTGGGCAAAATACTGGTCGCCATCGTGGTCGGTGTCCACGGTCAACCCGATGTCGGGCGGCAATGGCAAGTCCCTGCTGGTGGGCAAGGGCACTGACACCCACACCGCACAGGGCGCGTACTTCTCGTCTAAGGGCTGGTTCTCCGAAGGGGACACGCTCCACGCCATCGTGCGGGTGCGCGGCGAGGTCGGGATCATCATGGACATCGGCTTCCGCGTCAACTCGGGTGGCGCGAGTGGTGGCCCCCTCAACGTGGTCGGTGACGGTCAGTGGCACGAGTACGAATACACGATGGTCGCGAATGCGGGGCATGTCACCAACGGCGTCGGCATCTCGATCAATGTGGACAACTCGAACACCTGGCCCGAGAGCTCCCCGATGTTCCAGATCGACTCCGCTTTGATCGCCAACGAGACGACGGGCACGTACTTCGACGCCGACTTCCCCATCGCGCCCTATGCCGGTGGCTGGGATGGCACCGTCGGCAACTCCCCCTCGTACCTCACCGACCCCGACTTCACCTACGCCTGGACCGGCACGGCGAACGCGAGCACGAGCCAGCAGAAGGCGCTCGGTGTCGCTGGGGTGGGCGAGACGTACCTGGCTCAGCCGATCCAGTCCACGCAGTGGGCGAGCAACCGCGCACACTCCATGCGGATCATCCCGACAGGATCGCCGACCGAGCCGTACTCGTACACGTCCTTCGCCTTCGCGGGCTTGGAGGCGGGGCGCACCTATACGGCCATCGCCAAGATTCGGCTGACCGCCGCGCAGGTGGGTCCAATGGACGCCCGAGCGCGCAAGATCGTGGCGATGTCGCCAGGCATGACGACCGTGGAGTCGAGCGCAGCGCCGAACGTGGCGGGCGTGACCGAGTTGCGCATCACGTTCACCCTGGCCGCGGACCCCACCGCTGTCGTCTACCTCTACAACGGAGCGAGCGCGGGCGGCGGGGATGTCTGGTACGACGACTTCGCGCTGGTTGCCGGCGACTACGGCGGCACCTACTTCGACGGCTCGTTCCCCGACTCGCCGCCAGAGGATCACGAGGTCGTCGGCAAGACCGTCGCTGAGTACGGATGGACCGGGACGGCGGATGCCTCGACCTCGACCTATCGCACCGGCTCGGTGGTCGCGGTGCCTGATCCTGTCGAGTACGAGCGGATCATCAACACCCTGACGCGGTATCTCCATACCGTGACCTGCGTCTCCGGCCCGACCGTGGAGCAGAAGCTGCACCGTGGCGAGACGTGGGGCTACGTCGTCGAGTTCGTGTTGGTCGCAGCCGTGCCGTGGATGTTCAGCGTCACCAGGCCGGTCATTCTGACGCCGACGACCCCGGTCGTGGTGCAGGACGTGCCGTTCAACCTGGTGCCCTACCCCTCAGCCGAGCTCGAGAGCGGCACCGTGGTCGCGGCGCGGAACCTCTCGGCGAACCCCTCGGTCGAGGCCGATGCGAGCGGCTGGGTCGCCACCGCCGGCACAGCGACCGGCAGCGACGTGACGCCGTACCGCTCGAGCGCCCGCGTCACCGTGGCCGGCGGTGATGTGGCGGCGGACGGCGGAGCGTCGTTCCGGCATCGCGTGCTGGGCGACGGATCTACGGCGGCGGCGGGCACGACGAACCTCTATAGCTACCAGGATGTGGCGGTATCTGGCCAGCCCGCGGGCACCAGGTTCTCGTTCTCGGTCTGGGCCGCAGCACTCATCATTGCGGGGGCCGCAGGCAGCGCAATCAACCAGCTGAACGCCAAGGTCGAGTGGCGTGACGCGAGCTCGGTGCTGCGGAGCGACCCGCTCGGCACCGCGCTGACCACCGAGTACGGCGGCAGGCTGTTCACCGGCAAGTCGCTGCTGCCTCCGGCGGGGGCGATCACCGCTCGCGTCACCGTCACGGCGAACGTGAACTGGACGAGCGCCGTGGGTGCAAGTAACTCCGACATCCGCGTCTACGCCGACGCGCTCACCGTCTCAGTGCCGTAGGAGTACACATGTCTCTCGGACAGTTCTTCGGTATCAGCACCGCCGGCAACAACGGTGTCGAGTGCCGCGTGTATGTCAGCATCACCGACGACGCCGCGAACAACCGCTCCACCATCGACGCGGAATTGCAGTTCCGCAAGACCAACGGCTTCACCAGCCAGGGCAACACCGGCGGCAGCTTCACCATCCACGGCAACGGTGGCGGCCTCACCGTCACGGGGAACAAGACCCTGCCGGGCTCCGGTGCGCCCTGGGTGTCGTTCGGCGCGTCGGGCAGGCAGACGATCAACCACGGCGCGGACGGCAAGGCCCCGCGCACGGAGGTCAGGGTCAACGGCGTCTACATGTCAGGGTCCAGCGACTTCGACACCGCCGTCAGTGGCACGCTGGCGTTTGACAGCACCAACGGCTTCGCCGACTACAACCGCCTACCCTCGGCGCCGGGGGCGCCGGTAGTGACACCGGGCAGCCTCACTCCGACCGCGATGGCCTGGACGTGGACCGCGCCGACGACCGTCGGCGGGGGCATCTTGGAGTACGAGTTCCGCTACTCCAAGAGCAGCACCTACGCCAGTGGCGTGACGACGGTCAGCACCGGCACCACGCGCAGCTACGCGATGACACTGCTGGACCCGGGGAACGTCTACAACGTCTCGGCGCGAGCACGTACCGGCGACGGCTGGGGACCGTGGTCCGAAAACGGCTCACAGACGACGCTGCCCGCAACGCCTCCGGGCTTCACTGTCGCGTCCTCGCCGTCCGGCTCTCAGGCGACCCTGACGTTCTCGCCCCCTGGCGGCGTCACAGGCGTCACCAAGTACACCTGGGAGCGGCGAGCCACCGGGACCACGTCGCCGGTCGCCACCGGGGACAGCGCCACGATCTCGGCTGTCATAACCGACCTGGTCCCCGGCAACAGCTACGACTGGCGCGCGAGCGCGTGGATCGGCACCTACCAGAGCCCGTGGACCGACTGGACGACACTCGTCCAGACCAAGCCGAACACGAACCCTGGCGACTACTTCGACGGCGCGACACCGGATGTTGCCGACCTCGACTACTCCTGGACCGGAGCGGCGAACCTGTCCACCTCGATCGCCACAGCCAAGGGTGTCGCGGGGTGGGAGGTCGAGATGGCGGGTGGTGCGGCGGTGCTCTACCGCGTCACCGCCGGCATCTTCGCCGCCTATGCGGCGCGCGTCCAGATCACCGCAGATGCATCGGGGGCCGGCTGTCGATTCGGCCAGGTCGATGCCGAGCCATTCTGGTCCGAGGTCACTCCGGCCGCGACGTACATCGGGTCGATCCACGTCCGCCCCAGTCGTTCGCAGAGCTTGGCCGCGGAGATCACCTGGCTCACATCGGGGGGCGCCGTGGTGGGCGCGCGCACGGTGGGCGCGGCATCCGTCGTCCCGGGCGGAACGTGGGCGCGGCTCGTCGGCGGCGGCATCGCTCCCGCCGGGGCTCAGCGCGGTGTCGTCAGGGTCATCGACGTGGCGGGGACGGGCTGGTCAAAGTGGCTCGGCGGCGAGACGATCGACCTCGACGGCGCGATGATCTCGCTCAACGAAGAGTTCCCGTACTTCGACGGCGACACGATCGACGAGACCGGCACCTACGTCTACGACTGGGAGGGTGACCCGAACACCTCGCAGTCGACGCGGACCCCGGTTGCGCTGGTCGAGGGCGCCTCTCGGTCATCCGGGCCCGAGATCTCAGGGCGGGCCCTGGTCGACCCGGACTGCAACACTGTGCCGCCGCCGCCGCGTCCGCCGACCGTGCCGAGCGACTGCATAGACGACATCGGCGTGTGGCGACGCTACTACGCCGAGATCCCGGCCAACCAGGTGCCCGACTGGATGGATGTCGTGCCGACGCTCGAGATCACCAGTGGCCCGTTCGCTGCGCGCCAGGTGCGGGTGCGTTACTACCCGAACCCCGAAGATCTGCCGATCCCGGAGGTCGACACGACTGGCTGGATCGCCGAGCAGATCATCTCGTACATGCCGGCGTCCACCGTGATGACGCTCGATGGCGTCACGCAGCGCGTCTGGGCCGAGGTCGCGGGCAACGTTCCGCAGAGCGGCGACCACCTGCTGTACGGCACGAACGGCAAGCCCGCCGTCTGGCCTATCCTTGGCTGTGGCATCGGCTACCTGGTGTCCGTGGAGGTTCCCATCTCGGAGCCCGAAGGCAATGTCGTCGTCTCGCAGGCTTCACTGACCGCGAGGACGTGACGTGGCGACAGGGGTCTTTGGGGGACAGTGCATCGAGGGCCACACGGTCTACCTCTACGACCGCGGCGGGATGACCCGCGTCGGCCAGATCCTCGACGTGTCGCAGGTGCGCTGGACGCGCGATCGCGACGGCGTGAGCGAGGCGGACATCCGGATCGAGGGCTCCGCCTGCTCAGCGCAGGCGGCGCTGCTCGCCGGTATCGAGCCGAAGCGTTCGGAGATCGTGATCTACCGCGGCCAGGACCGGGTCTGGGAGGGTCCGGTCTGGCGCGTCGGCTGGCACGCGGGTTACGTCGAGATCAACGCGCACGACGTGATGGCCTACGTGATGGCGACCCCACTGTCGAAGGACTGGGACAACAGGATGCGCGCCGACTACGACGCCAACGGCGACCCGATCGTGATCTACACCCAGCCGACCGAGGTCACCAGCCGCATCAACAACATCCTGCAGTATGAAATGCAGCGCTGGGAGACTCTCGACCCACCCGCGAACGTCCTGCCATACCTGCAGATTCACCACTTCCCGAACGAGGCGCGCACCACCGCGTACACCCAGCCGTTCGAGATGACCGCGGGCGAGCACATCCAGGGCCTCGGCCGCACCGGCGGCATCGACTGGACCGTCGTCGGGCGCTCGCTGCACGTCTGGGATGTCTCGCGATCACTCGGCAAGACCCGACTGCTCACCGAGGCCGACTTCTTCTCCGAAGTCATCATCACCGCGTACGGCGCTGACATGGCAGCCGAGGTATACGTCATCGGCAAGGACGGGAAGTACGGCCACGCCTCGGCGCCGAGCCCCTACTACGGGCCCTGGACGATGATCCTCACGGCATACAACGAGGAGGGCACCGACGACCCAAGCCAGGCCGAGCTCGATAGCCAGGCCAAGCGCAACATCAACGGTCGCCAGCCGGTCCCGGTCGAGGTTCGCGTGCCGGACAACTCGGGCATCAAGCTTGATGAGACGCTCACGATTCACGACCTGGTGCCTGGGGTGCAGGTGCCGCTGCTCGCTACGCTGAACTCGCGGCAGATGAGCCAGCTGCAGAAAATCGACCACGTCACGGTGACCGAGAACTCCAAGGGCGAGACGGTTCAGGTGACGCTCACTCCGGCGACGAAGCCCGACGACGACGTAGAGGTGCCCTGATGCCGTTCCCGCCGCTCGACAAGTCGATGGGGGGTGTCCTCAAGGACACTCGTGAACGCCTCGATCTCGTTGAGCGTCGTCTGGCGACAGGCGGCAGTGGCGCGACTGTGGCGCAGGCGACCGAGACCGCCGCCGGCATTGCAGAGATCGCCACCCAGGCCGAGGTGACCACTGGCACCGATGACGCCAGGTTCGTCACTCCCCTCAAACTCGCGCAGCGCATCGCGGCCATCCCACCCGGATCGGTGGCGGACGCCACGGAGACGGTCAAGGGTGTCGCCGAGATCGCCACCACCGCAGAGGCGACGACGGGCACCGACCACACCCGGATGGTGACGCCGCTGGGGCTCAAGACGGTGGCGGACACGAAGGCCCCACTGAGTCACACCCACACGATGTCGCAGATCAGCGACGCGGCGACCGTGGTGCCGACCTTGGTGCCCGCCGCGACGGAGACGACGCAGGGCAAGGCGGAGATCGCCACCCAGGCCGAGGTGACGACCGGAACGGATGACGCACGGTTCGTCACGCCCCTCAAGCTCGCACAGCGGCTCGTCGGAATCGGCGCAGTCCCGGCTGCAACGGAGTCTGTCGCGGGTATCGCAGAGATCGCGACGACGGCCGAGGTCACTACAGGCACCGACGACGCACGCATCGTGACGCCGCTCAAGCTCAAGGGTGTGGCGGACACCAAGGCGCCCACCGTCCACACACACACCTCGAGCCAGATCACCGACTGGGCGACGGCTGTACCCGCTGCCGTTCCGCAGGCGACGGAGACCGTTCCCGGCAAGGCCGAGGTCGCGACACAGGCCGAGGTAACGACAGCGACCGACGATGCCCGCATGGTCACGCCCCTCAAGCTGGCGCAGCGACTCGCCGCCGGCGGTCTCTCTCCGGTGCAGGCAACAGAGACCGTCGTCGGTGGCGCCGAGATCGCGACCGCCGCCGAGGCGACTACCGGCACGGACCACACCCGGATCATCACTCCGCTCACGC
>Ga0315912_10005774_pt1 | contig 11275 bp, 6 predicted proteins | sample VfabasoilMG_FD_204469 | JGI IMG/M metagenome (GOLD analysis project Ga0315912, IMG submission 204469) | Garden soil microbial communities collected in Santa Monica, California, United States - V. faba soil | ecosystem: Environmental > Terrestrial > Soil > Garden | place: USA: California...
GTGCGAATCGGACGCCTGGAGCGGCGCGCGCGACCGTAGACTTCGCGAACCATGCATCCCTCTCCTTCGCCGTCGTCGTGGTTCGCCGCCCTCGTCGCGCTCGGCGCGAGCGCATCCGCCGAGATCAAGCTGCCGGCCGTCCTCTCGGATCACATGGTGCTGCAGCGCGAGAGCGAGGTGTCGCTCTGGGGCTGGGCCGCGCCCAATGCCAAGATCGAGATCCGCGGCGACTTCCTGGCGCAGCCGGCGAGCTGCACGGCCGACGCGCAGGGAGCCTTCAAGGTGCGCGTGCGCACCGGCGCGGCGGGCGGGCCGCACACGCTCGAGTTTCGCGAGAACGGCGCGGGCGCCGCGCGGGCGATCGCCGACATCTGGTTCGGCGAGGTCTGGCTGTGCGGCGGCCAGTCGAACATGGAGATGCCGGTCGCACCCGTCGACGGCTACACGGGCGTGCGCGACTGGAAGACCGAGCTCGAGGCCGCAAACCTCCCGCAGTTGCGCTATTTCGACGTGCAGAACACGACCGCGGCCGGGCCCGCGCGGGACTGCACCGGAAAGTGGATCGTCAGCACGAGCGAGAGCGCGCAGCGCTTCAGCGCGACGGGCTTCTTTTTCGGCCGCGAGATCCAGCGCGAGCTGCAGGTGCCCGTCGGACTCGTCGGCGTCAATTGGGGCGGCACGCCGGCCCAGGCCTGGACCAGCGCAGCGGGCCTGGCGAAGTTCGAGCAGTACGGCCCGGCGCTCGCGCAGCTGGCCGAGTACCAGCGCGATCCTGATGCCGCGGAGCGCAAGCTTCAGGCCCATCTCTCGGCCTGGATGGCGACACTGGGCGAGCCGCCGCGCGACAAGGCCGCGGTGGCCGGCTGGAAGACGATGGACCAGCCCGGGAGCTGGGCGGGGGAGCTCGCGAACTTCGACGGGGTCCTGTTCCTCGCGCGACGCGTCGACATCCCGGCCGAGTGGGCCGGCAAGGAGCTCGTGGTCGAGCTCGGCGCCATCGACGACATGGATACGACGTACTTCGACGGCGAGCGCATCGGCGGCATGGAGCGGAGCGGCGCCTGGTCGACGCCGCGCAGCTATCGCGTTCCGGCGCGCCTCGCGCAGGCAGGCGCGCACGAGCTCGTGATCCGGGTGGTCGACACGGGCGGGTACGGCGGCCTCTCGGGCAAGAAGGAAGAGCTGCGCATCTATCCGGTCGGAATGGAACCCGCCGCGCGCTCGCTCGCCGGGCCGTGGGGCTTCCAGGTGGGCAAGAAGCTCGCAGAGCTCCCGCCGCGCCCGGACAACAACGCCGTCGGACCCTGGACCCCGAGCGCGCTCTACAACGGGATGATCGCGCCGGTGACGCCCTTCGCGATCCGCGGCGCGCTCTTCTACCAGGGCGAATCGAACCGCAGCGATGCGCGCGGCTACGCGGCGCTGCTGCAGTCGATGATCGGCTGCTGGCGCAAGGAGTTCGGCCAAGGCGACTTCCCCTTCTACCTGGTGCAGATCGCGCCCTTCGGCTACGGCGACAACTCCGGGGCCTCGGGCTTCCTGCGCGACTCGCAGCGCGCGACGGCGGAAGCCTTGCCGAACTGCGGCATGGCCGTGACGATGGACATCGGCGACGTCAAGGACATCCACCCCCTGAACAAGCAGGATGTCGGCCATCGGCTCGCGCTGCTGGCGCTCGCGCGCACCTACGGACGCAAGGAGCTCGAGTGCTGCGGGCCGACGTTCGCGAAGGCGGCCGTCGAGTCCGGCGCGATCCGTGTCTCGTTCACGCACGCGCAGGGTCTCGCGGCTCGCGGCGGGGCGCCCGCGGAGTTCAAGCTGGCCGGCAAGGACAACTCGTGGGAAACGGCCGATGCGCGCATCGAAGGCGAGACGATCGTGCTCACGAGCGCCAAAGTGAAGGAGCCGCTCTTCGTGCGCTACGCCTGGTGCGAGGACTGCGCCGTGAACCTCTTCAACGCGGCCGGGCTGCCGGCCGTCCCCTTCCGCACGGACAGCTTCGAGAACTAGCGCGCGGCCGCGCGCGCCAGCGCCGCCTCGACCTCCGAGAACGTCGCCTGGCGGTCGAATCGCCCGCACTGCCTCCAGCCGCCTTCGACCATGCGCTGTGCGAAGGCCGGGTCGTCCAGGTAGCCCGCGATCGCCCGGCGCAGCGCATCCGTGTCGCGCGGATCGACGAGCAATCCGCTCTCACCGTCGACGACGACTTCCGGGTTCCCGCACACCTCACTGGCGATGATCGGCGTGCCGAGCGCCTGCGCCTCGAGCAGCGTGTGCGAGAGCCCTTCGTAGAGGCTGTTCAACACGAACACGTCCGCAGCGCGCAAGTAGAGCGGAATCCGTGCGTGCGGGAGGTTGCCGAGGAATTGGACGCGCGCGGCGAGACCCCGCTCCCGCGCGCGCGCCTTCCAGGCCTCCAGCATGTCGCCCTCTCCCGCGACGAGCAGCTCGACGTCCTGCGGCAGGCCGGCGAGCGCGTCGATGATGCCGTCGACGCGCTTCCAGACCATCAGGCGGCAGATCGTGAGCAGGTAGCGCTTGCCCGGTGCGAGGCCGAGCTGCGCGCGCGCTTCCGCCTGCGTCTCGCGCAGCGAGTCCGCCGCAGGCCCGTGGTAGGCGTTGAAGATGCGCTGCACCTTCTCGCTCGGGACGCCGTAGTTGCGCACCAGGATCTGCCGCAGGAACTCCGAGCAGGCGATGATCTGCGCGGACCACTTCCACCAGCGACGCTGCAGCGCGCGCGTGAGCTGGACCTTCCAGCCGTAGGTCTTCGTCTGGAAGACGTCAATGTCGTCGCCGTCGCACCAGCCCTTGCGGTGCGCGATCTCCCAGGCGCCGTCGACCATGATGCGGATCACGACCGGCTTGCCGCGCAGCTTCGCCGCCAGGACGTGCAGCAGCGCGAGGTGCTCGTTGACGTACACGACGTCGGCGCGGCTGGCCGCCGCGAGCACGGCGAAGAAGGCCTTGAGGTAGCGCAGCGGCAAGAGGCCGGCCGGGATCGCGCGCACCGGGAACGGATGGCCCCGGGGCTCAGGGTCCGAGCAGAACGCGACCACTTCGACCGCGTGCCCGCGCTCGAGCAGGAAGCGCCCCAGGCTCGGCACGTACACAGCCGGGCCGCCGAGATCGGGCGGGAAGACCGGCGAGGTGATCAGGACGCGCAGCGGAAGCGCTCCTCATCCGCCGCAGGAGATCTTCTCCTTGCGGTTGGTCGTGCGGTCCTCTTCGATCGCCAGCAGGCGTTCGAGCGTCACGTCCCCGGTCGGGTAGTCGCCCGTGAAGCAGGCGTTGCAGAACTTCTGGATCTTGGGATTGCCCGCGCGTGCGGCCTCGTTCATCGCCTCGCGCTCGAGGTAGACGAGGTGGTCGACGCCCAGCGCGCGCGCGATCTCCGGCTGCGTCAGGTTGGCGGCGATGAACTCGCGCTTCGAAGCCATGTCGACGCCGTAGGGGCAGGGCGCGATGAGCGGCGGGCTGCACGAGGCGAGGTAGACCTTGCGCGCCCCGGCCTCGCGCGCCATCGCGACGATCTTGCGCGCCGTGTTGCCGCGCACGATCGAGTCGTCGACGAGCAGCACGTCCTTGCCCTCGAACTCGAGACGAATCGGATTGAGCTTGCGGCGGATCGAGCTCTGGCGCGCCGCCTGGTTGGGCATGATGAACGTGCGCCCGATGTAGCGGTTCTTGACCAGGCCTTCGCGGTAGGGGACTCCGAGCGCGAGCGCCATCGCCTGCGCGGCGTCGCGCGAGGAGTCGGGCACCGGGATGACCGAGTCCGGCATCGGCGCCCCGCTCTCCTTCCACTGCTTCGCCAGCGCCTCGCCGAAGCGCACGCGCGTCTTGTAGACCGAGACGTCGTCGAGCATCGAGTCGGGCCGCGCGAAGTAGACCAGCTCGAAGATGCACGGCCGGTGCGGCTTGTCGGAGAGCTTGCGGCGCTGGATCTTGCGGTCGGTGCCGATGAAGACCGCCTCGCCGGCGTCGAGGTCGAAGGCGCGCGTGTAGCCGTTGACGTCGAGCACGACCGTCTCGCTGGCGCAGGCGAACCACTGGCCCTCGGGCGTCGTCTTCTCGCCCAGCACGCAGGGCTTGATGCCGAAGGGGTCGCGGAAGCAGACCAGGCCGACGTCGGGGATCGTCGCCACGACCGAGTAGGCGCCCTTGACGTCCTGGTAGACGCGCTTGACCGCGGCGAAGACGTCCTCGGCGTCCGGACGGTGGCCGGGGCGCTGGCGCTCGCTCAAGGCCTGCGCGAAGACGTACAGGATCACCTCGAGGTCGCAGGAGGAATTGAGCCGCGTGCCGGTCGAGCGGAAGAGCTTGGTGTGCAGCTCGGTGAAGTTCGTGACGTTGCCGTTGTGCGCCATCGCCACGCCGATCGGGAACGTCAGGTGGAAGGGCTGGGCATCGTCCTTGCGGCTCGAGCCGACGGTGGGGTAGCGCACGTGGCCCACGCCCAGGTTGCCGCGCAGGCGCGACATGTTGTTCTCGTTGAAGATCTCGAGCACCAGGCCCAGGCCCTTCTTGACGTGGAAGGCGTCGGTGAAGGTGATCATCCCCGCGGCATCCTGGCCGCGGTGCTGGACGGCCAGAAGGCCCTCGTAGATCTCGCCCGCGACGTCGACCCCGTCGGGGCCGTAGATGCCGATGAATCCGCACATGCCTGGTCGGTGACCTCCCGCAGCTATCGCTGACGCTCGCCCAGGATGGAGAATAAGCCTCAGGTAAGGTCGGGGCAAGGCGCGGACTGTGCCGCGTCGCCGCACACGGCTCTGAGCGCGCCTAGGCCAGGATTTCCTTCGCGACCTCGCCGCTGACGTTCGTCAGGCGGAAGTCGCGCCCGGCATAGTTGAACGTCAAACGCTCGTGGTCGAGGCCGAGCAGATAGAGGATCGTCGCGTGCCAGTCGGGGATCGTCAGCTTGCCCTCGACCGCCTCGATGCCGTTCTCGTCCGTCGCGCCGTACGAGAATCCGCCCTTCACGCCGCCGCCGGCCATCCAGGTCGTGAAGCCCTTGTTGTTGTGGTCCCGACCGTCGCCGTTCTGGGCGTAGGGCGTCCGTCCGAACTCGCCGCCCCAGATCACGAGCGTGTCCTTCAAGAGGCCGCGCTGATCGAGATCGTCGAGCAGGCCCGCGATCGGCCGGTCGATCTCCTTGCACTGGCGCGGCAGATCCGTCTTCAGGTTGCGGTGCTGGTCCCAGCCGCCGTGCGAGAGCTCGATGAAGCGCACGCCCGCCTCGGCCAGGTGGCGCGCCATCAGGCACTGGCGTCCGAAGCCGTCGGTCTCGTCCTGGCCGATGCCGTAGGCCTCGAGCGTGGCGGGCTTCTCCTTGGAGAGGTCGAGCAGCGCCGGCAGCTCGGCCTGCATGCGGAAGGCGAGCTCGAAGGACTCGATCACGCCCTCGACCTCGTCGCTGTCGTGGTCGCGCCGGGCGTGCTGGCGGTTCAGCGTCTGCAGGAGATCGAGCTGCCTGCGCTGCGCCTCCTTCGAGAGGCGCTCGTTCTGGATGTTGGCGACCGCTTCTTCCTGCGGGCCGCGCCTGCCGCGTCCCTGGCCGCGGCCCGAGCCGATGCGCAGGCCCTGGTAGCTCGCCGGCAGGAAGCCGCTGCCGTAGTTCTGCGCGCCGCCCTGCTGCGCGGGGTTGATCGTCACGAAGCCGGGCAGGTTCTGGTTGAGTGTGCCGAGGCCGTAGATCGTCCAGGCGCCGAGCGAGGGCCGCACGAACTGGAACGAGCCGGTGTGCTGCTGCAGCGTCGCCTGCGGATGCGCGGGGACATCCGTCGCCATGCCGCGCAGCAGACACAGCCGGTCGGCGCGCTTGGCGAGCTCGGGGAAGAGCTCGCTGATCCACAGGCCGCCCCGGCCGTGCTGCGCGAACTTCCAGGGCGAGGCCATCAGGACGGCGCCCGCGCGGTACCTGCCCGAGACGCTCTGGCCGTCGTGCGCGGCGAGCTCGGGCTTGTAGTCGAAGGTGTCGACGTGCGAAGGCGCGCCAGCCATCGAGAGGAAGATCACGCGCTTGGCGCGCGCCGTGAAGTGCGGCGCCTTCGGGTCGAGCGGGCTCGCGACCGGCTGCTGCGCCATGGCGGACTGCGCGATCATGCTGCGCAGCGCGAGGAATCCGAAACCGCAGGAGAGCAGCTTGAGCGCGTCGCGGCGGCGCGGAGCAGGCAGGTCGTCGTGTTGGTCGCAGTTCATGGCGGGCTCCTCAGCTCTGGTAGCGGAATTCGGCGCACTGGAAGAGCGTCTGCAGGAAGGCCGACCAGGCTTCGTGCCGCGAGTCGTCCTCCGCCTTCGGCGCACGCTTGCCGCGCTTCTGCTTCTCGGGCTCGGGCGCGTCCTTCTTCCTGGGGTATTCGTGCAGGAAACGCCGCACCGCCTCGAGCTCCGTGCCGTCGGGCTTGCGCCCCAAGGCGAGCACGAAAGCCTGTCCGATGTGCGCGTCCTCGTCGCCGGAAAGCGCGAGCACGCGCGCGGCGAAGGCGTCCGCAGCGGCGAGCACGTCCTTGTCGTTCATCAGGTAGAGCGCCTGCGTCGCGACGTTGGTCTCGTCGCGGTCGCCGATGACGAACGACGGCTCGGCCGCGTCGAAGACCTCCAGCGCGTCCGGCAAGCGGTCGCGCAGGATCGGCAGGTAGACCGAGCGCACCGGCTTGTCCGCGAGGATCGGCGCGAGCAGCTCCTCGCGGCGCGTGGCGCCCTCGAGCGTGCCGACGGGCGAGCCGACGGGGGGCTCGCGCTGCAGGGTCCCCGCTGCCGCGAGCATCGCGTCGCGGATCGCTTCGGCCTCCAGGCGCCGCTCAGGCATGCGCCAGAGCGTCAGGTTCTCGGGATCGGCAGCGAGATTGGTGGTCTCGTCGCGCGCGGCCAGACGGTAGGCGTGGCTGAGGACGATCTCGCGCACGAGGCGCTTCGTCGACCAGCCCTGCGCCACGAGCTCGGTCGCCAGCCAGTCGAGCAGCGGCTGGTTGACGGGCAGCTGCCCGCTCGCGCCGAAGTTGTCCGGCGTGCCGACGAGGCCCTTGCCGAAGAGGTGCAGCCAGATGCGGTTGACCCAGACGCGCGCGGTGAGCGGGTTGTGCGGCGAGACGATCCAGTCCGCGAGCTCCTTGCGGCCGCTGTGCTTGCCGATCGGCGCCACGTCGAGCGCGCCGATCACCTGCAGGAATCCGCGTTCGACCGGCGCGCCCGCCTTCTCGAGCTCGCCGCGCTCGAGCAGCGCGGCGTCGCGCACGCGCCCTTCGACCGCACCCATCGCCAGGCGGTTCGCGGGCAGCGGGTGGCCTTGCGCGTCGAAGCGCGCGAGCAACCCGTCGAGGATCTCGCGCTGTTCGTTCACGACGCGCACCCGCTGCTGCGCTTGCGGGTCGCCCTTCCTGACGTTCTCCGCCTGGTTGTCGAGCTGCGCGCGCGTGCGTTCGAGCAGCGTGCGCGTGGCCGGTTCCATCGTCGGTCCGTCGGGCACGTGCGCGCCCGCGGGCAGCGCGATCAGCGCCGAGGGATTGTTGTTGCCCGGCCCGCGGAAGGTGCCGTAGCGCGTCTCGGTGCTGAGGAAGATCCCGGCCAGCGCGTAGTAGTCGCGCGTCGGGATCGGATCGAACTTGTGATCGTGGCAGCGCGCGCACGAGACGGTCAGCCCGAGCATGCCCTGCGAGACCGCGTCGATCTGCTCGTCGGCGAGGTCGTAGGCGAACTGGCGCTTGTCGCGCGTGTTGTGGCCCTTGGCGCCCAGCGCCAGGTAGCCGGTGGCGATCAACTGCGAGGCGCGCGCGTCTTCGCTCGTCGCGGGCAGCAGGTCGCCCGCGATCTGCTCGCGCAGGAAGCCGTCGAAAGGCTTGTCCGCGTTGAAGGCCTCGATCACCCAGTCGCGATAGCGCCAGGCCTGCGGGTAGAGGATGTTCGTGTCCTTGCCGCTCGATTCGGCGTAGCGCGCGACGTCGAGCCAGTGCCGGCCCCAGCACTCGCCGAAGGCCTTCGAGGCGAGCAGCCGGTCGACCGCGGCGGCCCAGGAGCCCTCGGAGCGGTCCTTGTCGAAGGCCGCCAGTTCCTCGGGTGTCGGAGGCAGCCCGGTGAGGTCGAGTGTCACGCGCCGCAGCCACGCGGCGCGATCCGCATCCGCGACCGGCTTCGCGCCCTGCGCTTCCATCGCGGCGAGCAGGAAGCGGTCGATCTCGCCCCAGGCCCAGGTCTTGTTCTTCGTCGGCGGGGGAGCCGCGCGCTGCGGAGGCTGGAAGGCCCAGAACGTGCGCGCCTTCGCGAAATCGATCACGTGCGACTCGGCGGCCGGAGCCGCGGGCGCGCCGCTCGAGGATCCGGGCGAGGCGGGCCAGGGCAGGCCGAGCGAAACCCAGTGCTCGAGGTCGCGCACCTCGTCGGCGCTGAGCTGCTTCTTCGGCGGCATCTGGAAATCCCGGTCGACGTAGCGCACCGCCTGCACGAGCAGGCTGCCTTCGGTGTCGCCGGGCGTCGCCGCGGGACCTGACGCGCCGCCGCTGAGCACGGCCTCGCGCGAGTCGAGCCGCAGGCCGCCCTTCAACTTCTCCGCGCGACCCGAGTGGCACTGGAAGCAGGAGCGGTCGAGCAGCGGCCGGATCTTCGATTCGAAGAAGGCCGCCGACTCGGGCGTGACCTCGGTCGGCGTGGGCGGCTTCGGCGCCGCGACCTCGGGCGTCACCGGCGGCGCCTTCGGCTTGGCGCCGGCCGGCCCCTTGAACTCGCTCTCGTCGAGGAAGCCGTCGCCGTTCCGGTCGAGGCGCTTGAAGAACGTCTGCCCGCGCGTGTACTCGGCGGCGCTGATCTTGCCGTCGGCGTTCTTGTCGAAGCGCTCGAGCAGCTTCTTCCAGGCCTCGCTGCGATCGCGGGACTGCGGCAGGGCGGGGGAGGCGAGCGCGAACAGCCCGATCAGCACTACGGTCGTTCTCTTCATGATCCGCCGGCCAGCCGGCCGGCTCCTCTTCGACAGCATCCCCGGTCCTGCGAAAGATTGCCTGAAGCGCAACCCAGGAATCGAGTCCCGGTTTCGCCTGTTCCGGATTCCCGCGTTGCTATCCTGCCACGGAATGTCGCGCCGGTGGCTTCCCTGGCTCCTCGCCCTGCTTGTGCTGACTCGGGCGGCCCTGGTGCTCACCTGCGCCGACGTTTTCTTTTACGGGGAGGAGCTCGGCAAGGGCGCGGCGGCCAAGGCGCTGCTCGACGGGCTCCCGACCGAGTACTTCAAGCTGAGCTACGGCACCCACGAGGGTGGGGGCTTCGTGGTCTCGCACTTGAAGGCGCTCTTCTTCCTGCTGGTCGGAGAGAACGTCCTCGCGCACAAGCTCGCCGCGCTGACGGTGACACTCCTGCTCTTCATCGCGGGCTGGAAGCTCTGCCGTGCGCACCTCGGCGAAGGCGCGGCGACCGTCTTCGGCCTCTTGTTCGTGTTCTGCCCGTCCGCGCAGTTGCGCTTCTCGCTGCTCGGCTTGGGCACGCACTTCGAGGCGCTGCTGTTCATCGCACTGGTGCTGCAGCTCGCGCTCGCGATCGCTGCGCAGGCCGAGCCGCGCGCGCGCGAGCTCGTTGCGCTGGGCTTCGTCGCCGGGTTCGGGCTGTACTTCTCGCTCCTCACGGCACCCGCGAGCGCCGCTGCCGCGCTCTGGATCCTGTGGCACCGCCGCGGCCGGCCCGCGCCGCGCGAGCTCGGTCTCGCAGCCGCCGGACTGCTCGCCGGTCTGCTACCGCTCGCGCTCGCGATGATCACGAGCGGCATGGGCGCGTTGAGGCCGGAAGTCCAATCCTCCGCTCCGCGCGCGAGCCTCGGCGACACCTTCGCGGGCTTCGCCGCGGGGCTCGGCCGCGGCGACTTCTTCGACTGGCTCGCGGTGCTGGCCGGCATCGCGGGCGCCGCGATCGCGCTGCGCTCCTGCCGCGCCACGCGCCTGGTAGGGCTCTGGCTAGGGTGCTTCCTGCTCTTCTACTTCGCGAGCGGCATGGCGATCCCGAACGAGAACTGGTTCTTCTACCTGAGGCTCGCGCCGCTGTGGTTCGGCGGCCTGCTGCTCTTCTCCGCCGCCTTCGCGTCCGTGTCGGGAGGAGCGCGCCGCGTGGGCGCGGGCGTGCTCGCGCTGCTCGTCCTCGGCGGAATCCTCGACTGGCGCGCGCTGCTCGCGGACGCGCGGCCGTACGCGCCGCGCGAGAACTGGCGCCTGCTCGTGCGCACGCAGGGCTACGACTTCCGCGAGTACCTCGAGCGCTATCTCGGCCACCTCGAAGCAGGCGACGAAGCGCGCGTCGCGAACGTGAAGCACTTCCGCGCCGACGCGCGGCTCCTCGCGAGCGAGCTCGCCGCGGCGCTCTACCGGCCGCCCTGCCCTGCCCTGCCCGTCGCGGTCGAGGGCTGGCGCGCCGCGTGGGGCGCGGGCTGGGAGCAGGGGCTGCGCGGCTTCGGCCTGGCCGTCGACCCGAGCTACGGGCACCAGCTCGAGCAGGCCTTCGCGCGCATCGAAGCGCAGCCCCTCGAGCAGCGCGAGGCGCTCGCGGAAGGGCTCGGGCGCATCGCGCTCGGCCTCAAATACGACGAGCAGAAACTGCGCCAGGCCGCCGGCTTCCCGGCGCCGCCCGCGCTGCGCGCGGCTTTCCTGCGCGGCGGCGGCTGGCGGCTCTACCTGCTCCACCGCATGCGACCCGACCGCGCGCGGGTTTTCCTCGCGACGCTTCCCGGCGACGCGGCCCCCGAGTTCGAGCGCGGCTGGCGCGAGGCCTGCGAGCTGCACGAGTTGCACTGACTCGTGCGCGTCAGAAGCTCATCCAGTCGCCGGTGAGGATCGGCGCTTCTGCCAGCTCGGGCGCGAGCTCGTCGTGGCCCGGGAAGAGCACCAGGAACACGGGCCGCGGATCGAGCGCGCGCGGCACCGACAGCGCGAGCGGTCCGCCCTCCCAGCGCGCGTTCGTCGTGAGGTAGAGCGGTTTCGAGCCGCCCGCGCTGCGCGCGGCGCGAACGGCCAGCGCGAAGTGGCCGCGGAACGGATCGGGAACGGCATCGACGAGGATCGTGAAGCGCACACCGTGCGCGCGGTGCTCGCCGAGCGCGAGCAGCAGGCTCTCGCCGCCCCCGTCCGGAGCCGCGCGCGCGAAGCGGTAGCGCGGCGCTGCGGGCGCATCGAGGAAGCGCCAGCGGAAGAAGTCCGCGTCGCGCAGGAAGGCGCCGGGCTGGGGCTCCGGAAAGCGCAGGCGCGGGAGCTCCGCGCGCGCTCCCTCCGCATCGAGCGCGAAAACCTTCCAAGGCCTGCCCTGT
>Ga0315912_10005775_pt1 | contig 11274 bp, 12 predicted proteins | sample VfabasoilMG_FD_204469 | JGI IMG/M metagenome (GOLD analysis project Ga0315912, IMG submission 204469) | Garden soil microbial communities collected in Santa Monica, California, United States - V. faba soil | ecosystem: Environmental > Terrestrial > Soil > Garden | place: USA: California...
GACGCGTTCCGGGGCGCGAAGGGATCGCCCTCCCAGGACAGGCGCTCGCTCCAGCGACTGGTCGCGACGCGCTTCGAAGGCCTCGTGCTGAACCCGCCCAAGGGCACGCCCGCCGAGGCGTCGCAAAACCCGGCCCGATCGCTCGAGCGCATCGCCCGCTCATGCGACGCCGCCCTCGCCGATCGCGCGCACCTCGACGGGTACGCGATCGCCCACTACGAGGCGATCGCGACGCGCGCGCGCCAGGCGCTCGACGCGAACTTCACGCGGCCGACGGGAGGCTAGGCTCTTCGAGCCGTGGCGAATCAGATCGTGGCAAGGAGCTGCCCATGCAGGTGTTCCTGGCGGCGTCCTCGGGCGTTCAGATCAGCCGGGGCGCTCGCCCTCGCGCGGCGTGCCAGACAGCGCGGATCGTCACGGTGGCCAGCTGCTCCTCAATCGTGTAGTACACGTGGTAGCCGGAGCGCCGCAGGAGCATGCGACGAGTGTTCGCCGGTCGTGGGGTATCGAACAGGCTTCCCGCATGCGGCGCCTCTTCGAGCCGCAGGACTGCCGCTTCGAGCTCCTGCGTGAACAGGCCCGGAGCCTTGGTGCGGTTGACCACCCACCATCCCTCGATGGCGCGCACCTGGCGCTGCGCGACCTCGGCGAAACCGACCGAGAAGCGGCTCACTTCTCGCGGCGCAGCTCGCCGAGAAAGTCGGACGCCGGCCGTACCCTGCCGGCGATGACATCGTCCTCGGACTCTGCCAGGGCCGCATGGAGCCGACGAAGTTCGTCGTCGTCCAGATCGTCTCCGTCGAGCGGAATGAGCTCAAGCTCGCTCCCTTCCGGCAGGTCCGTCGGCTCATTCAGGATGAGGCGACCATCGCGTACTGTTGCCTTCATGCCGGCAAGTCTAGCGCGGGGACACGCGATCTGGTTGCCATGTTCGAGGCCGACCTCGGTGCAGCAGCGGATGACGGTGGAGAGGCCGGATCGGTTAGTCGAGCGGATTGGGAAATGCGGTGAGTCGTGGCGAGCGCGTGCCTCTCGAGGCATGCATGGCTAGCGTCGTGACACGCAAGTCGCGTCACGAACTAGCGCCAGGTGATGCCCGTTCCGCACGCCGGTCATGCGGATCGAAGGAGCGGGATCGCGTCGCGGCGTGCGGTTCCGCCCCGTTCGCGCGGTTCCCCGAGCGGAACCGCGCGGCCTGGGCGGCTTGAAAGTACCCGAGCCCAGCTACGAATTCGTGTCGTCATCTCCGTGTCATGACACTAGATGACCCGCCATGATTCGGGATGGGTCGCCCCTCGAAGGACGGTGCCTCGCTTCATGGTGCGGCCGACACGTCGCGCGCGAGCGACACGCATCGCGCCCCACGCTAACCGGCCCCTGTCGCGTCAGTGCCTGGGAGAAACGCGCCGGTGCCTTACCCCGATCGGGGAACGCGTCAGTGCCTGACCCCGATCGGCGCGCCATCCAGCAACGCGATGTCCGGAAGGCTTGGGGGCAAGGGATTCCTGCGCACTGCGAGGTGTCTGCGAACGAGCACCACGCGACAATGCTACCCGATGGGGCGTAGGGTCGTCATGAGATGCCGACCCGACGCGCGCTAGCCATCGCAGCGGTAGCCGTGACACTCGCGTGCGCGGCCGCGGCAGACGAGAGCACGCTGCCAGCGGCGTTGCTCTCCAACGTCGGGCTGCCGCCCGAGCCGCGCATCGCGCTCGATCGCGAGGTCATTCGCATCCGACATCATGACGAGACAAGCTCCCAAGAGTGGAGTGCGGACTGCTCGCTGACGTTCCGCAACCTCACCCACGACGAGCTCGACGTCGTCATGGGCCAGCCGGACTGGCAGTTGATCGGCCACGACTACGTGGACTGGGTGCTGACGGAATTCGAGACTAGTGTCGACGGAAGCGACATTCCGGCGGAACGGTCGTGCCAGCTCGACGGAGGAGTCGGCCCCGTCGTCCAGGACTACGCGAATTGCGCATGGAGCTGGACCGTCCACTTCCGACCGCGCGCGACCGTTCAAGTCCGCACGCGCTACCGCTTCCAGCGCATCGACAGCGTGGGCCCGATCGACGCCTGCGTCGCCGACCGCGACGATCTCGCCGACAATCCCCCGTTCTGGGCGGAGACGCCCGCGTCGTCGAGCGACAAGGCCTTCGGTTGCTGCCATTGCGCCAGCGTCTCGTACATGGGTCATGGAGGACGAACTTGGGCGCAGCCGATAGGCAAGGCCGAGATCATCATCGATCGACCGGAGACGTCAGGCCCCCACCGCCTGGCCTTCTTCCCGCCGCCGACTCGCGTCGATCGCAACCTCGCGACTTGGCGCTTCAAGCAGTGGTTGCCCGTCGACGTCCGAATCGTGAGCGTGCATCCTCGCTCCGAGGTGCTGTTCGAGTTGCCGGAGCAGGCACGCGCGTGGACTGCGTACGCCGAGCGCAATCACCTAACGCGCGATGCGATCCTGGCGCTGGTCGCCGCCTACACCTGGCATCACGAGTTCCGGACGAGGCCACTCGGAATGCGCGCGGCATTCCTGGACGGAAATGGCGTCCGCCGCCAGGCACGTAGGACGCTCGAGGATCCGACGCTGTCCGCGAGCGATGCGGAGATCATCCGCGAGCTGCTTCGCGCCGCCGCACGCGCGCCGCGTTGACGGCTCGCGCTACTTCCCCGCTCCGCTGAACACGCGCAGCAGGCGCGTCACCGGGTCGTAGTAGCGATCCACGACGCGCTCCTTGAGCGGGATGATGGCGTTGTCGGTGATGTTGATGTGCTCGGGGCAGACTTCGGTGCAGCAGCGGGTGATGTTGCAAAGTCCGGAGCCGAACTCTGCCCGGATCGCGGGGATGCGGTCCGCCGTGTCGAGAGGATGCATCTCGAGGCCGGCGAGGCGGATCATGAAGCGCGGGCCGACGAAGGCGTCCTGCCGATCCTGATCGCGCAGCACGTGGCAGACGTCCTGGCAGAGGAAGCACTCGATGCACTTCCTGAACTCCTGGATGCGGTCCACGTCCTCCTGCATCATGCGGTACGTGCCGTCGGCTTCGCGGGGCTTCGGCTGGAGCGGCGTGATGCGCTTGTTCTGGCGGTAGTTCCAGGAGACGTCGGTGACGAGGTCCTTGACGACGGGGAACGTCTTGAGCGGCTGCACCGTGATGTCGTTGCCGTCGGGCAGCGCGTTCATGCGCGTCATGCACGCGAGGCGCGGCTTGCCGTTGATCTCGACGGAGCACGATCCGCACTTGCCGGCCTTGCAGTTCCAGCGGATGGCGAGGTCGTTCGCCTGGCGGCGTTGGATCTCGTGCAGGCAGTCGAGCACCACCATCTGCGGCGAGGCGCTCACCGTGTACTCGGCGAAGTCGCCGCCCGCACTGTCGCCGCGCCATACGCGGAAGCGGTAGTCCCTTGGATCAGACACGACCGGCCTCCAGATCCTCGATCGAGGCGTTGGCGATCTTCGCGAGCTCGGGCGGCGGCGCGGGACGCTCCACGGCGCTCAATCCCATCGATCCGTCCCTCGCCTTCCGGATGACGATGTCCTTCTTCAGCCACTCGTCGCGCTCGCCCTCGAAGTCGAGCCGAGCATGCCCGCCGCGGCTCTCCTCGCGCATGAGGGCCGCGCGCGTCACCGCCTCCGAGGTCAGGAGGAGCGAGCGCAGGTCGAGCGCCTCGTGCCAGCCCGCGTTGTACTGCGACGTCGCATGCGCCTTCGCCGTCGCGGCGCGCTCGCGCAGCCGATCGATCTCTCGCAGCGCCTGCTCCATCTCCTCGCGCTGCCGGACGATGCCGACGTTGCGCTGCATGACGGCCTGGAGCTCCTCGTGCAGCACGAACGGGTTCTCGCCGGACTCGCGCATGAGGGGAGTCCTCGCGCGCTCGACGATGCGCTGCACCTGCGCCTCGTCGAGGGCGGGCTCCTGCGTGCCGCGCGCGTAGTCGGCGGCGCCGATGCCCGCGAGGCGGCCGAACACGAGCAGGTCCGACAGCGAGTTGCCTCCCAGGCGGTTCGCGCCGTTGAAGCCGCCCGCCGCCTCGCCCGCGGCGAAGAGTCCCGGGACGTTCGACATCTGCGTGTCGTGATCGACGCGCACGCCGCCCATGAAGTAGTGCAGCGTCGGCGCCACCTCCATCGGCTCCTTCGTGATGTCGAGCTCCGCCAGCTCCATGAACTGGTGGTACATCGAGGGCAGCTTCTTGCGGATCTTCTCGGCGTCCACGCGGCTCGCGATGTCGAGGTAGACGCCGCCGTGCGGGGAGCCGCGGCCCTCCTTGATCTCGGCGGCAATCGCGCGCGCCACGACGTCGCGCGTCAGCAGCTCGGGCGGTCGCCTCGCCTGCTTGTCGCCCGCGAGCCAGCGATTCGCCTCACCTTCCGTATCCGCCGTCTCCTTCGCGAACTTCTCGGGCGTGTAGCGGAACATGAAGCGCTCGCGCTTCGAGTTCAGCAGGATCCCGCCGTCGCCGCGCACGCCCTCGGTGACGAGGATGCCGCGCACCGACGGCGGCCACACCATGCCCGTCGGGTGGAACTGCGCGAACTCCATGTCGAGCAGCTCGGCGCCGGCCTCGTAGGCCATCGCGTAGCCGTCGCCGGTGTACTCCCACGAGTTCGACGTCACCTGCCACGCCTTGCCGCCGCCTCCCGTGCACAGGATCACGGCCTTGGCGCGGAGGATCACGAAGCGTCCCGTGTCCTTCCAGTACGCGACGAGCCCCGCGATGCGGTCGCCGTCCTTCAGCAGGTCGAGCGCGGTGCACTCGGCGTGGACGGCGACGCCCGAGTGCACGGCCTTGTCCTGGAGCGTGCGGATGAGCTCGAGGCCGGTGCGATCGCCGACATGCGCGAGCCTCGGGAAGCGATGGCCGCCGAAGTTCCGCTGCGCGATGAGGCCCTCCTTCGTCCTGTCGAAGACGGCCCCCCACTCCTCGAGCTCCTTCACGCGATCGGGAGCCTGCTGCGCGTGCAGCTCCGCCATGCGCCACTGGTTCTTGAACTTGCCGCCGCGCATCGAGTCGCGGAAGTGGAACTTCCAGTTGTCGCGCGCATCCGCGTAGCCGAGCGCGGCCGCCATGCCGCCCTCCGCCATGACCGTGTGCGCCTTGCCGAGCAGCGACTTCGTGACGACGCCCGTGTCGAGTCCGCGCGTCGCGCACTCGATGGCCGCGCGCAGCCCGGCTCCTCCCGCGCCGATGACGAGCACGTCGTGCTGGATCGTCTGGATGTCCTTGACGTTCATCTCATGAGCCCCAGGTGTTCAGGTCGTGGATGACGCCGCGGGAGACCAGCGTGACGTAGACGTCCGTGAACCCGACCCAGAAGAGGCTCATCCACGCGAACAGCATGTGGCGCTCGTTGAGCCAGCTCACCCTCTTCCAAGCGCCGTGCCGGAAGCGCGAGGGCGCGTCGCACGAGAAGCAGTCGAGGCGGCCGCCGATGATGTGGCGCCACGAGTGGCAGCCGAACGTGTAGGCGCCGAGGAGGATCGGGTTGACGAGCAGCACCAGCGTCCCGACGCCGATCCCGAGCTTGCCGTCCTTGAAGAACGCGAGGCCCGCGTCGTAGAGCAGGATGAAGATGAAGACGATCGCGGCGTACAGCGCGTAGCGGTGGAGGTTCTGGAAGAGGAAGAGGAACGTCTCGCCGCGGTACTTCTTCTGCGGCAGCGGGTTGACGGCGCAGCCAGGCGGCGACGCGAACACGCTGCGGTAGTAGGCCTTGCGGTAATAGTAGCAGGTGATCCTGAAGAGGCCCGGGAACGCGAGGATGAACATCGCCGGCGACGCGGGCAGCAGCGCCCACTCGGGCCACCACAGCGGCCAACCGCCGAACCACGCATGCTCGACGGGCGCGGTGCCCGGCGGCGTCGAGTCCACGAAAATCAGCGGCGAGAAGAACGGCGAGAGGTACGGATCCGCGTAGTACCAGGCACCCTCGAACGCGCGCAGCGTCGCGTAGCCGAAGAATGCGCCGAGTCCCAGCACCGTGAGGAGGGGCCCGACCCACCACGCGTCGAGGCGCGTCGAGGCAGCGAAGCCCTTGGGATGACCGCCGACTGCTGTGGCCATGGGATGTCCTGGTCAGGGCCCGGCCTCCCTGGCCGGACACGCGCTTCGATTCTGGCACGCCGGGCCATCAGGGCCCACGCGCGCGGGGGTGGCGGGCGTCACGCAGGGCCGGGAGGCGTTCGCAGCCGCGCGACGAGCATCGAGAGAGAGCTGCCGGCGATGAGGCCGAGGCCCACGATGATGGCGGGCAGCACGGCCATTTCGAGGCCCGCGGATTCCAGGCCGGCGAGCCATGCGCCTCCTGCCAGCACCAGCAGGATCGCGCCGCCGATCAGGCGTTGGAATCGATCGCGACGCGATCGGCCCCACCCGATTCCGACACAGGCGAGGAAGGCCGCTGCGAAGCCCACCCTCGCCTGGCGTGCGTAGTCCGGCTTGCGCGCGCTCAGCATCCACGAGAGCTGTCGCCACTCGTCCTCGCTCGTCTCCCAGTCCGAGTAGATCGCAACACCCTGGTACCTCGCGGGAAGCTCGACCTCGCCGCCCAGGCCGAGTCCGGCATGGATGCCGAGCAGCGCGTTCTCGAGGTTCTCGACGCGCGGCACGTGCCAGGGGGTGCCGGAGTCGTCGTAGGTCGGCACGCCGATGAGGATGTCCGCCCCCTCGCTCCACGCGATGACGTCGCGCGTCCAGGACGCGACGAGCCAGCGATAGATCTTCTCCTGCCGCAGCGCGGTGTCGTACGCCATCACGGCGATCTGATCGCAGCGGCGAGAGACCTCTCGGAAGTACGGCTCCTGCCAGTGCACGTCGCGGAAGGGATGCCAGATCGTCGGCGGCGGATAACCCGAGACGGAGAGCAGCTTTCCCGGCGGGAGCCCGGCGCGGAGCTCGTCGAGCAGCGCGAGCCCGGCGGCGTCGCCGTCGCGCCACGGCTCGATGTTGGCGTGGACGCCCGCGAGGCGCGGATGCTCCTCGAGCAGGCCTCTCGCCGAGGCGACGAAGGCTCGCCTCCACGCAGGATCTTCGACATGCGCCGTGCTCTCGCGACGTCCGCCGATCCACGGCAGGACGCGCATGGGATCCGTCCACGAGCCCTGCTCGGCGGCTGCCGCGTCGAGGAAGCGCTCGATCTGGGCATCGTCATGAGGGGCGATGCTGCCGTCGTCCGACGCCGGACAGAGATGCGGGAAGAGGTCGGTGACGCCGTGCGAGCGCAGGTCGTGCAGCATCTTCGCGATGCGCGCCTGGTCGCGCAGCTCCGGCATCCTGTCCACCTTGCCGTTCTCGACGAACCACGCGTCGTCGCCGAGCCAGCCATGCTGCATCCAGATCCCGTTGAGGCGACGATCGTGACGTCCGCTGCGATCATCCTCGCCAGGTGACCAGATCGCGTAGGCGATGCCGATCGGCGCGAGGATCGCCAGCGCGAGAGCCGGCGCGCGCCATGGCGGGCGACGGATCCGCGCGAGCAACGCCCTCATCGCGGACCGAAGTCGAGCCGGCCGCGCCAGAGGCCGGCGACCATGAGGATGCCGAGGACGAGCATCACGGCGCCGAGCGTCCCGTAGACGGCGAGCGGCAGCGCCGGATGGATGGCCGCCATGCGCTTGAACTTGCGTCCCTCGACGAAGAAGGGCCAGCGCAGGATGCAGCCCATGACGAGGAAGAGGCCGAGCAGCGCGCCGAAGACGCCCATCCAGCGCGCCTCCGTCACGGCCACTCCTTCACCATGACGAGGCCGCGTCCCACGGCGCGCAGCTCGAGGAATCCTGCGCGCTCGAAGATATCGCGCGGCCCCGTCCATGCATCCTCCACGCTCTCGAACGTGGCACGCGGATAGGCCTCGACGCGCTTCACGCCCCGACGGCGGAGATCGACGAGCACGCCTTCGAGCAGGAACGAAGCGAGCCCCATCCGCCGATGCTGTGGCGGAATGAAGAAGCAGGTGATGGCCCACGTGCCGGCATCCGGCTCCGGCGCGAACTGACGCATGAGCTTCGCGAGGCGATCGCGCGGGCCCACCTGGCACCAGCCCGAGGGCTCGGCGCCGAGGTAGGCGAGGTAGCCGTCATGCTCGCCGTTCGCGAACAACTCGCTGCGCAGCGCGGCGTTCTCCTCGGCGCTGCGCTCGCCCCATCCCTCCCACGTCTCCGTCCACCAGGCGACGCACTGGCACCACTCCGCGCCGTTCGCCGCGCAGTGCAGGCGCGCGAAGTCGGCGACGCGCGAGGCGTCGAGCCTCTCGACGTGCGGCAACGGGCGGGCGGCGGGACTCATGGACTCGTCCTCGGAGAGGACGCTACGCCCCTCCACGGCCCCGCTCAACTGTCCGCGAACGCAGCGGGCACCGTCGCGACGGGGTGGCGCTCGGCACTGCGCGGCCCTACATTGGACGGCGTCCCGAGGTCCCATCGTGAGAAGCATCCTCCTCGCCACGCGCGCGGCGCATGCCGCGGCGCTCGTCGCTCTCCTCGCGCTCGATGCCCGTCCTGCCATCGCCGGGACCGGAACGCCCGCAGCCGACGCTGCACCCACGGCCGACGCCTCGGCTGGTTACACCTCGCCCGTCAGCGTCGCGGGCGTGGCCGTCGCGCCAGCCGCGCCCGCCGCGCCCTCTCGTCCCCCTGCCTGCGCCTGCGAGTTCCCGTTCCGAGTCGCCAAGCAGATGCCTGATGCGCCGGGGTACGGAGGTGACGCGCTCTTCTGGGCGGTCGTCGAGCAGGGACGATCGGCGATTCCGCGACTGCTCTCCTGCGCGAAGGACGCCACTCCGACGCCAGCGGGCGTGAGGCTCGTGGGCGGCGTGTACACCGTCGGCGACATCGCGCTGCGCGCCGTCCAGGAGATCGTGCACGGGATGCCCGTGCGCTCCTGGTGCGACGATCCGGCGCATCCGAGCGTCACGACGAACGGCGAGGACGCCTACTGGGCCTACGTGCGCACCGACCCGGCGCACCGTGCGCTCCTCGCGAGCCGCGCCGCCGAATGGCTGATGGAGCATGCGTCGGAGCTCGAGTGGCATCCGGATCGGCGGCATCCCGCTCACGGCTGGTGGGAGCTCCCGGGTGCTTCGGCTCCTCCAGCATCCGTCGCGATCGCGGGAACCTCCGGCGCGGAGCGCTGAGCGCCGCGGGCTCAGCGCGCTCCGACGCCCTCCGCTGCGACGAGATCGTCGTGGCCGCGCCACTCGTGCTCGACGCCGCGCTCGGCGTGGCGCTGATCGCGAGCGGCTCCACGCTCCAGCGGCGCTCGGCGCTCGAGGCCCTGGGTCGTCGGGGACGGTGCATTCGTCACGTAAGCTCCCGCAATGCAAGCCGCCGTGAACCCGCTGGCACGCTCGAGCGAACGACGACCATGACGAGCTCCGAAGCGCAGCGCGAAATCGAACGGCACCTGCAGGCGGACGAGAAGCTCCTCTGGCACGGCGTTCCGCGTGACGGGCTCGTGCTGCGCCGCAGCGACGCGATCCTGATCCCCTTCAGCCTGCTCTGGGGAGGCTTCGCCATCTCCTGGGAGATCATGACGCTCCGCGGGGGCGCGCCGGCCGTCTTCACGCTCTTCGGCATCCCCTTCGTCCTGATGGGCCTCTACATCATCTTCGGGAGGTTCCTCGTGGACGCGCGCATGCGAGCGAGGACGGCTTACGGCCTGACGGATCGGCGCGTCATCATCGTCGCAGGCTCGAGAGCGCGATCAGTGACGAGCCTGCCGTTGCGAAACCTCTCCGACGTGAGCCTCGACGAGAGCAGTGACGGAACCGGCACGATCAGTCTCGGCCCCGGGCATCCCATGGGACGATGGCTCGGACGCGCCGCATGGCCTGGCATGGGCGCCTGGCAGGGTGCTGCCCTCGACATGATCCCGTCCGCCCAGCACGTGTACCGCGTGCTCCTCGAGGCGCAGGCCGGGGCGCGCTGACCGCGGAGCATCAGCGGGCGGGCCTAGGCGCGAAGCGTGCCGTCGCGGCGCCAGCGCTCGAGCGTGGCGAGGACCTGCTGCTGCTCGGGAGCCGGCGCGCGCGCGAGGATCAAGTAGTCGAGCTCGTCGTTGCCGGACTCCTCGTCGTCGTCGCGCACCACGAGGCGCAGCGCATGGCCGCCGCCCGACACGCGCGTCCGCTCGACGCGCACGACGTCGGCTCGCGCCGCCTCAATGCGATCGCGACCGCGGCGCCAGGTGAGCCTGTCGGGCGTGAGCGTCAGGGACTCGCGATGCGAGTACTCCCGCAACAGCGCGACCGCGAGTCCCCAGCCGACGATCGTCGCGAGGCCGACGAGGAGCCACGGCGACTGGCCGCGCAGGCGCTTGTAGGCGAAGGCCGTGAACGGCGCGACCGCGAGCAGGCCGACGATGAAGAGCTCCGTGGGCGTCAGGCGGCGCCGCGAGGTCAGCTCGAGCGCAGGGGCGTCGCCCTCAGGCGACGAGCGCGTCGTCGGCATGGGACTCGTCTCCCGCCGTCCCGCGGAAGTGCTGCACGAGGAAGATCGCCGCCACCGCGAGGTAGCACGCGGGAATTGCCCATCCCGCCGCGCCCCATCGGATGCTCTCGACCGGCCCGCCCGGTCCGATCGTGAATCCGTGGATCACGCCGAACGCCGCGAGCGACGCCGCGATGGCGGCCCACAGCGCCGCGCGATCGAACTTCTTCTCCACGAGGTGCACGCCCATCGCCGCCCAGATCGTCGAGGTGAAGAGGAAGCCCGCCCACAGGTGAAGCGCCCCCGTCATCGCGAGCGCGCCCGAGCCGTCGATTGCCGCCACCTGCTCGGCACCCGGCATCACGCCGACGGCCCGCAGCGCGCCCGTGATGATGATGACGCCCCAGGCCGCAAGGCCGGGGAACAGGCCGAACGCGACAGCCGGGGCATGTGCGCGAGGTGTCGCGGCGAAGGCCTGCGCGGTGATGATGATGGCGATCCACACGACGATCGCGGCACCCGCCTCGACGGGCACCCAGCGCGCGATGAACGGCGCGGCGCCGAACGTGATGACGCTCACCCAGAAGACGCCGTTCATGATCGAGTAGCCCGAGCGCGCGCCCATGGCCTTCCATCCGGGATGGCCGATGTACACCGTCGTCGGGAAGCACGATCCGAAGAACGCGGCGACGACCGTGCTGAGGCCGTTCATCACCATGGTGGGCGCGACGGGATACGAATCGCCGGCGGCTTCCGCGCTCTCGACGTTCTGAAGCGTCCCGAGCACGTTCAGCAGCCCCATCGACAACATGACCGTCCACGCGCCCGTGAGCCCGGCGAC
>Ga0315912_10005776_pt1 | contig 11274 bp, 11 predicted proteins | sample VfabasoilMG_FD_204469 | JGI IMG/M metagenome (GOLD analysis project Ga0315912, IMG submission 204469) | Garden soil microbial communities collected in Santa Monica, California, United States - V. faba soil | ecosystem: Environmental > Terrestrial > Soil > Garden | place: USA: California...
CGGTCGTGCAGCTGCACACCTTCGAGCCCACGGTGAAGCCTGCCTGGTACGTGGCGAGTCAGGTGGGTTCGCGCGCGTACGGAGCCGTCCAGGCGCGCTACTCGGGCACCACGGGCGACGTCGGCTATGTCGCGCAGATCGTGCGCAAGAGCGGCGATGGCTATCGCAACATGGGCTTTTACGCGACGGACGCGTTCGGCAAGGCGGTGCTCACGAACGCCGCGGTCGGTCAGCTCTCGCTCAAGCTCGGCTTTCACGACGACCACGCGCGCACGACCTATCTCGGCTTGACCGACGCCATGTGGCGCGCCGATCCGCGTCAGGACACCATCACGCCGAACGACTACTTCGACGTGCGCCGGTACGAGGCTTCGCTCGTGCACGAGAAGCATTTGAGCGACCAAACCGCGCTGCGCAGCACGCTGTTTGCGTACCAAATGCAGCTCGGACAGCGCTTGCAGGACTTCGACCGCAAACCGATCGCCGGGACGGAATACGTCGCGATCCCGGATCCTGCGGCCTTGTACCTGAAGCAGACGTCCACCTTGCGCGATCGCACGTACGACGTGATTGGGCTCTCGAGCGAGCTCGAGCATCGCTTCAAGACCGGGCAATTGGTGCATCGCTTGAAGATCGGCGCGCGCGCGATGGTCGACGTTGCCCGGCGTAAGCTCACTCGGGGCGAGAGCCCCACGGCCGAGAGCGGCTTGCTCTTGACCGACGACACGACCAGCATTCTCGGCTTGGCCGCGTGGTTCGAAGATCAGATCTCGATCACCAACAAGTTGCTCGTGACGCCGGCGTTTCGCTACGAGCATTCGAACTCGAAGAAGACCTTTCACGTCACCAACGACGAGCTGGGGCAACCTCCCGAGCTGTCCGGCGCGACCACCAGTACCAGCGCCGGCGGTGCCATGCCCGGGCTAGGCGTGATCTACGGCACCCCGAAGCTGAACGCGTTCACTAGCGCGTACGTCGGCTACTCCGCGCCGCGTATCAGTCAGGCCATCACGCCGCAGGGCCACGACGCCAATTTGAGCGCCGAACGCAGCCGAAATTACGAGATCGGGATGCGCGGGCGGGTCGAATGGCTGCGCGCGGAGGCCAACACGTTCTTGATCCAATTCGACAACCAACTGGTGTCGAACAATCCGCTCCAGGGCGACTCCGAGTTCGTGGATGGTGGTCGCACGCGTCACCTGGGGGCGGAAGCCACGGCCAGCGTGCGCTTCGGCAAAGGTCTGAAGCTGCCCTTCGACTTGGATCTGGGCGCGCAATACACGTTCGTGCAAGCTCGCTTCGTCGGCGGGCAGTACAACGGCAAGACGGTGCCGTACTCGCCATTGAATAGCGCGAACGTGACGCTCGACGTCGCGAGTCCGATCGGGCTGAGCGGACAGGTCGCGTTCGGCTTCATCGGTCAGCAGTACACGGACTCGGACAACAATATCGAACCTGGCGTGGCGGGTCTGGACGGCATCATCGACGCGTACACCACGCTCGATGTGGGCGCGCGCTACCGCTACGCCCCGAGCGGCGTCAGCTTCGGGATAACGGCCAAGAGCTTGCTCGACAAGGTGTACATCTCCGATCGCCTGCCGAACGGCATCTTTACGGCGGGTTTCCGCCAGATTTTTGCGACCTTCGCATGGTCGTCGGACGGCTGAGTGAGGCGCTGAATCGTCCCCTGGACGCGGCTTCGGTGGCCGCGTTTCGCGTGGCCTTCGGGGCCATGCTCTTGATCTCGACGATCCGCTTCTTTGCGCACGGCTGGGTGCGTGAGTTCTATGCGGTGCCGACGCACTTCTTTGCCTATTGGGGCTTCGCTTGGGTAGAGCCCTTGCCGCTGTTCGGCATGTACGCGCTGTACGCGCTGATCGCGCTGGCTGCGGCGTGCTTGATGCTGGGTATCGCTGCGCGCCCAGCCGCGGCGCTGGGCGCGCTTGGCTTCGGCTACGCGCACTTTTGCGACAAGGCCAACTATCTCAACCACTACTACTTGATCACGTTGCTGCTGGCGCTCTTGGCATTCTTGCCGGTCGATCGCGAGTTTTCAGTGCGCGCGCTGCGTCGACCCGGGGAGCGGAGAGGGCAGGTGCGCGCTTGGGTGCTGTACCTGCTCCGATTTCAGATCGGCGTGGTGTACGTGTTCGGAGGCCTGGCCAAGGTCGACGCGGATTGGCTTTTGAACGCCGAACCGCTCAGAATTTGGCTCTCGGCCAACGCCGAGCTGCCGGTTCTGGGTCGGATCTTGAACGAGCCTTGGGCCGCGTTCCTGTTCAGCTGGTGCGGCGCGCTGTTCGATTTGAGCATCGTGCCGCTACTGCTGTGGCGCCGCACGCGTGCCCCCGCGTACGTGTTGGTGCTGGTGTTCCACGTGCTCACGGCGCTCTTGTTTCGCATCGGCATTTTTCCGTGGGTCATGGTCGTCAATGCCACGATCTTCTGGTCGCCGGGTTGGCCGCGCCGCGTACTCGCGCGCGTGCTGGGCCGCGCACAGCCGATCGCGCCGGGCGTTGCTGGCGCGCCACTCTCCGCACCGGCAAGTGCGCTCGGCGCGGCCTACATGGCGATGCAGCTGCTCTTGCCCTTGCGTAGCGCGCTCTATCCCGGGAACACGCGCTGGAGCGAGGAAGGCTTCCGCTTCGCGTGGAAGGTGATGCTGATCGAAAAAGCGGGCAATCTAGAGTTCGAAGTGGAAGATCGCAGCGGCCGGCGCTACTCCGTTTCACCGCGAAAATACCTGACGCCGTTTCAGGCGCGCATGGCCGCAACCCAGCCGGACATGATCTTGCAGCTGGCCCATTGGATCGCCCGCGACTTCGAGCAGCGCGGGGTAGGGCCAGTGCGCGTTTACGCCGACAGCGAGGTTTCCTTCAACGGGCGCTTGCGTACGCGGATGATCGATCCCTCGCAAGACCTGGCAAACGTGCGCGATGGGCTCGAGGCAAAGCCATGGATCTTACCCGCGCCCAGTGCAGCGCCCGTGTTCTGACGGCAGAGCGCGTCACAAGAGCGGCGGCGGCAGCACCGATGGCCGGGCACGCGGTTCGCTGATCCCGGCCAAGGTTTCGAGCAGCTGAGCCACGCTGCCCGGCGCTTGCTGCATGCGTGGCTGCAAGTAGCGCGCGATGTCACCGAGCGAAATCATCCCGACCAGCACGCCATCCGCGTCGACCACTGGCACGCGCCGGATCTGGCCCTGGCGCATCACGTCCTCGACCGCGCCCAGCGGGTCGTCCGGGGAGCACACGGTCAGCGAGCGGGACATGGCGCTGGCGACGCTGGTCTGCGAAAGCGGAACGCCCTGGGTGAGCGCGGCCATGCAGATGTCTCGGTCGGTGATCACGGCGCGTACGACGCGCACCGCGTCGATCACGGGCAAGCAGCCGCAGTCCTTTTCCCACATGATTTGCGCTGCGCGGTGCAGCGTGTCCGTCGGGCTGCAGGTGTACACGCGCACGCGCATGATGTCGTGCACCGGGGCCTTGCTGGGGCCGCCCTCTTGGCTGCGCACCGAAAAATCACGAAACGCTTTGACGACTTCGACCGCCAGCTCGCCCGCGGCTTCGAACGCGCCTTCGCCCTGTTGTTCGAGCGAGCGCTCGAGACCCAAGAGCTTCGGCTCGACGCTTTCCCACTGCGCGCGGACCTCCAGCCCGGCCAGGTGCAAGCGCACGCGCAGCTCGTCACGCAACTGCGAAAGCTCTGCGAGCACCGAGCCAGAGGAATTGCGTTTGGGAAATCTCGAGTTCATGGTCCGGTCCCTTTCGAACGCAGTTACGCTAACCCTTCGCTCAGGTGTTCGGGGGAAAATTCTGCCGGCCCGATGAACGGTCCGAGTAACCACCTGCGAAGCGTGCGATGCGTGGCGTGCTCACCGCGGCAAGCGTGTGAGCGACCGCGGTCCAGGTCATGCCGTCGGCGCCGCCGTCGGGGTTGCGGCTGACCAGGTACGCAAAATCTCCCAGTGTGACGATGCCGACCAAGCGGCGTTGGTCGTCGACCACCGGCACGCGCCGGATCTTGTTCTGCTGCATGATCGCCTGCACGGTGACGGGGGTGTCCCGCGGTGAACAGGTCTTGACGTCGCGCGCCATGGCGCTCGAAACGCGCGAATCATGCAGCGGCGCGCCCTGCAGCTGCGCGGCCATGCAAATGTCCCGGTCAGTAACGATTCCTACCAGGCGGCCATCGGCGTCGACGACCGGGACGGCCCCGCAGTCGTTTTCCCACATGATTTGTGCCGCGGTGCCCAGCGTCTCGTCGGGCGTGATGCGGAGCACGTTCCGGGTCATGATTTCGTCGATTCTCATCGGGCTTCCTGGCGGGTGACGGTTTCCGGGCCGACCCTCGAGCGAGTCGAAATGGCCGGCGCGGAGCGAGGGGGAGCTCGGGATAGTGTAATGAAAGGCGCGCGCGCGGTATACTGGGAGCGTGGATTTTCGGCAGTACGCTGCCCAACCGGACGATCGCCTCGAGCTACTCACCGGCGCTCTGCTCATCGCGCGCGATGCCTACCCGGGGTTGGACTTCGATGCGCAGGAACAAAAGCTCGATGAGCTAGCGGCACCGCTACGCCGCCGGCACATCGACGAATTGCCAGCGGCGCTGCAAGCGCGTGCCCTCGGTGATCACCTGTTCATCCGGAACGGCTTTCGAGGCAACGCCGAGAATTACTACGACACGCGGAACTCTTTTTTGAACGAGGTCTTGGAGCGCAAGACCGGGATCCCGATTTCACTCACGGTTCTTTTCGTGGAGGTTGCGCGTCGGGCTGGAGTGCGCGCGCGTGGCGTGGGGTTTCCGGGGCACTTCTTGGCGCGCGTGGAGGACGGCGAGGGCAGCGTGATCGTCGATCCGTTCGCGGGTGGCGCAACGCTCAGCCGTCGCGATCAGATCGAGCTTTTGAAGCGTGTTGCCGGCAAGATGAAATTCCAAGAGGCGATGCTCGATCCGACGCCGAACCGGCACATCGTGGCGCGCATGCTGATGAATCTGCGCGGGGTTTACGCGGCCCAGGGCGATTACCCGCGGCTGTTATTGGTGCTCGATCGGCTGATCGATCTGATGCCGGACGTGACCGACGAGCTGCGCGATCACGGCTACTTGTGCGCCAAGCTGGGCGCTCCGCGGGCGGCCATCGAACACCTGCAACGCTATCTGGGCGTGCTACCGAACGCGGGGGACGTGGGCGAAGTCCGTCGGTTCCTGGCCAAGCTCGAGCAGGACTCCGCGCAAGCGAATTAGTGTTGCTCTCTCCAAACGTGCCCGTGCCCGTGCCCGAAAAATCGCACCACGAGACCACGCGCCGTAACGCACTGGTGCACGCGGGCTGCTTCGAGGCAGCCCCATCCAAGAAGAGAAAGAGGGGGGCGATCGTGATCCAGCAACGACGCGCTTCGCGATACCCGACGGGGTGCACCTCTTGGGGGGCGTTGTTCTGGGCGAAACTGCGAAGAGAGAGAAGAGAGCGGGCACGGGCACGGGCACGGGCACGTTTACGGGGGTTTACGTCGGGGATGGCTCAGTGCACTTGCTGCGGGAGCCCGCCGCTCTTCACGCTGCACTGATACTCGCCGAGCAAGACGTACTCGCGGGCGCACTCGATGTCGATGCTCGCGCCGTGCGTGCTCTTGCCCTTCTCGACCAGCGCGGTCTGATAGCCGAAGGACTGTTTGAACGCGGAGCGCTGCTCGTTCAGCGTTTTGACGACGCACGGCGCTGGGCCGCACGCCGTCTTTTCGGCCAAGGCTTTGACCTCGGCGTTGTCACCGTAGGTGTTGTTCAAGCCGAGCCCGGTGGCGCCGAGACAGAGCACGGCGAACAGCGGGCGGATGATTGAGCGCGCTTCCATGTTTCAGCCCGCCATTTCCAGCTCGTAGAAGGGCGGCGGTTTGTCTTTGACCCACCACAGCCCAGCGCCGACGCTAATCAAGTGCTTTGCCAAAATGCCACGGTAATAGGAGCCGTTGCGCACGAAGATATCCGCGTCGGTGCGGGTCTTGTCGCAACGCTCACGCAGATCTCCGCGCGTCGTCACCTCGACGTAGATCAGTCCGCGGGACATGGCCGCGATATTCGCCACCGCGGGCGCGACATCCGGATCGGGCAAGTACTGCAGCACGCCTTGGCAAATGATGAGGTCGTGCTTTTTGCGATCGCGCCAGCGCGCGATGTCGCGGTGCTGAAAGCCATGCTTCTTGCACATGGCCTGGCTGACCTCGGTCCCCGTGTAGGACACCGCCTTGTCATGCTTCTCGAACCAATGTTTCCAGAGCCCGATGCCTGCTCCGATGTCCAATACGCTTTTCAGTTCGAGCCGATTCCAACGGGCGAAACCAACCACGAAACTGGCAAGGTTGGCGTGCTCTTCCGGGCTAACGACGCGAGTCTGAGGGGATTCGTAGAAGCGGTGGTAATACGCCTCGTCGAACCGACGGAACCGATCCATGACCCTCAGTCTAACTCGAAGGGTCGAGGCGATAGCGATGCCCTTGCCAGGCGGGGCCCGCCGAGCGGCTGGTCGCATGGGTCGTAACCTAATGATTTATCTGTGATTTATTTGAAGTTGCGTATTTGTGAATATCTGTAAATATAACGCCGTTCGATGACTCAGGTGGCCCCCCTCGATGCGCGCTGGCAGCTCTACCGGCTGCTCAGTGACCCTTTTCGGCTGCGCTTGCTGGCGCTCGCCGCGGAGGAAGAGCTAGCGCTCGGGGAGCTCGCCGATCTGCTCGGTGAATCGCAGCCCAACCTGTCGCGGCACGCGGCGCCCTTGCGCCAAGCGGGTTTGCTCGCGGAGCGCCGTCAGGGCACGCGCACGCTGGTGCGTCTGGATGCGGCCGCGAAAGGCGATCCCGTCGTGTGCGACGCGCTCGCGGCGGGCCGCGCATTGTGTGAGAAAGACGGCAGCCTCGCGCGCATCGCGACCCTGGTGCGTGCGCGCGATCAGAAGACGCGTGAGTTCTTTGCGCGCCCGCAGCGCGCGGATGAACCGTTGGTGCTCGCGCCCGAGCTGCCGGTGTACATCGCCGCATTGGCGTCGCTACTCGAGGATCACGCGCTGGCGGTGGACGCCGGCACGGGTGATGGCGCGCTCTTGGACGTGCTGGCGCCCGCTTTCGACCGCGTCATCGCGCTCGACCGCAGTCCAGCGCAGCTCGCTCGCGCCGAGCGTCGCGTGCAGGCGCGTGGCTATCACAATGTCGAGCTGCACTCGGCCGAGATCAGCGACAAGGTCGTGCGTAACGCCGTGGGCGAGGGGGCAGACGTGGTGGTCGCCGCGCGAGTGTTGCACCACGCCCCGCTGCCTCGCGAAACGCTGAAAGCGCTGGCAGCGTTGCTGCGCCCGGGCGGGCATTTGCTATTACTCGACTACGCGCGCCACGCCGACGAAGCGCTGCGTGACGCGCAAGCAGACGTCTGGATGGGCTTCGACCCGCGCGAGCTGGAAGATTTCGCGCGCGGCGCGGGGCTCACGGGCGTACGCGCTCGCGATCTGCCGCGCGGCCTGTTCCAAAACGGTGTAGACGGACACCTCGCCTGGCTCTTGCTGTCTGGCAAGCGCCCTGCGGAAAATCACTCCCGGTGAGGACCGGGGTTTGAGACAAGCACAAGAGGAGACGATGGTCATGGAGAGCGTTCAAGAAACCGGTACGGCCGAGCGCCGTAAGCAGAGCGGAGTCGCCACCCAAGAAGGCAAGAGCTATCGCGTCGCCGATATCGGTCTCGCTGACTGGGGCCGTAAGGAAATCTCGATCGCCGAGACCGAGATGCCGGGCCTGATGGCCCTGCGCGAAGAGTTCGGTGCCAAGAAGCCGCTCAAGGGCGCGCGCATCGCCGGCTGCCTGCACATGACGATTCAGACCGCCGTGCTGATCGAGACGCTCACGCACCTCGGCGCCGAGGTCACCTGGACGTCGTGCAACATCTACTCGACGCAGGATCAAGCCGCCGCCGCCATCGCCAAGACGGGCGTACCGGTGTTCGCTTGGAAGGGCGAGACCGAGGCCGAGTACGACTGGTGCCTCGCCAAGCAGATCTTCGCCTTCGAGGGTGGCAAGGGCCCGAACATGATCTTGGACGACGGCGGCGATCTGACGATCTGGCTGCACCAGAAGCATCCGGAGCTGTTCAACGGCCCGGACGCGATCCGCGGGCTCAGCGAAGAGACCACCACGGGCGTGCACCGCCTGTATGAGATGTTCAAGAAGAACGAGCTCAAGTGCCCGGCCATCAACGTCAACGACTCGGTGACCAAGAGCAAGTTCGACAACCTGTACGGTTGTCGTGAATCGCTCACGGACGGCATCAAGCGCGCGACGGACGTGATGTTCGCCGGCAAAGTGTGCGTGGTTGCGGGCTACGGCGACGTGGGCAAGGGCTGCGCGCAGGCCATGAAGGGCCTGGGCGCTCGCGTGCTCATCACGGAGATCGACCCGATCTGCGCGCTGCAAGCCGCCATGGAAGGCTACCAAGTCGTCACGATGGACGAAGCCGCCCCTCAGGCGGACATCATCGTGACCGCGACCGGTTGCTGCGACGTGGTGAAGAGCAGCCACCTGCAGGCGATGAAGAACGAAGCCATCTTGTGCAACATCGGCCACTTCGACAGTGAGATCGACGTCGCCTGGTTGGAAGGCAACAAGGAGATCCGCGAAGAGAACATCAAGCCGCAGGTCGATCACTTCATCTTTCCGGACGGCAAGAAGCTGATCTTGCTCGCGCGCGGCCGGCTGGTGAACCTCGGTTGCGCCACGGGTCACCCGAGCTTCGTGATGAGCTCGAGCTTCACCAATCAGGTGCTCGCGCAGCTCGCGCTGTTCGGCGAGAAGTTCCCGGTCGGCGTGCACATCTTGCCCAAGAAGCTGGACGAGAAGGTGGCGCGTTTGCACCTGGGCAAGCTGGGCGTGAAGCTCGAGCGCCTCTCGGGCAAGCAAGCCGAATACCTCGGCGTGTCGGTCGAAGGCCCGTACAAGCCTGAGCTCTACCGCTACTGAGCTTCGAACTCCGTTCGACGGGCTGAAACCGCGCGGTTCTGTCGAGAACCGCGCGGTTCTTTTTTGTGCGGGCTCAGTGTAGGCTTGGCGATCATGACTCCCGGCGAAAAGAACATCGTAAAGTGCCTGGTGGCGGTGGCCTGGGCCGACGGCAAGGTTGCGGCTCCCGAGTCCGGAGTCATCGAAGGGCTTTTGTGCGGCTTCGACGCGAATGCGGAAGAAGAGCGTGAGCTGCTGGACTACGCCAAGCACAAGCGCACGCTGAGCGCTGACGCCCCCTTCAAGGACCTCTCGCCCGAAGAACGCGAGCTGCTCTTGGCCAATGCCGCGCTACTCACGCATGCGGACGGGGAACAGAGCGCGTCGGAAAAGGAGCTCTTGAACAAGCTCGTGACGCTGCTCGAGTTCGACGAACAGGCCGCGGGGCAGATCCTCGAGTCGGTGCAAGACGGCGCGTTGAACTTGGGTTCGCGCGCGCTCGAGCCCGACGAGACCGCCTGAGGCCGCGCGCTTCAGCGGCTGGGCGGCAATAGCGACTGTCCGACGCCGAGCCCAGAGATGCCGCCCGAGATGATGAACGTCATCAGCTCGGCGCTGTTCACATCTAGCGGTTCCACTTGGTCGCGCGGCACAATCGCCATGTAACCCGCGAAGTTGTAGGACTGCGGAAAGTAGACGGAGACGTGCATCGGCATGTCCAGCGCGTGCAGCCCGTCGCGAGTGACGAAACCAAGCGCCCGTAGGCCGCTCATCGGGTTCAGTGTGACCGCGACCGGACGATTGAAGCTCTTCTTGTCGCCCATGAAGGCGTTGATCAAATCCTTGATCGACGTGTAGATGAGCTTGACCAGCGGTAGCTTCTTCAGCGTCCGATCCGTGGCTTCGACCACGCTGCGTCCGATCACGTTCGACGTGAGCATGCCGACCAACGTCACGAAACAAAGCGTCAGAACCAGCCCCACGCCGGGAATGCCGATCGGCAGAAAGTGGTCGATGGCATTCAGGATCGTAAATAGGATGTACACAGTCAGGCCGAGGGGCGCGAGCACCAGGCAACCACGCACGAAGTAGCCGATCAAACGCTTCAGGGTCATGGTCTCCGCAGCATAACCGGAGTCCAGTACCGGAGGCCCGCGCGGAGATGAAACTCAGCCTGCTGGGTGCCAGGCTGCGAGTCGCTCGAGGCCCTCGAGCCGCTGCAAGACGAAGCGCTCGGGGGCGCTCAGCTGGGGCGCGCGCGCCTGCAAAAAATCGCTGTAGCGGCGGAGTAGCGCCCGGTCGATGCCGCGCACGTGACGGAGCACGGTGTACATCTCGTCCACGACGGGTAGGGGGATTGTCTCGCCCAGCGCCTCATACAAACGAAACGCGAAGTCCAGCCAGGTTGCCTTGCCGGTGGCGGCCGCGAGCTTGACGGCGTACTGCGCGGAAATCCGCGCTACCTCGGGGGCAACGGCGCGCCCCGCGGCCGCATCGCTCAGCGCAGCGACTAAATGTGTGCCGAGCACGTGCTCCGCTTCTTGCCCGCGGCCCAGTGCCAGGGCCTTGTCCGCCACGCTGCTCAGAAGGTGCAAAGCGTCCGCGCGCCGATTCGCAACCGAGGGCGAAGGTTCGTCGTCCTCGCTGCTGCCCGAATAGCTACCCGCGGGCACGCGCGCGGACTCACGGATCGCGCGCGCCTCTGGCTCGGCCGGCTGCGCTGCTCTCCCAGTCGCCACTTCACTCAGCACGAACTCGTGGTCGCCGATCGTGACTGTGTCACCGATGAGCAGTGCCGTCGGGCTCGTGATTCGAACGTCATTGACGAACACGCCGTTGCGGCTATCGAGATCGATCACGACGATGCCGGCTTCGGTCTCGTGGAACTCGGCATGTCGCCGTGAAACGAGCACGTCCGAGAGCACGATGTCCGCATCGGAACCGCGGCCAACCACGAGCGGGCCCTGGTGCAACGGATGCTCGAGAGCGCCATCGCGCAACGTGTAGCTGGTCGCCGTGCGCGGATGCAGCCCGCTGTCGTGCGTCTCCGGCGCTCCGCTCGCTGCGATTTCATGCCGCTGGGCCAACTTAGCGAAGAGATTATCGAATCGGCGCACTCGTGTCTACAGTAGCCTACATGCGAGAACCGCCAGACTAGGGGTCCGTCCCTGAATTCAGATCCTCCGGTAAACGTGCCCGTGCCCGCTCCCGCTCTCTTTCTCCCGACTCTTTCCCCCTGAACAACGCCCCCCACGAGCTGTGCTGCTGGATCATGATCGCCCCCTCTTCTCTT
>Ga0315912_10005777_pt1 | contig 11273 bp, 7 predicted proteins | sample VfabasoilMG_FD_204469 | JGI IMG/M metagenome (GOLD analysis project Ga0315912, IMG submission 204469) | Garden soil microbial communities collected in Santa Monica, California, United States - V. faba soil | ecosystem: Environmental > Terrestrial > Soil > Garden | place: USA: California...
AATCGGCTGGGTGAGGGGGGGCACCCAGCCGATTGCCACGAGTAATAATACTCGATCCTAGAAAAAAAGCAAGGGGCAATTTTCGAAATTGAATTCTTTAAGACTAGGAAATTGATCCTATGCCTAACATCTCCACCGAGGTCATCGTCATTGGTGCGGGCATGGCTGGAATAGCCGCCGCCCACGAACTTAAACAACGCGCGTGGGAGGTGATCGTCTTAGAGGCGCGCGATCGCATTGGGGGGCGCATGTGGACGAATCGGCTTTGGCCGAACGCGCCCGTAGATTTAGGCGCGTCTTGGATTCATGGCGTGCAAGGCAACCCCCTCACCGAACTCGCGCGTCGCTTTAAGCTTAAGACCATCGTCACGGATTACGAGGCGCGGCTGGATTACGACGCCACCGGCAAACGTTTGCCCAATAATTATGCCGATCAGGCAAACGCCCGCTTAGAAGGCGTTTTAGAAACGCTCGCTGAGGAAGGCGAAAAACTTGAGCGGGACAATTCGCTCGGCCAGGCCTTTACCCAATGGCTTGACCGCAAAAAGGTCACTGGGCTAGAGCGCCAAGACCTGCTCCACGCGCTACATGTTGAAGTTGAAAACGAGTACGCCACCGAAGCCTCCGATATGTCGTTATGGTATTGGGATCAGGACGAGGCGTTTGACGGCGAGGATGTGGTCTTCCCGAATGGCTACGATCAGATCCCGCAACAACTCGGCGCTAATTTAGATATTCGCTTGAAGCAGGTGGTGCAGAGCGTGGATTACAGCGGCAAGCAGGTGACAGTTACCACTTCGCAGGGCGTCTTCACCGCGCCACACGCGGTCATTACTTTGCCGCTCGGCGTATTACAAAGTGGCGCAATAAAATTTTCACCGACCTTGCCTGCGGCAAAACAAAATGCCCTGAAGCGTTTGAAGATGGGGGTACTGGATAAAGTGTACTTGCGTTTCCCCGAAGTGTTTTGGCCCAAAGAGCCAGCGTTTTTTGGGCATCGCGGCGTGCGGTTGGGTGAATGGCCGTATTTCTTTAACTTGTATCCGTTTACCCAACAGCCGATCTTATTAGCGTTCAACGCCGGGCCATTTGCGCGGCAATTGGAAAAATTGACCGATGATCAGATCGTGACCCGGGCGACTAAAGTGGTGCGCACCTTGTTTGGCGCAACAGCCCCCGCGGCCACGAGTTGGCACATCACACGCTGGGCGTCCGATCCCTTTGCCTTAGGCTCGTATTCACATGTTCCCCCCGGCGCAAGTGGCAAAGATTATGATGCCTTAGCGAGCGCCGTGAATCAGCGTTTGTTCTTCGCAGGCGAGGCCACGCATCGCAAATACCCCTCCACAGTGCATGGCGCTTACCTATCCGGCGTGCGGGCGGCGAAGGAAATAGACTCTCTTTGATTTCTGGAATCTGATTTCTGACGACTATTTAAAACTCCCCGTAATTTACCGCATCGCTCATCTTCGGCTTCACTGCTAAGCGCGCGTGCGCTTCACTGCCGAGCTTCGCCCAATACGCCTCACGGTCAGGTAGCTCCAAGACCCACTCTTTCAACCAGGCTTGAATACCCTCGGGCGTGGAGGAGACTTTGTCCCAATCTAAATAGAATTCATTGTCGCGGTCGTAGTAGCCTTGGGTGTACGAAGGGTGAGCGGCATACGGCACATGGCACACGGCGCTGACCACCATCGCTGGGATGATCGTGCGGTTGGGATCAGAGCGGATGACTGACTCGTCTACGATCTCTTCGGCAGTGACGATGACGCGCTTCGAGGCGAAAGCCGCTTCTTTCTGTTCGCCGATGATGCCCCAAATTTGCACATTGCCGTTCAGGTCAGCGCGTTGCGCGTGGATGATCGCCACATCGGGGTGCAGGGCGGGCACGGTGTTCAGCGTTTCGCCGGTATAGGGACAAGTGATGGTGCGATATTGTGGGTTGGCGCGTAGCAAGTCTTCTGTGCCGACCGAGCGCATGGGCAGAAAAGGGAGATTAGCCGCGCCGGCCGTCAGGCGCGTGATCATGGCGAAGTGGCTGTATTCTTCATAGTCGAGTTGCTTGGCTTCGAGGGCGGCGCGAATGACGCGCAGAGAGCCCACGCCGGGGTTGCCCGCATAGGAAAAGATGATCTTCTTAGCGCACCCCGCACCCACGAGTAAATCATAGATCACATCCGGTGTGGCACGCGCTAAGGTCAGGTTCTTTTTCCCTTGCCGGATGATTTCATGCGCGGCGGCAAAAGGAATGAGATGTGTAAACCCGGCGGCGTAGACGAGATCGCCGTCTTGAACGTGTTGAGCAATAGCAGAGGAGAGGGAGGTGAGTTTGGACATAGGAAGAATTAAAGAATGTTATGGGGTCGCCAGCGGTTGCCACACCGGGTCCGTATCCACCGCGGCATTGTTCGTCAAATTACGTTGGTCTTGCCCGCCGGCGGCCATTAGATAGACTTCGCGGTTTTGGTCACGTTCGGAGACGAAGACGAGCATCCGGCTATCAGGGCTCCACGCCGGGGAATAATTGCGGCCCTCTTCGGGGGCGGTTAGTTCGTGTTTGGAGGTGATATCATCCATTTTAGAAGAGGTAGCAATGATCACATAGTTAAAAAACCCAGTGAAGACCACCGTTTCGCCATCAGGTGAGATAGCCGGGTCTTCCGGGTTCACGGCCACATGTCGTTGACTGCGGAAGGTGCGGTTACGCGAACCATCTACGGCGATGTAACGCAATTCGGGTTTGTCATAGTCAGAGGTCACAACCAACACGCTTTTACAATCCGGGAAGAGTTCGGGGTCTTGTTCTTTGGGGCTGGCATGGTCGGCGCTGAAGTTATGCGGGCGTCGCCCAGCATTAAAGTCATCCAACGTCATATAAAACACTTGCGGCACGTTGTTCACCCGGAACGATGTAAACCAGATGCGGCCATCGGCGCACCAGGTCGGGTGGAAATCGTTGCCAGCTGGCCAACTCGGATTGGAGGCGGTCAGGTCAAGCGCTCCGGTTCCGTCAGCATTGATCATCCAAATATCCAAGCCGTCGCGCTCAGTAGTGCCCGGGGCCACATAGAGCAAACGGGTGCCATCGGGACTCCACGCCAACTGCGTGCCATGCACCAACCACTCAGCATACCATTTGCGTTCCCATTTGTTCGAGGAGTCTTTCGTCACTTGTTGCACGTCGCTCCCATCGCCGTTCATGGTATACACCTGAAAGAATTGCCCATCCCGGTTGCTGATGAAAGCGATGCGTCCGCCACCGCCGACGGGCGTGCCGGGGACGGTGGGAAGCGGAGTCGGCGAGGGAACGGGCGTTTCGGTTGGAGGGGTAGTCGGTGAGGGCGAGGCGGTCGGTGCGGCAAGCGTGTCGGCTACGGTCGCCGTAAAAGTAGGCGGTAAGTGCGTTGCCGTCGGCGCAGGGACGGTTGTCGCAATGACAGCAGGCGTTGTTGGCTCAGGGGTCGTCGCTTTAGGCGTAAAGAAGAAGGAGCCTAACAGACCTAACACTAAGACCACCGCCCCACCAATACCGGCAGGCAAGATCCAACTGGGGAAACGCGCACCGGCGGGGGCCACCTCGTGAACAGGGCGGGTAGACTCTGGTAAACGCCCTTGAGTTGATGATACGAGTTTAGTGGCCGGCTCATCAGAAGTTAGGGGAAAGGCTTTAGGTAAAGGGAGGGTCGCTTCTTGACTCAACGCCACCGGGTCTATCCCTGTTGGCGTTTGCAACAAGGCGGCTTTAAACGTCAGCATATCCGCATAGCGATCATCCGGCTTGAGCTCGAGGCCGCGCTTTAATGCCTCCACGAGTTGTGGCGATAATTGCGGGCGCAGTTCTTCGGGCGGCGTGAGTTTGCGATTGCCGATGAGCCGCTCGACGCTATCGGGCGGGGCTTCGTTGGTAAGTAAATTGTAGAGCGTGGCGGCCAGCGCATATTGATCGGTGCGCGGGCTGGTGCGCCCCATACCGTATTGTTCAGGCGGGGCGAAACCGGGCGTGAGCGCCACCGCGCTGGTGGTGGTCTTTTGACTCGGGTCGCTGGTCTTGGCGATGCCAAAATCTACCAACACCACTTCACCGGAGGGGGTGAGTTTAATATTCGCGGGCTTGACATCACGATGGATGATGGAGGGCGTGCGGCTGTGCAAATAAGCCAGCGCCTCACAAATTTGCGCCCCCCAGCGCGCCACGTCCTTTTCAGGCAAGGGGCCTTCACGCGTCAAGCGCTCTTTTAGATCTTCCCCTTCCACATAGTCCATCACCAAATACTGCCCATCGCCGGAGGCGAAGTGATTGGTGACGCGCGGCAAGTGATGATGGTTGAGCGCGGCGAGGAGGGTGGCTTCGCGTTTGAATAGGCGTTCGGCGTCAGGGGAGGGGCTGAGGTTTTCCTTAACCGCGCATTGGACGCCCAGATTTTCATCTATCGCGAGATACACGGCGCCCATCCCCCCCTGGCCCAAAATGCGCTCGATGCGATAACGACCTTGTAAGAGAAAACCCGGTTCAAGAGGCATACGCGGATTGTAAATGCGGGGAGGGGTTTTGTCTATTACTCGTCACAACCGAATGATCTGACTCCGCTCTGGCCCTACCGACACCATCCGCACCGGCACTTCGGTCAGTTGCTCGATGCGGCGGATATAGGTTTGCGCGGCAGGCGGGAGATCGCTAAAGGCGCGCACCTCGCCCACCACTTCGGCCCAACCGGGGAAGGTTTCATACACTGGGCTAAAAGGCGCGAGGTCGGTAGGACCAAGGGGCAACTCCGTGTAGGTGGTACCGTGAGCAGTATAGGCGACGCACAGCTTAACGGCCTCCAGCCCGGAGAGCACATCGAGCTTGGTCAGCGTAAGCTCAGTAAAACCGTTCACCCGGATCGCATACCGCAACAACACCAAGTCCAACCAACCACAGCGGCGTGGACGGCGCGTGACCGTGCCGAACTCATCCCACGGATTGCTGCCCGTGCCACGCAAGCGTTCTGCTTCAGTTCCAAAAGCTTCAGTGGGGAATGGCCCTTCGCCGACGCGCGTCTGAAAGGCCTTGGTCACACCGATGATACGTTGCGCGAAACCCGGCCCGATTCCCAAACCGGTGAAGACGCCGCCGGTGGTGGGCGTGGAACTGGTGACAAATGGGTAAGTGCCGTGATCAATGTCGAGCAAGGTCCCCTGCGCGCCCTCGGCCAAAACGATCTGCCCGGCTTTCAATTGTTGATGCAGATACAGCGAAGTGTCAGTAATGTAAGGCGCGAGCTTCCGCGCATACTCGGCATATTCGGCGGCGACGACGGTGGGGTCGAGCGGCGCGTGCCCATAAATTTTTTCAAGCAAGATGTTCGCGGCTTGGATATGTTCGGCGACGCGGTCGCCTAGATGCTCTGGGTCGAGCAAGAGTTCGGCGCGCAAGCCACGCCGCGCGGTCTTATCGGTATAGGCTGGGCCGATGCCGCGCCCGGTGGTGCCGATCTTGCCGAGGCCGCCGGTGCCAATCGTCGCGCGGCGCGCTTCATCGGCTTTGTCGAGGGCGACATGCGCCGGGGTGATGAGATGCGCGCCGCTGGAGAGTTTCAGCCGCGCGGGTGATACTTCCACCCCTAGCGCTTGGAGTGACGCCATTTCGGTCAACAACCGCGCCGGGTTGATGACCATGCCATTGCCCAGCACGCCGATGACGCCGGGTTGCACAAGACCGGAAGGCAGGAGGTTTAATTTAAAAATTTGTTCGCCGACGGTGACGGTATGTCCAGCGTTATCGCCCCCCGAATAACGCGCCGTGAGATGCGCTTCGGCGGCGAGCAGATCGGTGACACGCCCTTTGCCTTCATCGCCCCATTGGGCTCCAAGGATGATGTTGAGTGGCATAGCGACTCCTAACTCAATACCCAAAAATTAAAATACCCGATAATGAACCTTTAAATCACGAATGGCGCGAATAAGCGAGTGGTACGAATTTATGATTTGAGGTTCGATATGGCGAGTTTTGTAGCGTTGGAGGCCGGCGGCTTAATATGCCCCTTCCCCCAACAGCACATGCGGGATGGTGCGGAGCAAGATCATGAGATCGAGGCTCAGTGACCAGTTTTCGATATAGTAAATATCCAATAAGCACATCTCATCAAACGCTAGGTTACTGCGCCCGGAGACTTGCCACAAGCCGGTGATGCCCGGCGCGACCTCCAGCCGTTGGCGATGCCAGGGCTGATATTGCGCCACTTCTTCGGGGAGGCCGGGGCGTGGGCCTACGAGGCTCATCTCACCGAAGAAGACGTTGATGAGATTGGGTAATTCGTCAATACTCGTGCGGCGGATCCAACGCCCGATGCGCGTGAGGCGCGGGTCATCCCGGATTTTAAACAACGGCCCGTCGGCTTCGTTGAGGTCTTTGAGGTGCTCTTTCTCCTCATCCGCTCCCTCGCGCATAGAGCGGAATTTGTAAATCCAAAACACTTGCCCGCGTTCGCCCACCCGCTGTTGCCGAAAGATCACTGCCCCCGGCGATTCGAGCCGGATGAGCGCGGCCAAGATCAGCATGGGGATGAAGATCACGCTCATGATGATGATCGCCAAGACCATATCCAAACCGCGCTTGACCAAGCGCCCGAGGCGCGGGATTTTCGCTTCCTTCAGGCCGATAAGCGGGATGCCACCTAGGTCGTCGAAGTCCACCCGATTGAGCGAGAGCTGAAACAGATCCGGGACGACCCGCGCGCGCGCGCCGCAACTGTCACACACCCGCACGAGGCTGATGATCTTGCGTTGATACATCCATGGCAGGGCGATGATCACTTCATCCACCCGCTCGTTTTTTAGCACGTTTTCTAATTGGTCAAGATTGCCCAACGCCCTGAAGCGCCCCAAATCACCTTTGGCCGGGTCATCATCTACAAAGCCCACCACGTGATAGCCCAGGCCGGGGCTGGCCACGAGGTTGCGCATCACCGCGCGCCCCATCTCACCCGCGCCGATGATCAGGACCCGATCCATCCCCAAGCCTTGGCGACGCGCGCGGGCGCGTAACGCGCGCCGTACTAAACGCAGGCCGCTTAAAAAGACAATGGTGAGGATAGCGATCTCCAGCAACAGCAACCGCGAATAGACCAGTGGTTGTAAAAGAAACGTGACGGCGATTAAGATGACGAACGTCTTCGTGGTGGCGTTGATGACGCGATAGAGCTCCTCGAACCAACTGCCGCCGCGCCGCCGTTGATAGACGCCGTCTAAATATAAGAACGCGATCAGCAAAATGGTATGCCAAAATTGAAAGGGGAGATAGGCGACATACGGTGCGGCGAAGGCGTCATCTACCGGTAGGAAAAGTTCTAAGCGATAGCGCGCGTAATAGCCCACCCAAAAGGCGAGGTTGATCAGGCCAACGTCGAACCCAACGATGAGGAGCAGTGAGCGTAAGTAACGGTTCATGCGGACAAGGCTTGCTGATAACAAGCGACCGTCTGTTCGGCGGTGGCGCGCCAGGTGAAGCGCGCCGCGTGCGCTGGGCCGCGCGCTAACTCGGCGGGGGAAAGTTGCAACGCACGACGTAACGCCGTGGCGAGCTCCGGCACGTCATCCGGCGTGACGAGCAGAGCGGCCTCGCCTCCAGCCTCAGGCAAGGAGGAGACATTAGAGGTGACGACCGGCCGACCACAGGCCAGGGCTTCGATCACCGGCATGCCAAACCCTTCGTAGACGGAGGGATACGCAAAGACAGCGGCGGCGTTGTACCAATACACGAGTTCATCGGCTGGGATAAAACCGGGGAAGCGGATGCGTTCCGTCAGTTGCAAATTTTGCGCCAAGGCATACAGCTCGTGGTAGAGCCAACCACGCCCGCCCGCCAAAACCAGGCTGAGCGAGGGCGGCAACCCTGCGAAGGCGCGGATCAGGTTCGCCAAGTTTTTGCGCGGCTCTAAAGTGCCGACGTGCAAGATAAATTTTTCAGGGAGGCCCTTGCGCTGGCGGAAGGCTTCAACCTCTGCGGTGGGCAAAGGCCGGAAGGCCGCGTCAAGGCCGGGATAGGCTAAGTCTATTTTTTCGGGCGCGAGGCCAAAGCGCGTCACGAGATCATGGCGCGTGCTCGCCGAGATGGCGATGACGCGCCGCGCACGGCGGCAACTGTGGGCGGTGAGCGCCGTCAGATAGAGGCGTTGCGCTGGGCGTTGCGCGAAGTGGGAGGCTGGCAAAGTGAAAGAGAGATCGTATACGGTGACGACGGATGGAAACGGGTTGAGGAGGGGCGAGACAAAGGCCAGCGAATGAAGCAAGGCCGGGCGCGCCCGCCAGAGCGCCCACGGTTGCGCGCACTGTTCCCAGAGAATACGCGCGAGCGGATGTTGAGTGGGCCAAGCCGAACGCTGGAACTGGAGCCGTGGCGCAGTGGGCAGGGGTTGCTCTGTCCCTACAAACACCGTGTAATGCCAGTCGGAAGCGACTTCTGGCAATTGGCGCACTAAGTTGGCAATGTATTGATGAATGCCCGCGCTCCGATAGGAGGCCGCCCCGGCCAGCAGGTGGGCATTGAGGGCGACCAGCGCGGCTGACATGGGGCGATTATAACTGATGGGCAGAGGCGAGGTGCGAAGTTGTAGGGGTGTTGGATTTGATCCGGCGAGGAAAGAGCGACAAACAAAATCAGAAGGGAGTGCTTGAAATTTTAAAGCCGTCAGCGTTCAGTTCGCTTCTCTGAACGCTGACGGCTCGTATGTGGCGAGTGAGTCTGAGTGCTTAGCCCCCTGCTCCACAATCGTACAATGTCATCTGCATCTGTCGCCCGGGGCCGCCGGGGATGCCCCCGTTGCTCAAGCCACCTTGAACGCCATCGGGTGCGCCCGCACTGATGCTAGCAGTGTTAAACCCCGGCACGACAGTACACACGCTCGTCACCCACTGCGTCAGGTTGGGTCGCCCGCCGCCGGGGCCACCGCCGCCTCCCTCGCTCCAATAGATGTAGCGTAACTGATGGTCCGCCACCAATTGCTCTAACCCCTCGGTGCTGATCACGTTATCTTGCCCCGAAAAGCCGCCGAGATAGAGCACCGGGCGTTGCGTCGCGATCACATAATCCGCGCCTTGCATCGAACTCGGCACGGCCATCAGATATTCCATGTCTTGCGTGTTGGTCGTCAAATAATCTAAGAGTGCTTGGTTGACGTTCAGGCCGCCATTGTTGGAAGGGCCAGAGACTTGCCCGCTATACGCGGCAGGCAAGGATTGATTGCTACTAGAATTGAGCATAGTCAATCCTGACCACACGCCCGGGATGAGCAGGAGCGCCGTGAGGAGCGTGCCAAAGCCCGATGCCAACCCAACTGACCCGAAGGTGCGCGCTGACACGAGCACCATCACCGCGCCTACGATGAATACGCCCAGAGTGAGCCACAGCCACCACGTCATGCTGATAAACGACAGCGCCGTGTAGAGTTGGAAACCAAGCGTGAACGTCGCCGCCCCTAATCCGAGGCCGAGCGCAAGCCGGGGCGCAGTCTGCCACAACTGCCACACCTTGACGACGCCAATGCCCACCAACGCCGCGAGCGGCGCGGCCAACATGGAGAGATAGTACTCATGAAAGAAACCAGCGATGCTAAAGAACACGCCGCCCGTCACAAGCCAGCCGCCCCACAACACCAGCATTTGCCGATCTGAGGTGAGCGGGAAACTCAGCCGCTTGCCAAAGGCCAGCAAACCCATCGCGACGAGCGCTACTGGCAAGAGCCAACTCACTTCTTTGCTGAGCGGCGCGATAAATAGGCGCAACACTCCGGCTTGCCCTGTGCCGGGGAAACCCCCACCACCACCGGGCGGCCCGCCATTGCCATCGGCTTGGAGACGCCCATCGTTAAGCGGCGGGGGGTTTTGAGTGTTGAATTGTGGCGGTTGACTTTGTCCATCAAACTGTGGACGTTGCCCATCCGGCCCGCCGCCGCGGCCACCCGGGCCGCCCCCCAACAGGCGTTGTGCGCCGTTGTAACCGAAGATGAGGCTCACCATCGAGTTGTTGGTGCTACTGCCGACATACGGGCGCTGGTCAGTCGGGGTCAGTTCGACTGCCGCGACCCACGCAAAAGAGACCACGCCTAACACGACCGTTGCTAACGCCAGCCGCCCGATCTTGTCGCGCCAGCGCGCATCAGCGCCGAAGAAATACAGCGCATAGAGCGCGGGCAAGATCAAATAGGCTTGGAGCATTTTGATATTGAACCCCACACCCACCAACGCCGCGCCGAGCAAGAGATAACGTTTTTGATTGCTTTCAGTGGCTTTGATAAACGCCCACGTCGCCAACAACAGGTCAAAGATCAGGATGCTGTCCATCGTGTTGTTGCGGTCGGTGGCGATGACGATGGGCGTGAGGGCTAAAGCCAAAGCCGCCAGCAGACCCGCGCCCACGCCATAGGCGCGACGGACGAGGTGATACAGCACGGCAATCGAAGCCAGCCCGCACAAAATTTCGGGCAACAGCACGGAGAAGCCGTTGACGCCCAAGAAATAGGCCGAGATCGCCTGCACCCATAACCCGGCCGGTGACTTGTCAATGCTCACTGCGCCGCCCGGCTCGGCGGCCACGAAGAAAAAATTGCGCCACGATTGCAACATGCTGGTCACGCCCGCCGTGTAATAGTGGTTGACATAGCCTAGCGAGTCGAGGTTGGCAAACCGCAAAGTCGCGGCCAGCGCCAAGATCGCCGCCAACCCCACCCAACCTAAGACACGCGCCTGCGGCCAAGCATAAGCGCGCGGAGAGGTCGTTGCGGGTTCGAGGGTGGTGGAGGTCATAGGTGCGAGTCCTTTGGACAAAGTTCGATTGTGACGAGCATAGCGACAGGGTGTTTAGAAATTGCGTAGGGAAATTAAGAGGATTATGAGAAACGCGTTGAATGCACCGTTTTTGACTCGGCCTGCAAACCTGCATACACTGTGGATGCGCGACTCGCAACCGTAGCCGTTAGCCTGTGCTCGTGAGATCATACCTAAACATTAGAGATCTCGTCCCCCTCCGCCTCTTGCCGAACAACACCGCATCGTCGCGGAGGTGGAACGGCGGCTTTCGGTGGTAGCGGCGCTGGAGCAAACCCTCGCACACAATCTCGCGCGGGCGGAGAAACTGCGGCAGGCTATCCTCAAACGGGCGTTTGAGGGAAGGCTGGTGCGTGGGGGGCAATTCATGAATTGCCCTTACATTGCCCCTACACCACCAACATTACAACCATGACCTATAATCGCGACATTCACCACCGCCGTTCCATCCGCCTAAAAGGCTACGATTA
>Ga0315912_10005778_pt1 | contig 11271 bp, 8 predicted proteins | sample VfabasoilMG_FD_204469 | JGI IMG/M metagenome (GOLD analysis project Ga0315912, IMG submission 204469) | Garden soil microbial communities collected in Santa Monica, California, United States - V. faba soil | ecosystem: Environmental > Terrestrial > Soil > Garden | place: USA: California...
GGACATTGAGCCGCGGTCGCACAGCACCGCGATGTGCCCTCGTCAGGCCGCTCGAGCCGTCGGCCATCGTCAGCCACACCATGGAGCAAGACGGAAGCGTCCGACGCGAGGGGATGGCCAAAGCCCCTGCGCATTCGCGCCTCACGGGGTGCCTATCCCCGGCCCGAAACGATCGAGCTTCAGCTTGTGAAGCAGCGCGACAAAGCGCGGCTCGCCACGCAAGCTGGCCGGAAAGCGTGTGTCGTCCTTCAAATAGATGAGCCGCGTATCGCGGGTCACGAATGCCCGATCCAACGCATCGAGCGCCAACTCCACTTCACCCAGTGCCGCATGCAGGGCCGCCAGCGAGGTGGGTGCCACGTAGCGTGTCTGTGCCAGGCTCAGCATCTGTTTCAGGACCTCGCGCGCCTCCTCCTGCTGGCCAGAACGTGCGAGGTACACACCGAGCGAGGCGCCGGCGCGCGAGTTGTCGGCCAGCATGACTGCACGTCGCAGCGCGGCAATGGCCTGTTCGGGTTGCCGCTCGGCCAGGTGCAGCAGACCCAACGTGTTGTGCGCGAGCCAGAAGTTGGGGGCGATTTCGAACGCGTGATTCAGTCGCGCGCGGCCCTCGTCGCGCCGGCCCGCCTCGATCAGGAACCGCGCCTCCATGGTATTGACCACGGGCGACATCGGATCGAGTTCACGCGCCGCGCGCAGGTGCGGAAAGCCTTCATCGGGCCGGCCCAGCGTCGACAACAACAACAGCGCCAGGCCGAAGTGCGCCACGCTCACATTCGGGTTGGTTGCGAGCGCGCGTCGGAAATCGCGTTCGGCGGCCGGCCAATCGAAGTCGAACCAATAGAGCTTGAAGGCCGCTTCGGCACGGGCTTCGGCCAGGTTCGGGGCGATGGCCAGCGCCCGCTGCACGGCAACGTGGGCTGGCTCGAACACTGCGGACGGCTCATCGTCGGCGCCGAACAATCGGCGTCGGTGGGCCTCGGCCAGCCCGACCCAGGCCAGGGCGTAGTCCGGGTCGAGGGCCAATGCGCGGCTATACAGAGCCAGGCTTTTGCGCAGCCCATCGGCACGCATGTCCTGGACGAGTCGAGCCGCGGCAAGGTAGAGCTGGTAGGCCTCGATGTTGCGGGTTCCACCCGCATCGGTGAGTTGCGCGCGGGTGGCGGCGCCGACTTCGAGGCTGGGCGCGAGCTCGCGCGCCACGCGCGTGGAGATCAGGTCCTGCACGTCGAACACGCCGGTGAATTTCTCGTCGAAGCTGCCGCTCCATGTGGCAGCGCCGTCGGCGGCACGAAGCAGGCGCGCGGTCACGCGCAACTGATCACCCCGTCGCTGCAACGAGCCATCGACGATCCATGCCACATCCAGATCGCGCGCCGCGCGCAGCGGATCCTGATCGGCCCCTGCATAACGGCGCACCGACCCGATGGAGCGCACAACGAGCCCGGGCACGGTGGACAGCCGCGCAATCAGGCTGTCGGCCATGCCCATCTCGAGCAGCTCGTCGCGAGCATCCGATGCCAGCGGCTTGAAGGGCAAGATGGCCAGGGTCGAGAGCTGCCCCGCAGTGTCGACCTGCGATGCTCGGCGCGACAGCCACCACCCCACGCCTGCGAAACCGCTGACGACACCCGCCGTCAGCGCGAGACGCAGCAAGCGCCGCTTGTCCGGCACAGGCTGAATCTCTGGCTCGGCTCGCGATGCGGACTCGGCCGCGGCGGTCGGCAAGCCCTCGAGCGCTGGCGACTCCGCGAGCTCGGTCACGGTGGCGATGAACCGGAAGCCGCGACGTGGCACGGTCTGGATGTAGCGACTGTCGTGGGAGTCGTCGCCAAGCTCGCGCCTTAGTCCGGAGATGACCTGGCTCAGGCTGTTGTCCTCGACGACAAGGCCTGGCCACAGCGCCTGCATCAGCGAATCCTTGTCGAGCAGCGCGCCGGCGTTTTCGACCAACAGCAGCAATGCGTCAAACAAGCGAGGCGTGAGGTTCAGGGCACTGCCGTCGCGCCGACGCACCCGCTGCTGTGAGGGCTCCAGGACGAAATCACCGAACGCATAACGCAGCGACGGGCTCATGGCCTGATTTCAGACTTCTTCAGAGATGTTTCATATCCCGCAAATGACTTCCAGCGCCATGCAAACCATTGTGACGCCATCAGGTCACGTTCCGGAGGGCGAACATGAAACAGAGCCACCACAGGAGCCAGCTCACCGCCGCACTTGTGCTGTTCGCCGGTATCACGATCGCCTCATGTGGCGGCGGCCAGGACGAGAGTGCGATGGTCGCTGATGCAAACGCCTGCACGCCGGCCGACGGCCCGCTCTGCCGCGGCGAGGCGAACTTCCACGACAGCACGCCTGCGGGTGCACGCGGCCGGCATGAACACCAGGCCCGGCATCGCGGCAAGGCGAACTTCCACGACCGCACGCTTGCGGGGCTGGGGGGCAATGGGCGGGCGTGTTCCGACTGCCACATGGATGCCGAGCACTTTCAGCTGACCCCGTCGGCCGCGCAGACCCGGTTTGAGGTGATGACCCTGACGGGCGTCGACGATCCACTGTTCCGCGCGATCGACGCCGATGACTTTCGCGTCAACGGTGCGGCGGCACGCGACTTCACGAACCTGACTGTGAACGGCCTGGTTCGCGTCACGATCCCGCTGCCCGCGAACGTGAAGCTGCTCGACTGCGGAGCGACGGTGCCGTGCCCGGCATCGGCGCTGCCGACCAGCGAGACGGTTGCCGATGTCTGGCGAGCGACGCCTTCGATCCTCAACGTCGACATCACGGGCCCCGATGGCGTGGCTCCCGCGTCGCCGCGCGGGCCGAACCCGAGCGGCGGCTACCAGCTCGACGGCCGCATCGACACGCTGCAGAACCAGGCGCTCGGCGCGCTGCGCAACCATGCCGGGATCACGGTCGACCCGCCGACAAGCTTCCTAGACGACCTGGCGGCATTCCAGAAAACGCAGTTCTCCTCACGGAGCGTGAAGGTGCTGTCCGAGGCCATCGCCGCAGGCACGAGCCCGTTGCCTGATCCCGATCCCGCACTGGACGCTCTCGAGACGGCTGGCAAGACCGTCTTCAACCGCTCCTGCGCCCAGTGCCACGGCAATGCGGGCAGCCATCCGAGCGGTAGCACGCCGATGCAACAGGGGACGCAGGGCACGCTCACCGCCATCACCCGTTACCACAACATCTTCTCCGCCTGTCCGAGGCCAGTCGACAACGTCAATCCGCCGCGCTTTTTGTTCGCCGCGTGCAGCCCGAGCCAGATGAAGAATGTGCGGACCTACGAGATCACCAACAGCGGCGTCGCGCCGAGCGGCACGCCTTGCGGTGGTGCTGCCCCGCAGCCGGCCTGCGTCACGCGAGTCACGACCTCCGACCCGGGCCGCCTGCTGCTCACCGGCTACCCGCTCGCCGGAGGCCAGGGCGACGTGCAGGCCATGGACACGCCGAGCCTGCGTGGCATCAGGCGCACCGCGCCGTACTTCGTCAACAACACCGCGGCGACGCTCGAAGAGGTGATCGAGCACTACAAGCAGTTCTACAAGCGCGTGCAGGTCCAGAATCCCGCCGCTGCACTGCTCACGACGCAGCCGGGCGTCACGCCTCCGGTGATCGATCGTCCGTTCACCGACGCCGAGGTGCCTGCGCTCCTGGCTTACCTGCGCTAGCTCTGACGCACTCGCCGATCACTCCGCGGTGATCTTGCGCTCGACAATCACCTTGCCCCAGGTTTTGGACTCTTCGGCGATCGTGCGCGCGAGCTCATCGCGGGTGCCCGGCGCCGGCAGCAGCCCGGCACGGGTGAGCTCGTCGGCCACTTCGGGCGCCTTCAGCGCCTTGACCAGCTCCTCGTTCCAGCGCTCGAGGATGGGTGCGGGTGTCTTGCCCGGTGCGACGAAGGCGTACCAGTTGGTCGCCCTGAAGCCTTTGAGGCCGGCCTCCGACACGGTGGGCACATCGGGCAGGAACGGCGCGCGCTGCGCGCCGGTGGTGGCCAGCGGCACCAGCTTGCCGGCGGCGATGTGCGGGCCGGCCGTCGACATGGTGGCGAAGTACATCGACAGGCGGCCCGCCAACAGCTCGTTGACTGCCGGCGCACCGCCCTTGAACGGAATGTGGACGATCTCCACGCCGCCGATCGCATTGAACAGCTCGCCCGCCAGATGCGACGCCGAGCCGACACCGGTGGAGCCGTAGTTGAGCTTGCCCGGGTTGGCCTTGGCCAGCGCCATGAACTCGGCAAAGGTCTTCACGCCCAGCGACGGCGGCACCACCAGCACGTTGGGAAAGTTCATGCCCATGGTCAGCGGTGCCAGGTCTTTCTCGGGGTCGTAGCGCAGCTTGGTCAGGTGCGGCGCGATGGCCAGCGGGCCCACCGAACCGAGCAGGATGATCGAGCCGTCGGACTCGGCGCGGGCGATCAGTCCGTGCGCGATGTTGCCGCCGGCGCCGGGCTTGTTGTCGACCACGACGGTGGTGCCCAGGTTCTCGGTCAGCTTCTTGGCGACGGTGCGCGCCGCGTGGTCGGCCGCACCACCGGCCTCGAAGCCGACGACGATGGTGATCTGCTTCTTCGGAATGTCTTGCGCCGGCACGCTGCCCGACACTGCAATCAGCCCCGCCGCGCTGGCGATGAGATGGCGTCGCTTCACGAGAATGGCTCCTGTTGCCGGGCGTGGCGTCGATCCCGGGCCGGCGGGCGGCATGGTGTCACGCCAACGGCGCCCGGGCCATCGGCGCCGACCCTGCCGACGTCAGCGCTCGATGCGGCGCGCCTCCACGTAGAACCGCTTCTCGTGCGCCTCGCCCATCGAGAAGGTCTTGCGCGGCGTCGGCCCCTCGTGCACCACGCGGCGCATCAGCTCGCTCTTGCCGATGCCCGCGAAGAACACGCCCACGTGGCCGGCCTGCTGCGCCAGGCGTTCGAGCGCGTCGTCGCCGTGCACGTAGTCCACTTCCCTGGCACCACCTTGCTCGATGAAGCCATCGATGAACGGCTGCCAGGTGCCCACGGCCAACGGCGAGGGCGGCGCGGCGACTTCGGCCACGCTGAAGCGCGGCCCCGGCCCGATCAGCCCCACGGTCTGGCGCGGGCCGCGTGCGGCCGCCACGCGCTCGCGCACCGCAGCGGCCGAGGCCACGTCGGTGCACGCCACACCGGCGCCGAACGCCTGCTGCGCCGCCTGCCGCACATCGGCCGTCACGCCGATCAGCAGGCGGTGGATCGGCGCGAAGTCGAGTGCGGGGTCGTGGATGTTCACCACCTCCACCAGCGCGTAGCGGCTGGGGTGATCCATGCCCACGGTGGCGCGGGCGCTCTGCCAGATCGACTTGGCGGTGGCCAGCGAGTGGTTGCCGTCGCCCATTGCGAACAGCATCGCCGGCGTGCCGGGTGCCACGCCGTAGCGCGCGGCAAAGGCCCGCGGATCGGCCAGCGCCCGCAACGCCTGCACCGCGCGCGCGCTGTGCTCGCCATCCACCGCATGGCCGGCGACGTGGCCGCCGCCGCACATCAGCTCGGTTTCGTACAACCGCGGCAGCGCAGGACGCACGGCGGCCAGCGGCTCGATCACCGTGCGATCGGGGTCGTCGATCAGCACCAGGATGTGCGGCAACTCCAGTGCCGCGCCGCGCCGCACTTCGATGCGCGGCGCCAGCCGCGCCACCATCGTGCCCTCGGTGGGGCGGATCAGGCTCGACGAGCCGCTGTCGTAGTCGTAGTGCTCGAGGTCGAGCTCCAGCATCAGCCCGCGGCGCGTGCGCCCGCCCACCGTGCGTTCGACCAGCAGCGTGCCCTCGTGCTCGACAAACACGCCGTCGGCCAGATAACGCCGCATCGTCTGCTGGATGCGCGCGATGCGTGCTCCGGCATCGCCCGCGCCGAGGTAGACCTCGGGAAAGATCAGGTGCAGCGTCGACGGCGCGTCGCCCACCTCGCGCTCGACGTGCTGCCAGTAGTCGGGTTCCGACGTGTGCTGGTCGCAGGCGATCACCGCCCACTTGCGCAGGTCGATCCCCGCGCGCGGCAGCAGCATGCGCGGCAGTCGAAATCCCGGTGGGGTGCTTTCCATCTCGTGCGGATCCGCTGTGGCGAGGCTGCGATGGTACCGACCCCGCCCGGGCGACACGCGACGCCGAACGCGGCGGCGGCGCGTCACGCGGCCACGTGGCGCTTGTGTGCGAGGTGCCGGCGGCCCGCCGCGCTCAGGCTCACCATCGCGACACTGCCGCTGTCGTGCCGATGCTCGATGAAGCCGCGCGCGTTGGCCTCCTCCCACACCGGCAGCCGCGGGCACGACGTGCGCCAGGCCTCGAGCACCTCGGCATAGGGACGCGGACGCGGTCCGATCCACTCGAGCAGATCGACGACCAGCGCATCGACGGGATCGTTCATGGCCGTCATGGGCAGCGCGACGATTGTGGCAGCGTGACCCGGGGGCGTCGAGCCCGCCGAGAGTCGAGCTACGGCAGCGGGTGCCGAAACAGCCGCGCCGTGTCGCCCATGAACTCGATCGGCCCGCTGTCGCGTGCCCCGAGCCGCTTGGCCAACCCGATCGAGCGCTCGTTGTCGGGTCGGATCAGGCTGATCACGTCGGTCAGGCCCAGCTCGCGACGACCGCAAGCGAGCGCGGCCTGCGCGGCCTCGAACGCATAGCCCTGGCCCCAGGCGTCGCGCGCCAGCAGCCAGCCGAGCTCGCAGCCTGGCCAGCCTTCGGGTTCGAGATAGCCGGCACGGCCGATCAGCACGTCGTCGCTGCGCCGCTCGAGCGCCCACATGCCGTGGCCGATCAGCGCCCAGCTGCCTAGAAACAGCGCCATCTGGCGCCAGGCGACGTCGCGCCCGACGGCGCCGCCGCTGCCGATGTAGCGCATCACCGCGTCATCGGCGCACATCGCCGCATAGGCGTCGAGGTCCGCCAGGCGAAACGGGCGCAGCCGCAGGCGCGGCGTGTCGACTGTGGGAATCACCCCGGCGGCCACTCCATCGCCCCCGAGTGCGTGACCGCCCCCAGATGCGCCGGGCCCACCAGCCTGGCGTACTTCTCGAGCACGCCGGCCAGGCGCTCGGCGGTGCGCGGTCGCCATGCCGCGCGGCGGCGCGCGATCTCGGCGTCGTCGACGCGCAGGGTCAGCGTGCGAGCCGCGCCATCGATGCGAACCCCGTCGCCGTCGCGCACCAGCGCGATCGGCCCGCCGCGCGCGGCCTCGGGGCCGATGTAGCCGACCATCAGGCCACGCGTCGCGCCGGAGAAGCGGCCGTCGGTGAGCAACGCCACTTTCTCGCCCATGCCTTGTCCATAGACCAGCGCCGTGACGCCGAGCATCTCGCGCATGCCGGGGCCGCCTTGCGGGCCCTCGTTGCGGATGACGAGCACGTCGCCGGCTCTGTAGGCCTGTGCCTTGACGGCGGCGAACGCGTCTTCCTCCGACTCGAACACACGCGCCGGCCCTTCGAACACCGGGTTCTTCAGGCCGGCCACCTTGATCAACGCGCCGTCGGGCGCGAGGTTGCCCTTGAGCACCACCACGCCGCCGCCGGGCAGCAACGCATTGGCGCTCGCGTGCACCACGTCGCCGTCGGGTGCGGGCACGCCCGCCAGCTCCTCGGCCAGCGTGCGCCCCGACAACGCGAGGGCGTCGCCATGCAGGTGGCCGCTGTCGAGCAGGGCCTTGAGCACCACGCCGACGCCGCCCACGCGGTGCAGATCGAGCGCAAGGTAGCGGCCGCCGGGCTGCAGGTTGGCGATCAGCGGCGTGCGCGCGAACACCTCGGCCACGTCGTCGAGCGTGAAGCGCACGCCGGCCTCGTGCCCGATCGCCGGCAGGTGCAGCCCGGCGTTGGTGGAGCCGCCGGTGGCAGCCACCGCGGCGGCAGCGTTCTCCAGCGCCTTGCGCGTGACCAGGTCACGCGGCAGCGGGCCGCCGTCACGCACCAGCTCGGTGGCGCGCCGACCGGCCTGGCGCGCCAGCGCGAGCCGCTGTGCATACGCGGCCGGCAGCATCGCCGAACCGGGGATCGCCAGACCCAGCGTCTCGGCCACCATCGCCATCGTGTTGGCGGTGAACTGCCCCGGGCACGAGCCGAGCGTGGGCGCACAGTCGTGACCCAACTCATCGAGCTCGGCCTCGGTCAGCGTGCCGTTGAGCACCGAGCCCACGCCCTCGTAGGCGGTGAGGATGGTGACGTCGCGCCCGCGCCAGTGGCCGGGCAGCATCGCGCCGCCGTAGACGAACACGCTCGGGCAATTCAGCCGCGCCATCGCCATCATCACGCCCGGCAAGGTCTTGTCGCAGCCGGCAAAGCCTACCAGCGCGTCGTAGCAATGGGCGCGCACGACGGCCTCGATCGAGTCGGCGATCAGCTCGCGCGACACCAGGCTCATGCGCATGCCCTTGTGGTTCATCGACACGCCGTCGGACACCGAGATGGTGGTGAACGGCACCGCGATGCCCTGCCCCGCGGCCACACCCAGCCGCGCCGCATCGGCCTGGGGCCCGAGCGACATCGAGCACGGCGTGTTCTCGCCGTGTTGGCTGACAATGCCCACCATCGGCTTGCCGAAGTCCTCGTCGGCGATGCCCACCGCGCGCAGGAACGCCCGATGCGGCACACGATCGAGGCCTTCGACGATGAGGCTGGAGCGCAGCGGTTTGTTGGCGGGTGGGGTCATGCCGGTCCGGGCGGCGCGGGCAAGCGCGGCTTGGCAATGTACTGCGTCGCCGAACGGTGCCGTCGCGTGCCGCCTTTGCCGGCTGGCGGCTTGAATCGTCATCGAAGTGCCCGCACATGGAGTCGCAATGCAGTCAGCCATCCGTCCGGCCGCCGTTGCCGGCACTTTCTACCCGAGCGACCCAGACAAGTTGCGCGCCGCAGTGCGTCGCCATCTCGCAGCGGCCGATGCGTCGGCTGCCGGTGGAGCCGATCGCCCGCCCAAGCTGTTGGTGGCGCCGCATGCGGGCTACGTCTATTCGGGTGACGTGGCCGCGCTGGCCTATGCATCGCTGGCGCGTTGGCGCGGACGCGTCACCCGCGTCGTGCTGCTCGGCCCCGTGCACCGGGTGGCCGTGCACGGGTTGGCGGCGCCGACGGTGAGGGCATTCGAAACGCCGCTCGGGCGCGTGCCGCTCGACCTGGACGCTTTGGATTCGCTGCGCGATCTGCGCCAGCTGGTACGGACCGACGTGCCGCACGCCCAGGAGCATGCTCTGGAGGTGCAGCTGCCCTTCCTGCAAAGCGTGCTCGGCGGCGGTTTCACGCTGGTGCCACTGGCGGTGGGCCAGGCCAGCGCGGCAGAAGTGGCCGAGGTGCTCGAGCGGCTGTGGGGCGGCGACGAGACGCTGATCGTCATCAGCTCAGACCTGTCGCACTACCTGCCCTACGCGCAGGCACAGGCTCGCGACCAAGCCACCGTGCAGCGCATCCTGCAGTTCGCCAACGATCTCCGGGGTGAAGAGGCCTGCGGCGCCGCACCGCTGAACGGCGCGCTGCGGGTGGCGCGCCGGCACGGCCTGGCGCCGCGCCTGCTGGGTCTGCGCAATTCGGCCGACGCGGCCGGCACGTCGCGCGCCGACCGTGACCGCGTGGTCGGCTACGGCGCGATCGCGTTCGACCACGCGCCCGAGGCCGCCAGCGAGAACGACGACGCGCTCGGTCACTCGCTGGTGACCACTGCGCGGCAGACCATCGCCCGCGCGCTGGGCGTGCAGGGCTCGCAGGCCGGGTTGATGGCCGACCACCCGGCGTTGCGCCGTCTCGGAGCCACCTTCGTGACGCTGCATGGCGCCAACGGCCAACTGCGCGGTTGCGTCGGACGGCTCGAGGCCACTCGCCCGCTGGGCGACGACGTGCGCGCCAATGCGCTCGCAGCGGCGTTCGAGGACCCCCGCTTCGCACCGTTGCGCGCCGACGAGTGGCCACGCCTGCAGATCGAGGTGTCGCTGCTCGACCCGGCCGAACCGCTGCGCGTGCGCAGCGAGGCCGAGGCGGCGGCCGCATTGCGCCCAGGCATCGACGGCGTGGTCTTCGAGTGGCGCGACGTCCGCGCGACGCTGTTGCCGCAGGTCTGGCGGCAGTTGCCCGATGCGGCCGACTTCATCGCCGCGCTCAAGCGCAAGGCCGGCCTGGCGGCGGGCTCCTGGCCGGCCGACATCCGGCTGTCGCGCTACCGCGTGCGATGCTTCGCCGACCCCGAACCGGGCTGGGGGGCCACGTGAACGCACGCGCGGACCTGCCGGACCTCGGGTCGGGCGCGCCGGCCCGCTGGTGGCACGCGTTGCCCGACGGCCGCATCCAGTGCGACCTGTGCCCACGCGACTGCAAGCTGCACGAAGGCCAGCGTGGCCTGTGCTTCGTGCGCCGGCGCGTCGGCGACGCGATGGTGCTGGCCACCTACGGCCGCAGCTCGGGCTTCTGCATCGACCCGATCGAGAAGAAGCCGCTCAACCACTTCCTGCCCGGCTCCAGCGTGTTCTCGTTCGGCACCGCCGGCTGCAACCTGGCCTGCAAGTTCTGCCAGAACTGGGATATCTCCAAGAGCCGCGAAATGGACCGGCTGCTCGACGCGGCGTCGCCGCAGCGCATCGCCGAGGCCGCGCAGACGGCCGGCGCGGCCAGCGTGGCCTTCACCTACAACGACCCGGTGATCTTTGCCGAGTACGCGCTGGACACGGCCGATGCCTGTCACGCGCTGGGCCTGCAGACGGTGGCGGTGACCGCGGGCTACATCCACGCCGAGCCGCGGCGCGAGTTCTTCGCCAAGATGGACGCGGCCAATGTCGATCTGAAGGCGTTCAGCGAAGACTTCTACCACCAGCAGACCGGATCGCACCTCGCCCCGGTTCTCGACACGCTGCAGCACATCCACCACGAGACGTCGTGCTGGCTGGAGATCACCACGCTGCTGATCCCGGGCCTGAACGACAGCACTTCCGAGCTCGATGCGATGACGCGCTGGATCGCCGAACACCTGGGCGCGGACGTGCCGCTGCACTTCACCGCTTTTCACCCCGACTACAAGATGATCGACATCGCGGCCACTCCGCTCAGCACGCTGACGCGCGCGCGCCGCATCGCGCTGGCCAACGGCCTGCATCACGTCTACACCGGCAACGTGCACGACACCGAGGGCGGCACCACGTTCTGCCCCGGCTGCGCCGCACCGCTGATCGAGCGCGATTGGCACGCGGTGTTGCACTACGCGCTCGATGCGCAGGGCGGCTGCACGCACTGCGGCACGCGCATCGCCGGGCGCTTCGCGC
>Ga0315912_10005779_pt1 | contig 11268 bp, 12 predicted proteins | sample VfabasoilMG_FD_204469 | JGI IMG/M metagenome (GOLD analysis project Ga0315912, IMG submission 204469) | Garden soil microbial communities collected in Santa Monica, California, United States - V. faba soil | ecosystem: Environmental > Terrestrial > Soil > Garden | place: USA: California...
CGGCGCATGCCGATGAAGTCCTCTCGCATCTAGGAGTTCGAGGCGCCGGAGCCGCCGCCGGTGGTGTCCACCAGCTTCAGCAGCACTTCGCGGGCTTCCGTGGTGTCCAGGTCGATGCCCTCGGCCTTCGCGACCGTGGCGGCTTCTTCCACGCTGCGGAACACCGTCTCCTGCAATTCCGGCACCTGCATGATTTCGAAGGAGCGCATGTCGGTCACCGCCGAAATCGCACCGAGCGCCACATTGCCGAGCAGCTTCTTCCACTTGTCGCGCTTGATGTCGGCGCTGGCTGACGTATTCAGCCCATGCTTGGTGAAGGCGGCGGCGATGGCCACAGCGCGGTCCGACAGCCCGCCCGCCATTTCCCCCACCGTGGTCGGCAGGTCGCCGCCGTTGCGCACCACGCCGGGCGCTTCCACCAGCCCGGCCTGCGCCGTCAGCCCGCCCAGCACGTTCCCGGCGCCGAGCACGCCGCCGATCGCCGCTTCATTGCCCAGGCCGTTCTGGAAGCTGATCGCCACCGTGCACTTGCCGAACAGATGCGCGACGCTGCGCGCCGCCGCTTCATTGGCGAAGGCCTTGCACTGGAACAGCACCACATCCGCCGCGTGAACTTCGGCGGCATTCGCCGTCGCGCCCACGCGCACGAAGCGGTCTCCGCCCACGCCAACGATCCGCAGCCCATTGGACCTGATGGTGGCGACGTGCTCCGCCCAGGTGTCCACCAGCGTCACATCCAGTCCGCCTTCAGCGAGCAGGCCGCCGAACAGCCCACCCATCGCACCGGCGCCGACAACCACGACGCGGGGTTTCTCGAATACCATGTCAGTACGTCGCCCGCCCGCCAGTGATGTCGAACACGAAGCCCGTGGTGAAGCTGCATGCCGGGCTCGCGATCCATGCCGCCAGTTCCCCCACTTCCTCAGGCTGCACCAAGCGGCCCATGGGGATCTTTGCGCTCATATTGCGGATGTGCTCCTCCGTCATGCCCTTCAGCAGATCCGTCTGCGTCATCGCCGGCGCGATGCAGTTCACCGTCACATTGTCTAACGCCAGCTCCTTTGCCAGCGCCTTGGAAAACCCGATGACACCCGCCTTCGCCGCCGAATAAGCGGAAATATTCGGCACCCCTTCCTTGCCGGCGATGGAGGCCACATTGACGATGCGGCCATAGCCCATTTCCCGCATATGCTTCACCGCCAGCCGGCTGGCATAGAACACCGCGGTCATGTCGATCGCGACGACGCGGTCCCAATCCTCCAGCGGATACTCCCAGGTCGGCGCAATGGGGCCATTGATGCCCGCATTGTTCACCAGAATATGCACCTGCCCGAACAGCGCCGCCGCGCCATCGAATGCCGACTGAACGGACTTGTAATCGGCAACATCCACCACCTCGGCATGCACCGGCTCCAGACCGCTATCGCGCAGCGGCGCCAAATCCCGGTCCCACACCACAATGCGCGCGCCCTGCGCCGCCATGGATTTGGCAATGGCCAACCCAATCCCGCGCGCCGCGCCGGTAACTATGGCGACCTGTCCGTCCAGCCGCGTTGTCATGCGTTCTTCACCCATTTCAGAATATGCGTACCCACCGCCACCAGCGTACCGTCCTGGTTCGTCACCCGGATATCCGCGGTGCTCCGGCGCCGCTCCACATCAATCGCCGTGAACCGATAATCCACCGTGATCGTATCGCCGAAATACACCGGCGCCAGGAAACGAATGCGGTCATACCCCAGCGAAACCGGCGTCTCGTCCGCCCCCTCGCGCGACCCCGCGATCGCCAGCGTGGAAACGGTGGACATGAACCCCACCATCAGCGCCCCATGCGCCTGCAACCGGCCATAGCTGGATTTCTCCATGTAGGCCTTGTTGATATGGTTCGGCGAGAAGTCCCCGGTGATGCCCGCGAAGCTGTACACGTCATACTCACTGACGGTCTTGGAAAACCGCGCGCTGTCGCCGACCTTGACGTAGAAATCCGACATATCCGCTAGTTTCCTTGCCAATTGGGTTTCCGGCGCTCGACGAAGGCGCGCTGGCCTTCCTTCGCATCCTCGCTCGCCAGCATCCGCTCCGCCTCGCTGTAGCTGGCGCGCAATGCCGTATGCAGGTCCGGCTTCGCCAAGCTCTCCAGCATCACCTGCTTGGAAGCCTGTACCGCCAGCGGCGCGCCCTCCACGATCATCATCGCCATCGCGCGCGCGCGGTCCCGCAATTCCGCCGCCGGCACCACGTCGTTGATCAGGCCCATTGCCTTCGCCTCCGCCGCGCTGACGCGCCGGCCGGTGAGTACCAAGTCCATCGCCTGCTTCAGCGGCAAGAAGCGCGCCAGCCGGTGCAGCCCGCCGCCGCCCAGCGCCGCCAGCCCCACGCGCGGCTCCGGCAGGGAAAACTCCGCCCTCTCCGCCGCGATCGCCAGGTCGCAGGCCACCACAATCTCCGTCCCGCCGCCAATCGCCAGCCCGTTCACCGCCGCGATTACCGGCTTGAACAGGTCGAACCGATGCGTCAGCCCCGCAAATCCCGTGCTGGGGTGATCATCTGCATTTGTCTCCGCCCGCGCCTTCAAATCGCTGCCGACGCAGAACGCCCGCTCCCCCACGCCGGTGATGATCGCCACGCGCAGCCCGACATCCGACGCGTATTCATCGAACGCCGCCGCCAGTTCCCGATGCGCCGCGGGGTTCAGCGCATTCAGCGCCTTCGGCCGGTTGATGGTGATCCAGAATAGCGGCCCATCGCGTTCCACAATCAGGTGTTCATACGTACTCATGCGCCGGCTACGCTCCGCAGGAAGTCGCGCGTCTTCTCAACCATCAGCCGCAACCGTGCAACCGGGGCCAGATGCGGATACTGTCCGACCAGCGGCACCTCCACCCCATAGGCGATGTCCGCCGGCAACGCTGCCATCAGCGCGCCCAGATCCAGCCCGCCGGCGCCGGGCAGCAAGCGGTTGGTGCGTGCCTCCAACACCAGTTGGTCTCGCGGGGGTGAGATCGTGGGCGCGTCGCAGATCTGGAACGTGCCGAACTTCTCGCGGTCCAACCGGGCCAGGTCGACCAGGGAACTGCCGGAGCGGAACACGTGCAGCGCATCCACCAGCACATGCGCGTTCGGCCGCGCGGCACGGCGCACCACGTCCACGGCATGGGCCAGGGACTGCACTGGCCGGAAGGGCATGAATTCCAGGTCCACCGCGATGCCGAGCGGCGCCGCCAGGTCGCACAGTTCGGCCATCCGTTCGGCCACCACGGCAAAATCCGCATCGTCCCCCGCTACGGCCAGCCGCGTGGCACCGATGGCCGCTCCGGTCTCCAACAGGGGCAGGCATTCCGTCACCCGCGTCGCGCGGGAGAGAGACACCATCTCCACATACAGCACCTCAACGCCTGTGGACGCGCAACGCCGCCGCATCTCCGCCTGTTCCGTCGCGGCCCGCAGCGGATATTCGATGCCGCCCGGACTGGCAGCCATGGCGCGGATGCCGATCGAGGCGAAGCCGGCCGCTCCGGCGATCTCCACCAAATCCGCCGGCGGCACTTCCAGCTCGCTCAGATGCGCGAGGGACAGGGGGATGTTGGGATCGGGCATAGGGCGTTTCCTCTCCGCTCGGCATCATCTGGCCGGGCGGGCTGACACCTGATACCAGAAACCACATGAATTTCGACCTCACCCCGGAGCAGCGGCTCCTCATCAAGACCGTGCGCGGCTTCATCGCAGATAACCTGCAACCGCTGGAGGACGAGGTGGAACGCACCGGCGTCCTCCCGTCGCACCACGCCCGTGCCATCTTCGAGAAATCCCGCGAACTCGGCCTCTATGCCACCAACATCCCGGAGGAATTCGGCGGCGGCGGCCTCTCCGCCCTGGACACGATGCTGGTGGAGGAACAGTACGGCCGCACCACGGACATCCTGATCCGCCGCGCCTTCGGCAATGTGTATGAAGTGCTGCTGGCCGGCTCGGCGGACCAGGCGGAACGCTGGCTGAAGCCCTGCGTGCGCGGGAAACGCACCTGCTCCATCGCCATCACCGAACCGGAAGCGGGGTCGGACGCCGCCTCAATCCGCACCCGGGCGGTGCGGGATGGCGCCGGCTGGCGCCTGACCGGCGGCAAGCATTTCATCAGTGACGGGTTGTTCTCCGACTTCTTCATCGTCTCCGCCGTCACCAACCCGGAAGCCGGCGCGCGCGGCATCTCCCTGTTCCTGGTGGACAAGGGCCTGCCCGGCTTCACCATCGGTCGGGACCAGCCAATGATGGGCCTGCGCGGCACCAGCCACGTGGAACTGTTCTTCGACAACGTGCCCCTGGAACCCACCGCCCTGCTGGGCAAGGAAGGCGAGGGGCTGCGCCTCGCGCTGACCACCCTCGGCCGTGTCCGCCTTGCCCAGGTCGGCGCCCGTGCCATCGGCAAGGCCACGCTGGTGCTGGAAAAAGCCGTGGAACACGCGCGGGACCGCCGCCAGTTCGGCCAGGCCCTCGGCGAATTCCAGATGGTCGGCCAGATGATCGCGGACAGCGCCATAGAGATCACCACCTCCCGCCTGCTGCTGCACAAGGCCGCCGCGGAGTTGGACACGGGCGGCGATGCGCGCGACGCCATCGCCATGGTGAAGGTGCACGCCGCCGAAACTCTCGGGCGCGTGGTGGATCGCGCCGTGCAGATTTTCGGCGGCATGGGCTTCTGCAAGGACCTGCCTCTGGAGCGTTACTACCGGGACGCCCGCATCTACCGCATCTTCGACGGCGCCTCTGAAATCCACCGCCACACCCTGGCGCGCAACGCCGTGAAACGCGGCGCCGCCCTATTCGATATCGGGGAGTGGTGAGGATGGAACCCGTCCGCTGGGGCATCCTGGGCTGTGCCTGGATCGCGCTGGAACGCGTGCTCCCCGCCATGCGCGACACACCTGAATGCACCCTCGCCGCCATCGCCTCCCGCGACCTCGCCAAGGCCCAGTCCGCCGCGACCCGCCTCGGCATCCCGCGTGCCCATGGCAGCTACGAGGCATTGCTGGACGATCCCGAGATCGAAGCGGTCTACATCCCCCTGCCCAATCACCTGCATGTGGAATGGTGCGAACGCGCGCTCCGCGCCGGCAAGCACGTGCTCTGCGAAAAGCCCATCGGCCTGGATGCCGCCAGCGCAGCGCCCCTGCTGGCGCTGCGCGACGCCACCGGCCTGCTCATCGAGGAAGCCTTCGCCATCCGCAACCACCCGCAATGGGCGGCGATGCGGGATGTCCTGTCCTCCGGCGAAATCGGCGCCGTCCGCGCCATCCAGGCCATGCTCGCCTACAACAACATGGACCCCGCCAATATCCGCAACATCCCCGAAGCCGGCGGCGGCGCCCTTAACGACATCGGCAGCTACGCCATCGCCGCCTGCCGCATGATCTTCGACGCCGAACCCATCCGCGTCGCCGCTACCATGGAAGCCGACCCCAGCTTCGGCACGGACCGCCTCAGCACCGCCATCCTGCAATTCCCCACCGGCCATGCCAGCCTGACCGCCACCACCCAAGGCGGCCCCACCCATGGCGGCACCCACCAACACTTCGGCGTGGTCGCAGAACAGGGCTGGATGCGCGCCGATTTTCCCTTCGCGCACGGTGTGCCCACGGAATGCCACGTGTTTGTCGGCAACGCGCACAGCATGGCCAGCTTCCCGGCGCGGCAGATCGACTTCCCCGCGGTGAACCAGTACGCGCTGCAGGGCAGCCGCTTCTCCCGCCTGGTGCGCGGGCTGGATGCGCCACGCTTCCCGCTGGAAAGTGGCATCGCCAATCTGCGGGTGATGGACGCGATCCGCGAAGCCGCGCTGTCGGGAAGGTGGGAAGCGGTTACGCCTTGACCTTCGCCTCGACACCCAGGATGCCGGTGGGCTTCACCATCAGCACGAAGATCAGCAGCACGAAGGCATAGATGTCCTTGTAGGTGCCGCTGATGTAGCCGGCGCCCAGGCTTTCCACCACGCCCACCAGCAACCCGCCCAGCACCGCCCCCGGTAGGCTGCCGAAGCCGCCTACCACCGCCGCGGCGAAGGCCTTCACCAGGATGCCGATGCCCATCAGCACCTGCACGTAGTTGATCGGCCCGACCAGCACGCCGGCCGCCGCGCCCAGGGCGCAGGCGATACCGAAGATGGTGGAGATCATCAACGGCACGTTCACGCCGGACAGATAGGCGATATCCTTGTTATGCGCCACGGCCCGCATCGCCAGGCCGATCATGGTCTTGCGCATCACCAAATGCAGCACGCCCATGAACACCAGTGCGGCGATGACGATCCAGACGTAGGACATGGGAAGGGAGAGGTTACCGATTTCCAGCGGCATGCCGTACGGCACCGGGAACGGCAGCGCCTTCGGTCCCCAGATCAGGTAGGCCAGGTTCTGCAGCACGATGGACATGCCGAACCCGGCGATCACCATGCCCATGCCGGCCACGGTGTAGCCGCCGCCGGCGCTGGTGAGTCGCCGATAGAACAATCGTTCGATCAACACGCCGATGAAGCCGGTGATGATCACCGCCAGGATCAGCGTCGGCACGTAGCCGATGTTCAGGTGCTGGAAGATCGTCAGGCCGACAAACGCGCCGATCATGTAGATCTCGCCATGGGCGAAATGCACGATGTCCAGACCGGAGAAGATCAGGGAGATGCCGAGCGCCACCAACGCATAGATCATCCCGATCGAGACGCCGATTATCAGCAGGTCGATGAAGAATTCCATAGCCTACAGGCTCGCTTCGCGGTTGGCGACCGTGCCGCCGAGATAGGACAGGCGCACATTGTCGTCGTGGATCAGGTCCGCGGCCGGTCCCTCGATATGGATGATGCCGTCCTTGATGACGTAGCCGTACTCGGCCAGCAGCAGCGCCATGCGCACGTTCTGCTCCACCATCAGCACCGTCATGCCGTCCTGGGTGATGCGGTAGATGGTGCGGAAGATGTCCATCACCACCTGCGGGGCCAGGGCGGCACTCGGCTCATCCAGCATGATCATCTTGGGCGAGGACATCAGGCCGCGGCCGATGCACACCATCTGCAACTGCCCGCCGGAGAGGGTGCCGGAAAGCTGGGTGCGCTTTTCCTTCAGGATCGGAAAATAGGTGTACACCCGCTCCAGTGCCTGTGCCGTTTTCGCCCGGCTGCCCACCGTGTAGGCACCCAGGCGCAGGTTCTCTTCCACCGTCATGGCAGGAAAGGCTTCCTTGCCCTGCGTAACCTGCACCAGCCCGCGCCGCACGATCGCGTCCGGTCGCAGCCCCTCGATCCGCCCGCCATCGAAGGTGATGGAGCCACCCCAGGGGCGGATCAGGCCGGAGGTTGCCTTCAGCAGCGTGGACTTGCCGGTGCCGTTACCGCCCAGCAGAGCCACGATCTGCCCCGGCATCACCTTCAGGCTGGCGCCGTTCAGGATCTGCACGTTGCCGTAGCCACCGACCAGGTCCTTGATATCCAGCATGGGCGCGCTCATGCCGAACGTAAGAACGCGCGCACGTCCTCGTCCTTCATTTCCTTGCCCAGGTAGGCCTCGATCACCCGGTGGTCTTCCTTGATCGCGGCCGGCGGCCCCTCGGCTATCTTCTCGCCATGCTCCAGCACGCTCACCGTCTCGCAGGTGTCCATCACCACTTTCAGGATGTGCTCGATGATGATCACGGTTAGCCCGAAGCGCTCCTTCAGCGCCAGCACCGTATCCAGCAGGATATCGACATTCACGGGCGACAGGCCGGCGGCCGGCTCGTCCAGCATCAGCAGCTTGGGCCGCATCGCCATCGCGCGGCCCAGGGCGAGCAGGCGGCGCTGGCCGCCGGACATTTCCCCGGCCGGCATTTCCGCGTAGTCCGCCAGCCCGATGAAGGCGAGCAGTTCCATCATCTCCGCCCGCACGCGCTTTTCCTCCGCCCACACCTTGCGGGCGCCGAACACGGCGGAAGCGGAGTTATAGCGGATCAGGCCATGATGTCCGATCAGCATGTTCTCCAGCACGGACATGCCGGAAAAGATGCGCAGCAGCTGGAAGGTGCGCGCGATGCCGTGGCGCGCGATCTCATGCGGCTCCCAGCCCGTGATGTCGTCGCCGTCGAACACGATGGAGGCGCCCGGTTCCGGCTTATAGACACCGGAAATCAGGTTGAACAACGTGGACTTGCCGGAGCCGTTCGGCCCGATGACACCGTGCACCGCGCCCGGCTTTACATTCAGGTCGATGTTGGAGATGGCGGTGAAGCCGCCAAACTTCTTCGTCAGGCTCTTGACCTCAAGAAGCATTGGCGCGGCTTTCGCGGATGGCCTTGAAGCGACGGCGGATGAAGAAGTCGTCGATGATGCCGCCGATGCCGCGCGGCATGAACATCACCGTGAGTACGATGATGCTGCCGAAGATCACCATGCGGTACTGGTAGTAGTCCTGAGTCAGGTCGTTGATGATGGTCACCACAATGGCGCCAACCACGCCGCCCCAGATATGGCCGATGCCGCCGAACACCACCATCAGCAGCAGCGTGATCATCTCCGTCAGCGTGTAGTCGTTCGGGTTCAGGAAGCCGGGCGACATATGCGCCTTCAGGCTGCCCGCCGTACCAGCATACAGCGCGCTGAGAACGAAGGCGATCAGCTTGTATTTCCGCACGTTCACGCCGCTGGCCGCCGCGGCCAGCTGGTCTTCCCGGATGGACTTGAAGGCGCGGCCGATGTCGGAACGCAGGATGGAGAAGGAGAAATACATGCCGAACAGCGCCGCCGGCATGACGACGTAGTAGTAGGATTTGTGCGTATCCAGCACATGGCCGAAGAAGTTCGGCGCCGGGATATTCTCCAGGCCGATGGCGCCACCCAGGGATTCGGTGCCGGAGATCACGATGCGCACGGATTCCGCCAGCCCCAGCGTGGCCAGCGCCAGATAGGCACCTTCCAGCCGGAAGGCTGGCACGCCCACCATGGCGCCGGCGATGGCCGTGACGACGAGTGCGCCCGGCAGGGCCAGCCAGAACGGCAGACCCAGGTGCAGTGCAAACACAGCGGAGGAATAGGCGCCGATCGCGGCGACCGCGACGTGACCCACAGTCACCTGCCCGGAGAAGCCCTTCACGATGTTCAGGCCCACCGCGAGGATGATGTTGATGCAGATAACATTCACCACGTACTGGTGGTACGCATTGCGCATCAGCAGCGGCACGGGCAGCAGCACCAGCAGGCCCACAAGCCAGGGCACCACGGGGTGCACGCGGTCGTGCCAGCCTGGCCGGCTGGCCGCCGCAGGGTTGTAGGCTTGCCGTGGGGCAGTATCGCTGGTCACCGGGTATCCGATCGCTCGTTAGAGATAGTCAGCACCCGCCATGGCTGACGACCATGGCGGGATGCCGTGGAGCCTTACTGGCCCAGGCCGAAATCGGCCTCGAAGCTCACGCGCGCCAGCACGCGCATGTCGTAGTCCTTCCCGCCCTTGGTGTATTCCACCAGGATGCCGGTCCGGTTGCCGTCGCGGCACTGCGGGGTCGGCTCGGCGCAGAAGCTGATCGGGCCGGACGCCAGGCCCTGGTAGTCGCGGATATTGGCGAAGGCATCGCGGATCGCGGCGCGGTCCGCCTTCAGGGATGCGTCCGTCAGCGTCAGCTGCGCCTTGCCCAGCGCCAGCTTCACCAGCTGCGCCGTTTCATAGGCCTGGCTGAAATCATGGTCCGGGCAGCGCACGCCGTACTTGGTTTGCACCATCTTCACGAATTGCTGCGCCACCGGGCGGTCATCGGTGCAAACAAAAGCGGCAGCGAAGGTGAGGCCCTTCGCCGCATCGCCCGCCAGTTCCGGCACCGGCGCGTTGGACGCGGCGGAAGCGGCCACGCGACGCACGCGTGAAGGGATGCCCACCTCGAAGCTCTGCTGCGCGATGCGCGCGATGGCATCGGACTGGCCGCCGATCGCCAGCACTTCCGCGCCGAGGGACTTGATCTTCAGCAGGTGGGAACGGAAGTCCAGGTCCGTCTCCTGCATCTGCGCTTCGTACAGCGGCTCGATATTGTAGGTCTTGCGCATGAAGGCCATGTAGTCCCGCGCGAAGCCGATGCCGGCGCTGTCCGTGGTATAGAGGTACGCTACTTTCTTGCCCACGTTCTCCGACAGGTACTTGGCGTGCACGGAAGCGTAGAAGCGTTCGGAAACGGCGGTGCGGAACACCCAGGCGCTGTTCTTCTTCGTCACGTTCGCATTGGTGGAATGCGGCACGATCTGCGGCACTTCCTCCTTCGCGGTGATGTCTACCATGGGCAGGGAGACGGAGGAGCAAGTGGAGCCCAGCACCAGGTGCACCTTGTGCTGGTGGATGAAGCGGTTGACGTTGGCGATGCCCTTGTCTGGCTTGCACTCGTCGTCCAGCAGGATGATCTCGATCTTCTTGCCGTTGATGCCGCCGGCGGCGTTCACCGCTTCTAGTTCGTCTTTCACCATCTGGCCGTATTTCAGGCCGTTCTCCACCACCATGCGCAGCGTCACGCCGACGCGGATCACGTTGTCCTGGGCCATGGCGGGGGCGGTTGCCATACCCATCGCGAGCGTGGCGGCCGGCAGGGCCGCACGCAGGGTTTGTTTCAGGAAGCGGGACATCAGGGTTTCCTCCTTGGTTGGTGGGGCGGCTTGTGGCCGCGCGATTAGCGCATCGCCCCGCCCATGACCACCCGATAGCCCGTTTGCCGGCAACGGGAAATGGACTATCGAAACGCCAGCCCGCGACACAGGAGCGCCCAACATGCCCGACCCGGTCCCCTTCCGCCCCGCCGCCCCCGGGTCCCAGCCGGCGCTGGACACGCCGGACTATGGCAGCACTCGGCTGCGCCATCCCACGCGGGCGCCGATCCGCATTCCCACCACCGTTACCGAAGCGACCGCCCCGGTGTTCAGCCCGGCCCATTTCACGCCGATGCTGGACATGTCCCGCCACGCCGGCGGGGCCGCCCAGGGGGAACGCATCATCGTGCGCGGCCGCGTGCTGGACGAGAACGGGCGCCCGGTTGCCGGCAGCATGGTGGAGTTGTGGCAGGCCAATGCCGGCGGGCGCTACGACCATCCCGGGGACACGCATGACGCGCCTCTGGATCCGCATTTCCATGGCGAGGGACGCGTGTTCACGGACCAGGACGGCTGGTACTCCTTCACCACCATCAAGCCGGGCGCCTATCCGTGGCGGAACCACTTCAACGGCTGGCGGCCAAACCACATCCATTTCTCCCTGTTCGGCGCCGGCTTCGCCACGCGACTGA
>Ga0315912_10005780_pt1 | contig 11268 bp, 10 predicted proteins | sample VfabasoilMG_FD_204469 | JGI IMG/M metagenome (GOLD analysis project Ga0315912, IMG submission 204469) | Garden soil microbial communities collected in Santa Monica, California, United States - V. faba soil | ecosystem: Environmental > Terrestrial > Soil > Garden | place: USA: California...
CCAGAGAAACGGCGATCTCTTATCTCACCGACAATAGCTCCCCTTCTGCGCGAGCCATACTGAGCCGGGAAGTCGTACAGGTCCCAGACATGCTCGCGACGGATTGGGTGAGTGAAACTGTCAGGAAAAGAGCAGAAGGGAGAGGGTTTCGCGCAATGGTATGTGCACCGATGGTACGGGAAAATGCCGCCATCGGTGTGATCAACATGATGAGGGCGGCACCTGGATCGTTCACCGATAAAGAGGTCGCGCTGCTCAAAACCTTCGCCGATCAAGCTGTGATCGCTATCGAGAACGTCCGATTGTTTAAGGAACTCCAAACGCGCAATGCGGAAGTCACGGAGTCACTGGAGCAGCAGACCGCGACCGCCGAGATTCTGAAGGTCATCAGCAGTTCGCCGACGGACGTGACGCCGGTGCTGGAGGTCGTTACGCAACGCGCGGCGCAGTTGTGCGACGCGCCGGATGCACGTCTCTACCTGATTGATAAAGACGAACTACGTTACGTGACTGGATTCGGTGCGCTGGATGGCGCGCGGCCATTCGTCCCGCTAACCGAGGGCAATGTCACCGGCCGAGCGGTTCTGACACAGTCTGTGGTGCATGTCGAGGATCTGGCAGTCGCATTCGATGAGTTTCCTGAAGCGAAGGTGCCGCAACAACTATGGGGACATCGTACGACGCTGGCGGTGCCACTGCTGCGTGAGAACAAGGCATTTGGCGCGGTTCTCCTGCGCCGGAAAGTGGTGCGCCCGTTCACTGCAAAGCAGATTGAACTGGTGAAAACGTTTGCCGACCAGGCCACCATCGCCATCGAAAACGTGAGGCTGTTTAACGAGACACAGGACAAAAGCCGTCAGCTCGAAATTGCCAATCAACACAAGAGCGAGTTTCTCGCCAACATGTCGCATGAGCTGCGTACACCGCTCAACGCCATCATCGGCTTCTCCGAGGCGCTGGAAGAGCGCTACTTCGGCGAGCTGAATGAAAAGCAGGACGAATACGTCAAGGACATCCACGGTTCGGGCAGGCACCTGCTGTCGCTGATCAATGACATCCTCGATCTGTCGAAGATTGAGGCGGGACGCATGGAACTCGATTTGTCCGAGTTCGATGTGCCCGCAGCCTTGGATAACAGTCTGACTCTGGTGAAGGAGCGTGCGCAGCGCCACGGCGTACGGCTCAAGCTCGATGCGGCGCCGGACCTGGGCGTGATTCAGGCCGACGAACGCAAGTTCAAACAGATCATGCTCAACCTGCTGTCGAATGCGGTCAAGTTCACGCCCGAGGGCGGTTCGGTGTCAGTCGGCACGCGGCGCTACAATGGTACGCTGGAAGTGTCGGTCAAGGACACCGGCGTGGGCATCGCACCGGAAGATCAGCAGGTGATTTTCGAGGAGTTTCGCCAGGTCGGGCGCGATTACACGCGCAAGGCGGAAGGCACGGGGTTAGGGCTGGCGCTGACCAAACGCTTCATCGAATTGCACGGCGGCGCGATACGCGTCGAAAGCGCGCTCGGTGAAGGATCAAAATTCACATTTACCATACCGGTGCAACATGGCTAATGAACTCATTTTAATTGTTGAAGACAACGAAAAAAACCGCAAGCTCGCGCGCGATGTGCTGCAGGTGAAGGGCTATCGCACGATCGAGGCCGAGACCGCCGAAGCTGCGCTCGAACTCGTGACCACGCAGATACCGGAGCTCGTGCTGATGGATATCCAGTTGCCGGGAATGAACGGCATACAGGCCTTGGCCAAGCTGCGCGAGTCGCCGGCGACCAAGCATATTCCGGTCGTGGCGTTTACCGCGTCGGTGATGCCGCAGGACCAGCACCAGATCATGGCCGCCGGATTCGATGGCTTTATTTCCAAGCCGATCAGTGTGAAGGAGTTTGTGGTTACCGTCGCGGCGACATTGCAGAAGTGCAAGGTATGAGCAGCCCCGCGCGCATTCTGGTGGTGGACGACACGCCGGCAAACGTCAAGCTGCTGGCCGATCTGCTGACGGTTAAAGGTTACGCGGTTGTGACGGCGGCATCCGGCGAGGAAGGGTTGAAGAAGGTCGCTGAAAATCCGCTCGATCTGGTGCTGCTTGATGTGATGATGCCGGGCCTGAACGGCTACGAAGTGTGCCGTGCGATACGCGCCGACCCGGCGACGGGTGTGCTGCCGGTGGTGCTGGTGACTTCGCTGGATCCGGCGCAGGAACGCATCAAGGGACTGGAAGCCGGCGCGGACGATTTTCTGACCAAGCCGATCAATCAGGCCGAGTTGCTGGCGCGCGTGAAATCGCTGCTGCGCATCAAGTCGCTGTACGACGAGGTTGAGCGGCAAAAAGCCGAGCTCGCTGATTGGAATCGTAATCTGGAACAGCGCGTGGCGGATGGCGTGGCGCAGATCGAGCGCATGGGACGCATGCGGCGTTTTTTCTCACCGCAGATCGCCGAGTTGATATTGTCGGGCAGTGCGGATGACCCGATGAAAAGCCACCGTCGCGAAATCACGGTGGTGTTTCTCGATCTGCGAGGCTTCACGGCATTTACCGAAACCGCCGATCCGGAAGAGGTGATGGGCGTGCTGCGCGAGTACCACGCCGACATGGGACGCATCATCATGGCGCATCAGGGCACCATCGAGCATTTCGCCGGCGATGGCATCATGATCTTCTTCAACGATCCGGTGGTGGTCGACAATCCGGCCGAGCGCGCGGTGCGCATGGCGATGGAGATGCACCAGTCGTTCGCGAATCTTTCGGCAATCTGGAAAAAACGCGGCTATGATCTCAATATGGGTATAGGCATCGCGCAGGGCTACGCCACGCTGGGCATTATCGGCTTTGAAGGACGCAGCGATTACGGCGCAATCGGCATCGTAACCAATCTGGCCGCACGCCTGTGCTCGGAGGCGAAGGCAGGGCAGACATTGGTGGGACGCAGAGTCCTCGGTGGAATCGACACACTGGTCGAATCCGAGTCGCTGGGCGAGTACACGCTGAAAGGTTTTGTCAAACCCGTCAGCGTATTTAATATTTTCCGGCTGCGCGGGTAATTCTTTGTAGCTGCAGGTTATTCTGGCGTAAGCCAGAGTACGGTTCGTTACTCGATTTACAGCCGCTCGACGTATTCTTTGGCTTCCTTCAATCCAAGTCCATTGCGTTCGCGCACGAGTTTGATGGCTTCGATTTTGCTGCCTGCCGCGACCAGCCTGCGCGCTTCGTCATCGACGTTGATGTGGGCGTTGCCAAATTCCATAGAGGAAATCGCCGGAGAAGATGACGAAGGCGACAGCGCACCGTCGTCAACGTGATCGACCATGTCTTTTGCTTCCTTGAGGCCCAGGCTGGTGCGTTCGCGTACGAGCTTTATGGCCTGAATTATTTGTCCACCTGCGACTAATGCACGAACTTCATTTTTAAGATCTGCGTGCGTGGGCGCGGCGACATGTGCTGCATTCGTCATGGGCTGCGCTATTGCATGGCTAACGCGTCCCGACGACTCGACATTGCCGGTGAAGGTTTTCTTGCCCACACCGGCGTTTTGCCGGGTGAACCAGCCGACAATCGTGATCAGAATAATCGTACCCAGGCCCGCCAGCAGAAGATATTCCATAAGTATTTGTTTTTAAAAGAAAATCTATTCTATCACACCTAGCCTGCCATTATGGCTGCCCATGTACCAAAGTTTGCCCTGTGCATCGACCACCATCTTGCGGATGCCGACACCGGTTGAGGGCAGCTTCACCACGCGCATCTGTTCGGTTTTTGGATCGAAGCGCACCACGGTGTCGGTGTTGATTTCGTTTACCCACACCATGCCCGCACCGTCGGTGTTGACCGCGTAGGCGCCGGCATCGCCGTGCGGCAACTGATATTCCTTTACCACTTTCATCGCGGCGGGATCGAGCTTCGCCAGTTTGCCGTTGCCATAATTGGCCACCCACAACATGCCATCAGGCGCAGTGGCGACGCGGCGCGGGCGCGAACCGCGGCCGGTATCGACTTCGCTCATCTGCCCGGTCTTCGGATCGAGTTTGCCCATCTTGTTGTCGCCCATGCGGCAGAACCAGATATTGCCGGCTTTGTCGATCGACAGCCCGTACGGGCCGCCGGAGGATTCATATTCCTTGATCGCGCCGGTTTTGGTATCGAGGCTCGCGACCTTGTTGCCGCTTTGCATGGTGAACCAGATCGTGCTTTGATCGTCGGAAATCACCAATGTGTGCGGCCCGCCTCTGCCCGACGGTGTTGGATATTCGATGATCTTGCCGCTCGCGGGATCGAGCTTGCCGATGGTGCCGTTGCCATTGCCCGTGGTCCACACCATGCCCTGCTTATCAACCAGCAGTCCGTGCGGCCGATGACCGGATGGCATATCCCATTCCTTGAATGTTTGGGTCTTGGTGTCGAAGCGCGCCACCTTGTTTCCACTCATCACCGCGATGTAGATGCTGCCATCAGGAGCGATGGCCGGATCGCGTGCAAAGCGCGGCGTCGGTACCGGCCACTCGCTCACCTTACCGGCAAAATTGGTGTTTGATCCTGGCGCAACGCCGTAATTCGAGCCGCCGGCGTAGGCTGCCAGGGGAAGTGCTGAGAGAAGTGCTGTGATGAGTTTCATATTGCCTCCGCGATTCTTGATTGAAAAATCACTTCCCTTTCCAAACCGGCTTGCGTTTCTGCATAAACGCATCAATACCCTCGGCCGCATCGGTGGCCATCATATTGCACGCCATCGCATCCACTGCAACCGCGTATGCATCTTCAAGTCCCAGATCGATCTGTTCATAAAACGCCTTCTTGCCGGCCGCTACGGCAACCGGTGTCTTGGCGATGATAGCTTGCGCGAGTTTGACGATTTCAGCATCCAATTGTTCCGGCGGCACCACACGATTGACCAGGCCGTACGATAGCGCCGTCTGTGCGTCGATGAATTCTCCGGTCAGCAGCATTTCCATCGCATGCTTGCGCGACACGTTGCGTGCGAGCGCGACACCCGGCGTCGAGCAGAACAGTCCGACATTGATGCCGGAAGTCGCAAAGCGTGCGTCGCTCGCGGCAACTGCCAGATCACACTGTGCAACCATCTGGCAGCCGGCGTCGGTGACGATGCCGTGCGCGCGCGCAATTACCGGCTGCGGCAGTTTGGTCAGGCTCAGCATCAGGCGCCCGTGCGTCGCAAATACGTTTTTCACAAATTCGTGCGTGTAGTGCGCACGCATCTCCTTCAGATCATGACCCGCACAGAATGCCTTGCCTGCGCCGGCCAGCACGACTACGCGCACGGACTCGTCGTCGGCAATTGCATCAATCTCGAATTGCAATGCTTCGAGCAGTTCAAGCGACAGAGCGTTGTATTGCTGCGGGCGGTTTAACGTGAGGGTTGCAACGCCGTTGGCGTCGCTGCGCAGCAGCATCGATTCGACGGTAGATGAAATAACGGTGGCATGCATGGACGGCTCCAGACGAGAGTCTGCCGGCTTGCTTTCCAAACACAGTCGCGCGACAGGGTTAAGCTATTATAGCCGCACGACTTAACCGGCGTGCCATGCGCATATCAGCCCGTTCTATCATGTTTGTTGTGATCCTGCTGCTAGGCATGGCGGGCGCAGGTTTGCGCTGGGCTTCGAGTCTGGACAACAAATTGCTTGACGCGCAGTTCAGCGTGTTGCGGTCGGTCTGGCCACAGGCATCGCAGCGCGACGTGGTGATCGTCGGTATCGACGAAAGTACACTCAAGGCGCTACCTGAGCCGGTTACGCTTTGGCACCGGCACCTCGGGCAGTTTCTCGGCGCGCTCGCTTCGGTCAAGCCCGCGGTACTGGGCATCGATATCGTCCTTCCCGACCGCAGCTACGATGCCGTCACGCCTGGGCTCGATGTGGCGCTGCTGCGTGGTCTGCTCGAAGCGCGGCGCGCGTATCCGCTGGTGCTGGCGTTGACTTTGGATCCAATGGGTAAAGTGCGCCCCGTGCATGCGCCGTTTCTCAAGGCAGCCGGTGACAGTGCTTCCGGATTCGCACTGATGAAGCTCGATGATGACAGCGTAGTGCGTCGTTTCGACGAGCGACTCGGAGATCGCGGTGAAAAAGTTCCTACGCTCGCCGGGCAGATGGCAAGGCGTCTCGGCATTGAACCGAACGAGGGCATCATTGATTTCTCATCGGGAACACGCTTTGATTACCTGCCGTTGCACCAGGTGCTGAACTGGCACACCGCGCAAGATACGGCGCGCCTTGCAAACGCGTTTCAAGGCAAAGTGGTGTTGCTCGGCATGGTGCTCAGATTTGAAGACCGGCAGAATTTGCCGGTAACGCTCGCTGCGTGGGAGGGCGGCGAGATCACCAGTCCCGGCGTGCTGCTGCACGCGCAGGTAATGCGTAATTTACTGGGCCGCGGACTGATAAATACGGTGCCGCTAGCCGCAATAATTGCACTGACTTTGATCGCTGCGCTGTTGTGGTTTGTCACAGCGCGGGCGGTGCTGCTGATAGCATGCGCGCTCGCGTTTGTTTCGGGGCTGGCGGTGTTGTCGACTTCGCTGTTACATGCCGGTTGGCATCTGCCCGTTGCGTGGATTGCGATCACAGGCTTTGTTGCATTAGGCGCGCGCAACGGCTACGAAGCTTTATTGCAACTTCAGGAACGCCGGTACTTGCAGCGCTCGTTTGGCGGCTATGTCAGTCCGGCGATCATGAGCGAAATTCTCGCCGGGCGCCTGAAGCCGGAGTTGGGCGGCGTGAATCGCTTTGTATGCGTGATGTTTTCCGATATACGCGGCTATACCACACGCACCGAGGGCATGAAGCCCGAACAGGTGGTCGATTTCCTTAACAGCTATTTCGAACAGACCGTGGCCATCATTCACCGTCATGGCGGCAGCGTAGTCTGTTTCATGGGCGACGGCATCATGGCGGTGTTTGGCGCGCCGAATTCGCTAGAAAACGCCTGCGCGAACGCATTCGATGCTGGCCGTGCGATGTTGGCACACGTCGCCGATTTCAATGTAAAGCAACAGCTTCAAGGCGAACAACCCGTGGAGATTGGTGTGGGATTGCACGCCGGCGTGGCCGTTGTGGGGCATATCGGGTCTTCCGCGCGTCACGACTTTTCTGCGGTGGGTGATGTCACCAATGTCGCGTCGCGTATCGAAGGCCTGACCAAAGACGCAGGCTACCGCCTGCTGTGCTCGCGCGTTGTCGCGGATCGGTTGCCATCCAAGGAGATGCTGACCTCGCTGGGGCCGACGGCGATTAAGGGGCATACGCCGGTCGAGGTTTTTGGTTACGACCGCGTGAATAAGATGTGAAATGTAAACGGCTGCGCGGAATGTGAATATTTACCAAATTGCCGTGAACAGGTGCGCGGCAGTCAGGCAGCAACCGGCGTATATTTAATTGCAAGTGGCGTGAGCGGGTGAAGGTGCGCGCTGTGTACCAAGTAATCTCTTATGAATGAGTTTGGCTTAAAAGTTTAATATAAACAGATACTTAGATTCTATTTATGGGCAAAACCGTACATCATTGCACGCGCCTGATGGCGATCCTGCTGGCGGCTACTCTGCTGTTGATGACTATCCCGGCGTACGCGCAATCCGCTGCTTTGATCACCGATGCAACAGGCAAAGCTGTCGTGTTGGGCGGCACCAACCCCGCGCCGGTTGCCATTCTCGCCGAGATACGCGCCGATGCGCGCGTGCAACTCGACGCGGGCGCACGCGTTACCGTGCTGCACTTGCAATCGGGCGACGAATACGTTCTCGAAGGTCCGGCGCTCGTTGGTTTTGCAGCGCGCGAGCCGGTTGCACTCAGTGGCAATTCTCCGCAAAAGCGCGCGACTGTCCCCGCGCGTGCGGGGGATGTACGTATCGCGCGCAGCGCCGTAACGCAGGCTGGATTCGTGATGCGTAATTTTCGCGCGACTTCGCGCATCAAGCTGCTCAATCTAAACGATACCCGGTCACTCGCGCTCAATCCGGAGTTTCGCTGGGAGTCTGGCGAGCCGGACACTCGTTACACCTTCGAACTGTTCGACGATACTGGAAAATCGTTGTATCAAACCGAAGTCACCGCAACCACGCTGCGACTACCCGCAAGCATAAAACTGCGAGACAGCACCGTTCACAAGTGGGAGGTTTCCGCGCGTCTGCGTGATGGCCAGCAGTATGTCAGCCAAGGTGAATTCACCATCGCTTCCGCCGATCTGCGTGCGCGTGTTAGAGCGTCGCGGCCCGCGCCGGACGCCACGGTATCCGACCGCGTCGTGTTTGCTGTGTGGCTGGAGCAGATGGAACTGCGCGACGAGGCGCGGCGCTACTGGCGCGCGCTGGCGCGGGAGCGGCCCGGAGAGGTGAGATTGAAGCGCTTAGCAGGGGAGTAGTGATATGAAACGCGGACAACCAATAACCCCGCGCTCACGCGCGCGCAGGCGTTGCGCGAGTCGATGCTTGCGTTGATGGGCAGGCACGCGACCGACGCCGGAGGCCGCGCGACTTTCAGCTATTCGCATCCTGCGTTCTGGGCGCCGTTTACTTTGGTGGGGGATGGCCGGCGATAGCGCGCTGCGGGTACTTGTTAACCGGCTTACTCGATCGCTCCTTTACGGTTCTTCTAAAACTTGGGTTTCCGCTTCGCGCCCTTAAAGCGTTTCACCCCATCAAGTATTTCCTTTTTCGCTTCTTCCGGTCCCATCCAGCCGATGATCTTGACCCATTTGCCAGGCTCAAGGTCTTTGTAGTGCTGAAAAAAATGGGTGATTTGCGCGGTAGTGGCCTCGGGTAGATCGCGCTGCGTCTGAATGGAGCGATAGAGCGGCGTCAGTTTATCGACCGGTACGGCGAGCAGCTTGGTGTCATCGCCGGCATCGTCTTCCATTTTCAGCATGCCGACGGGACGGCAGCGCACTACCACGCCGGTGATCAGCGGCACCGGCGAGAGCACCAGCACATCCACTGGGTCGCCGTCACCAGCAAGCGTGTGCGGTATGTAGCCGTAATTGCACGGGTAGTGCATCGCGGTGGACATGAAGCGATCGACATACATCGCGCCCGTCTGTTTGTTGACTTCGTATTTTATTGGTGGCGCGTGCATCGGAATTTCGATAATCACATTGATGTCGTTGGGCACATTAGCGCCGGAAGGGACGCGGTCGAGATTCATGGCATTGCTCCAGCTTGAAGGTTCAGAATAGCTGTTATTTTAAGTATATGTTTTTAAATATATTTTTACTGCAACTAAATTGCGGGCGGCTGAAATACAGAGTGCGCAATATACACTGCGCTGCTCTGAATTGTTTATACAACGCGTGTCAACCGCGCACAAACGCGCGCGTTACGCTGAGACCGAATTACTTCGCAATCAACAGAAAAGGTTTTTGAAAGCAGCATCATGTTAGCCGTGAACGCCATCATGTTTGGATACCAGCCGTTGCAGTCATGCGGGCGCGTGGCGTTTGCGTACGCGCGGCCTGCGCTGCCATGCGGTTATCTGCCATGCGGTTATCTGCCGTGCGTGAATGTGCTCGGCACGCTGAATCATGATGATCCGCGCTCAATCCGGTCTATGGGAGACACTGGTGTGTAAGTAGCACACGCACTCTCCTGCAAGCCCGGGTTGAACCGCAAGGTCCCCGGGCTTTTTGTTTTTGGTATTTCGGTTGGGTGGTTGAACCAGTGCACGCAACGGCGTGCACTGATTCAAATGCCCCGCTGGCGGAACCGGCATACGCGTGCGTTTCAGAAACGCATTAGTCCGGGTTCAAATCCCGGGTGGGGTACCACTTTGATTGCGCGAGCAGCGATGCTCGCGCACCGCTCCGGCAATGTGACCGGGAATGCGGATGTTCTTTTACAACTTGGATGTGGCAATCACCCGCCGGGGCAATCACTTGGGTCCCGGCGGGCTGGGCGCGGACAGTATGCTTGTTTGCAAGCGTCTAATGCGCCCACAATTTTCTCGCTGTAGCGTAACTGGCAACGCGCCTCATTTGGGATGAGGAGACCGCAGGTTCAAATCCTGCCGGCGAGACCATTTTGTCCCTGTAGCTTAGACGATCAGAGCGTCGCGATACGAACGCGGCAGGCGAGGGTTCAAATCCTTCCAGGGGCGCCAGCGTTTCACGGTACGTAACTCAATGCAGAGCATCCGGCCCTTACCCGGAAAGACGCGGGTGCAAGTCCTGCCGTGCCGAGCAGTATTTTTTCTCATCGCTTCTCTAGCTGGTCTGGTGACAGCGCCGGATTGAAGCTCCGGAGAGCTCCAATCGTAACGGAGGGGAAGCACCATTTTTTATCAATGGTGATCTTGGTGTAGCGGCAGCACCCTGGAATGTGAATCCAGCAGCGCCGGTTCAATCCCGGCAGATCACCCCAAACCCGTTTGCCACATCCTTTGCAGAATTCGTTGTGAACGCACTGTCAGCGGGTGAGGCTCGTGAGTCCTCCCTGGCGCGCGTGGCCTGCAATATCGGCTGCATGCGTACCGCGGTGCGGGATCAGCGGATGCAGGGTGGATTAGCTCAGAGGTAGAGCGCGGTCCACAAGACCGAGGTCATGAGTTTGATTCTCATATCCACCACCGGATAGCTCAGTTGGGTAGAGCAATCGACTTTGAATCGATCTGTCGCGGGTTCGAGTCCCGCTCCTTAGTAATGCCCTGTAGTAGCGCAAGCAAGGGGCCTGTGTAGTAGTGGAACTGGCTTCGGCGTTGCGTGCAGAACATCGCATGCAGTGCACCGTCTGGCTGGCCGCGTGTGCCGTGCGGCGTGCGTGGGCGTTGCGGCAACAGCCTTGCGTGCTGTTGCGGTGCTTGCAGTTTGAGTGTCGCAACTTGCGCATGGCGCGGTCGTAACCCTCGCGCACGCGGCGGCGCCCGCCGGCCAGACGGGAAGCCGGGTCTTTTGCGTGAGTTATAAGTATTTGTTTATAAAGGAGAATAATAATGGTTGTGCGTAAGTTTCATGTGAAGAAGGATGAACGTGCCTTGCTGTTTCGCAAGGGCGATTTCGAGCGCGTGCTGGACGCAGGTGAGTACTGGATGTTCGATCCGCTGCGCAAGCTGAGCATCGAGAAGTTCGGGCTGGCGCAGCCGCGCTTCGAGCACCGTCTCGCGGATTTTTTGCTGAAGACCGAAGTGGAGACCGTTGCGCGTGAATTTCACGTTGTCGAACTCGGCGCGGCCGAAGTTGGCCTGCGTTACGAAAACGGCGTGCTGGTCGAAGTGCTGGCGCCGAACACCCGTCGCCTGTACTGGAAGGGCTTCGTGGAGATCCGTG
>Ga0315912_10005781_pt1 | contig 11268 bp, 8 predicted proteins | sample VfabasoilMG_FD_204469 | JGI IMG/M metagenome (GOLD analysis project Ga0315912, IMG submission 204469) | Garden soil microbial communities collected in Santa Monica, California, United States - V. faba soil | ecosystem: Environmental > Terrestrial > Soil > Garden | place: USA: California...
GGTCGCGGCGTTTCATGGGTCCTCCTCTTGTTCTGCCGCCATAATACTCATGCAATGCCTTCTCCTGTCCAGACGAAAACGGCCCCCTTGGGCGCCCGTGTGGAAAACGTCGATCTGTCCCGGCCCATGAGCCGGGAAACGTTTTCCCGGATCGAAGCGGCGCTCCACGAGCATTGCATGCTCGCCTTTCCCGCGCAGCCGCTCGACCCCGGAGCCTTCGTCGCGTTTGCCCGCCTTTGGGGTCCCCCCGAGCCGCACGTCATCGATACGTTCCACCACGCGGACGACCCGAACATCCTGGTCCTCTCCAACGTGCAGCGAGGCGGCAAGCCGATCGGCCTTGCGGACGCGGGAACGTATTTCCACACCGACTACTCGTACCTCGAGGTGCCCGCGCGTTGCACGTTGGTGCATGCGCTCGACGTCCCCGCCGACAATGCGGGCACGACCTTCGCCAACCAGGCACGGGCGTACGACGAGCTGCCGGCCGCGATGAAGCGGCGCATCGAGAGACTGGTCGTGCGGCATCACTACGGCAACCGCGATGACCTGGACGAGACGTCGCGCACGGTTGCCTCGGTTCTCAACGTGGACCAGAGGAAGAAAGTGAGCTGGGTTCGCCACAAGCTCGTGCGCCCGCACCCGCACACCGGCCGCAAATGCCTGTACGCCGTTTCGGGAAGCTCGTTCGAGATCGAGGGGATGGGAGAGCCGGAGGGGCGCGCGCTGCTCGACGAGCTCAAGGCCCACGCCACGCAGGAGAAGTACTGCCACACGTACGATTACAGGAACGGCGACGTCGTCATCTGGGACAATGCGCAGCTCCTGCACCGCGCACCCCTCGTCGATTTCAGCCGGCCGCGCACCCTCTGGCGCATTACCGTACGTGATCGCGAAGCGTCGGCAATGTTCCAAGGAGAACCTGCTTGAACAGGAAGAATGTCCTCATCACCGGCGCCGCCGGAAGCGTCGGCGGGTTCCTGCGAAAGGAGCTCGGATCGCGCTACGCCCTCCGCCTCTCGGACATCAAGCCGATCACCGATCTCGCGACCAACGAAAAATTCATGCAGGGCGACATCGCCCACATGAAGGATGCGCTCGCGATCACGAAGGGCATCGACGCGATCGTGCACCTCGGCGGATTCTCGGTCGAAGGGCCGTGGGAAACGATCCTCGAAGCGAACATCGTGGGGCTCTACAACGTCTTCGAGGCAGCGCGGCGCAACAAGGTGAAGCGCATCCTCTTCGCGACGAGCAACCACGCGGTCGGGTTCTACAAGCGCGACCAGAAGATCGACCACCGCGTCTATCCAAAGCCCGACAGCCGCTACGGCGTGTCGAAGGTCTTTGGCGAGGCGCTGGGCTCGCTCTATGCCGACAAGTACGGCCTGGAAGTCTTCAACATGCGCATCGGCAACGTGAATCCGGAGCCCGTGGACAAACGGCGGCTTTCGATCTGGATCTCGCCGCGCGACATGGCGCAGCTCGTGACGATCGGCATCGAGCATCCCGATGTCCGCTTCGAGATCGTCTACGGCATCTCGGGCAACAAGCGCGCGTGGTACGACAACGCCAATGCCCGGCGGCTCGGATACAAGCCGCAGGATGACAGCGAGAAATGGGCGAAAGCGATCATCGAGAGGGAAAAGCCGCCCGCGGATCCCGTCATCGACGAATACCAGGGCGGGACATTCGTGCTCGCGGAGCTCGGCGGCGATCCGAATCGGCCGGCGCCCAAGGTGAAGAAGGCGACGTGATCGCGAGGCGTCGGCAATGTTCAGGATGACGCGAGTGCTTCGCTGGCTTGGCCGCATCGTCGTCGTCGTCCTGCTGCTCCTGGTGGTCGCGGGAGCCGGCGCGTGGATCTACCTGCAGAAATCGCTGCCGCAGATCGCGGGTGAAGCGCGCGTCGCGGGCATCACGCAGGCGCTCGAGATCACGCGCGACGTCGAAGGCATTCCGCACGTCTTCGCGAAGACCGAACGCGACGGCTGGTTCGCCATCGGGTACCTGCATGCGCAGGATCGCTTGTGGCAGATGGAGGTCCAGCGGCGCGTCGCGTATGGGCGCATCTCCGAAGCCTTCGGGGAAGTCGCTTACGACACCGATCGCCTCATGCGCACGCTCGGTTTCGCGCCGCTGGCGGCGAAGATCCTCGAGCGCCTCGACGACGACACGCGCGCCGCGCTCTCGGCTTACGCGGACGGCGTCAACGCGTTTCTCGCGACCGATCCGGTCCTCCCCGTCGAATTTCACGTCCTCGGCGTGAAGCCCGAGCCGTGGAAGCCCGAGCACACGATCGCGTGGATGCAGGTGATGGCGTGGGACCTCTCGGGGAACTGGCGGGCGGAGCTCGGCCGAATGCGTTTTTCCGCGAAGCTCGGGCGCGAGCGCGCGATGCAGATGCTGCCCGGCGCGCCCGGCGAACAGCCGCCCGCGTGGCCCGATTTCAAGGCCCTCTACGCGGAGCTGGAGCCCACCGCCGGCGCGCTCCTCGCGAAATTCGCGCCGCACGAGGAAGCCATCGGGTCGAACAGCTGGGTCGTTTCAGGCGCGCGCTCGGTCACCGGCAAGCCGTTGCTCGCCAACGATCCTCATCTCGGACTGCAGGCGCCCGCCATCTGGTATTTCGCGCACATCGCCATCCCGGGCCGCGATCTCGTCGGCGTGACGCTCCCCGGCGTTCCGTTCATCGTGCTCGGCCGCAACGACAGGGTCGCGTGGACGCTCACGACGACGACGAGCGATACGCAGGACCTCTTCATCGAGCGGATCGCCCCCGACGATCCGTCGAGCTATCTCACGCCGACGGGGCGCGCGAAGTTCGAAGTGCGGGAGGAAACGATCCGCGTGCGGGGCGAGGAACGGAAGATTCGCGTGCGCTCGACGCGCCATGGGCCGGTGCTGTCGGACGTGGTGAAGACGATGGGCGAAGCGGCGCCGAAGGGCCACGTCATCGCGCTTGCCTGGACCGCGCTGACACCGGACACGGGAACGGCGCGCTCGGCGCTCAGGCTCAATCGGGCGCGCAACCGCGCGGACATCCTCGACGCGGCCCGGGACTTCCATTCGCCGCACCAGAACCTCGTCTACGCCGATAGCGACGGGCGCATCGGCTTCATCGCGCCCGCCCTCGTGCCCTTGCGCCGGCCCGACAACGACGCGATGGGCCTCGTCCCGGTTCCCGGATGGATCGAGAAGTACGACTGGCAGGGCGTGCTCCGCTTCGAGGACATGCCGGCCGTGGACGATCCCGCGGACGGCGCGATCGTCACCGCGAACAATCGCATCACGCCGCCCGGATACAAGCCGTTCCTCGGCATCGACTGGGCGCCGCCGTTTCGCGCGGAGCGTGCCGCGGAGATGCTGGCGTCCGCGCCCAGGCATTCGCTCGAGAGCTTTCGCGGGATGCAGGCGGACACGCGATCGCGCCTCGCGCGCGAGATGCTCCCGTTGGCGCTCGCCGCGAAGCCGGAGAAGCCGGAAGGACAGGAAGCGCTCGCGATGCTGAAGGGCTGGAACGGCGAGATGGCGCTCGATTCAGCGCAGGCGCTCGTCTTCGCGGCGTGGTACCGCGAGCTCACGCGCCTCGTCTACGCGGACGAGCTCGGCGATCTCTTCCGCGAATCCTGGGATATCCGCGCGCCTTTCATGATGTCCGTGATGAAGGACGGAAGCCTCGCGCGCTGGTGCGACGACTCGCGCACGCCGGCCGTCGAGACTTGCGCCGACCTCGCCGGCCGCGCCTTCGATTTCGCCGCTGCGGACTTGCGGAAGCGCTATGGCGATCCCAAGGGCTGGCGTTGGGGCGCCGCCCACTTCGCGGCGAGCGACCACCGCCCGTTCGGCTTCGTCCCGGTCCTTTCCCGCATCTTCAACGTGGCCCCACAGACTTCCGGCGACGCGTACTGCCTCAACGTCGGCCACTACTTCATCCGCGACGAGGCGCGGCCCTTCGCGAGCCGCCACGCCGCGAGCATGCGGGCCATTTATGACTTCTCCGACCTCGACAAGTCGCTCTTCATGCACTCGACGGGGCAGTCGGGGAATATCTTGTCGCCGTGGTACGCGAGCTACGCTGAACGATGGGCGCGCGTCGAGTACTTCACCATCCCGACGAAGCGCGAGGCGATCGTGGGCGGGCAAACGCTGGCGCTCAAACCCCAGTGAGCTGGATCGGCAAGATACTGCTTGCAGTCGCCTATCTTGTCGTTGGACTGAGCCTGCTGGCGCAAGCAAGACTCTTCATGATTCATTGGGACGGTGTATTGAGGTGGGGGGAGGGCGTTTGGTTCGTGCTGCTTTTCTTTATCTTGCCGGCGAGCGCCTTGTCGTCCCTCTTGGCCATTCCCTTCTCGATCCGGACGGTGCGAACCGGATCAGGCAGATTTCACACAGTCTTTTTCTGTGCGGGAGCAATTTCGGGGTTTGTGACCGCTTTTCTCATGTTTCGATGACTCACTTGCCGCAATGCTGAGAACCTACCAGGCGAGCTGTCACTGCGGAAAGGTCGTCGTCCAGGCGGAGCTCGACCTCACGCAGCCCAGCTATCGCTGCAACTGCTCCATCTGCCGCCGGAACCGGTTCTGGGCGGCCATCGCCAAGCCCGAGCAATTCAAGCTCCTCGCTGGAGAATCCGAGCTGACCAAGTACCTCTTCGGCACGGGGATGGGTCAGCACTTCTTCTGCAAGCACTGCGGGGTGCGCGTCTTCGGCATCGGCCCCGGCATGCATGGCATCAACATCGGATGCCTGGAGGGCGTGTCGGAGGAAGAGTTTTCGAAGATTCCCATTACGTACGTGGATGGGATGAACGATCGGTTCAACGAACGGCCGACGTTCTGGCGGCATCTCTGAGCGCTATCGCCTTCGCTCTTCTCCCAGCAGCTCCCGCATCAGCGCCGATTCGCGCGTGTAGAAGCCCTGCGTGTGGAAGGTGTCCGGCAGCTTGTAGAGCTCGTAGTCGAGGTGATGGCAGACCTCGTGCACGAGCGTGCGCAGGAACGTGCGGAACTTGACCACTTGCACCTTCTGCGCCGTCCTCATCCAGACCGAGATGCGCGCGCGGCCACCGGTGACTTCATCCGGCTCGTAGAGGCCCTGCAGCTCGCCCGCGTTGTTGCTGGGGCGGCGTTCAAGAACACGGACGACGACCGCGGGAGTGGCGAGCTGCGCGTTCATCGCATCCACCAACGCCTGGCAGGCACGCTCGGTCGCGGCGCGGTCGGCGTTGGCGAGCGGGGCCTCCACGGCGGCCGCGAGCGGTTGCAGCGCCGCACGGTCCGGCCACTCGATCCGCAGGATCTTGTCGCTCTGCCGGTAGGTGCGCTTCTGCCGCTCGCTGAGGTTGTCGTAATACGCGAACGGCAAGTCAGTCGGATCCCGAAGCGATGGCGAGCGCGCGGCGCGCGCTTTCCCACTTGCGCATGAGACGCTCGCGTTGCGCGAGGACGGCGTCGCGGTCGAGGTTGGGTCCGGCACCGGCGCCGGACTGGCCGCCGGCGGCGTGGTAAACCGCGGTGGGCTTGCCGGTGAACGCCATCGGCGTGCGCATCGCGACCTGCAGCCAGAAGTCCCAGTCCTCGAACATGGCGAGCGATTCGTCGAAGCGGCAGCCCTCGGAAACGAGGGAGCGCTCGAAGAGGACCGCGTGGATCGCCAGGTAGTTCGATCGGAAGAGCGCCATGCGATCGAAGGGGCCGCCGAAAACGCGCTGCGGGGTGCCGCTCGCGTCGACGAGGCGCGTCTGGCTGTAGGCGGCGCGCGCCCCGGTTGCCGACATCGCCTGGGCAAGGTCCGCGACGTGCGTGGCGTCGATCTCGTCGTCCTCGTCGAGGAAGAGCAACGCTTCGCCGCGCGCCGCGTCGAGGCCGGCGTTGGCGGCGTGCGGACGGTCGAGTCGGCCCTTGCGCACCATGACGACGGGAGTTTCGCTCGAGGGAGGCTCACCCAGTGAGCCACTCGCGTCCACCAATACGGTTTCGAGCGGGCGATGCGTCTGGGCCGCGATCCGCCCGAGGGCGCGGGGGAGCGTCGGGCGGCCCATGGTGCGGACGATGATGCTCACGAGCATGCGCAAATGGTACAGGCGCGTGTGAAAATCGAGACGGAGAATTCCCGAGCTTGAAGCGCGACGACGAAGCGGCGATCGGACCGCCAACCGAAATCCTGGAACGGTGGTTCGCGGCCAACGGCTGGCGCGCGTTCGACTTCCAGCGCGAGGTTTGGAGCGCATACCTCGCGGGAGAATCCGGGCTCGTTCATTCCGCGACCGGCAGCGGCAAGACGCTCGCCGCGTGGCTCGGGCCCCTGGCGGAGTGGGTGGGAGAGGGCGGCGGCGACGCGGCTCCGCCCCTTCGCGTCCTCTGGATCACGCCGATGCGCGCGCTCGCGGCGGACACGGCGCTGTCGATGCAGCGGGCAGTCGAGGGACTGCAGCTCCCCTGGACGGTCGGCCTTCGCACGGGGGATACGTCGAGCGCGGAGCGCGCGCGGCAGGCGCGGCGATTGCCCTCGGCGCTCGTCACCACGCCGGAGAGTCTCTCGCTCATGCTGTCGAACGCCGATGCGCGGGCGAAGCTCTCGGACCTGCGCCTCGTCGTCGTGGACGAGTGGCACGAGCTTCTCGGCAGCAAGCGCGGGGTGATGACGGAGCTTTGCATCGCGCGCCTCACTCGCTGGAATCCCCGGCTTCGCACCTGGGGGCTCTCGGCCACGCTCGGCAATATCGGCGAGGCGCTGGACCGGTTGCTCGCAGGCGGCGCCGGACGCGTCGTCGAAGGCGTGAGCGACAAGAAGGTCGTGATCGACACGCTCGTCCCGGCGGACATCGACCGTTTTCCGTGGGCAGGGCATCTCGGGCTCGCCATGCTCGACCCTGTCATCCAGGCGATCGACGAATCGCGCTCGACGCTGGTCTTCACGAACGTTCGCTCGTCCGCGGAGACCTGGTACCAGGGGCTGCTCGAAGCCAGGCCGGAGTGGGCCGGGCTCATCGGCTTGCATCACGGCTCGCTCGACGCCGAGGTGCGCCGATGGGTGGAAGCCGGTCTCAAGGAAGGGCGCTTGAAGGCGGTCGTTGCCACGTCGAGCCTCGATCTCGGCGTGGACTTCTCGCCCGTGGAGCGCGTGCTGCAGATCGGGAGCGCGAAAGGCGTCGCCCGCCTGCTGCAGCGTGCGGGCCGCTCGGGACATGCGCCGGGGCAGTCGAGCCATGTGACGTGCGTGCCGTCGCACGCATTGGAGTTCGTCGAGGCGGCAGCGGCCCGGCGGAAAGCGCTCGCGGGCCGGATCGAGTCGCGGCGTCCCGTGGATCGGCCCCTCGACCTCCTGACGCAGCATCTCGTGACCGTCGCGTCGGGAGAGGGCTTCGAAGAGGCCGACATGAAGCGCGAGGTGATGGCGACGTGCGCGTTTCGCGGCCTCACGGACGCCGAGTGGCAATGGGCGCTCGACTTCATCACGCGCGGCGGCGATGCGCTGAAGGCGTATCCCGAATACAAGAAGGTGGAGCGCGGCGAGGACGGCCGATACACCGTGCGGGAACCGGCGATCGCGAAGCGCCACCGGATGTCGATCGGCACGATCGTGTCCGACGCTGCCGTGAATGTCTGCTATCGAAACGGCAAGCGGCTCGGCAACGTCGAGGAGTCCTTCATCGCGCGGCTCTCGCCCGGCGACACGTTCGTCTTCGCGGGCCAGCTCCTCGAGTTCATGCGCGTCGAGAACATGACCGCCTATGTCCGACCCGGCAAGGCCGGCTCACCGGTGATTCCGCGCTGGGACGGCGGCCGCTGCCCGCTCTCGAGCGAGGTCGCGGATGGAATGCGCGAGCTGCTGGAGGAATGGACCGGGGACAGATCCCTCGTTCCGCCCGGAGGAACGAGGGATCTGTCCCCGGTTTATCCGGAGATGCGCGCGGTGAAGCGCTTGCTGCGGCTGCAGCAGGCGTGGTCGCGTGTGCCCAGGCGGCGGGAGACGCTCGTCGAGCAGACGCAGACGCGCGAAGGGCACCACATCTTTTTCTATCCGTTCGAGGGACGGCAGGTCCATATGGGGCTCTCGGCGCTCCTGGCCCATCGCCTGGGCCGGACACGCGCGGCGTCGTTCAGCCTCGCATTCACGGACTATGGATTCGAGCTGCTCTCGCGCGAGCGCTTCGAGTTGCTGCCGCTGCTCAAGGGCGGCCTTCTTTCCAGCGACAACCTGCTCGCCGATATGCTCGGGAGCCTGAACGCCGCGGAGCTTTCAAAGCGGCAGTTCCGCGAGATCGCGCGCGTGGCGGGGCTCGTGTTCCAGGGCTATCCGGGACAGCCGAAGACCAATCGGCAGGTGCAGGCGACGAGCGGGCTGCTCTACGAGGTCTTCGCGCGCTGGGATCCGGCGAATCCGCTGCTCGGCCAGGCGGAGCGCGAAGTGCTCGAGCGGCAACTGGAGTTTTCGCGCCTCACGGAAGGACTGCGGCGGATGGCGGCCTCGCCCGTGGTGATCCGCCAGACGCACAAGCCGACGCCGTTCGCGTTCCCGATCATGGTGGGACGCTTCCGCGAGAAGCTCACGAGCGAGAAGCTCGCCGATCGCGTGCGGCGGATGCAGCTGGAGTTCGACGAAGCGGCCCCTCCCGGGGGTAGCGCCTTCGGGGACAGGATCGAAAACCCGGAGCAGGGGGCGCTCTTTGATTGACGCGGTCGAGTGCGTGGTCGCCGGCGAGCGCCTGCAGCTCCTCTCCGAGCGCGCCGTCTTCTGGCCCGCCGGCCGAGCGCTCTTCATCGCCGACTATCACCTGGGGAAGGCGGCGTCGTTCCGCAAAGCCGGCATCCCGCTGCCTTCAGGCACGACGACGGAGAACGTCGAGCGATTGGAGCGCATCGTCGCGAGGACCAGGGCCGATCGCATCGTCTTTCTCGGCGATTTCCTCCATAGCGCCGCGGGCCGCGCACCGCGGACGCTCGCACGCTTCGGCGAGTGGCGCGAGAAGCGCCGCGCCCTGGACATCACCCTGGTCCGCGGCAATCACGACAAGCGCGCGGGCGATCCGCCCGTCGAGTGGAAGCTCGGCGTCACCGACGCCGGCGGCCGCCTCGGCCCCTTCGTCCTCAACCACGAACCCGGTGCCGCGCGCGGCGGCGGCTACGCCCTCGCCGGCCACATCCATCCCGCGGTCCGGCTCCACGGCGAGGGCGAATCCTCCGTCCGCCTCCCATGCTTCTGGTTCGGCGCGCGCTACGGCGTCCTGCCCGCGTTCGGCGCGTTCACCGGAACGGCGGTCGTGCGTCCGAAGCGCGGCGACCAGGTCTTCGTCATCGCCGACGACGAAGTTCTTCGCGTCGCCTGAAACCGGGACCGCCTGAAACCGGGACTGTCCCGGTTTGTTAACGTTTCCAGGAAACCGGGACTGTCCCGGTTTTCAGTCCCGGTTTTCAGCGTTGGGGAGGTCTGATGTCCCCGAAGCGGGGGACGAAGATGCCGGTGCGGCGATCTTCGAGGAAATGCTCGAGCGAGCGCTTCACCATCGTGAACGCGAGCTGGTCCCAGGGGATTTCGTCCTCGCGGGCCAGTCGCACTTCGAGGCTCTCGACGCCGGGCGAGACGTCGGGATCGAGCAGGCGCGCGCGGAACATCATGTAGACCTGGCTGATGTGCGGGATCGAGTAGACGGTGTACAGGTCGGTGATCTCGACCCGCGCGTTGGCTTCCTCCATCGCTTCGCGCGCCGCGCCCTCGGAGGCCGATTCGTTGTTCTCCATGAAGCCCGCCGGCAGCGTCCAGAGACCATGGCGCGGCTCGATCGCACGCTTGCAGATGAGGATGCGGTCCTCGTACGTTGCGAGGCAGCCCACGACCATCTTGGGGTTCTGGTAATGGATCGTTCCGCAGGCGTCGCACACGGCACGCGGGAGCGAGTCGCCGTCGGGAATCCGGTGCGAAACGACGCTCCCGCAGCTCTGGCAGAACTTGATCAACGAGGCGATGTCGGGTTGTGCGGCGAGGGATGGAAACGCTTGCCCATGCTACCATAAGCTCATGAAATTACGGGTGAAATTCAGGTCTAGAAACTAGGGTTCCACGTCCCCAGTCTCATACGTGACCCCTCATCCGGACCCCCTCATGATGCAACGCTTGCTCGCCCTCGCCGTCGCCGCACTTTGCGCTTCGACGCTCGCCTTCGCCGCGGTTCCCCAGGCGGGTGGGACGCCGCAGCCAACGCGCGCCCAGAAGGCAGGCGCCGCGGAAATGCCTTCCCGGACGGCGCTGGAAACCACTCGTGCGCCGGAGGCCTTCCGCGCAGGATTCGCCGCGGTGGATATCGCCGCCCTGCCGCCGCCGGAAAAGGCCGCGGGGCCCGCCATCGACGAGAAAGGGCGGCTTCGCGTCGCTTCCGTCCGCGCGCTTCCCAAGGCTGCCGCCGTTCCCGAGTGGACATCGCTTCCCGACGGTTTCGTGAACACGCTTCGCGCAAGCTCGGAAGGCGCGAAGGGCCTTCGCGTCCTCCTGCAGGTCGGCCGTCGCGCTGCCCCGGTGGAGATCCGCGTCATGGGTTCGGATGGACGCGTCGAATCCGTGATCGCCGATCCAACCCGCGACGGCGAAGTGTGGACGCCCTGGACGGAGGGCTCGTCGCAAGTGATCGAGCTTTTCACCCCCTCCGGCGCGCCGATTCCCGCCGTGAGCGTCGTCTCCGTCCTCCACTTCGACACGTCGCCCTTCGAAAAGGCGGCCGCCAGCACCTGCACGGTCGCGGTCTCCTGCTCCACCGGGAGCCAACCCCTGGACAACGCGATCGCGGAGCGCACCAAGTCCTCCGTCCGGATCAACTTCGTCGAGGGGGGCTCCGGTTTCCTCTGCAGCGCGACGCTCCTCAACAGCGAGCGCTACCCGGTGGGCTATCTCCTCACCGCGAACCACTGCATCTCGACCACCGCAGCGGCGGCGAGCGTGACGAGCTTCTGGTTCTACGAGCCGACGTCCTGCGAGGACGTCTCGCTCAAGTTCGGCATGGTGCAGCTCTCGGGCGGCTCCATCCTCACCTTCTCCAACTACAACCCCGACGGCACGCTGCTCCGCATGAACGAAACGCCGCCGGCCGGCGCGATCTATTCGGGCTGGAACGCGGCGCGCGTCGAGAACGGCGACCCGGTCGTGAGCATCAGCCATCCGCGCGGCGACACGATGCGCCTCGCCACCGGCTCGATGACTCGCGAGTACCGCATCAACGACCGTGCGCAGGATGAATACGGCGTGCTTTTCGACCGAGGCATCATCGAAGGC
>Ga0315912_10005782_pt1 | contig 11267 bp, 8 predicted proteins | sample VfabasoilMG_FD_204469 | JGI IMG/M metagenome (GOLD analysis project Ga0315912, IMG submission 204469) | Garden soil microbial communities collected in Santa Monica, California, United States - V. faba soil | ecosystem: Environmental > Terrestrial > Soil > Garden | place: USA: California...
GACACGAACGCGATGCGCTTGCTGTCCGGCGACCAGCTCGGCGTGTTGATCGACCCCTGGCCGCCGTAGAGATAGGCGACCGTCTTCGGCACGCCGCCCGAGGTCGGCATCAGGCGGAGGTAGCACTGCCGGTAGAACGGATGTGACCAGGGGTCCATGTCGACGGGAAACGCGATGTACAGCAGCCACTTTCCGTCGGGCGAGATGTGCGGGAACCAGTCGTTGGACTCGTCGAACGTCACCTGCTCGGGATGGCTACCGTCGGGGCGCATGCGCCAGATTTGCATCGTCCCGGTGCGCACGGAGTTGAAGTAGATGTACTTCCCGTCGGGCGTGTACTCCGGGCCATCGTCGAGCGTGCCGGGCGGCGTCAGCGCCGTCTCCACTTTCGTGTCGACGTCGACCGACCACAGATTGCGATAGTTGCCGGTCTCGCCCTTGCGGCCCCCGGTGAAGACGAGCTTCTTGCCGTCCGGCGACCAGCCGTGCAGGAACGTGTGCCCGGCGTCGGGGGACGTGATCTGTCTGGGCTCATCCGAGCCCGTCACTGGTAGGACGAACGCGACCGAACGGCGCGGCTCCCCAGTATAATTGCTGAGCGCGAGCATCTTGCCGTCGAACGACAAGACGTGGTCGTTGTTGTTCTGGCGACGCGTGCCGGTGTTGAGCTCGGCGATCTTACCGCTGGCGAGCTCATAGCTGTACATCACGCCCGCGGCGCTGTTGTAGAGCAGCTTGTCGTCGCGCGTCCAGTTGGGTGCCTGGATCGAGCCGGGCTCGCTGTGCAGGACCTTGCGCAGGCCGGTGGTGACATCCATGACCTCGAGATGGCTGCCGAGGTAGTCGCTGTAGGGTTTGAAATCGGGAGCGGCCGGGATGATCACCCGCACGTTGCTGAACACGGCTTGCTCGACGACACCCTCCTCGTGCGAGCTGATGAACAGGCCGAGGTGAACCTCCTGGCCCAGCGGCACGTCCTGGCTGACTGACTTATAGTTCTCGCCGAAAACGGCTGCGGAGAACGTGAACCTGTTGCCGGTGCGCGCCAACTGGATCTCGGTCGGATGAAATGAGGAAAGCTCGACCTGCGCGCTGGCTCCGCCGTCGCTCGCGCGATACTCGAGCGAGGTGAGGGTGTCGCCGTGCACACAGGCCGCCGCGTAGCGTGACGCGCCTACCAGCGCGTCACGCGCGAGGATGCCGAGCTTGCGGCGGGGGCCCTTGCCCGGGCCGATGAAACGCACCGTGGCCTGTGCGATGAAGTCACCCTGGATCTTTTTCTCAACGAAGTGGAATTGATCGAGTGAGGCCTGCCCGTTCACGCCGGCGCCAGACAGCGTGTAGCCCTGGTCTGCCGGGTCATAGACCACGTTGCCGGCGCGCTTCGGGCTGCCGACGTCCTGATGCTCAGTAAAAACGCCAATCGGTTTCATCTGCCCCGAGAGGAGCATGAGACCCGTGATGACGGCAATAGCGAGACTCGAGAGTCGCACCCGGCGAGGAGAGCACGGGGCGGAGCTTCGAATCCATTCAAAGTGCCCCGCAGGGCTGGCCTCGCTCGGAAAACGAGGCCCCCCTCGTTCGCGCGGCGTCCGGCGCAAGGACGCGACTACTCGGGGGAGCCCGCCTCCACCCAGTCGTTCACCAAATCGAAGTCGGCCAGCGAGATGCAACCGGTCGTGCCGGGTGCGCCACCTCGGCAGGTGCCCAGGGGCATCTCGCCTTCCTCCAGTTCTTCCAGAATGTCCTCGCTCTCGCGCACGGCGACCCGATAACTGGCGTCCACGTCCGCGCTGGCAAAGTTGGGCAGGCTGCCCGCCCCGTGACAACCGCCGCAGTTGGCGAGCAAGCGAGGGTGAATGTCTGCCTCAAAGCTGATCCCATCTGCAGGGCTCGGTGAGGCAGGGCTTGCTGGTGGCGTGCTCGGCGGGTTCGTCGCCGGCAGATTGGACGTATTCTGCGACGACGTACTCGGTGGCGTCGTGCTCGGCGACGTCGTGCTCGGTTGCGATGTGCTGGGCGATGTCGTGCTCGGCGGCGTCGTGGCTGGCGCGGGCGTGTTGGACGTCGTGTTCTGCGACGGCGTGCTCGGCGCGTCCTCGATCGAGCCGCTGCAACCGAGCGCGAGCGCGCTCGTGGCAAGCCAGGCGGCGCCGAACGTGGTGCGAAGGAGAATCGAGGCAGAGGGCAGGTGGGATTGTCGTCTCAAGGGGACCTCACGCAGTGCAAATGGCCGAGAGCATCTACAGATCTCGGCCGGGGTTCGTGCCGGTTCGGTTGCTCCGCGACCCGGTCCGTACACACTGCGGGGGACGTATGCGGGCAGCGTGCTGCCTTCGTGCAGAAGTGTGCGGAGCGCTGAAGCCGCACGCGCCACGCACGCTGGTGCTTTAAAGTTCGAGCGCTGTCGGCAGACTCACGCACGCCACTCGTCGTCGAGAGGGCCAGCGCACCGTACGAGCGGTACTTTTCCGCCAGGCCCACAGCAGCGAGGGAGCTCGCTAGAGACCGAGTGGCAGTGCGTTGCGTGCCGGCAGAGCGTGCGCGCGCACGAAAGTCTGGATGCGCTGGGCGAGCAGCTCGGGCTGCTCCTCCGGAGTAAAGTGGCCGCTGCCGGCGATCTGATCGCCGGACAACTCGTTCAAGCCGTGCTCGCGAAAGCCGGCGAGGTAGCGCTCGAGCTCGATGCCGGACTCCGCGCTGCCACGCAGATACAACACGGGGATGGACACGCGCTGCTGCTTCAGCCGAGCGTTGTCGAGCTGATCCTGAGCGAAGGCACGGTACCATTCGAAGCCGGTGCGCAGCGACTCCGGGCGGCGGTACGCCTCGGCGTAGCGCTGGCGCGCGAACTGTGGAACGGCGCCGGGCTGCGCGGAGATGGCATCGTGGAAGAACGCGAAATACTCTGCCTCGCGCCCGGCGACGAGCCGCTCCGGCAGCTCCGGCACGGCGTGGAACGCGAAGTGCCAGAGGTCAGGGTGGCGCTCGATCTCCGACCAGGGCTCCACTCCCGGAACCGCCACGTTGAGCATCACGGCGGAGCTCAGCTCACCGGGATACGCCTTGAGGTACGCAAAAACGATCTGTCCGCCCACGTCGTGGCCCACGAGGCTCGCGTTTTTCCAGCCCAGTTCCCGCAACACCGCCCGCACGTAGCCGGCCAACGTACGCTTGTCGCCCGACGGCGCCAGAGTGCTAGATTCTCCGATCCCGGGCAGGTCGATAGCGGCGACGTTGAACTCGCTCGCCAGCCGCGGCATGAGGCTCTGGAAGCAGCTCCAGTTCTCGGGCCAGCCATGCAGGAACAGGATGCTGGGGCGAGCGGGATCGGCCCGGCGCGCTTCGCGGAACTCCGCCACGTGGATCGAGAGCCCATCGGCGTCCACAGAGTGATGCAGGAATACGGCGGTAGGAGGAGCAGACTCAGCCATTCTCCCAGGTTGCACTGAAGCGGCAATCGATGCCCCAGGATCCGCTCGCCTGCTGCGTTCCGCCCTGAGTGCGGCGCGCTCGCTGCGGGAGCGACGCCATGTTGATGACTCTGTGTTGGTGACTTCCGTCACGCTGGGGCGAATCGCAGCGGCGAATCTGTAGCGAGGCTGTCCTGGGGCCCTCGGTTCGCGCTGAACGCCGTGGCACACCGATTGCTCCACGTGGGCTATGGCCTTGCCCGCAGGAAGCCCGCCACGCGCGTGAGTCTCATCGGTTGGATGAGTTCTCTGGTGTTGCTCGTGACGCTGTGCCAGCAGGTCCGGGTGCAATGGCGCTCCCGCCAAAGCCGTGGCGTCTCGACCTGGCTATTCGCCGGGCAGCTCGCCGCCTCCAGCGGATTTGCCGTCTACAGCTACCTTCTGCACAATTGGGTGTTTCTCGCCACCAACTTGCTCTTGGTCGCGAACGCAGCGGTAGGGCAATGGGTCACGCTGCGCAATCGCCGCGCGGCCCGGCATGGAGAGCAGGGAGCCGCCACTGGCATGCGCCCTGCAGGTCCCCGTGGATGACCCCCGAGAACCCCGACCGACTCGACCACCCGGAGGAGAAGCCGCCACGCCAGGTCACCGTGCAGCCGCAGGAGCCCGTGCCCTGGCAAGGCGGGCCGCCGAAGCAGCCGCAAGCCCCGGACAAGGCGCCGCGCCCCGTCCGCGAAGGTGACCAGGATAAACGCACCGGCAAGGATCGCGACGGGCTGCGCTGAGAGCGGAACCCGCAGGCCCCCCTGCCAGCCTATTGCCGCATCAGCACGCGTTGCGCCTCTTGTTCCAGGTCGACGTACGCTGCCTTTTCGACCGTTACCCCCACGAGTTGAATGGTTCCCCCGCTGAAGGTGCCCCATAGCGCTCGCGCGCGGGCTCGTCTGTCGGTCGTGGCGTGTTGAGAATCTCCGTGGCGCCGCGGTCGTCGAGCGGCAGGACCATGTTCTTGTCGGCCTCCTCGAACCAGGCCTGGATCAACCCCTGAAGCCCTTCCGGGTGCTCCTTGGCGAGGTCCTTCGACTCCGAGCGAGCGACGTCGACGTGATAGAGTTGCCAGGGGTCCTGATCGAAATGACCCTTGTTCGAGATGGGGGCGTGGACAGAGGACGCGAGCCAGCCGTCCTCCTAGATGCCGCGTGTGCCGAGCATGGCGTAGTACTGCCGCTTCTTCTGGGTCGGCGCGTCCGGCTTGGCGTCGAACGTGTAGCGCATCGAAATCCCGTTCAGCGGATACTGCGGCACGCCCTTGTACACCGCGGGCATCTCCAGGCCGGCAATGTCCAGGATCGTCGGCACGATGTCGGTCGAGTGGTGGTACTGATGTCGTAGCTCGCCGCGGGCCTGGATGCCTTTCGGCCAAACGATGCCCTTGAAGCTGCCTTTCGGATCCGAGACGGCGCCGTTCGCTGCCGCTGCTGACTCCGACGGCGGGGAGCCCGCGCTGGGAGAGGTGGCGGACGGCTGCTCAGCTGCTGACCCCGGCGCGGACTCAGTAAATTCGGGCGTGGTTGCCACGGCATGGTCATGAAACACGCGCCTGGGCGATGAGCTCGTTACGATGATGCAACGGGGAACCAGCGGCAATTGTCGCCGGACGCCGAAATGGTTCGACAGCGGCAGGAAAAGATCAGAACTTTCGCGAGAGTGCCGTCCAGGTGTGTTTCACGCGCGCGGGGCTGGCAGGCACGGCTCCGGGTACTGAATCAGGAACGACGACTCATGACGAGCAAGCTATTGAAATGTACTGCGGCCCTGCTGACGGCGGCCCTGCTGACGGCGGCGCTGGCGCTGTTCAGCGCCCCGGCGCAGGCTCAGGCACCAGCGCCAGCGGCGCAAGCGAAGGCTCCGGCCCCCCAGGCGAAAGCTCAGGCCGCGTCCCCGGCGAAAAAGCCCAACATTCTGGTCATCTGGGGCGACGACATCGGGTACTGGAACGTCAGCGCCTACAATCAGGGCATGATGGGTTACCGCACGCCCAACATCGATCGCATCGCGCGCGAAGGCGCGCTGTTCACCGATTGGTACGGGCAGCAGAGTTGCACCGCGGGGCGCGCCGCGTTCATCACGGGTCAGTCGCCGTTTCGGACCGGCCTGCTCAAGGTGGGCTTGCCCGGCGCCAAGGAAGGCCTGAAAAAGGAAGAGGTCACCATCGCCGACCTGCTCCGGGCGCAGGGCTATGCGACGGGGCAGTTCGGCAAGAACCACCTGGGGGACCAGGACGAGCACCTGCCTACGGCGCACGGTTTCGACGAGTTCTTCGGGTCGCTCTATCATCTGAACGCCGAAGACGAGCCCGAGCACGAGGACTACTTCAAAGATCCCGAAATGCGGAAGCGCTACGCGACCCGGGGCGTGATCCACTCCTGGTCGAAGCCGGATGGGACGCAGAAGATCGAGTCCACGGGGCCCCTGAACAAGAAGCGCATGGAGACCATCGATGAAGAGGTCGTTCAGGGGGCAGTCCGCTTCATGAACGACGCGAAGAAGGCGAACAAGCCCTTCTTCCTGTGGGTCAACTCCACGCGCATGCACATCTGGACCCGGCTCAAGGCTGCGAGCAAGGGCAAGACCGGGCTGGGCTCTTACCCCGATGGCATGGTCGAGCATGACGGACAGGTGGGCCAGGTGCTCGACGCGCTGGACGCCCTCGGCCTGGCCAAGGACACGATCGTGATGTACTCGACGGACAACGGCGCGGAGAAGTTCACTTGGCCTGACGGTGGCCAATCCCCGTTCCGCGGGGAGAAGAACACCAATTGGGAGGGGGGCTACCGGGTGCCGACGGTGATGCGCTGGCCGGGCGTGATCAAGCCCGGCACGGTGCTGAACGACATTTTCGCGCATGAAGACATGCTCCCGACCCTTGTGGCCGCGTCCGGGGATTCGACCGTCAAGGACCGGCTGCTCAAAGGCATCCAGATCGGGAAAAAGAGCTTCAAGGTGCATCTGGACGGCTACAACGTCGCCGACGCGCTGGCAGGCAAGGCGCCGAGTCCACGCCATGAATTCTTCTACTTCAACGATGACGGGCAGCTGGTCAGTCTGCGCTACGACCAGTGGAAGCTCGTGTTCGCCGAGCAGCGCGAGCATGGCTTCGAGGTCTGGCGCGAGCCCTTCGTGCAGTTGCGGCTGCCCAAGCTCTTCAACCTGCGCAGTGACCCGTTCGAGACCGCCGATCACGAGGGTATGGACTACGAACGCTGGGCGGTCGAGCACCTCTTTCTGCTCGTGCCGGCTCAGCAATACGTCGGCCGCTTCCTGACCTCGTTCAAGGCCTTTCCGCCTCGACAGAAGGCGGGCAGTTTCTCGATCGACCAGGCGCTACAGACCTTGCAGAAAGGAAGCAGCAACTGAGGGGGCTCCGGCGCGTGCTCGGGGGGGACGGCGCGCCGGCGACGTGCGCCCGAGGTTCGGGCGTGAGGCGGGGCCGGGCCGGCGCCATGCTGCTCGCGCTCGTCGTGCTGGCGGCGCTCACGCCGCTCGGCAGCGCCTGCAAGCGTGACATACCAGAAACAAAGCCCGCGCCGATCTCGACCCCCCCGAGCGAGCCTGCCAGCTACGTCGGTGGGGAAAAATGCGTGACCTGCCACGCGGCAGAGGCGGAGCTCTGGCGGGGCTCGCACCATGCCCTGGCGATGCAACCCGCGACGGCCCAAACGGTGCTCGCCGACTTCGAGAACGCGAAGTTTTCCAAGGACGGGATCGAGTCGCGGTTCTTTCGGCGGGACGGGCAGTATTGGGTCCGCACCGACGGCGCCGACGGCAAGCTCACTGACTTTCGCGTGACGTACACCTTCGGCGTCACGCCGCTGCAGCAATACTTGCTCGAGCTACCGGGCGGGCGCAAACAGGCGCTGAGCATCGCCTGGGACAGCCGCGCCAAAGAGCAGGGGGGCCAGCGCTGGTTCCATCTCTACCCCGACGAGAAGATCGATCATCGAGATGTCCTGCACTGGACGGGGCCGGCACAGAACTGGAATCACATGTGCGCCGAGTGCCACTCGACGAACCTGCAGAAGAACTACCGCCCCGCCAGCGGGCGCTTCGAGACGACGTGGACGGACATCAATGTGAACTGCGAAGCCTGCCATGGCCCCGCGTCGCGGCACCTGGCGTGGGCGCAAGCGGCAAAGCGCACGAGTGAAGCAGGGTTCGGGCTGGTGGAGCCGCTATCGGGCGCCGGCGGGCTCTGGGTCTTCAAGGAGGGGGATCCGATCGCGCGGCGCAGCGTGCCCCTGGCCACGCCCGACGAGCTCGAGACCTGCGGGCGTTGCCATTCGCGCCGGGCGCAGATCTGGCCGGACTACGTACACGGCCAGCCGCTGGAACAGAGCTATCGCGTCGCGCTCCTGGAGGAGGATCTGTATCAGGCCGATGGTCAGATCCTGGACGAGGTGTACGAATACGGCTCGTTCCTGCAGAGCCGCATGCACGCCGCCGGCGTGACCTGTTCTTCCTGCCACGACGCGCACAGCGGCCAGCTCCGCGCTCCGGGCAACGCCATGTGCGGGCAGTGCCACCTCGGGACGCACTACGACACCGACCAGCATCACCACCACGCGGCCGGTAGCGCGGCCTCGCAATGCGTTTCCTGCCACATGCCGGAGCGCAACTACATGGTGATCGATGGCCGGCGCGACCATTCGTTGCGAGTGCCGCGGCCCGATCTTTCGGTGAAACTCGGTACGCCGAATGCCTGCAGCGGCTGTCATGCCGCGCGCGGCGATGCCTGGGCGGCCGCCACGGTCGTGCAATGGTACGGCAGCGAACGCAAGCGAGGGGCCCGCTACGCCGAGGCCCTGCAGCTCGGGCGACGCGGCTCCCCCGCGGCCGAGCAGGCCCTCGCCACCACTGCCGGCGACGCTGCCCTGCCGGTGATCGTGCGTGCCAGCGCGCTGGCCCTGTTATCTCGCTTCCTGAGCCCGAGCTCGCTGCCGGTGGTCGAACGCGCGCTGCGCGATCCGGAGGCGCTGGTGCGCCGCGCGGCGCTCGAGGGCCTGCAGGCGATGGACCCGCCGGCGCGGGTGCCGCTGGTGAGCCCACTCTTGTCCGATCCGATTCGCAGCGTGCGCCTGGAGGCGCTGGGCCTGCTGCTCGACGTGCCCCCGAGTGCGCGGCCGTCCGATCGGCAGCGGGAGCTGAAGCGCGCCATCGATGAATATCGAGCCATTCAGAGCTTCAATGCCGACCGCGCCGATGCGCAGACCAACCTGGGCCTGCTGGAGGCGCGCCTCGGCAATGCGCCTGCCGCGCAGAGGGCCTATGAAACGGCGATCTCTCTCCAACCCTCGTTTGCACCCGCTCATCTCGATCTGGCGGACCTGTTCCGGGCGAGCGGGGAGGAACAGCGCGCTGAACTCGCGCTGCGGGATGGCTTGCGCGCCAACCCGGGTCACGCGCCGACACATCAGGCGTTGGGTCTGGCGCTGGTGCGGCAAAAGCGGCTGGATGAGGCCCTCTCGGAACTGGAGCTCGCTGCGCGCCTGCAGCCCGACGTACCGCGCTTCGCCTTTGTCCACGCCGTGGCTCTGCACGATCTCGGCAATCTCAAGGGCGCCATTGCCGCGCTGCAACGGGCGCAGCAGCGCAACCCCGCCGACCGTGAGCTGCTCAGCGCGCTGAGCCAATATCACCTCGAAGCCGGCGATCGGCCGGGCGCGCTGCGCTGGGCGCGCCAGCTGGCCCAGGTCGTGCCCGATGATCCGGGAGTTCAGCGCCTCCTCCAGCAATTGCAACAGTGAGCCGGGCCGTCGAGGCTCCGGTCAATGCACCCAGGGGCCCCGAACGATGGCCGGGTCGCACTCGTTGTCGACCACCCAGCGGCACATCCGGCGTTCCGGCTCGATGCCGTCCTGTGGTGCCGCCGGGCCGCTCGTGATCGCGTAGCCGAGCGGCACGATCATTTGCCCACCGGCGAGCGCAACGGAATCGCGCAGCTTTTCCCGCAGGCGGTCGGGATAGATGCCGACGGTCTGCGTGGCCGTGGAAAACCAGCGCAGGGCATCCTCGATCCGATCCAGCGGCACGACATTGCCAACTCGGCCATACAGGAGGTTGGCGAAGTCCACGGGTTCACTGATCTGGGAAACGATCACCGCGCCCCGGTCGATGCGTTGCGCATCGGTGAACACCCGGTAGAAATCTTCGAGCGGCAGGATGGATTGGATTTCACTCTTCAGACCGGGGTCGAAACCATTGGGCCCATTGCTGATCGCCGTGGGCAACTCGAGCAGCTCCCGGTACAGATACTTGCCAAATTGATTGGCCTGGGCGAGGCCGGCCGCATCCGTCCCGGATTCCAGAAAGATGACACGCGCGTTGACGCACGCCTCCTGGTCGTAGCCCCCGAGGTCTGCGGCCGCGCGCCGCGCGACGTTGCGCAGCACCGCATCGCTCTCGAACGCCTCGCGACCGATCAGGGTGGTGCTGCTCTTGGGGTCGAGCGTAATCAGGTCCATGCCGGGCTGGAGATATTTACTGACGTGCCGGATGGAGGCCAGGCCACCCCAGGCCACGAGCTTTTCGATGTGGGCCGGGTGGTAGAGCTTCTCCTCCACCGAGGCGTCTCCCCCCTTCCAGTAGGCGACGACCAGGTGCCTCGTGAGCGGATGGTTCGGCGCCATGTCGATCATGGTCCTGGCGATGGCGGCCATCGTGAGCGGGTCGTTCGAGGGGGCCTTGACGATCGCGTCATTGCGGGTGACCGCCGAGCGAACCAGCGTCATCGTCGCCGTGATCGGCACGTTGCCCGCAATGATGTGCAGGCTGCGGGCACCCATGGCGCGCACGCGGATGGTCCTGCCGTCCAGCAGCTGCCGGGGTACCCAGCCCTCCAGATACTCCGAGCCGATGCGGCTCTCGACCAGCTCGCGAACGGCGCGCCGCTCGAGCTGAGCCGGGAGTGTGCGATAGGCGTGCTCCAGCACGGGACGCGATAGATTGGAGGCGAAGCAGCTGACCTCGAAGGCTTGCCGCCAGTGCTCGTTCCGATCCAGGTCCAGGCGCCGGCCCAGTTCGTCCAGGTAGTCGTAGATCTGCTCGAGCGAGATCGAGTACAGGTCCACCAGGGAGCCCGGATCGCGCGCCACGACCCGCTCCAGGTACTGGGCGACATTCGGCGTCCGGAACGTCCGCCCCTTGCGGTCGCGGAGCTCGACCGTGTAGTCGTCGATGATCTCGCCGCGGATGATCAGCGGAACCCGGAAAGCGCCGTCGGATGCGCTGGAGGCAGTCATGTGCCGACGCCGTCGAGCAATTTGTGCAGGTTGAGATCGGTGTTGTCGATCGTCGCCGAGCAGCTCACCTTGTCATCCCCGGTCACGCTGGCCGAGTACCGCGTGATACCCTCGTGGATGAAGGCGCCCTTCCGCCGGCAGCCACAGCCACCGTCCCAGTCGATGGTGACCCTGTCTCCCGTCACGATGCCGCCCCAGTAGGTCTGCGCCAGCAGGTCGAGGGCCGCAAAGCGGCCCGTCTGCGTGCCCTGACGTGGCAACAGGGCGCCGCTCTCCGGATCGAGCAGAAAGGGAATGTGGTACGGCACGGGATGGTAGTTGCCCCGGGGGCAGCGCGGCATGCTGCCGATCAGCTCCGTCATGCCGTAGGCGAGCTTGATGTTCATGCCGGTGTATTCCTGACTCAGTTCGACCCAGTTGGACACACGCCGGGGGCTCGGCGTCGGGCGGTGGGGGCGGTGGGTCAGCGGCATCGGGCGGCGGCACGACGCTCGTTGTCCCGGAGTCCGCAATGTCGCCGGGCGTACCCGCGCTGCCTGTCCCTGCGCTGCCTGTG
>Ga0315912_10005783_pt1 | contig 11266 bp, 10 predicted proteins | sample VfabasoilMG_FD_204469 | JGI IMG/M metagenome (GOLD analysis project Ga0315912, IMG submission 204469) | Garden soil microbial communities collected in Santa Monica, California, United States - V. faba soil | ecosystem: Environmental > Terrestrial > Soil > Garden | place: USA: California...
CGTCGGCGCATGGGAAATCGGCTGGCAGATCCATCGGATCGTCGAGGGCAACCGGGTCTGGCCGCTCATTGCATGGGCGCTGTTCCCGGGCGCGCTGCTCACCGTGCTGGCGTTCAAGGGCCCGGCGATCAAGTGGCCGGTCGCGGCGCATTCGCGCGCCTACCTTTGGGTCGGCGCCGGCCCGATCGCGGCCTTTCTGCTCGGCTGGACCGTCTATGCGAACTTCACCAGCAACGGCAATCCCGTCCCTCTGCCCTACGTGCCCCTGCTGAATCCGCTCGACATCGCCCAGCTCTTCGTATTCGCCGCGCTGGCCACCTGGTGGCAGCGCCTGCATACGGAAGAGATTGCGGACATCGAACTGTGGCCCCCGACCCTGACCCGCGTGCTGATGGGCGGTACCGGCTTCCTGTTCCTCAACGGCGTCCTGCTGCGCACCATCCACCACTGGGCCGGCATTCCCTACCGGCTCGAGACGATGCTGCGGGCGGACCTGGTGCAGGTCGCGCTTTCGATCTTCTGGACGGTGCTGGCGCTGGTGTCGATGATCGTGGCGACCCGCAAGGGCCTGCGGATCCTGTGGTCCTGCGGCGCGGCCCTCATGGGCGTCGTGGTCGTGAAACTGTTCCTGGTCGACCTTGCCAAGGTCGGCGGGGTCGAGCGCATCGTGCTGTTCATCGCGGTGGGGATCCTGATGCTGGTGATCGGCTACTTCTCGCCGCTGCCGCCGAAGGAGAGGCAGGCCTCATGAAAACCATCCTTGCATTCATCCTGGCGGGCGCCAGCGCGCTGTCGGCGGCCCAGTCGATCGACGAATTTTCCGCGGCCGTGCCCATCGATGCGTCCGGCGGAGAGGCGTTCTATCGCCTGGTGGTTCCGCAATCCGTTTACGAGGGCATTGCATTCGACGACCTGCGCGACCTGCGCGTGTTCAACGGCAACAATGAAGTGGTGCCGCATGCGTTTCGCTCGATCGGGCCGCGCCCGCAAAAGCAGGGCCCGGTTGTCCTGCCGTTGTTTCCCTTGCACGGTCCCAGCGGCACGCCCTCGGACGACCTCGACCTGAGCGTGGACCGCGTCGGCGACAAGGTCAGCGTGCGCCTGCAGGTGCGCGGCGACAAGGGCGGGGAGAAGGTGCTGATCGGCTACCTGGTCGATGCCTCGAAAATCGACACCCCGTTGTCGGGACTGCGCTTCGGCTGGAAACCTCCCGGCGCGGAGCAGCTGACTTCGGTGCGCATCGAGGCGAGCGGCGACCTCAAGAACTGGACCCCTTTGGCAACGGACGCCCCGATAGGGGGCTTGTCCCACGGCGGCCAGCGGCTCGAGCGCGATACGGTGGAGTTCCGGCAGCACAAGGCGGACTACCTGCGCATCACCTGGCTCGAGGCGAACCGCGTGCTCGAAATCGCGGGCGTCCAGGGACTGGTGCCCGAACATTGGGAGCAGGCGGACCGGATGTGGAAGGAAGTGCGCGCGGCGCCTGACACCGCCACGCCCGGCGACTATCCGTTCGACCTTGGGGGCCGCTTTCCGGTCGACCGCCTCGAGTTCCGGCTGCCGCAGCAGAATACCGTGGTGCCGCTGCAAATCCTGTCGCGCCGCGATCCGAAGGACAAGTGGATGCACGTCACTTCCGGCATGGCCTACCGGATCCACCAGGACGGCCGCGAGGTGACGAGCTCGCCGCTGCCGGTGGGGCCGAATACCCACCGCTACTGGTTGCTGCGCGTGAACGTCAATGCCGGCGGCGTCGGCGCGGGCGACGTCGGCGTGAAGGCCGGCTGGTCGCCGCGTGAACTGGTGTTCAATGCCCGCGGCAGCGCCCCCTTCCAGCTCGCCTTCGGCAATGTCCGGGCCGGTTCCAACGCCATCGGCATCGAGTCCCTCGTTCCGGGCCTGCGTACCGACCAGGAGCCGAAAATCGCGCTGGTCGCCACCGGCGCCCCCGAAAAGCTTGCGGGCGTGCAGCCCAACGCCCTGGCTTCCCCGGTGGAACGCAAGAAGTGGGGGCTATGGGCGGTCCTTGGGGCTGCCGTGGTCGTCCTGGCGTGGATGGCCTGGCAGCTCTCGAACCAGATGAAAAAGGCCGACGGGAAATAGATTCCTGCGCCTCGATGGCCATATGTGCGGCTCGCGCCGCATCTTTATGCGCTTTTTATGTCCGACGCTGAACAATTGCGCCGGGCAGATGCAATGAGCGATACCGGAACCCTGGCCGTGCTGAAGAGTGTCCTGCGCCCCGCGGTGCTGGTGGCGCTGGCCACGCTCGCGGCCTGGGGCATGGATGGGGCGTCGTCCCTGGCCAGCCAGGCCATGGCCTATCTCCTGGCCGTGGTGTTCTCGGCGTTTCGCCATGGCCGCCGCGATTCCATCCTCGCGGCTTTCCTCGGCGTCGCCGCGCTCAACTTCTTTTTCGTTCCCCCACGCCATACCTTCAGCGTCGAGAACAGCGACTACGGTTTCACGTTGCTGGCGCTGCTCGTCGTGTCGATCGTGGTGAGCGGCCTGGCCACCCGCCTCAAGGAAGAGACGGTCCAGGCACGCCGGCGCGAGCGCCGGGCCCGCGAACTGCATGCCCTCGCGGACATGCTGGCGGCGGCGGAAGGCGAGCCTGTCCTCGCGGCATGCAGCCTGGAGGCCCTGCGAGGCGCATTCGGCAGCGGCATGCTGCTCCTGCCGGATGCGCAAGGCCGGCTTTCGGAGCCGGCGCCTGAAGCGGTTGCTTTCGACGGCAAGGCGGCGCAATGGGTTTTCGACCAGGCGTGCGCGGTCGGACCGGCGACCGGGTATTGGCCCGAGCTGCCGCGCTGGTACGTGCCGTTGCCCGGCGACGTGAAGTCGCTGGGCGTTCTCGCGGTTCCGGCAGGCCTGCGCGATTCCGGGACGCTTGCCGAAGACCTCGAACACCTGCAGGCATTCGCCCGCCAGGTCGGGCTGGCACTGCAACGCGACCAGTTGAGCCGGCGCGCCCGCGAGGCCACGCTGGCGGCGCGCACCGAAGCGTTGCGCAACGCCTTGCTCGCTTCGATCTCGCACGACATGCGGACACCGCTGGCGGCGATCCTGGGCGCGGCCTCCACGCTTTCGAGCCAGACCCTGCCGGCGGCCGAGCAAAAACAGCTCCTGCACAGCATCGAAGACGAAGCCAGGCGCATGACCGCGACTGCGGAGAACGTGTTGCAGCTGGCGCGCCTGTCCGCGGATCACGTCAGCCTGCGGCGCGACTGGGAGTCGATCGGAGAAATCATCGGCACCGTCATCGGCCGACAACGACGCCGCGGCGAGCATCGCATCGCCGCCCGCATCGATGAGAACCTGCCCCTGACCAGGATCGACGCGGTACTGGTCGAGCAAGTCCTTTCCAACCTGATCGAGAATGCCCTGGCGCACGGGGGCGGCGGCGAGATCGAGATTTCGACGCACGCCCTGGACGACCGGATCGTGGTGACCGTGGCGGATCGCGGGCCTGGCCTCGGCGACCTGGATCCCGCGCAGCTGTTCGTGCGTTTCCAGCCCGGACCCGGCGCGAGGCGCGGCACGGGACTGGGCCTGGCGATCTGCAAGGCCATTGTCGAACTGCACGGCGGAACGATCGGCGCAGCCAATCGCCCGGGCGGCGGCGCGGTTTTTGAATTCACCCTGCCTCGCGCAGGCGACGAGCCGATGGTGGACGGCGCGGAGGGCCGCAAATGAGCGCGACCGGCCGCGACCTGCTCATCGTCGAAGACGACGCCGAGATCCGCCTGTTCCTGAAAACCGCGCTCGCAGCCGACGGCTTCAGCGTGTCGACCGCGGTCACCGGCCGGGAAGCGCAGGCCATGGCCGGCCACCGCGACTATGACCTGTTCATCGTCGATCTCGGATTGCCCGACGTGGATGGCATCGAGGTCGTGCGAGCGTTTCGCGAGCGTTCGCAGGCGCCCATCCTGATCCTGTCGGCGCAGACGGATGAGGCGCGAAAAGTCGAAGCCCTCGACGCGGGCGCCGACGACTACGTGACCAAACCCTTCGGCGTCGGCGAGCTGCGCGCACGATTGCGGGCGGCGCTGCGGCGGACGGGTGAGGCAGCGACGAACTTCGAACTGGAAGCCTTGAGCATCGAGCTGGACCGCCGCAGGGTGCTTCGGGGCGGCGGCGAAGTGCACCTCACGCCGATCGAGTTCAACCTGCTGGCGCGGCTGGCCCGCAGCGCCGGGCGCGTCGTGACGCACCGACAGCTCCTGTCCGACGTGTGGGGTCCGGAGTACGTCGAGCACACGCATTACCTGCGCATCTACATGGGACAGCTGCGGGCGAAACTGGAGAACGATCCCGCCGTGCCGCGTTTCCTGCTCACGGAAACCGGCGTCGGTTACCGGCTTGCGGCGGAATAGCCGGATCTTTATTCGATCCTTACGCCGCCAGGCGCATAAGTCAGCCTCCTACTGATAGTGGAGGCTCGCATGGAAGGTTCGACGAAGCGGCAGGGCACGGCCGCACTGGCGCTTGGCGCGCTGGGCGTGGTGTACGGCGACATCGGCACCAGCCCGCTTTACACGGTCAAGGAGACGTTCGGGCCCGCGACCGGCCTTGCCCTCGATGCCGCCAACCTGGTCGGCGCGGCCTCGGTGATCGTCTGGGCGCTGATGCTGGTGGTGACGCTCAAGTACGTGATCCTGATCCTGCGCGCGGACAACAAGGGCGAAGGCGGCATCATTGCGCTCACCGCCCTTGCGGCCGCCGCGGCGGGCAAGACGCCACGCAGGCGCACGGCGCTCATCCTGATCGGCGTGGCAGGCGCCGCGCTGTTCTACGGCGACAGCGTCATCACGCCGGCGATCTCCGTGCTGAGCGCCGTCGAAGGCCTGCAAGTGGCGGTCCCCGGCCTGCAGGCCTACGTGCTGCCGTTGAGCGCCGCCATCCTGATCGCGCTGTTCGCGGTGCAGTCTCGCGGCACGGCCTCCGTGGGCCGCCTGTTCGGTCCGGTCATCGTCCTGTGGTTTCTCGTGCTCGCCGTCGCCGGCATTGTGCAGATCCTGCGCGAGCCCGCAATCCTCGCGGCCCTGAATCCGCTGCGCGCCTGCGAGTTCCTCGCCGCCAATGGCTGGGGGCTGTTCGTCGTGGTCGGCGCGATCGTGCTGGCGCTCACCGGCGCCGAGGCCCTCTACGCCGACCTGGGCCATTTCGGCCGCCGGCCGATCCGGCTGGCGTGGACCGGTTTCGTGTTTCCGGCGTTGATCCTCAACTACCTCGGCCAGGGAGCATTGCTGATGCGCGATCCCGCGGCGCTGGAGAATCCGTTCTACCGGCTGTTCCCGGAAGCGTTGCTGATTCCGGTTGTCGCCCTTGCAACCGCCGCCACGGTGATTGCGTCGCAGGCGGTGATTTCGGGTGCGTATTCCATGACCCGCCAGGCGATCCAGCTCGGCGTGCTGCCACGGATGCGCATCCTCCATACCTCGGCGGTCGAAGGCGGGCAGATCTACATGCCGGCGGTGAACTGGATGCTGCTCGCCGTGGTGCTCGCCGCGACCCTCGGATTCGGCTCGTCGTCCGCGCTGGCATCGGCCTACGGCATCGCCGTGACGCTTACGATGCTGGCGACGACGGTGCTGACGTGGTTCGTGGTGCGCCACGCCTGGCGCTATCCCGCCTGGGTGGCATTTTCCGCGACCGGATTCTTCATCGCGCTGGACGCGGTGCTGGTGGTTTCCTGCCTGCTCAAGTTCATGCAGGGGGGCTGGTTCCCGATCCTGCTCGCGGCCGCGATTTTCGTCGTCATGGCGACCTGGAAACGGGGACGCGAAGCCCTGCTTGCCAGGATGCGCGCCGACGATCCGCCGCTGCAACCTTTGCTGCAAAGCCTGCTGTCGAGCGATTTGCCGCGACCGGCGCGCACCGCCGTGTTTCCCACCGCGGACCCCGACGCCGTGCCGCACGCGCTGTTGCACAACCTGCGGCACAACGGTGTCCTGCACCGGACCAACGTCATCCTCACGGTGCAGTTCCACGATGTGCCGCGGATGGACCCGGAACGGGCCTTGCAGGTCGAACGCCTCCTCGAGGGCTTCTGGCGCGTGCGCGTCAACTGCGGATTCCTCGACGATCCCGACGTGCCGCGCGCGCTGCTCGATTGCAAGCCGGCCGGCCTGGACGTGAACCTCTACGAGACGTCGTATTTCCTCAGCCGGGAAACCGTGGTGCCTTCAGTCGGCGGCTGCATGTCGCCGTGGCGCGAGCGCATGTTCGCCGCGCTGTCCAAGACCGCGGGCAGCGCGGCGGACTTCCTGCGCATCCCGCACCACAGCACCATCGAGCTGGGCACGCGAGTGCAGATCTGAGCGGTCAGGCCGGCGCGAGGACGCGCAGTTCCATGCCCTTGACGAATTCCTTCACGCGCGCGCGATAGGCCTGCATGTGAGGGGCGACGCCGTGCGCCTTGAGCGATGCGACGTCGGCCCACTTCTCGATGATGACCACGCGATCCGGCCCGACCTTGTACTGGATGGCGATGTCGGTCTGCGCGTCCACCGTGGGCCCGTACTCGATGCAGCCGGCCTCGGCCTTGACCTCGGGAACGAGCTTGCGGAATTCGGCGAGGAACTTGTCGCGGGTGCCGGGATTGAGTTCGACGGTGGCAATGACGTGGATCATGCTGCTCTCCTCTTGGTGAAAGTTTGGAACGTGCTCATCGCAGCCCCAGCACAATGACGAGGCCGACGACGAGCAACGCAATGCCCAGAAGCTCGCGGCGCGCGAGGCGCTCGCGGAACAGTTTTCTCGACAGCGCGTAGCTGAAGAGCAGCTCGATGAGGCCGAGCGTGCGTACGTGCGCGGCCGGCTCTATGGCCATCGCAGTGAACCAGCCCGCGGATGCCGCGGCGCCCATGAAGCCGGCGAAGAGCGATGCGCGCCAGGCGCGAAGCACGCGCAGCACGACTTCGCGGTGGCGCACCAGCAACCAGCCGCCGAGGACCAGGGTCTGGATCAGCTGCGCGACAACCAGGGTCGAGGCGGCAGCCATCGGGAAGGGCGCATCGGCCAGCGCCAGCGCGGCGCCGCGAAAACCGACTGCCGACAGCGCGAATCCCGCACCCGAGGCCAGGCCCAGCAAGGCCGAGCGGCTCGTCCAGCCGGTCAGCAATCCGCGAACGGGTCGTTCCTTGTCCGCCGGCGACAGCAGCAGCACGCCGAACGTGCCGAGCAGGATGGCGGCGAGCACCGGCAGCGACACCGCGTCGCCGAGGAACACGAAGCCGAATACCGCGACCTGCAGGATCTCGCTCTTGGAATACGCCACGCCCAGCGTGAAGTTGCGCTCCGACATCACCCGCAGCAGCAGCGCGGTGGCGGCGATCTGGCTCAGCGCGCCCAGCACGACCCAGCCGAAGAAGGCGGAGGTCGGCGCCGGCAGGTCGAACTGGCCGACGGAGCGGACGATCAACAACCATAGCAATGCGAAGGGCAGGCCGTAGAGAAAGCGGATCAGCGTCGCACCCAGCGTGCCGAGGTCCGCGACCAGGTGCCGCTGCGCGGCATTGCGCAGGGTTTGCGCGAACGCCGCCCAGATCGTGACCGGGATCCACAGCCACGCGGCCGCAACCATCGGCCGCGATCAGGGGTGCAGCAGTTTCTTGAGGACGTGCCGGCGCGCGCGGATGTAGGGCCGGATTTCCGCGGGCCAGCGTCCCTGGTCCACGGCCTTGGCCCAGGCCTCGCTGGTCAGGACTTCGGCGCTCTCCAGCTCATAGATGCAGCTGTAGTTCGGCTCGCCGGGCGCGACCAGCGGCACGACCCCGCCCGCGATCGCCATCGAACCCTGCACGGCCTTGCAGCGCCGCGCCGATAATACGCCCGGCACCTTCAGCAGCAGCGGGACATGCTCGGTGTCGTAAAGCTCGTTGAACAACGCCTCTTTGGCGGGATCGACGTCGAGGCTGGCGATGAAAATGAACCGAGCTTGGCCGGCCATGGCGATCAGCCCCGGCCGACGAACGGCATCTTGGTCGCCATCACCGTCAGGAACTGGACGTTGGCTTCCAGCGGCAGGCTCGCCATGTAGAGCACGGAATTGGCCACGTGCTGCACATCCATGGTGGGCTCGATCTTGATTTCGCCGTTGGCCTGCGGCACGCCCTTGGTCATCTTGGCGGCCATTTCCGTCAGCGCGTTACCGATGTCGATCTGGCAGCAGGCGATGTCGTACTTGCGGCCATCGAGCGACGCCGACTTGGTGAGACCGGTCACGCCGTGCTTGGTGCCGGTGTAGGGCGCGGAATTGGGCCGCGGCGCATGCGCCGAAATGGAGCCATTGTTGATGATGCGGCCGCCGCGCGGATTCTGGTCCTTCATGATCTTGAAGGATTCCTGGATGCACAGGAAGACGCCGGTGAGGTTGATGTCGACCACGTTCTTCCACTGCTCGAACGTGAGTTCCTCGAGCGGAACGCCGGGCGCGCTGACGCCGGCATTGTTGAACACCACGTCGAGCCGGCCGAAGGTCTGCTTCGTCTTGGCGAAAAGCGCCTTGACGGAATCCGGGTTCGCCACGTCGGTGGGAACGACCAGCGCATTGGCGCCGGCCTTCGATTCGGCAGCGACCTGCTCGAGCGCATCCTTGCGGCGACCGGCCATCGCCACCTTGTAGCCGTCCTTGAGCAGGGTCAGCGCGACAGCCTTGCCGATGCCGCTGCCCGCGCCCGTTACCAATGCCACCTTGTTGTGCGAAGCCATGTGCTCTCCTCCTGATTGTGGCGCCGGCGCATGTGCCCGCCGGCGCTGGTTGTTCTTGGAGTGCGCATGTTAACTTACCGACCCCGGTTTTTCACGGCAGGCGCCGGGGCGGCATAAACGGGAGACGGAACAATGGGATCGAAGCGGGTCGGCGTGCTCATTGCCCTGCTGGGCGGACTGGCCGGAACGGCCGCGCCGCTGGCGGCGGACGAAATGAAGGACCAGGCCGTGGCGCGCCTCGTGTCCACCCACGAGGCGGACATTCCGATTGCAATCGGGCGCGTGGTGGTGAAGCAGGCAGGCCTGCGGGCCTTGCGCGAGCGGCTCGCGGAAGAGGGGCGCCGCGCCGGCCTCGGCAAGGCATGGAATGAAGCCACGCCGGAATGGCTGGCCGCGGAGGCGCAACTGAATCCGGCTTTCGAACAGGTCGTCGCCCGCGCGCTGGAGCAGGGCCACTGGCTGCAGGAGGGCTGGACGCGCGTGGCGGGCGCGGCGCTGAGCGCCGAAGAGGCCGACGAGATCGCGGCACACTTCGACACCGAAGGCGGCCGCGAGCAGCGCGTGGTGGTGGAGCTGGTCATCGTCGGCGAGACCGTGATGGCCAACTACACTTTCACGAACCGGCTGGACTACCGCATGAAGGGCACCGAGCGCGAAGTGGCGCAGCTGCAGGAAGTATGGTGGGCGAGGGAGCCGATGCGGGTGCGCGATTTCTCCAAATATCCCGGCGCATTGCGGTTTGCCGGCGAGAATCCCGGCATCAAGTACACGCGGGCGCTGGCGATCCAGGGCATCGGGGTGATCCTGGACCGGATCGATCGCGCCGCCGACCAGGCGGTGGCACAGGCGCGCTCGCTGGACCTCGCGCCGTTCATCGAAGATTATCGGCGTCGCATCTCGAAGGCCGGCTAGCCTGGGTGCCGGGCCACGAGGTGTGGCCGCGACTGGTCGCGTGTAAACTTCCGCCGAATTCCCTGCCGGAGCCCGCAATGATCGCAATGCCGCCCTTCCACCTTGCCTTTCCCGTCACCAGCCTGGCGAAGGCGCGCGAATTCTATGGCGAACTGCTGGGCTGCCCGGAGGGCCGGTCCTCGGAAGACTGGGTGGATTTCAATTTCCATGGCCACCAGATCGTCGCCCACCTGGCGCCGGCGACCGGCCACCGCGACACCAACCTGGTCGACGGCGATAACGTGCCGGTGCGCCATTTCGGCACCGTCCTCCCCATGGACGAATGGCGCAGGCTGGCGGACAAGCTCACGGCCGCGGGCATCGAGTTCATCATCAAGCCGCACATCCGCTTCAAGGGCGAGGTCGGCGAGCAGGCGACCATGTTCTTCCTGGATCCTTGCGGCAACGCCGTCGAGTTCAAGGCGTTCGAAAACCCGAAGATGCTGTTCGCGAAGTAGCGCGGCGTCAGGAGTGGGGCCGCATCGGCGGCAGGGTGAGGTCGCCCTGCGTGGCGCGGCCCTCGGACTTGGCGACGTACATGGCCTTGTCCGCATGCTGGATCAGCGATTGGGCGTCCGAGGCGTGGGTCGGATAGAGGGCCAGGCCGATGCTCGCGCTGATGCCCACCGCGTGTCCCTGCACCCTGAAGGGCTCGCTCAGCGCGCGGGCGATGGTCTTGGCCACCCGGGCCGCGTCCTCCGGGCCCTGCAACTGGTCCAGCACGGCGACGAATTCGTCGCCGCCGATGCGCGCGACGGTATCCGACGCGCGCACGCATTCCCTCAGGCGCTGGCTGATGGCCTTCAGGACCTCGTCCCCGGCGCTGTGGCCGAATGAGTCGTTGATCGGCTTGAAGCGGTCGAGGTCCACCAGCAACACGGCGACGACAAAGTCGTAACGCTTGGCATGCTCGATGGCCTGCGTGATGCGGTCTTCCATGAGCGCGCGGTTCGCGAGCCCGGTCAGGTTGTCGTGATAGGCAAGGTGGCGCAGGGCTTCCTCGCTCTCCTGCAGCCGGACATTGGCGTCCGCGAGCTCGCGCGTGCGCTGCGCAACCCGGACTTCCAGGTCCTGCTCGCTGCGCTGGAGCGCCTCGACCATGGATTGCTTGACCAGGAGCGAATCGGCCTGCGCGCGCTCCTTTTCCTTGCGCATGCTGTTGATGCGGTCGGCCAATGCCGAGGACAGCAACAGCATCTCGAGCGCGGAGCCGATCTGCATGGCGTGCGACGTAAGGTCGTTCGTGGGCAGCCAGCCGAAATTGCGGGCGCCGGTCACCGCCACGCCGACCAGCAGCAGCGCCCAGGCGACCAGGAAGAACCGCGCTCCCGGGCCATTGCGCAGCAGGCACAGCACCCCGCCCGCCACGGCCAGCACCGAGAAAACGATGCCGGAGAGCGAAACATTGATGGCCGCCAGGCGATAGGGCATGACGAACGGACCGATCGCGGCGATCGCGAACCAGGCCACGCAAATCAGGATGAGCCGGTCGAGGCCGGGGGCCGTTCGCCGGGTCTCCAGGAAACTCCGGGTGAACAGCGCCCCGAAGAATCCGGTCGCGGCCATGGCCGCCGGAAAGATGCCGTTGCCCCACACGGGC
>Ga0315912_10005784_pt1 | contig 11265 bp, 6 predicted proteins | sample VfabasoilMG_FD_204469 | JGI IMG/M metagenome (GOLD analysis project Ga0315912, IMG submission 204469) | Garden soil microbial communities collected in Santa Monica, California, United States - V. faba soil | ecosystem: Environmental > Terrestrial > Soil > Garden | place: USA: California...
AATGGCGCCTAAAAACGACCTCGGGAGTCGTTTTCGCTCAAAATGCAAACTGCGGTTGTCATTTCGTTAAAACGACAACCGCAGTTTCCAAATCCGCGAAAACGACTCCCGAGGTCGTTTCGAGTTTCGCTCTACTTGCCGCCGCGCTTGGGCTTCACAAGCTGCAGCCACTCGCCGTTGACGCAGAGTCCAACGCCGCCACGGGCCGCGTAGGGGTCTGGCGTGGTGCAGCCGCCCTTGGTCGTCGTCGGCGCGGCCTTGCCCTTGGCGCCGCCCATAGCCTCAGCAAGGGCCTTAGCGGGGTCTTTCGGTGCCTCTGCGGGCGTTGCGGTCGTGCCCTGCACGGGCTCAACTGAAGTCTGCGGCGCCGTTGAGCCCGTCGTCGACCCCGAGGTCGCGGTGCCCGTCGGTTCGATGCGAATCCAGGTGCCGTTCACGCACGCGCCGCCGCCCTCATTGATGAACGGATTCGGGCCCGCGCACGGCGTGTAGGTCGGCTCGGCCCTTTCGCTCTGCTTGCCGGAGTTCTTCGGCGGCGCCTGCGGCTGCACGGTCGGAGTCGGCGGCGTCGGGACCTGCATGCGCACAGAACCGCCCGGCATGAACATCGCGGCCGTGAAGCCCGTGGTGCCGGCTCCCGTGCTGGCGCCCGTGGTCGAGCTGGTGCCCGAGCCGCCGGGATTCACGGGCAGCACGAGTGACGTCGATCCGCCGCCGCGCACGATGGCCGAACTACTGCCCGTTCCGTTCGTGCCCATGGAGCTGGTGCCTGCGCCGCGGATCGAAGCCGTGCCGATCACAGTCGGTGTTGGAGTCGGCTCGACCCAGTTCGAGTCGCGCGGAATCGCCGAGCCGGTCGAAGTCGAACCCGTCGGCGCCTGACGGCCGTAGGAGCCCGTCGGCGTCGAAGTCGGCGTGGGCGACGGTGACGGCCCAGGCGTGGGCGTCGGAACCGGCGTCGGGAAAATTGGCGTCGGCGTGGGCGTCGGGAAAACGGGCGTCGGCGTCGGCGTAGGCGTGGGCCCTCCAGGCGTCGGCGTCGGCGTCGGCACAATCGGCGTCGGATTCGGCGTGGGCGTGGGCGTCGGCGAAACGCCCGACGTCGTGAACGTGAAGTTGCCCGACTGGCTCAGAATTCCGTTCGATCCGAACGACAGCGCGCTGAACTGATAGGTCGTGCCCGCGCTCAGCCCGGTGAGCGTCACGCTGTGCGACGTGGCCATGTTGCTCACGTACGCCGACTGACCATATCCCGTCGTCACGCCGTAATCCACGCGACCATCGGCGGCAACCGCCGTCGTCCACGTGATCGTCACGGATGAAGTGGTGATGTTCGACACACCCACGCCGGAAATCGCCGGCGCGGTGTTGTTGACGAAAACCGTCGAGGGCGACGTGAAAACCGTGTTGCCGTATTCGTCGGTGCCGACCGCCTGAATCGTGTGCGGCCCGTCGTTCGTGGAACGCGTGTCGAACGTCGCGCGGCACGAGCCCGACGTGATCGGTGCGCCATAGTCCGCGCCGTCAATCTTGAACTGGAGCGACGTGAGGCCTTCGCCGTCAGCCGCCGCTACGAAAGTGATGGTGCCAGAGACGTTCGAGTTGTTCGTCGGTGCGAGCAGCGACAGGCCGGGAATCATGCTCAGCGCCGACACGGTCGTCGACGACGTGAGGATCAGGCCGAAGCCGAACCCGAAGAGCAGTCCAAGAGTGTTCCGCAGAGCCCCGATCGAAATTCGCACGACATACCCAACGGCAAGGGGGATGCCAGCAAAGCGCAGCCTACTGCACAGCGGCTAAGTTGTTGGCAGGTAGTGGGATCTGGCTATTTGACGGATCGATTACGAGGCCGAAATCGGGATAAGACTCGAAGACCGATTACGGTGCTGACAGCGATCTCACGTGGTCGAAAACGGAGAAACGACCTCGGGAGTCGTTTCCGCCAAAAATGTCAACATGAGTTGTCATTTTGAGTGGAAACGACTCCCGAGGTCGTTTTCTCTATTTCTGAATGGTCTTGGTCAGCTTCCGGACGTGCCAGCTGTCAGACGGCCCGCCGCCTGCCGCCGGCGCGACCGCATCGAACACAAGCCGCACAGAAACCGCCTGGCCGAGGTAGGACGACAAATCAACATCGATGTCCATCCAGTTGTCGTCCGTCGGAATCGTCGCCAGCGTGGACCAGGTCTGCCCGTCGGTGCTGATTTCAATTCTGGCGCGCGAGTGTTGCGCGCGCAGTTGCGACTCGAATCGCAGCGATGCGGAAATCGCGTCGGTCAGATCGAGCGAACCCAGAGCCAAGACGTACCGGCCCGTCGTCGTCGCATCGATGTTCCACTTTGACGGCATGGTGGCCGGGTCAACAGGCGCATCCGAATCCGTCGCCGCGTCCTGATAGACGGTCAGAGTCTGGTCATCAACGGTAATCGTGCCCACCCGCGCCGGTCCGTTGTTCGCTTCCGCCGTCACCACGACTGTGGACGTGGGATTGTCAGGATCGATGAGAGCGGCGTCAAGCCAACTTGCATTGCTCATCAAGTTCTTCCTGCACGGTCCACCGCCGCCGCTGGCAGTGACATTTCCGCCACCGCCAGACCCGGGCAAGTTCAGCGAGGTCTGACTCAGCGCCGATCCCTTGCAGTTGCCGGCCGCCTGATTGACCGTGTAAACCTGTCCGCCAACCGTGATGGTGCCGGTCCGCGCCGAGCCGTTGTTGGCGCTGACTGTATACGTCACGCTTCCATTGCCCGAGCCGGCGCTGGACGTCACGATCCACGACGCCGACACTGTTGCATTCCACGAACAGTTCGCGCCCGCCGTCACCGAGAAACTGCCGCCATTCGCCGTGGCCGCGAGCGTGCCGCTCGAGGACGGGCTAATCGAATAACTGCACGTCCCTGCGGCCTGCGAAACTGCAAACGTCTGGCCGCCGACAACGATCGATCCGTTTCTCGCTGCGCCCGAATTTGAACTGACGACGAACGTCACGGTGCCGTTGCCGGTTCCCGAGCTCGACGTCTGAATCCATCCGTCGCCGGTCGTCGCATTCCAGCTGCACCACGATCCGGTCGTCACAGCAAAACTGCTATTCGCGCCGGAAGCCGCCAGCGTTCCGCTCGATGCTGGATTAATCGAATAGTTGCAGGCGGCCGCCGCCTGAGAAATCGCGTAAGTCTGGCCGGCCACGATGATCGATCCGTTGCGTGCGGCGCCGGTGTTGGCGCTCACCGTAAACGTGATCGTCCCGTCGCCGTTGCCCGCGCTCGATGTCTGAATCCATCCCTGACCCGCCGAGGCGGACCAGCCGCACCATGAGCCGGTTGTAATCGAGAAGCTGCCGCCGCCTGCGCCGGCCGCCAGCGTGCCACTCGACGCCGGATTGATCGAATAGTTGCATCCAGCAGCGGCCTGTGACACCGAGTAAATCTGACCGTTGACGTTGATCGATCCGTTCCGCGCCGCGCCACTATTCGCGCTCACCGTGAACGTGACCGAGCCGTTGCCCGCGCCCGCGCTCGATGTCTGAATCCACGCGTCGCTGCTCGTCGCCGACCAGTTGCACCACGATCCCGTCGTCACCGTGAAACTGCCGCCGCCGGCCGAAGCCGCCAGCGCGCCGCTCGAAGATGGATTGATCGAGTAGGTGCAGGACGCGGAGGCCTGGAAAACGGTGTAGGTTTCTCCGCCGACCGAGATGGTGCCGAGGCGAGGGGCGCCTTTGTTGTCATCGATCGTAAACGCAACGGTCCCGTTGCCCGATCCGGTGCCCGTTGGATGAATCCACGCGTCGCCGCTTGTTGCCGACCAGCCGCACCACGAACCCGCAGTCACCGCAAAGCTGCTCGAAGCACCCGACGCGGCCAACGTTCCGCTCGAGGTTGGATTGATCGCATACGTGCAACCGGCCGCCGACTGGGAAACCGAGTAGGTCTGCCCCGCAACCGAAATCGATCCGTTGCGCGCCGGGCCCGCGTTGGCGCTGACAGTAAACGTGACGACGCCACTACCTGACCCCGCGCTCGACGTCTGAATCCACGAATCGCCGGACGCTGCCGCCCAGTTGCACCACGATCCAGTGGTCAACGTGAAATTACCGCCGCCGGCCGCGGCTGCGAGTGTTCCGCTCGAGGCCGGATTGATCGAGTAACTGCACGCGGCCGCATCCTGCGACACGACGAAAACCTGGCCGCCGACGACGATCGATCCATTGCGCATCGCGCCCGAATTGGCGCCTACGTTGAAGAACACAGTGCCGCTGCCCGTGCCGGAGCTCGACGTGCTGATCCAGCCATCGCCACTGGTCGCGTTCCAGCTGCACCAGGAACCCGTCGTCACCGCGAAGCTGCTCGAGGCGCCCGACGCGCTCAGCGTTCCACTCGACGCCGGGTTGATCGAATACGTGCACGCTGCCGCAGACTGCGAAATCGCGTACGTCAGGCCGCCAACCGAAATCGATCCGTTCCGCGCCGCGCCGGCATTCGCACTCACCGTGAACGCGATCGTGCCGTTGCCGCTGCCGGCGCTTGAGGTCTGGATCCACGAAGCACTGGGCGACGCCGTCCAGGCGCAACCCGAACCCGTGGTCATCGTGAAGTTGCCCGAAGCGCCCGTTGCCGCCAGCGTGCCGGACGAAGCTGGATTGATCGAGTACGAACACGGCGCGGTCTGTTGCGCCTGAGTGATGCTGTAAGTTCGTCCGCCTGCGGTGATTGTGCCGGTCCGCTGCGCGCCCGAGTTCGGATCAACGGTGTAGGTGATCGTGCCGTTACCCGATCCGCTGCCGCTCGGATGAATCCAGCTCTTGTTCGTCGTGGTGCTCCACGAGCAATTCGAACCCGTCGTCATCTGGAACGATCCGCTCGCGCCGGATCCCGGCAGCGTGCCGCTCGACGTCGGGTTGATCGAATACGTGCACGACGCCGCACCCTGGTTAACGGTGAAGGTGCGCCCGCCGACGGAGATCGTTCCCGAGCGGGAACCGCCGGTGTTTGGATCAACCGAGTACGAGATCGTGCCGTTGCCCGATCCGCTGCTGGTCGTGCGGATCCAACTTTGATTCGGCACTGCATTCCACGCACACCCGGCGCCCGCGGTCATCGAGAAACTGGCCGAAGCCCCGTTCGCAGACAGCGTTGAACTGGACGTGGGGCTGATCGAATAGGAACAAGGCGGGCCCAGCGGCATCTGCACATTGACCCATGCACCGCCGCCTTCAACCGAGGTCGTCGTGATTGTGAGCGCGATAGACGCGTCCACGAACGATTGGAGCGGATCGAGAACCGCGTCGAAGTACGACGTGAGCGGATCCAGATCGATCTGTACGGCGGTATCGCCGTCTATGTCGTTGCCCGTATGAAGAATCACGCCGGGCCCGTAGCCGGCGTCGAATCCCGTCTGCGTTCGCGCCTCCACGTAGTAATAGGTGCTTGTGCCGCCAGACGACGACTTCAGAATCTTGAGCGCCTTCGTTCCGCCAGACGTCTGCAGACTGTCGATCCAGTAAGTACCGGGTCCGGTGACGGTTTGAATCAGCGGAGACGAGCCGTAATTGAGCCAGCCGAGACGTTCTTTCTGATACGCGCTCAGATGTCCCGATCCGTACTGGCCCATCATGTCGCGATCGTCGCCGTACTCGATCGTTGAGCAGCCGAGCGTTTCGCACGGCATGGACTTCGCGTGGTAGTCACCGAAGTTGTGACCGAGCTCGTGCGCGACCACTTTCAAGGAATAGGTGCCGCGAATCCACGCCATCGACGGCTGACCGCCGATCGTGCCTCGTCCCCAGAACGTGCAGGCGTTCGACGGAAACGCGTAGATCTTGCGCGTGTACACCGATAGATTCACACCGGCGCCTGCCGCCGCCTGATCCGCTTGCGACGACAGCAGATAGGTGTCGCACACCGACGAACTCATCGGGATCGTGTAATAGCCATACACATCGCCACAAAGCGACGTCTGACCGTACGAATTCTCGAGATAGAAATTGTTGACGGAGCCGAATGTCACGCTGGCCGCATCCCCTGCCGTGACTGGTTGTCCGAGGTTGTCGCTGAAATTGACCAGGATGATCGCTGTTCGCTGCGCGCCGAACGTGTTCGGCGCCGCCAGGTCGAGCGCGGTCATCTCGCCGTCGTTGCCGAGATCGAGTGTGTTCTGCCCGATGGCCCGCCCGCGGACGCGGACACGACTTCCGCTCCGCAGGTTCTTGATCTTCTGCTGGCCCGGCGGCATCTGGACGTTCCACCGCTGGCTGCCAACTGTGACGGCATATCGAAACACCTCGCCCATCGGCGTGTCTTCGATCGCGAACTCGAGAACGCCCTCGAGCTCGACCTGCTGTCCCACAGCCTGGCCCTGTTGCGAATGGGCGCGGGCCTCCGGCATCGCGGTGATCGCGACACCGAGAAGAGCAACCGCAAACGCGATCCGGCCGACCTTATTAAATTGATTTGCGACGCGCACGGCGTTCAAGACGCGCGAGTCTAGCGTGATGACGCGAGAAAATTGCGCTGGTCAATGTTTATTTCTTTGGTTGACGAACAGGAAAACAGAAACCGAAAACGTTCCTGTAATCCTAGCACGCGAAGTCTGCTTTTCAGACGACGCGTTCAGCGCAATAGGTTTACCTGGACGACAACCGCGTCAGCGTTGTATCAGTTGGATCACTTAATGGCTCGAATCTCGTCGTACAGTATCGCTGCTGATACAACGCCGTTGTGGAAGTTGCTCAGATCGAGCCGCTCGTTGGGTGCGTGCGCGTTTTCATCAGGCAAGCCCACGCCAAAAAGTACGGCCGGGACGCCAAGCACTTCCTGGAACGTGGAAACCACCGGAATTGATCCGCCTTCGCGGCAGAACACCGGCGGTTTGCCGAATCCCTTTTCGATCGCGCGTCCGGCCGCCTGCACGTAGGGATTGTTGTATTCGGTAATCCACGGCTTGCCGCCGTGCATGCGTGTGACCTTGACCTCAACAGTTTTCGGCGCCACTTTCTTCACGTACGCCTCGAACAGCTGCGCGATCGTGTCCGGATCCTGATTTGGCACCAGGCGCATGCTGACCTTGGCCATGGCCACGGCCGGAATCACGGTTTTTGCGCCGTCGCCGGTGAAGCCGCCAAGAATGCCGTTCACTTCAAACGTGGGCCGCGCCCACACGCGCTCGAGGACTGAATATTCCTTTTCGCCAGCGAGCTTTGGCGCGCCCAGTTCCTTCTTGTATTTCTTTTCGTTGAACGGCAGCTCCCGCCACGACGCACGCTCCTCTTCCAACAGCGGCCGCACGTCGTCATAGAAGCCTGGAATCTTGATGCGGCCACCCTTGTCTTTCATTTGCGCCAGCATCTGCGCGAGCACCATCGCCGGATTCGCCACGGCTCCGCCGAACACGCCCGAGTGCAGATCGCTCTTCGTGCCGCGAAGGTCGATCTGGAAATAGATCAGGCCGCGCAGTGAGTAGCAGATCGACGGAACACCTCGATCAAACATCGCGGAGTCTGAGATGACAACGACGTCGGCTTTGAGAAGGTCTTTGTTGGCGCGAACGAACGGGTCGAGGTTTTTCGAGCCGACTTCTTCTTCGCCTTCGATCAGCACTTTGATGTTGCACGGCAGCCGGCCCGCCTTCTTCATGTGCGCTTCGATCGCCTTGAAGTGCATGAAGACCTGGCCCTTGTCGTCGGCCGAGCCGCGGGCGTAGAGCTCGCCGTCGCGAACGGTGGCTTCGAACGGCGGCGAGTCCCAGAGCTCAACAGGGTCGACCGGCTGAACGTCGTAGTGTCCGTAGAACAAAATCGTCGGCGCCGAAGGTCCCGCTTGCAGCCACTCGCCGTAAACCACCGGATTGCCCGGCGTATCGATCAGCCGGACGTTTTCGAGCTGAATTCGCCGCATTTCCTCGGCGGTCCACTCCGCGCACTTGCGCACGTCGCCTGCGTGCGCGGGCAGCGCGCTGATGGACGGAATCGCGAGGTATTGCTTCAGCTCGGAGATGTAGCGGTCGCGGCTGGTGTGGATGAAATCAATGACGGATTGCATCCGGGAAGGATAGGCGACAAAGTCAAAAGTCAGAAGTCAAAAGTCAGAAGTTCGATGAGCTGACAGCTCCGAACTTTTGACTTGTGACTTTTGACTTCTAACTTCCGGGCGCGAAGCGCCCGGCTACGTCCAGTAGATGGATTCAAGGAGCACACCTGAATCGCAGCAAAGTGCGTGCCCGCGGATTGCCGCGACAACTCTGCGAAAACGCGGCTTGTCGTCCCTTTGTCTCCCTTGTAAATGACTTCGATCTCCGAAGGCACGGGGGGCCGGGAAATGTCAATTTCCCAGAATTGTGTCCGGAAAGATTCAGCTATCTGAATGTTTTTTGACACACGGATCGTCGTCGGGGCGCAGGTTTCCAGCACGTCGATCGTGGCGCACATTTTGCGTAACTTGACCGCGTGTCCGTGATTTCCCTGCCGGGATCGCTTCTGGAAGTCAGCCTCGCTGGCTCGATCGAAGCTGTCTACAAGGCGCTGGACGGCCGGGACTGTTTCATCGACGGCGCCCCACGCCGCGTGGCGGTCCACGGAGTGCACGACGACGGGTGCTGCAAGTGGGTGCAGTTGTGCCTGGAGGGCGAGTCACCGAGGCTCTTCACGTTGCGGCTGTGTAGTTCTCCTGAGATCGGTTCCGACTTTATTTCCCAGGTAGCGTAGAAAACCCACAGGGACCGTAACGGCCCTTGGACCTCCAAGCCTCCCCAGAGAATAACAACGACGAAAAACGTTGGTTGGTGATTGACGGGACTACGCGAGTTCTGACAATCAAACAATAGTCGCTCCCAGCATTGACAGCGGAAGCGTTCGCGGCGCGTCGTCGTTTCAACCGCGGCTAGCGGTCCTTTCGCACCTAGGACGGCCGCCCGCGCAGCTCGGGAGTCGAGGGTGTCCGGCGGATGCCTGAACGAAGAAAAACGGGCGGCCGATCTGGCAGATCGGCCGCCCGAGGTTTCTTGTTTTCGTCGCGCTACTTCTTCGCTGCGGCCTTCCGGCGGACCATTGCCGCCAATCCAACTAGACCCGTTCCAAGCAAGACCATCGAGCCCGGCTCAGGAGTGGTGACGCACTGTGCGCCTTCGCACTGCAGGTCCTGCGTCGGCACAGAGAACGTCAGGTACTTGATCTTGAACGCGTCGTCTCGATCGCTGCCGGAAGAGTTCGCACCGAACAGCAAGGACGTGAAGGTCAGGTTGCCCGGCTGGAGGTCCACGCTCGTGTCATTGCTGACATCGGTGCGCGAGCCGAAACCGGCCGGCATGTTGTTCAAAGCCTTGCCCGCCAGCGTCGTGACGCCGCTGCCCAGCCAGAACGACGAGTCGTAGTCATAGTCGTCGTCGAAGCGCCAGAGGCCGACTTCCTGGAGATTGACGGCCTTGGAGAAGGAGAACAGCACGAAGTCGTACTGGCTCAGATTATCCACTGCGTGGTGCGGGCTGTCGCATGGGAACGAACCGCCCCATTCCGAGCCATTGCACACACCGAGTCCGGCGCCAGAGTAGAGACCGAGTGCGGCGGTGTTGAACGAGTTGCTGTTGGCGTACCAACCCGTCGCGGTAACGGTCACGCCATCGATAATCCAGGTGCGCGAGCCACCAACGGATCCGTTATTGAAACTTCCGGTGCCCGAATTGCTGTTGAAACTGATCGTCGTAGCGCCGGCGCTCGAGGCGATGGTCAGCATCACGGCGGATGCGACGATGGCTCGAGTAACAAGTTGCTTCAACCCACTCATCTCTGTGCTCCTCTATCGCGAAGTTCTTGCGCGATGCCAGAGAGATCGCAAAGCTTTTGCCAGGAGCTGGATCTGGATTTGGCGAAAACTCTAGGAAAACCGCAATTACAGACGTGAAATGTTCAGCGATTTCGCGAAACCCGAGGAAGATCGAAAAAATAGTTTTCGCTTTTCAGGAAGAGCATCGGGAGGCAGCCTTTTCGCGTCCAGGAAACGAGCGGAGTCGTACAAAGCAAAGCGGACGGCCGACACATATGGTCGACCGCCCGCTCTCTTCGCGCGAGGAGAGAGTTACGCGCGCCGAGTTCTACGACGCAGCATTGCTGCGAAACCGACGAGGCCAGTGCCGAACAGAATGAGTGAGCCCGGTTCCGGGACGGGCGTGTCGATCTCGCGCGTCGTTGTGCACGGACCGATGCAGCCTTCGAATTCGTACGAGTATGGTTCTGTCTGGAACTTCGCGGCCAGCGGAGAGAACGTTACGCCGTTGGCGAAGCTGCCGTTGAAGTGGATCGACATCGAACCAGCCTGCGACTGGCCCTGATCGAGTCCGCCACCGCCGCCACCAGCGCAGTTCGGCCCGGCGAAGGCACATACATCGATGTTGCCGAAGCTCGGAAAGTTCGTGTCGAATCCCCACTTGAACACGGAGCCGTCCACCTTATTGGTAACGCTCGTGAAGTGCGGTGAAAGGTCGAAACCGAAGCTCACGAGCCGGGCGTTGATGTCCGGCGACGCCGGCATCGTGTTCGCCACGTTGGTGATCGTCAGATCAAAGCCGCCGCTGGACCAGTTGGTGATGGTGAACTGTGCCGTGGCCGTCAGATCAGGGTTCGTGGCCGTATTCAGCCAATTCACGGTGAATGACGTGTTGCCCGACACCGTGATGGCTGTGGCAAACGCCGGTCGCGCTGAAATCGCCAGCACCGCCAAGGCCATGAATAGAAAACGCTTCAACATTCGATACTCTCCTATTAAGTGCGGCGACATTCTCGAAATTCACGCCGGCGCTTCTCACTTGTCTTGAGCAACCGCCATGCCGAGGCCGTTTTCCTAAGACTCCTGAGCAAAAGCTGGATATTTCAGGTGTGAAAGCGACTGGCGGGGTTACAAGTCCCTGATATTAGGGAAATCCCGGTATTCCGTCGTTGCTCCGGGGCAATCAGCGTTGCTTGACGTCGAGAGAGCCTAAAGTCTCGAAAAGTGGCGACTTCCTCGGCTCTATGGGGCTTGAGGCCGCAATATCTAGCCAATTCAGAACGGCCCCCTTCTTGCACTAGGGTTGGCCGGATCTGTATCCTGAGGGGCGAATGCTGAAACTGTTGAGACAAGCGGCGCTGATGGCGATGTTGGTTGGTTTTGGGGGATTGTGTCTCCCGAGCGAGGCCTCTGCGGCCGAATTCAACTGCACTGCCTCATGCAGTGGGACCTTTCTCGGCGCGTTCTGGCAGACGGTAGACGTGAGCTCGACCGGCAGCGGCGTCATCAATTC
>Ga0315912_10005785_pt1 | contig 11264 bp, 7 predicted proteins | sample VfabasoilMG_FD_204469 | JGI IMG/M metagenome (GOLD analysis project Ga0315912, IMG submission 204469) | Garden soil microbial communities collected in Santa Monica, California, United States - V. faba soil | ecosystem: Environmental > Terrestrial > Soil > Garden | place: USA: California...
GAGATGGCGACGCGCAGCAAGAGCGAGTTCCTGGCCAACATGAGCCACGAGATCCGCACGCCGATGACCTCGATCATGGGCTTCGCGGACCTCTTGCTGGATGCCTCCACGCCGCCCGAGGAGCGCCGCACGCACCTGCTGACGATCCGTCGCAACGGCGAGCACCTGCTGGCCCTGATCAACGACATCCTCGACCTGTCGAAGGTCGAGGCCGGCCGTGTGGAGCTCGAGCGCATCGAGTTCGCGCCGGTGGACGTGCTCGAGGACGTGCGCGCGCTGATGAAGGCCAAGCTCCAGGAAAAGCGCCTCGCGCTCGGCATCGACTTCGAGACGCAGATCCCCCGCACGATCCGCTCCGACCCCGTGCGGCTGCGGCAGATCCTGGTCAACCTGGTCGGCAACGCGATCAAGTTCACCGAGCTGGGAGGGATCCGCGTCGTGGCCGGCTTCCTGGCGGCGGACGAGGAGAACGAGGCGCGCTTCTACGTGCGCGTCTGCGACAGCGGCATCGGCATGACCGAGGAGCAGGTCGGGCGCCTGTTCCAGCCCTTCGTCCAGGCCGATACCTCCACGACGCGGCGCTTCGGCGGCACCGGCCTGGGCCTGACGATCGCGCGGCGCCTGGCCCAGATGATGGGCGGCGACATCTACGTCCAGAGCCAGCCCGGCCGCGGTTCGACCTTCACGGTCGAGATCGCCCTGCAGGAGGATGGAAACCGTAAGCTCTACGACCCGCGCGCGACGCGCCAGCTGGGCCACGCGCCGGTCACGGTCGCGAGCACGGAGGCCCACGCCGTCGACCTGCGCGGGATGCGCATCCTGCTGGCCGAGGACGGCCGCGACAACCAGCGCCTGATCACGCTCCTGCTCGAGCGCGTCGGCGCCGAGGTCGTGCTGGCCGCGAACGGGCGCATCGCCTGCGACAGGGCGCTCGACGAGCAGCGCGCGGGCACGCCCTTCGACGTGATCCTGATGGACATGCAGATGCCCGAGCTCGACGGCTGGAGCGCGACGGCGCTCCTGCGCAGCGTGCACTACGACGGCGCGATCATCGCGCTCACGGCCAACGCCATGGAAGGCGACCACGATCGCTGCGTCGCGGCCGGCTGCGACGACTTCGCCAGCAAGCCGATCGAGCGGCAGAAGCTCTTCGCGGTCCTCCAGCAGTGGCGCGGCAAGAAGTCCGGCCAGGGCGCGCGGCGCTGAGTCCGCGTCAGGAGAGCAGCAGCTCGAGGTCCTCGCGCGTCAGCGTGCCCATGCGGCCCAGGTCCTCGCGCAGGATCGCCTCGGCCAGCCCGCGCTTCTTCTCCTGCAGCTCGAGCACGCGCTCCTCGATCGTGCCGCGCGCCACGATGCGGTAGGCCATCACGCGCCGCGTCTGGCCGATCCTGTGCGCGCGGTCGATCGCCTGCGTCTCGACCGCCGGATTCCACCACGGGTCGAGCAGGAACACGTAGTCGGCCGCCGTGAGGTTGAGTCCGAAGCCGCCGGCCTTGAGGCTGATCAGGAAGAACGGGCAGCCGGGATCCTCCTGGAAGCGCCGCACGCAGGCCTCGCGGTCCTGGGTGCCGCCGTCGAGGTATTCGTAGGAGAGGCCGCGCGCGTCGAGGTTCGAGCGCACGATCGCGAGCAGCGAGGTGAACTGCGAGAAGACGAGCGCCTTGTGCCCGCCCTCGCGCGCGTCCTCGAGCATGCCGAGCAGCGCCTCGAGCTTGGCCGAGCTGTCGCCCACACGCGCGGGATCGAGCAAGCCGGGGTGGCAGGCGGCCTGGCGCAGGCGCAGGAGCGCGGTCAAGACGTGCACGCCGACTCCCTCGCCCGGCTCCATCCCCGCCAGCGTGCGGCGGAAGTGCTCGCGCAACTCGTCGTACTCCTCGCGTTGCCGGCCTTCGAGCGCGCACAGCAGCGTCTGCTCGGTCTTCTCGGGCAGGTCGGAGAGCACCTGCTCCTTCGTACGCCGCAGGAAGAACGGCCGCAGCGCGCGCGCGAGCCGTTCGAGCGCCTGCGCATCGCCGAGCGGCAGAACCGAGCGCGTGTCGACCTCGCGCAGCGAGCCCAGGCTCCCGAGCATGCCCGGGTTCAGGAACTCGAAGATCGACCACAAGTCGCCGAGGTGGTTCTCGACCGGAGTGCCGGAGAGCGCCAGACGCCGCGTCGCCCGCAGCAGGCGCGCGGCCTTGGCCGACTGGCTGGCCGGATTCTTGATCGCCTGCGCCTCGTCGAGCACGACGGTGTCGAACTGGATCTTCGAGAGGCGCTCGGCGTCCTGCCGCAGCGTGCCGTAGGTGGTCACGACGATGTCGTGCTCGGCGAGGCGCTTCCATTTCGACTGCCGCTCGCCGCCCGTGTACTCGAGCACCGTCAGCCCGGGCGTGAAGCGCGCCGCTTCCTGGACCCAGTGGAAGCACAGCGAGCGCGGCGTCACGACCAGGGTTGGACGCGACTCCCCGAGCTCCTGCTTGCGCCGCAGGAGGTGCGCCAGCACCTGGACGGTCTTGCCCAAGCCCATGTCGTCGGCCAGGCAACCGCCGAAGCCGAGCTCGCCCAGGAAGGCCAGCCAGCCCAGTGCATCGCGCTGGTAGCTGCGCAGCTCGCCCGAGAAGCCCGGCGGCGCATCGAGCGCGCGCACGCCGGAGAACTGCGCGATGCGCTCGCGCAGGCTCTCGAAGCCCGCGTCGAGTTCGACGTTCTCGCGTCCTTCGAGCAGCGCGTCGAGCACCCAGCCCTGGCTGCGTTCGAAGCGCAGGCCGTCGTCCTGTTCCTCGCCCAGCGCCTCGAACAGGCGCCAGTCCTCGAGCCAGCGCTCGGGCAGGATCCCGATCGAGCCGTCGCCGAGCTTGACCGTGCGGCGCTTCTCGCGCGCGGCCTCGAGCAGGGCCGGGAAGCTGGCCGTCTCGCCCTCGAAGTCCAGGCCGCCCTGCAAGTCGAACCAGTCGAGGCCCGTGCGCACGGAGTAGCGCAGCGAACCCGAGCGCCGCCAGCGCAGGCCCTCGGCGTCGACCGTCCAGCCGGCATCGAGCAGCGCGCGCACGAGGTCGACCAGGCGCTCGACGGCGACGAGCGCGTCGCGCTGTGCATCCGGCTCGCGCGCTTCGACGCCCGGAGCGGCGAGCAGCTGCGCCAGGCGCTCGGATTCGGCCGCGAGGTCGCGCCGGATCAGCGTGACCAGCGCGCCCTCGGCCCCGGGCTGCTTCAACACGTGCAGTTCGTCGCTGGCGCGCACGCGCACGCCCGAGTAGTCGAAGCTGACGCGCGCCTCGAGCTTGGCGCTGTTCCCGGCGCGACGGCCGACCCACAGGTGCGGTTTCGGCGGCGCTTCCTCGGCCCAGCGCACGCCCGCGGCCACGACCGCCGGCGTTCCGGATTGTTCGAGCAGCGCGTGCAGCAGCTCGGATTCCTCGTCCAGGCGCGCGCGCAGCGGGCCCTCGCGCCGGATCGACTCGAGCCACGGCCCCGCGCCGTGCGCGAGGAAGCGGCACAGCGCGTTCTCGAGGAAGAACCAGCTCGAACCCAGGAACAGCCAGGGCTCGGCGAGCGGGATGCGCTGCTCGCCGCGCACGAGCTGCGCGTCGAGCAGGCACTGGTCGAGCTCTTCGTCGCGCGCGAGCTCGAAGCGCAGATCCCAGGGCTGATCGGCGTCCCAGGCGAGCGCGCCGGCCGAGCGCCGCTCGCCGACCTCGAGGAACAGCCGGCCGCTCTGGCACAGGAGCGGCAGGAGCAGCTCGGCCTGCGCCTCGTCGAGATGCGCGGCCGGGGTGCGCGCGCTGCGCGTCGAGCCGCCGGCGGGCATGTCGACCAGCGACTCGCCCAGCAGCCCGAGTACCTTGACGTCGAGCGGATCGCGCGCGGCGGCCGCGCGCCAGTCCGCGAGGTCGAGCGCCTTGCGCGTGCCGTAGCGGCCGTTGCGCAGGCGCTTCTCGAGGTAGAAGCGCAGCACGACGCGCGCCTCGTTGAGCGTCTTGTCCACGCCGACGACGAAGACGATGCGCGAGGATCCGGGCGGGACCTCGCGCCAGGGATCGCGCAGCCTGCGCGTGCGCGGCGGGCGCAGGAGCCGCAGGCGGAAGCGCCAGTCGGCCTCGGCCAGCGCCCGGCCGTCCTCGGATTTCGGGGGCGCATCCTCCTCGGCTTCGGCCTGAGCCAGGATCGCGGCCCACAGATGCGGGCAGCTGCCGCTCTCGCGGAAGCGCGCGCAGGTGCAGGCGGCGTCGGTGCGCACCTGATCGTCCGACCAACGCACGCCCACGTCGTACACCTCGCCGTCCTCGACCTCGGCCAGCAGGAAGCCGCCCGCGTGCTCGCTGATCGCCACGCGCCCGTCGCGCACGAGCTGCGCCCCCTCCGCCCGCAGGACGGGCGAGAACTCGTGTTCGAGCTGCCGGGCGAGTTGCTGCGCCATGAGCCGATCGAGGATAGGGGCCGGAGCGCGGCCCGGCCAGGGAGTGCGCTGCTAGACTTCTGCCGCGCACCCGCGATGGCCCCCGCTCGCTGCACGATCGCCGTCGACTGGTCGGGCGCCTCGCGCGGGGCCGAGCGCCGGATCTGGCTGGCCGAGGTCGCCCGCGGCCGGCTCGTGCGCCTGGAGTGCGGGCGCTCGCGCGAGGAGCTCGTGCGCCACCTCCGCGAGCGCGCCGAGCGCGAACCCTCGCTCGCAGTCGGTTTCGACTTCGCCTTCGGCTTCCCGGCCTGGTTCGCGCGCGAGCAAGGGGCACAGAGCGGGCCCGCCGCGTGGCGCGCAGCGGCCGAGCACGGCGAGGACTGGCTCGCGCGCTCGCCCGCACCCTTCTTCGGCCGCAAGGGCTCGCGTCGCCCGCCGAGCGATGCGAACCGGCCGCTCTGGAGGCGCACCGAGCTCGAGCATCCCCCGCTGGCCGGGATCGCGCCCAAGTCGGTCTTCCAGATCGGCGGTGCGGGCGCGGTCGGGACCGGCACGCTGCGCGGCATGCCGCTGCTCCTCGAGCTCGAGCGCGCCGGCTTCGCGATCTGGCCCTTCGCACGCGCGGAGGCGCCCTTCGCGGCCGAGATCTACCCGCGCTGGTTCACCGGGCCGCTCGCGAAATCCAAGCGGCGCTCGCGGGCGCTGCACCTCGCGAACCACCCGCTGCCGGCCGATGCCAGCCTGCGCGAGCTCGCCGAGCAGAGCGAGGACGCCTTCGACGCGGCGCTCTCGGCCCTCGCGCTCGCCGGCGCGCGTCCGCCCGAGGATCCCCGGCGCATGGACGCCGTGTTCCGGATCGAGGGCCGCATCTGGAGGCCGCCGGTGGACCCCGTACAATCGCCTCGATGACGAGCGAGATCCCCGAACAGGTGCTCGAGTGGTTCGAGCGCATCCTCGACAAGCTGCAGGAGCACCCGACCTATGGTCCCGCGGTCGAGACCTCGCGCGCACGCGGCGACCAGTGGATCCTGAACTACCACTCGCACGGCGCGGGCCAGCCCTTCTGCGTCGCGCTCTGCTGGCGCGCGGAGAAGCTCGCGATCTTCGGACTGCCGGCGCCGCTCGAGGAGCTCGCGCACATCCGCTCGTTCGGAGAGACCGCCGAACAGTGCGTGCCGATGTCGAAGGCCTTCGGCAAGTGCCTGCTCGCGCGCTACCCCGGCGCGAAGGAGCCGTTGATCTTCTTCCAGGGCGAGCCCCGGCACTAGCCCGGTTCAGGCCTTGGCCGAGAGCACGTGCGCGCGCATCTTGCCGCGGCAGGGCGCGGATCCCCAGGCCTCGCTCAGCTTGCGCTCGACCGCAGCCAGGATCGGCTGCGGATCCGCGCCGCGCTCGAGGATCATGGTCTCGACGGGGTTGCCGCGCACGAGTCCGGTCGCGAACGAGTGCGCCGACTCGCTGACCGCATCGCATTCGACGGTCTCGATCGCGATCCCGCCGAAGCCGGCCCGCTCCACGGTCGCGCGCACGTCGCGCGTGTCGTGCCAGCCGAAAGGCGTCAGGTAGAACTGCGGCGGGTCCTTGGGGAAGTAGCTGGTGATCGTCTCGTGCGCGATGCGTCCGAAGTCGTTCGCGGCCAGCGCATCCCAGACGTTGAAGAGCAGCTGGCCCCCGCGGCGCAACACGCGGCGCGCCTCGCGCAGGCCGGCGAGGCGATCGGGGAAGAACATCAAGCCGAACTGGCACACGAGCGCGTCGAAGGAAGCGTCGGGGAAGGGCAACTGCTGCGCGTCCGCTTCGCGCCACTCCAGGCGCGCGTCCGCCGGCGTCATGCTGCGAGCGTGCGCGATCATCGCCCCGTTGAGATCGGTCGACACGAGGTGCGCGTCGGCCGGGAGCTTCTGCAGCAGCCGGCGCGTCACGATTCCCGTGCCGCAGGCGGTCTCGAGCACGCAGAGGCCGGGTTTCGTCTCCACTCGCCGCGCGAGATCGCGGGCGTAGGGCTCGAAGATCACGGGGCCGAGATGCCGGTCGTAGACCTGCGGGATCGAACCGACGAAGCTGGCGTTGGTGGTCATGGGCGGCGCTCAGAATTCGGGGTGTTTCTCGTGGTCGTGCGTCGTGCGCTGCCAGGCCTCCGCGAACGCCAGCGCGCGCGCGTCGTCATACAGGTTGGCGGTGAACGCGATGCTGCGCGGCGTGCCGTCCTGTCTCCAGCCGCGCGGCACGCACACCGCCGGCTGGCCCGTCAGGTTGCAGAGCACCAGCAGCGCGCCGTTGCCGGTCGGGTGCACAAGCACGTCGATCTTCTGCAGGGCGGCGTCGAACTCGAGCATCGCCTTGCGCCGCACGCGGCTCGCGCGCAGGTACTCGACGGCGGGAATCAGCTGCGAACAGCGGAACGAGTTCGGCCAGCTGTCCTCGCGCTGCCGCACGAGCTGGTCGTCCTCGCCGCTGCGCGTCAGCCCGTCGAATGCAGTCGCCGCCTCGGCCATCAGGATCGGCATCAGCGAATCGATCGGCAGCTTGGGCAACTCGAAGGGCACGAGCTCGACGCCCAGCGCACGCAGCTCGTCGAGCAAGGCCTCGCGCTCCTTCTCGTCGCGCCAGCCGTCCTTCAGCCAGCCGACCTTCCAGCCCTTGACGTCGACCGGCCCGAGGTCTTTGAAGGGCACGTTCGCGGTGCTCTCGTCGCGCGCGTCGAAGCCTTGGATGACCTGGAAGACGAGCGCCGCATCCGACGCGCGGCGCGCCATGGGCCCGAGCTTGTCCATCGTCCACGAGAGCGCCATCGCGCCTCGGCGGCTGACGCGCCCGAACGTCGGGCGCAAGCTCGAGCAGCCGCAGCGCGCGGAGGGCGAGAGGATCGAACCGCAGGTCTCCGATCCGATCGCGAACACGACGCAGCCCGACGCGACCGCGGCCGCCGGGCCGGCCGACGAGCCGGACGAACCCTTCTCGGGCTGCCATGGGTTGCGCGTCAGGCCGCCGAACCATTCGTCGTCCATCGCGAGCTCGCCGAGCGAGAGCTTGGCGACCAGCACCGCGCCGGCGGCATCGAGCTTCTCGACCACGGCCGCGTCTTCGTCGAGGATCTGGTTCTCGAAGGGCTTGGCGCCGTAGGTCGTGCGGATGCCCTTCGTCGTCAGCAGGTCTTTCGCGCCCCAGGGGATGCCGTGCAAGACACCGCGCCACTTGCCCAGCTTGGCTTCCTCGTCGAGCTGCTTGGCTTGCGCGCGAGCGCGCGCGGCGCACAGCGTGACCACGCAATGCAACTTGGGATCGAGGCGCTCGAGGCGCGCGAGCGAGAGCTCGACGAGCTCCGTGCAGCTCACCTGCTTCGAGTGGATCAGCGCCGCGAGCGTCGGGATGTCGGCGTAGGCGAGGTCCTCGAGCTTCGCCGGGCGCTCGGCCTTCGGCAGCGGCCGCGGGAGCGGCGTGATCTTGCACTCGCGCACGTGCATGCCCGGCAGCAGCGGGTTGAACGTGAACGACAACGAGTCCGCGTTGAGCAGCGGCACGCCGCGCACCGCCGCGTAGCCCTCGCGCTGCTCGTCGAGCGTGCGCGGCATCATCTGCAGCTCCGAGTCGCTCAGATCCAGCCCGAGCAAGCGCGCGGCGGCCTGGATGTCCTCGACCTTCGTGACGGGAGGTTTCGGCGCCTCTTTCGCGGGCGGCGTCGCGGCGGGAGTCGGGTTCTGGAGGAGGGCGAGAGCGAGGTGGATCGGCAGCATGCCGCGAGTGTAGCGGCCCGATTCAGCGCTGGCTCTTGACCCACGCCTTCCAGGCCTCGTCGAGGCTGAAGGTCGTCCAGCCGGCGATCTCCTGCAGCAGTTTGCGCTGCAAGCCCGGCAGGTCCGCGCCCGTCGGCAGCTTCTTCTCGTCGAGCTGGCCCTTGATCCCTCCGAGGAACTTCGCGCACTCGTCCGGATGCGTCTCGATCAGGAAGCGCAGACGCGACCAGACGGCGACCTGATCGTCCTGCGAGAGCTCGCCGAACTCTTTCACCTCCGAGAGCTCGGCCAGCGAGCGCGGCTTGCCCGTCGAGACGAGCTTTTTCGCCGCGACGCCGAAGTCCTTCGGGCCCTTGGTCTCGCGCAGCGAGCCCTCCTCGCCTTCGTGCGTCGTCGATTCGGGCTCGACCTCCTTCTCCATCGCGAGCGCCAGGCCCTCGTCGATCCAGATCGGCGGATCGTAGGAGAAGTGCTTGTAGGCGCAGAACATCACATGACTCAGGTTGTGCACGATGTGCGGCCAGAGCCAGCGGTCCTTTTTCAGGACCGGATTCTCGGCCGGCACCGAGCAGAGGAGCTTGTGCGGCTCCTTGAAATGCCAGCGCAGCGTGTCCGTCACCTGCGCGCCCGAGAACTCCGTCGTGAACAAGTAGTGCGTCGAGCGCGTGGAGTGCACGACGACGTCGAACTTCTCCTTCTCGCCCAGGTACTTGCCGTTGCCCATGAAGGGCTTGTCCATCTGGCGCGATTCGGGGAAGTCCGCGTCGCTGACCTGCAGCAGGCGCTGAAAGCGCGCGTAGAACTCCTCGCCCCTCATCGCCAGGAGATGCAGTCGCAGCCAGGGATCCAGCTGATTGGGCTGCTTCGGGATGTCGGGCAGGAGAACGCGCAGGCGCTCGAGCTCGGCTTGCACGCGCTTCTTGTCGTCGAGCTCGACCGTCATCGGTCCGAGCGCGGAGGCCCAGCGCAGGTGCGCGCTCTCGAGGAAGAGCCACTTGCCGGCCGGCAGGTCGCGCACGATCGCCTCGCTCCCGTGCGGACCGACCGCGATCGGCCCGTGCGAGACGAGGCCGGCCTTGGCCAGCTTGTCCGGGTCGTTCTTGCACCACGGACAGACGTCGGGCTTCTTCTGCGCGGGGAGCAGCGCCACGAGGAGGAGCCATGCGCGCGCAGCGATCATCGCGCGGTCAGTCTAGCGCGCCAGCTCGCCAGCGGCGCCGCCTCGTCGAAGCGCACGGCGCGCCCCTCGCGCACGACGCCGAGCTCCTTCCAGAGGGCCGCGAGATCGACCTGGACCGGGGCGTGGGCCCACTGTGCGTAGAGCGGCGCGACGACGTCGACGCCCACGGCGCGATCGAGTTGCCGCGCGAAGTGCTCGAGGTTGCTGCCTTCGAGGATGCTGTGCCCGCGCGCGACCGTGCCCTTGAACGCATCGCGCAGCGACTTCCGGCCCTGCGTCGCGCGCGCGATGCCGACGTCGGCGACGAGGCAGAAGAGCGCTCCGCCGTAGTACGTCCGCGCCCAGGTGCGCGTGTCGTCGATTCCGCCCTCGCCCTCGCGCGGCTGGCCTTGCGGATAGTCGCGCGTGAGCTCGCGCCAGACTTCCTCCGCGCTGCGCTTGCCGCCGCGCGCGCGTGTGAAGGGCTCGAGGTAGGTCGCGACGCCCTCCTCGAACCAGTGCTGCGAGGGCGGCAGCTCGGGCACGGCGAGGTGGATCATCTCGTGCACGAGCACCCAGTCGCGCTCGAGCGCGCGTTCGCTCGCGCCGTTGCCCACGCCGACCTCGATCGAGGCGCACGAGCCGTCCATCCAGGTGCGGCCGTCGTGGATGCCGCGCGTGGAAGCGCGCGGCCGGATCCTGAGCGCGAGTTCGGGGACCGGAAAGCTCCCGAAGGTCTCGCAGATCATGGCCTGCGACTCGTCGACCCAGCGCTGCAGGCGTTCGCGCGGCAGCGCCAGCTCACCGGGCGCGATCTCGACGGTCACGCGCGGGTCTGCGATCGGACGCCGCGCCTCGACTGCGCCTGCGCAACCAGCGAGGCAACAGAAGAGCAGCGCCGTGGACGCGCGCACGTCACTTGGACGCGGGCGCCCGGAACTGGCTCTGGAAGTGGTACTTGCCGGCTTGCGCCTCGAGGCTGGCGCGGCCGGCGATCCCGGCCCCGGGCGGGCCCGCCCTGTAGTCGATCGGCACGACGTGCGGCGCGGCTTCGGCCAGGCTCTTGCCGCCCTCGCGCACGGCTTCGAGGCTCAGCGCCGGGATCACGACGGTCGCACTGGTGTTGGCCGGAATCGTGACGTCGAGCACGAACTCGTCGCCCTCGATCTTCCAGTCGCTCGAGATCGTTCCGCGTATCGAGTGGTAGCTCGCCCCGGCGCCGGGAATCTGCACGCCGGCGCGCGGGTAGATGAAGAAGTGCTTGTAGCCGACGCGCTCGGGGTCGGGATCGGGCGCGATGCCCGCGACGCAGCTCATCAGGTACTCGCCGACCGCGCCGAAGGCGTAGTGGTTGAACGAGTTCATGCCCGGATCCTGGAATCCGCCGCCGGGCAGGACGCCGTCCCAACGTTCCCAGATCGACGTCGCGCCCTGCTCGATCTGCCAACCCCAGCTCGGGAACTCCTTCGAACGCGCGAGCTGGCTCGCGAGCTCCTCGTAGCCGCGGCGTGCGAGCTCGATCAGCATGCGGTGTGTGGTCTGGATGCCGGTCGTCATGTGCCCTGCGCGCTGCTCGGTGACCGAGGCCGCGAGCTTGGCCGCCACGAGCGCCACGCGATCCTTGGGCACGAGGTCGAAGGCCAGCGCCAGCGCGTAGCCGGCCTGCGTGTCGCCGAGGATCGTCCCGTCGGGCTGGAGGTAGGCCTTCTGGAAGGTGGCGCGCACCTTGTCCGCGAGCTTGAGGTAGCGGTCGGCGTTGTCCGCCTGGCCGAGGACGGCCGCCATCAGTCCGGTGAGTTCCGCCGAGCGCGCGTAGAAGGCGGTCGCGAAGAGCGTCTTGTCCACTTCGCAGCCCTGCTTGTTCCAGCCTTGTGCATTGAGCTGGGAACCGTTGAGCCAGTCGCCGTAGTCGTTGCCGCGCTCGTTCTGCCACAGGCCATCGGGGTTGTGCAGGGTGATGAAGTCCAGCCAGCGCATCGCGCCGGACACCGAG
>Ga0315912_10005786_pt1 | contig 11263 bp, 8 predicted proteins | sample VfabasoilMG_FD_204469 | JGI IMG/M metagenome (GOLD analysis project Ga0315912, IMG submission 204469) | Garden soil microbial communities collected in Santa Monica, California, United States - V. faba soil | ecosystem: Environmental > Terrestrial > Soil > Garden | place: USA: California...
CCCGAGTTCGGCCCGGCGAAGAAGCTCATCCTCGGCGGTGGCAGCAACCTGGTGCTGACGCGCGACGTGGCGTCGGTGGTGCTGAAGGTCGAGATTCCCGGACGCCGGCTGGTGGCGCAGACCGACGATGCCGTCATCGTCGAAGCCGGTGCCGGCGAGAACTGGCACGACCTGGTCGCGTGGACGCTGCAGCAGGGCTGGCCGGGGCTGGAGAACCTGGCGCTGATTCCCGGGCTGGTCGGCGCGGCGCCGGTGCAGAACATCGGCGCCTACGGTGTGGAACTGAAGGACCGCTTCGACTCGCTGGATGGCGTCGACCTGGTCACCGGCCGCAGCGTCACGCTGGCAGCGGCACAGTGCGCGTTCGGCTATCGCGACAGCGTGTTCAAGCACCTGCTGGCCGGCAAGACGCTGATCACGCGCGTGCGCTTGCGCCTTGCCAAGGTCTGGCAGCCGGTGCTGGGCTACCTGGACCTGCAAAAGCGCGTGCACGACACCGGCAATGCCCATCCCGATGCACAGACGATCTTCGACTGGGTGTGTGCGATCCGTCGCGCCAAGCTGCCCGACCCGCTGCAGATCGGCAATGCCGGCAGTTTCTTCAAGAACCCGGTGGTCAGCGCCGAACAGTGCCGCGACATCATCGGCCGCGACCCGTCGGTGGTGCACTACCCGCTGCCCGACGGCAGCGCCAAGCTGGCGGCCGGCTGGTTGATCGACGCCTGCGGCTGGAAGGGCAAGTCCATCGGCCAGGCGGGGGTGTACGAACGCCAGGCGCTGGTGCTGGTGAATCGCGGCGGCGCCATCGGCGCCGAGGTGCTGACACTGGCCCGCGCCATCCAGGAAAGTGTCTACGGCCGCTTTGGCATCCGGCTGGAGCCGGAACCGGTCATTCTGTGACCGGTTCCAGCAGCCCGGCGGCCTCGCAGGCCTCGCGGCTGCGGGTGAGCAGCTGCTCGAAGCGCTGGATCAGCCGTGCGATCTCGTGCGCCGGCACATGCGTGGCGCCTTCGTGCAGCGCCTGCGCCGTTTGCGCCAGCGCGCTCAGGCCGAAGTTCAGCGCCGCGCCGCGCGCCGCATGCGCATTGACGCGCAGGTCCAGCGCCTGACCGTCACGCAGTGCGATGCGCAGTCGCTCGACCATTTCCGGGCCCTGATCGAAGAAGCTGCGCAGCAGGTGGGCCAGGCGCTCGCGCGGCATCGCGCGCAGCGCCGCGTCCAGCGTGGCGCGGTCCAGCACCACGGGCGCGGCTTCGGGTGCGGGCGCGTCGGCCAGGCCGGACGATGGCGCATCGGTGCTGCCGGCACCGCCGAACAGCCGCCGCAGCATCGCCGAGAGCCGTTCCGGGCTCACCGGCTTGGCCAGGAAGTCGTTCATGCCGGCCATCAGGCAGCGCTCGCGCGTCTGCGCGAAGGCGTCGGCGGTGAGCGCGATGATCGGCACGGTGGCCGATGCGCCATCGGGCAGCGCGCGGATCGACAGCGTGGCGCCGACGCCGTCGAGCAGCGGCATGTGCAGGTCCATCAGCACGATGTCGAAGCGCCGCTCGCGGATGGCCTGTACCGCCTCCAGCCCGTTGCCGGCAAAGAAGGGCTGGTGGCCCATGCCTTCGAGCAGCGCCGCCATGTACTGACGGTTCACCGGGTGGTCCTCGGCCACCAGCACGCGCAGCGAGCCCATGCCGGGCAACGCGCCCTCGGCAGCGGCCGGGTGCGGCAAGGCCGGCCGCGGTGCCGGCGCCAGCGTCTGCAGCGGCATGCGGAAGCTGAAGCTGCTGCCTTCGCCGGACACGCTCTTGGCGGTGACGTCGCCGCCCATCAGCCGCGCCAGGCTGCGCGAGATCTCCAGCCCCAGCCCGGTGCCGCCGTGGCGCCGCGAGCGCGATTCGTCGCCCTGCGAGAAACGCTTGAACAACCGGTCCAGCGTGATCTGGTCCATGCCGATGCCGGTGTCGGTGACGACGAACTCGAGCATTTCGCGGCCCTCGTCGTCGCTGGCGCGATGCAGGTCGAGCACGACCACGCCACGGTCCGAGAACTTGACGGCATTGTTCACCAGGTTGAACAGGATCTGCTTGACGCGCGTGCGGTCCGCGCGCACCTTCTCGGGGACGCCGGGGTCGGCATCGATGTGCAGCGCCAGCGACTTCAGCTGTGCCTGCGGTCGCATCAGCGCCTCGACCTCGCGCAGCAGGTCGCGCAGGTCCACTGGTTCCTCGCTCAGCGTCAGCCGTCCGGATTCGAGCAGCGACATGTCGAGCACGTCGTTCAGGATGGTCAGCAGGTGGTCGGCCGATTCGGTGGCGGTGCGCAGGTAGTCGACTTGGCGCGCGTTCAGACCGGTGTCGCGCAGCAACGAAAGCATGCCCAGCAGGCCGTGGAAGGGCGTGCGGATCTCGTGGCTCATGTTGGCCAGGAACACGCTCTTCGCCTCGCTGGCGGCCTCGGCCTGGCGCTGCGCCTCGCGCAGATGGGCGGTCAGGTCGACCAGCGCACGCTGGCGCTCGCCGAGCAGCCGCATCTGCCGCATCGCCATCAGGCCGAACACCAGCACCAGCAGCGACAGGAACACGGTCAGCGCCAGCGCCACCTGGTTGTGCTGACGCACCGCGGCATTGCGCTCGGTGATCTGCTCCGACACATGGTGCGACGCGCTCAGCGACATCGAGTGGATCGGCCCGCCCAGCGCGTCCAGCGCCGGCTGCAGCGCGGCCAGCGCAGCCACGTCCAGCGGTCGCGTGCTGGTCGGGCCCAGCACCTTGTCGGCGCGTGCAATGAAATCGTTCATCTTCGCCAGCGGCGCGACGTAGTCGTCGTTGCCGACCATCAGCCGCGCGGTGCGCTCGTTGTGCAGCAAGCCGACGCGGCTGACCCAGATGTCGTAGCGCAGCTGCAGTGCGTCGCGGTCGAAGTTGTCGCGCTCGTACTGCGCGCGCACCCAGTACTCGCGCAGCCGCAGGTACTCGGCTTCCACCTGGTACAGGCTCAGCACCACGTAGTCGTCCTGGTAGACGACGCTTTGCTTGAGCAGCGCGAACTGCCGCACCTGCACCAGCGCCACCGCCGCCAGCGCCAGCGCCAGCACCACGCCGATCAGGCCGAACAGCGTGAAGCGGCGCGGGCGCGAACTCGCTGCCACGCCATCTTCTACTGTACTTCGAGAGATTTCAGTTGCCATGCCGAACGGCTGAAGTAGACCGTGGTGCGCAGTTCGGCGCTGGAATCGAAGGGGTAGATGATGAACAGCGGGCCCTTGTCGCGCACCGCCATCGGCTTGTCGTCGAGCAGCCGCGCCAGCAGCACGTCGAAGCGCTGCGTGTCCTCGAAAGGCAGGTCGACGCGGTAGTCGTTGAGCGCCGTCGCACGCAGGTTGCTGCCCCTCGCGCCGCAGGCCGCCAGCACGTCGCGCAGCAGCGGGCCGCTGAACTTGCGCGGCGTCGCATACCACGGCGTGCGTGTCACGAAGCTGTGCTGCGGCAGCTGTTCCAGCATCGCCATGTCGAACTGCGCGGCGCTGCCGGCATTGGGCTTGCTCACGCGCCCGAAGACCGTCAGCACCACCGGGCCGGTCGCCGCATCAAGGGCGCGGGCCGGCGCCATGGGCAGCGCGGCGGCCAGGCAGCTCACGAATCGGCGGCGGGTCGGCATGTAGAGCGTGGCGGCACGGGCTGGGGATGAAGCGCGATTCTAGAGAAACACGCCTCGTTGTTACGCGCGATGTCGCAAAGCCAACAAATAGTGACGCGGCCTCGGTGTTTCCCTGGCCTGCGCCGGGGCGTCGCGGGCTGTAGCCTCGCGCGCCAGCAGGGTCGCGATGCACGAGTTGCGGCCGCAGCCGACGATCTGGGGTTGACCCTTGTTCTTGACTGCGGTCAATGGAGTTCTGCCTGCGCGTGACGGACCATGCCAGCGCGAATCCGGACATGGCAGGCTCCTGAGATGACAGCCTGTCGCAACCTTTACCAGACTGGAGACAAGTCGATGCATGCCCTTCAAGGTTCCAAGCTTCCGTCCCGCCGCTTCGCGGCCTTCGGCCGCTGCGTGATCGCTGCTGCCGCAGCCATCGGTTTGTCCGGCGCGGCCCAGGCCGCCTGGGAGCCGACCAAGGCCGTCGAATTCGTCGTGCCGGCCGGCACCGGCGGCGGTGCCGACCAGATGGCCCGGCTGATCCAGGGCATCATCGTCAAGCACAAGCTGATGAAGGAGTCGATGGTCGTCATCAACAAGTCCGGCGGTGCCGGTGCCGAGGGCTTCCTGTCGGTGAAGGAGTCGAAGGGCGACCCGCACAAGATCATCATCACGCTGTCCAACCTGTTCACCACACCGCTGGCCACCGGCGTGCCCTTCAACTGGAAGGACATGACGCCGGTGACGATGATGGCGCTGGACCAGTTCGTGCTGTGGGTCAATGCCGAGACGCCGTACAAGACGGCCGCGGAGTACATCGCTGCCGTCAAGGCGGCCGGGCCCAACAAGATCAAGATGGGCGGCACGGGCTCGAAGCAGGAAGACCAGATCATCACCGTCGGCCTGGAGAAGGCCACCGGCACCAAGTTCATCTACGTGCCCTTCAAGGGCGGCGGCGACGTCGCGGTGCAGCTGGTGGGCAAGCACATCGATTCCTCGGTGAACAACCCGATCGAGGCCGTGGCCCAGTGGCGCGCCGGCTCGCTGCGTCCGCTGTGCGTGTTCGACGACACGCGCATGCCCTACAACGAGAAGGTCACCACCGCCCAGTCCTGGGCCGACATCCCGACCTGCAAGGAATCCGGCGTGCCCACCGACTACGTGATGCTGCGCGGCATCTTCATGGCGCCGGGCGTGACGCCGGACCAGCAGGCCTACTACCTGGACCTGCTGAAGAAGGTGCGCGAGACGCCGGAATGGAAGGAGTTCATGGAAAAGGGCGCCTTCAACCAGACCGCGCTCAGCGGAGGGGAGTTCGTCAAGTGGCTCGAGACCAACGAGGCGCTGCACAAGACCCTGATGACCGAGGCCGGCTTCCTCGCCGCCAAGTAGTCACCTGACAGCGCCCGGCGCCGGCCGGCCCCGCCCCCAACACCCCAATTCAGCGATCGATCGCCGCTTGCCGTCTGGGCGGGCGGCGTGGCGTCCCGCCTCCGCTTCAGAGAACACACCCATGGCACATGAATCATCCAGCGAGGACCCACAGGGCAGGCCGCTGCTCCGCAACGTCACGGTCGACACCGTCGTCGCCGCCTGCCTCGTCCTCATCGGTGTGGTCGTGATGGTCGAGGCGCGCCGCCTCGGCGCCGGGTGGGGCAGCGATGGCCCGGGCTCGGGCTACTTTCCCTTCTACATCGGCCTGATCCTGTCGGTGTGCGGCGCCGCCATCTTCGTGCAGTCGCTGCGCGCCCGTGCCACCGACGAGCAGGTCTTCGTCGACTCGGTGCAGTTGAAGCGCGTGCTGTCGGTGCTGCTGCCCTCGGCGCTGTACGTCGGCGTGATCATGCTGCTGGGCCTGTACGTGGCCTCGGCGCTGTTCATCGCGCTGTTCATGATCGTCCTGGGCAAGTACTCGGTGCTCAAGAGCGTGGTCATCGGCGTGGCGGTGAACATCCTGTTTTTTGCGATGTTCGAGATCTGGTTCAAGGTGCCGCTGTACAAGGGCGCACTGGATCCCTTGGGCTTTCTCGGCTATTGACCGCCGGCAGCACGCGATCGGGAGTTTTCAGTCATGGACGAAATCGGCTCATTGATGCACGGCTTTGCCGTCGTGCTGACGCCGATGAACATCAGCCTGATGTTCATCGGCGTGATCCTCGGCGTGCTCATCGGCGTGCTGCCGGGGCTGGGTGGCGCCAACGGCGTGGCCATCCTGCTGCCGCTGACCTTCGCGATGCCGCCGACCTCGGCCATCGTGATGCTGTCGTGCATCTACTGGGGCGCGCTGTTCGGCGGCGCCATCACCTCCATCCTGTTCAACATACCGGGCGAGCCCTGGTCGGTGGCCACCACCTTCGACGGTTATCCGCTGGCGCAGAAGGGGCGCGCGGGCGAGGCGCTGACGGCGGCCTTCACCTCGTCCTTCATCGGCGCCTTCGTCGCCGTGCTGATGATCACCTTCCTGGCGCCGCTGGTGGCCAGGTTCGCGCTGAAGTTCGGCGCGCCGGAATTCTTCGCAGTCTACCTGCTGACCTTCTGTTCCTTCGTCGGCATGGGCAAGGGCAACCCCTTCAAGATCGTCGTGGCGATGACGCTGGGCTTCGCGCTGGCCGCCGTCGGCATGGACACGGTGACGGGCCAGCTGCGCCTGACCTTCGGCCTGACCGAGCTGATGCGCGGCTTCGACTTCCTGATCGCGGTGATCGGCCTGTTCGGCATCGGCGAGATCCTGCTGTCGATGGAGGAGGGGCTCAACTTCTCCGGCAAGTCGGCGCGCATCAATGCCAAGGTGGTGTGGCAGACCTGGAAGACGCTGCCGCAGTACTGGGCCACCTCGGTGCGCAGTTCGCTGGTCGGCATCTGGATGGGCATCACCCCGGGCGGCGCCACGCCGGCCTCGTTCATGAGCTACGGCCTGGCGAAGAAGTTCTCGCGCAACGGGTCCAAGTTCGGCACCGGCGAGGTCGAGGGCGTGGTTGCACCGGAAACCGCGGCCCACGCCGCCGGCACCAGCGCGCTGCTGCCGATGCTGGCGCTGGGCATCCCCGGTTCGCCCACGGCGGCGGTGCTGCTCGGCGGCCTGCTCATTTGGGGCCTGCAGCCGGGACCGCTGCTCTTCGTCGAACAGAAGGAATTCGTCTGGGGCCTGATCGCCAGCATGTACCTGGGCAACCTGGTCGGCCTGATCGTCGTGCTGTCGACGGTACCGCTGTTCGCATCGATCCTGCGCATCCCCTTCTCGATCATCGCGCCGGTGATCATCGTCATCTGCGCCATCGGCTCGTACACGGTGCACAACGCCATGCTCGACATCTGGCTGATGCTCGTCTTCGGCGTCATGGGCTACGTCTTCAAGAAGCTCGACTACCCGCTCGCGCCGCTGGTGCTGGCGCTGGTGCTGGGCGACAAGGCCGAGGACTCGTTCCGCCAAGCCATGCTGATGTCGCAGGGCGAGGTGAGCATCATGTGGGCCAACCCGCTGGTCGGCACGATCACCACGCTGGCCATGCTGATGCTGTTCTGGCCGCTGATCGCCAAGCTGATCGCGCTGGTGCGCACGCCCAAGGTCGACGAGCTGGCGGCGCATCGCCCGGTGGACTGAGCGAAAGGAAAATCACATGCCTGTCATCGCACTGACGCAGGGAATGGGCTCGCTGGCCCAGGACATTGCCGAACAACTGGCAGCCGAGCTCAACCTGGCGACGCTGCAGCACGAGATCGCTGAGCGCGTGGCCGAGAAGATGCACGTCTCCAGGAGCCTGATCAACCGCCTGCGCGGGGGCAAGGCGGGCACGCTGGAGCGGCTGCGTACCGACCGCCACGCGATGGCGCTGTACAGCGCCGAAGAGGTGCTCGAGGCCGCCGCCAAGGGCAACGTGGTGATCCGCGGCTGGGGCGCGACGCAGCTGCTGCGAGCAGTGCCGCACGTGCCCTGCATCCGCATCATGCGGCCCTTCGACAAGCGCGTGCGGTGGCTGATGAACGAGATCGACACCGACGACCGCGGCGTCGCCGAGGCCGAGATCCAGCGCAGCGACCAGGCCAATGCCAGCCGCATGCACGAGCAGTTCGGTGTCGAATGGAACCAGCCGGTGCTGTTCGACATGGTGCTCAACACCGACCGGCTGTCGGTGGATACCTGCGTGCAGATGATCAAGGCCTTGCTGGAGCGGCCGGAGTTCGCCGAGACGCCGCAGTCGCAGGCGCTGCTGCAGGGCCTGGCACTGTCCGCGCGCGTGCGTGCCGCGCTGCGCGGCAACGAGGCCACCGACGGCGTAGACATCACCATCGACAGCGCCGACGGCCGCGTCACGCTGCGCGGCATCGTGGCCGCTGCCGAAGAGAAGTCGGCCGCGGTGCAGGTGAGCGCCGGCGTGCCGGGCGTGCAGTCGGTCGACGACCAGCTGCGCGTGATGGCGCGATCGAAGCTGTTCCCGTCGAACCGGCAGTGAAGCCCGCCTCAGATCTTGCCGCGCTGCTTCAGGCGCGACAGCGTCTCGGCCGAGAGGTTCAGATAGGCCGCCAGCTCCTTCTTGGGGATGCGCTCGGCGAGTTCGCCGTGCTTGCGCATGAAGCGGTGCACGCGCCCCGGCGCGTCGAGCAGATGCAGCGTGATGGTGTGCGCCATGATCTCGCTCATCAGCCGCATGATCTCGTACTCGAACTCGGCCTTGAAGTGCGGGTGCCGGTCGAGAAACTCCACCCACTGCGGCATCGACAGCTTGGCGACGCGGGCCTTGGTGACGCTGACGATGGCATAGGGCGTGGGCGTGTTCAGCCGCCAGGCGGCGTAGCTGGTCTCGATGCCGCGCTCGTCGGTGAAGCGCAGGATCATCTCCTTGGCGTCGGCGTTGGCGACCACGCGCTTGAGGATGCCTTCGAGCAGGAAGTACTGCTCCATTTCGTGCACCCCCTGGTGCAGCAGATATTCGCCCTTGGCGCAGTCCACGATGGACAGCAGTTGCGCGAGCTCGTCCCGCTCGGCATCGTCCATCTTCTTCAGCATGACGTTCTGGCGCAGCTGCAGACGGATGATGGTTCTCTCGGGGTGCTGCGCAAGCAAGATCATCGTTCCAGACCCCCGACACACGGCCAATCTTCGAATCTTGACCGTGGTCAACGGAGAAGTGCGAACGTGGTTTCTACCATAGCCAACAGTTTCCCAGCTGCACCCCGGAGCGTGCCATGTCAGCAATCCTCGCGCCCGTAACGGCCGCCACCGAAGCGTCGTCGATGACCGATGGTTTCCACCTCATCATCGATGCGCTCAAGCTCAACGGCATCACCACCATCTACGGTCTGCCCGGCATCCCGATCACCGACCTGACGCGCAAGGCGCAGGGCGAGGGCATGCGCGTCATCTCGTTCCGCCACGAACAGAACGCCGGCAACGCCGCGGCCATCGCCGGCTTCATGAACGGCAAGCCGGGCGTATGCCTGACGGTGTCGGCGCCCGGTTTCCTCAACGGGCTGACGGCGCTGGCCAACGCCACCACCAACTGCTTCCCGATGATTCTCATCAGCGGCTCTTCGGAGCGCGAGATCGTCGACCTGCAGCAGGGCGACTACGAGGAGATGGACCAGCTGGCCATCGCCAAGCCGCTGTGCAAGGCCGCCTTCCGCGTGCTGCATGCCGAGGACATCGGCGTGGGCATCGCGCGCGCCATCCGCTCGGCCGTGTCCGGCCGTCCCGGTGGCGTGTACCTGGACCTGCCGGCCAAGCTGTTCTCGCAGGCCATCGACGCGGCGGCCGGCACCGCCTCGCTGATCCAGGTCGTCGATCCGGCACCGAAGCAGATTCCCGCACCGGACGCGGTGCAGCGCGCACTCGAGCTGCTGAAGGGCGCGAAGAAGCCGCTGATCCTGCTGGGCAAGGGTGCGGCCTACGCGCGTGCCGACGCCGAGGTGCGCGCGCTGGTCGAGCGCACCGGCATCCCCTACCTGCCGATGTCGATGGCCAAGGGCCTGCTGCCCGACAACCATGAGTTGTCCGCCTCCGCGGCGCGCTCCTACGTGCTGCCCGAGGCCGATGTCGTGCTGCTGGTCGGGGCGCGGCTGAACTGGCTGCTGTCACACGGCAAGGGCAAGACCTGGGGCGGCAAGGACCACAAGGCCTGGGGCGGGCAGAAGTTCATCCAGATCGACATCTCGCCGACCGAAGCCGACAGCAACGTGCGCATCGACGCGCCGCTGGTCGGCGACATCGGTTCCTGCGTGTCGGCACTGCTTGCCGGCATCGGCAGCCAATGGGCGCGTCCGCCGGCCGAGTGGCTGAATGCGGTGGCCGACAAGAAGAACAAGAACGTCGCGAAGATGGCCGAGACGCTGGCCAAGGATCCGAAGCCGATGAGCTTCCACAGCGCACTGAACGTGGTGCGCGACATCGTCAAGGCCAATCCCGACGCGATGCTCGTCAACGAGGGCGCCAATGCGCTGGACTTCACGCGCTCCATCGTCGACATGTACAAGCCGCGCAAGCGCCTCGATGTCGGCACCTGGGGCGTGATGGGCATCGGCATGGGCTTCGCGGTGGCCGCCGCCATCGAGTCGGGTGAGCCGGTCATCGCCATCGAAGGCGACAGCGCCTTCGGCTTCAGCGGCATGGAGGTCGAGACCATCTGCCGCTACAACCTGCCCGTGTGTGTCGTCATCCTCAACAACAACGGCGTGTACCGCGGCACCGACAAGAACCTGGGCGGCGGTGCCGACGTGGCACCCACCGTGTTCGTCAAGGACGCGCGCTACGAGAAGCTGATGGAGGCCTTCGGCGGCGTCGGCGTCTACGCCACCACGCCGGCCGAACTGCGGCGCGGCATGGAGGAGGCGATCCGCTCGCGCAAGCCGACGCTGATCAACGCCATCATCGACGAAACCGCCGGCACCGAGAGCGGTCGCATCACCAGCCTGAACCCGACCGCAGCCATCAAGAAATAATCGCCTCTCTGGCACACACAAGGAGTAATGACATGTCTGGCACGCTACCCCTCCAGGGCATCAAGATCATCGATTTCACGCACGTGCAGGCGGGTCCGGCCTGCACCCAGCTGCTGGCCTGGTTCGGCGCCGACGTCATCAAGGTGGAGCGCCCCGGTTCCGGCGACGTGACGCGCAGCCAGCTGCGCGACATGCCCGATGCCGATGCGTTGTACTTCACCATGCTCAACAGCAACAAGCGCTCGCTGACGCTGGACACCAAAAAGGCCGAAGGCAAGGCGGTGCTGGAGAAGCTGATCAAGGAGTCCGACGTCATGGTCGAGAACTTCGGTCCCGGCGCGCTCGACCGCATGGGCTTCACCTGGGAACACATCCAGTCGCTCAACCCCGGCATGATCCTGGCGTCGGTCAAGGGCTTCAGCGAAGGCCACCACTACGAGGACCTGAAGGTCTACGAAAACGTCGCGCAGTGCGCCGGCGGCGCGGCCTCGACCACCGGCTACTGGAAGGGCGAGAACGCCGGCCCGACGATCTCGTCCGCGGCGCTGGGCGACTCCAACACCGGCATGCACCTGGCCATCGGCATCCTCACCGCCTACATCGGCAAGCAGAAGACCGGCAAGGGCCAGAAGGTGGCGGTGTCGATGCAGGACTCGGTGCTGAACCTGTGCCGCGTGAAGATGCGCGACCAGCTGCGCCTGGA
>Ga0315912_10005788_pt1 | contig 11262 bp, 21 predicted proteins | sample VfabasoilMG_FD_204469 | JGI IMG/M metagenome (GOLD analysis project Ga0315912, IMG submission 204469) | Garden soil microbial communities collected in Santa Monica, California, United States - V. faba soil | ecosystem: Environmental > Terrestrial > Soil > Garden | place: USA: California...
AGAGGAAGTCGCCCCAGAACACGTAGTCCACGCAGACACGCTGGTCCGTGATCTTCTTCATCGGGACGCCCTTGTCGTCCTTCTCGTCGAGGTCCTCGGTGCTGGTCTCCAGCCGCAGCCACGCCGCAGCCAGCCCCGGGATGAGCCGGTCCTGCACCGCATGACGCATGGTGGAGTCGAAGGTGTCCCGGGGGTCGTCCAAGTCCTGCGTGATGCTCCTCTCCAGCATCAGCGCGGCCACCCGGGCGACGTCGTCGTCGTAGTCCTTGAACCTTCTGGAGACCGCCGGCTTGGGCAACTGGGCGTAGAGGGCCGACTCCATGATGTTGGTGTTCGCGTAGTAAACGTTGAACCACTTGTTCTCCGCCTGCAGCATGTCGCGCTCGTCGAGGAACCGGCGCACGGTCTTCTTGCCCCGGTTGTGGAAGTCCTTGATCTCCTTCTCGGCCTGCGTGATCTCCTCCTCCCAGCGCTCGTAGGGGGAGAGGACGGGGTCCTTGAGGGAGACGATGGTTGCCGATTCGGACATTTAAGCGATCCTCCGGCCCTGACGGCGCAGGGAGTCGTCCCTGTCCTGAAAGAGGTGGTCGAGAGTGTAGGTGGTCGGTGGCGGCGGCGCAAGGCGGGCCCGCGCCGTGGGGTCGGCGGAGAGTTGGGACTGGTGGGCAACCATGGCCAGATACCCGAAGGAGTCGGCGTAGTCCGAGGCCCAGTCGTGCAGCGGTTGCTCCTTGAAGCACAGGTTGTCCTCGTCCCACTCGCGCCGGTAGCTCTTGAGCGCCTCGACGAGGTCCTCCATCTGGAGAACGGTCTGGTCGAAGTAGATGCGCGGGAAGGTGGCGCGCGTGGCCGCGATACGGTCCCTGACCTTGTGGTTGGGGACTATGTTGGGACGAATCTGATTGCTCAGGAACTGTTCGACGATGGACATGCCCGTCTGCAGGTTCTTGGCCCGTGCATCGTGGGGCAACCAGACCGAGCCCAGCGTTGCCCTCGCGGAGAACTGTTCGATCCGGCCGATGTGGTGGTGGATGCTCTTGCCGTTCGTTGCCTCGACGCCGACGATGCGGATTTGAGAATGGGCCTCCTGCCAGTAGATCGCCACCGTCGCATCGGTGAAGCCCAAGTCGAAGACGACGTTGGTCGGCAGGGCGGGGTCGAAGAGGGGGAGGGCGTTGCTTGTGCGGTGCTCCGAGAACGCCTGATTGACCTCGTCGGCGTAGATCGCGCCCTTCAGGGCCGAGTCGAAGGAGCACAGGTACTCCTGCGCGAACTCCTCGGGGTCCATGTCGGCGCGCAGATCGTCCAGTTCCTGCTCAGGCACCAGACCCGACTGGTCGGCGCGCAGCGTCAGGAGGTAATGGTGCAGCGGGTCGGCCTGCGCCTTCTTTACCTGATCGTAGAAGAGGTTTTTTGCCCGAGGAGTAGATGCAAAAACGCCCCAGCCATTCCGGTCCGATAGAGCGGGCCGTAGCACCTGAGAGAAAACGGACGGCTTCCACAGTGCGTACTCGTCGCACACTGCCCCGTCAAGGTACATCCCTCGAAGTGAGTCAGCGTTGTCTGCGCCCAGCGCATAGATGGTGGCGTTTCTTCCAAGGGTAACTCTCAGTTCCGACTCTGAGGGCGGAGCCGTCCAGTACGGCCGGGAGAAATTCTTGAGATACCTCCACGCGACGCGCTTGGCCTGCGTGAAGGTCGGGCCGATGTAGGCGTACTGGGGGTCCGGGCGGGGGTTGCCCTCAGGGTCGACGAGCGGGGTCCTGCCGGCGAAGATCAGGTCGTTCACGAGGGCAATGGTCTTGCCGGCCCTGCGGTGCGTGACGAGGGTGGCCCATCGCTGGCTTCGGTTGTGGAACGGGATGAACTGCTCGCGGGCCGTGTACTTAAGCATCGTCGTCGTCCGTCGGTGCCTCAGTGGTCGACGCCGGACCCTCTTGGTAGGCGAGGCGTCTGGAGGTCATCCACGGAGGCCAGTCGTCGATCTGCTGGATGGCCTCCGCCTTGGGGAGGACGGGGGTGATCGTCGGCGCTGTCTGGCGGGCATACAGCTTCAGGAAAGAGCCCGGGTAGCGGTCGGCGAACAGCAGGAGGCGGGGGAGGCCGCCCCACGCCTCGAATGCCAACTGGAACGCCTCGGCTGCGGAGGTGTGCAGGGGGTGGGGGAGGTTTGTCTGGTGGACACCCTGCTCAATCAGCATCTCCAACTCTCGGCTCAGAGGACTCTGGTCGAGGTTGCCTGTGCGGATCGACAGCAACGCCCCAAGCAATTCTTCGAGGTTGGTTTTCTGGATGGGGGTGCTCATGGCCGTTGCCTACTCAGGCTCCCATGAAATTCAGATTGCCTGCACAGGCTCCCATGAAAATCGAAATTGGCTACAGGACCAGTTCGCCACGCCCGGCAGGCCCCCCGCCTGCCGATTCCCAAAGGAAAATCGTTCCAATTCTCAGAACGATTCCAAAAACTAGAACGATATAAACGGTATATACGGTTTATACCGTTCTGAGAAACAGAACGATATAAACGGTATATACGGTTTCTCATGGCTCAGTCGTCTGTGTGCGGGGGGACATGCGCGTCGGCCCGGCGCATGTAGCCCAGTCGGGCAGGGCCCATCCATTCCGGCCACTCACCTCCCCCGTCCGGGGGAGCGCTGGCGGCCGGCGGCCCGTAGGCCCGTGCGAGCAACTCACGGCAGGCCTCTACCGCTGCGCGGCCGTCGCCGGCCGCCAGCCGTGCAAGGTGGAGCAGGGCCAGTGGGGCGAGTTGCTGGGCCCCGGCCTGATCCACCCGCGTGCCGGGCGGGGCATCGATGCCCGGCAGGGCTGCGCGCAGGGTGCCGACGTCCTCCACCCTGCAGCGGCGAGCTAGGGCGTCCTCAGGGAGCCACAGGAGGGACGGAAGGGCCATGGGGGGCGATTGTGCGACGACTGCCTCCTCGACGCAACGCCCGCCAGTGCGACGCCCCGCACCCTCCCACGTTGGGGGGCCAGCAAGCTGGCCCCAACTTTCCGAAAACTCCCTTGTATGAGACTCTATCCCCTATAGATAATAGGGGAATCTTTGCGCGCGTGTTCCACCTATGGAACAAAACAGTGTGTGTGTGAAATAGCCTCGTTGAGGGGGGTTTCGCAGTTTTCGCCAAAAACCCATAACCAAACGTCATATCAAACGGCTGTTACTCGTAAGCCCACCAGAGCCCCCGCACGGCCCTAACCCCCCTCCGAGTTGTCCAACCATTCATTTTTCGTTTTCCCCCCCTTGCTGGCCCTATACGCGATTCCGCACCATTTCAGTGCACGCATATAGAACCCCCCTCTTATAACCGCCGCCCTAGGCTGGCGTCGCACTAATAGGAGCGTTGTCCCACTGGATACCGTTTGTCGGATAGGCAACATTTCTTTCCCCCGATCCTGCGAACGGGGCAATTCTCGGCTACATTAATACCTGTGCGCTGCATCCCGCAGCGCCGAACAGGAAACACCGAAATGACCACCAGCTACACCCTGAACCTAACGAACGAACAACGCATGACGCTGCGTCGCCTGCTGCGCGAGCAAGTGCAGACCCTGCAGGGCGTCGTCACTCTGCAAGTGCGCGCAAAGCAGTTCGACTCTGCCGAGCGCATCGCGGAAGAGGCCCACATCCTCGAAGAGGTGCTCGCATCCATCCGGGCCCTGACCCTCCCCAGCATTGCCTGACCAGCGAACGAAAGGACCCTTTCCATGCGCGACTATTTCGAAAACATCCCCGTCGGCGCGGTCTATCGCCTAGGGGGTTCCCTCTGGCGCAAGCGCTCCAGCCGGACAACTCAGCTACTGAACTACGGACAGGGCCTCGTTACCCGCGATGCTTGGTACTACGAAAAAAAGCGCTCAGTCGTGCAAATGCTCCTGCCGACGGTGTAACGCGTGCAGGGCCCTCCCTGAGGACCCTGTGCGGGCAACATCGCCCAACCAACAAACCAAGGAAACCAATCATGGCCCACGAAATTACCATCCGCTCCAACGGCTTCGCTGAGATGGCGTCGCGCTCGCAGGAGTGGCATTACGGGGACACCTCCCACCAAATCATCCTCCCGGGTGACTCACTGGACACCATCCGCGCCAAGGCCGGCATGGACTGGAAGCTGCAGCGTTCAAAGGTCCGTTTCGCGACTGCCCCGGGGCAGGGCGTCGAATCCTTCGCGGAAATGCCTGACCAGCACGTGATTCTGCGGTCCGACAACAAATCCCCCTTGGGCATCGTGTCCGACAAGTTCAAGCTCGTTCAGCCCGCGCAGGTGCTGGAGTTCTTCCGTGACCTGACCGAGCGCGCCGGGTTCCATATCGAAACAGCCGGGACCCTGTTCGGCGGCCGCAAGTTCTGGACGCTCGCCAGCATCGGCGACTCGTGTGAGATTGTCCCGGGGGACAAGGTCGGCGGTTACCTCCTGCTTGCCACGGCCTGCGATGGCTCCATGGCGACCACCGGGCAGTTCACGACGGTGCGCGTCGTGTGCAACAACACCCTGAGCATGAGCATGCAGGCCGGGGGGAAGCAGAAAATCACTCACCGCACAACGTTCTCTCCCGAGGCAATGCGCGACAAGCTCGGGATTGCCCATGAGATGTTCGGCGATTTCGCCCGCTCCTCTGCCCGTCTGGCCGACAAGACCGTGAGCCGTGACCGTGCTGAGCGCCTGCTGTTGTCCCTGCTCGCTCCCAAGGTCGAGGCCAAGGGCGCGGCAGCTACCCTGCCCGAGCTTGAGAAGGTCACCGACTCTGCCGCCTTTAAGAAAATCCTTGCCCTGTTCGACGGCGATGGCAAGGGTTCCCGCCTCGACGGGGTCAAGGGGACCGCGTGGGGATGGCTGAACGCCGTGACCGAGTACGCAGACCATCACGTTCGTGCGACCTCGGCTGAGAACCGCATTCACTCCGCATGGTTCGGCACTGGTGCCGACCTGAAGGACCGCGCATTGGAGCTTGCCACGGCCCTCTAACCCTATCCCCCCGGACACCCGGGGGGTTACCTGAGTGGGCTACAATGCCCCCTCAGGTAACCCACAGGAGCACACCATGCAACGCTTTTACGCTTCTCCCTCCGACACTATGACGTGGTCCAACGGGGCCATAGGCCACCGCCCAGGCGGTCCTTTCGACTGCCTCGGCCCGTTCGCCAAGGTCCTCAATTGCCCCGTCCGGGGGACCCCCCTGCGCCGCACCGTTTACGCGCAGGGATACGCTGATACGTTCTTCAGCATCCCGGCCGCCTGCAAGATCAAGGGCAAGCGCATCAAGGGCTTCATTACATCCGTCGACGGCGGCGTCGAGTTCGTCCCTTACGACAGGCATTTCCCGATCAATCAACCCAAGGAGTAACTCCCATGAAACCAATCATCCTTTTCCGCTGGTCCGATTCCACCCGGGCAACGCAGGACGACCGCAAGCAGGCCGCCGACATCATCCGGGCTCACCGCCGGGGGCAACGTCGCGGCGAGTCGGCCCGGGTCCTCTACGACCGCGCGACGCACCGTATCGAGGTCTTTTCCTGCCACTCGCCCGAACTCCGGGGAATCTGGACGCGACTGTGACCATCGCCCTCATCCGCCGCGCCCGCCTGCTGGCCTGTCATGCATGGGTAACCCGACAGGCACCCTGCAGCACATACGACGCCCTGCATGTCTGGGCCGAGCACCACCGCGCCAGCCTAGCAGCGTAACGCCTGCAGGGCCCTCCCAAGGGCCCTGCGGGGGCAACGTTGCCCAACGAAAGGACACATTCCATGAGACAGATCGAATCCGCCATGCTCGCCGCCATCGCCGCGCGCCAGCCCTTCAAGCAGGGGAACACCGAGGTCCGCGTCGACGGCATATCCGCGCGGGTGTACCTGCATGGCAATCTCATCGCCGTGAAGAACGACGGGGAGAACCGCTGGCGGTTCAACCTGTGTGGGTGGAACACGCCGACCACCCGCTCCCGCCTGAACGCCCTAGGCGCTGGCGTGTTCACCCGCGCCGGCCTCCCCTTGGTCGCGGGACGCGCGGTCCCGGTCGACGGATTCTGGGAGGCTGCGTGAAAAATCTTTTCTGCGTTGTCCCTGTGGTGGACGTCCATACGGAAATTGACGGCCATCTGTACGCGCATATCCCGTATGCGCTGGAGGCACCATTCCTTTATTCCGCTCCTCGCATTGTGGAGCGCAAGCATATGGTCCGCTTCGTCGACCCCTCCCACATACGGGGGAATGATGCGTTGGTCTGGTTTGCTCGCGTAGGCGACGCTATCGACATCGGTCCCCTGCCCGCTGGCGTAACGGTGGAGCAGTCATGATCCTCCAGATACTCGCCGCCCTGTTCCTGTTCTTCGTCGTAGGGCCGCTCCTGCTCGCCGCTCTGGTGGACGATTTCGTAGGCACCATGGGCTTCATCGCAGCCCTTGCAATTGCTTACGCGATTCTCTGCTAGACAACCCTGCCCCTTCGTGCAATAATCCGATTCCCTTAACTGAAAGCCATTCATGAACCTTGCCACGCAACTGACTGTCACCCCCTCATCCCTTCCCCTGACCATGGGAAAGGGCAAGGTACATGCCCCCCTCGATGCCGATCCGACCAACGATGTCGAAATCCTCGACGCCTGCCGTGCCGAAATGATCCGCGCCGATGCGGACTATCGCGCCGGCCGCCTGCAGGCCATCCAAGCGGCCGTCGCACTGGGCGACGCCGCCCGCACGGCAAAGGATGCCTTCGTCCATGGCTCGTTCGTCGAGTGGGTGGAGCGCGAATTCACGTTCTCCCCGCAGTGGGTCCGCACGTGCATGCGTACCTCCGAGGTGTGGCAGATTGCCACCGAGCAGAACAAGATGGACATGCTCGAAGGGGTCTCCTCGGTCGAGGGCGTCGCGAAGCTCCTGCGCCCGCTGCAGGGTGCCGCGCCCATCGTCGCCGCCAAACGCAAGCCCGCTCCGGCCCCCGTGCTGGACGTTGCCCCCAAGGGCAAGGGCAAGCCTGCCCCGTGGGACAACGTGACGGACGTTGCCCCCAAGGGTGGCACCATCCATATCCCCCCGACGGACGCCTCCCTCAAGCAGCGCGAAGCGGACTGCGTCGCCTTCGAGAAAAAGCTCGACAAGCGGGAAGCCAAGCTCAACGCCCGGGTGGCCGAGTTGGACGAGCGCGAGCGCTTGCTGGCCCTGCGTGAGAGCGACGTCGCCGCACGTGAGCAAGCGCTCACTTCCGCTGCTCCGGTCGACGAGGCCCCCACGCCCAAGCCCAAGCGGGTCCGCAAAGCCAAGGCCCAGAGTGCCCCGGCGACCGACGAGGCGGGGCAGGAAGGGGCCGATCAGGACGAGGGTGCACCCCACCCCGCCCAAACCGGTTTGAACGGCTCCACGGCCTCTGGCACGGTCGAGCAAGACACCCCGATGTAAGTGGGCACTAACTTCCCCCAACCGGGGGAAGTGTTCCACGTGAAACAACCCAAGGACCCACCATGCCGCACCCTACCGCCCCCATCAACCGCATCGGGCCCCGCCCGGTGGGCCGCCCTCCCCTGCCGGACGAGGTGCGCCTGTACCCGACGACCATCCGCCTGACCAAGGCCGACGCCGCCAAACTGCACGCCCTCGGCGGCCGGCGCTGGCTGCTGCGCCACCTCACGAAAGCCAAGGTATGACCACCCGCTACGCACCGCCCCAGCGCAAGCGCTGGGTCTGCGCCCACTGCGGGCACTTCGTCGGCTACTGGGTCAGCGGGTGGAAACACCAGCTAGGCGGCCATGGGGCCCGACCCACGTGCGGCCGCAAGCTGACCGGTGCCGACGTCCGACCCTATCAGGGCAACAAGCCATGAACCTCGCCATCAAACGCTTCATGGAGACGCGTCGCCGCTGGTGGCGGCATGACGGGCGCAGCACACTCGACTTCCCCCAGTTCTGCGAAGGCATGACCGTGGCGCAGTACGTCGCCCTGTGGGAGCGCAACCGCCACCTTATCCGCACCGAGGTAGCCAAGCCATGACGCCGGCCCTCGTGGTGGGCTTGTTGCCCGCTCAGGCGGACCGCGTGAAGCGCGCCCTAGGCGACCGCTACAAGTTCAGGTTCATACGCTCCGAGCACTTCAAGAGCCTGCGCCGGACATCGGCGGTCAACGTGGTCCTGCTGGACTACGTCGACCATGCCGCCATCGAAAAGCTGGACCGACTCCTGCAACCGGGGCAGCGCCTGCTAAGGGTGCGCGGCCTCGACAAGAATGTTATTGCCTCATTGGAAAACGAATGCCAACTTTCTATCTGACCTTCGCCTACTCCGGTCCCCGCCGGAGCAACTACCAGCAGATTGAAGCGCCCGACCGGGCGACTGCACGGGAGATGGCCTACAAGGAGTACGGCCCTAGCTGGGCTTTCCTCTACTCCGAGGAGGAGTTTGCCGATCAGGCACGCCGCTACGGGCTCGTCGCCCTGCCGGACATCCTCGTGCACGAGTCGCACCCGCTGGCCCACCCCGCGCCCCTGATCCCCGACCCGGCCGATGTGGAGGGGGGCTGACATGCCATACCAAATCCTCATCGTCTGGCATCGCTGGGAGCGCGATGTCCACGGGGATAGCGTCATGGTGGTGGCGTCGTCGCAGGTGTTGTCCTTCAGGGACTACGACGCCGCCGAGGTGGCCTACGGGAAGCTCGATCGCATCGACTGCGCGTATTACCGGCTGTACGAGGTGAAGCCATGAAGCGCTGGGCCTACCTGATCAACCTTGCCCTGACCGCCGCGATCTGGGCATCCCTGTTCGCCCTGTGGTGGGTGGTGTCGTCGTGAAGCACCCGATAGACCCCGAGGAGGCAAGGCGTCGCCTGCGTGAGCTACGGGACCAGTTGAAGCAGGCGGAGCCCGACCCGAGGAAACAGGCCCGGAAGTACATCAAGCGGTGGAAAGAATACTACGGGGATTTCGAGGACGTCATGTACGACTATGGCGACCCGTGGGGCCTCAACGACTGAGGTACACTGACCCCTCTTGTCCACTATCCTCCCATTGGGGCCCCGAAAGGGGCCCTTTCTTTTTACAGCTTCAGGCGGGTACGCATCCCGCCAATCAGCCGCGACTCCTCATAGATGCCCCGCCAGAACTCACGGTCGCCGAACGCTTCGTAGAACGCATCGGTCATCTTGTAGTGCGGCATTTCGCAATCGGCACGGGCGCGCTTCATGGGCCGCTGCCCGGGCTTCTCGTACACTTCGATATACCCGTTGAACAACAAGGTTTCGATCCAGCGGTTCCACTCCTGCTTGCGCTCGTCGGTGGCCGCTCCCCTGAGCTTGGCAGGGCCCTTGTGGGTGAGAGTCTCGCGGGCGATGATGCGGCAGTCCGGGTTGTCCGGCTCGTCGCTGGTGACGCGGTAGGCAATGAAGTTCATCAACTCGTCGCTGAACTCCGTGATCCCGGTCGCCCGCTTGTAGAAGAACTCCTGTGAATCCATCAGGTAACCCTCGACGAAGTCGACCGCCTTGGTGAGGTTGTCCTTGGAGATGCGGATGGTGCTGATAACCCGTGCCTCCGCGACCTTGTGCGACTTCACCTCGTCAGGCATCGCCACCGGGTCCGCCTTGATGATGCCGCCTTGGATGGCGTCGTAGCACTGGAGGATGGTCGCCATCGTCATGATCCGCATGTCGTACTTGCGCGCCCAGTAGACCAGCCCCTCCGTTGCCCCTTGGGACAGCAGGGCCTCGTTCGCCGCCTCCTTGCCCCGCTTGAAGTCCAGCCACGGCCGCTGCGCGTCGTCGGCGAGGATGAAACGAAAGTCCCGCATTCCCCGCATGGTCAACAGGAAGTCATGCAGGGCCTTCTCAGCCCCGGGCAGGGCGTTGGCCTCGTTGCTTGGATGGACGTTCGCCAGCATGGCCACGGTATGCCGGCCCATGAGGCCGGAGGACACCATCTCCCCGAACGACTTCCACTTCACCAGCTTGTCCAGCGTTGTCGTCATGATCAGCGTTGCCAGAGCTTCGGGAATGCTGTACGAGGAGTTCACAAGGCGCTTTGAGTACATGCCGCCGTCGTAGATCGCCGTGACGACGTCCGACATCGCCCGGACGCTGTTCTCCTTGTGGTGCAGGCCCGAGCCGTCGTAGAACCCCATTGCCTCGTCGAACGCCAGCAGCAGCCGCTCCCCCTTGTTGTCGGCAATCTGCTTCATCACGCCCTCGACGCTGGCGTTCTGCAGATACCACATGGGGGGCTGTTGCTTGCGGGCGCTACTCACGCTGGCCGTTGCCCGGCCGACCGCCTTCTGCCAGTTCATCTGGCAGCGGGTGAGGTCCTTGAACATGCCCGACTTGTTGGCCCCCGACTTTCCCACGGTCAGGGCGAACTCGTTGGGGTTGCGCAGGTTGTCCGGGTCGAGCGGATTGTTCTGCATCTTGACGCTGGCGTGCAGGACGGCGCAGTGCATGGACATGAAGTTGATCGCGTAGGCACCGGGGTCGCCCCCGTAGATCGCAATGCGGTCCTGCACGAAGTCGGTGAACAGCTTGGGGAGCAGGGCCGACGCCTCGGTGGGGAACTCCGGGGCTCGGGCGAACTGGTCGCGGGGGTCGATGACCCCTTCGCCGCGCCTTCTCGTGATCACGGGAATGTCTCCCCGGTCAATGTTCGCCTGGGCTTCCGCCCTCCAATCGGTAGGGTTCGCACTCATGCGTACACCTGATGGGAAATCTGTGTCATACTGGACATCCTTTCATGTGGCTTTCCAAACCATATTTAACAGCCCCGTCTAGGCGGGGCTTTTTCTTGGGCGGGGGGAATCCATTGTCCCCCTACCAGAGGGAGGCAGCAACCTTGTCGGCAATCCACGCATCAAGCTCCTGCGCGGTCCTGTTCAGGCAATGGTTGTGCATGCATTTGAAGTAGCCGCCGGCCCCGTACTGCTGGTCCGGCGGGTAGTAGACCGTCGACGATGCCGTGCTGGGCGTCGTATGCTCCTCAGCCCACGGGCAGGGGATGTTGTAGCCGCCGTCCTGCCTGCGGGGGAAACGATGGGCGATGACTGCTTGGGTCTGGGCGGTCGCCGTCCTGAGGTTCCCGGTCCACTGGACGGGCAACTTGACGACGTTGTCCGTATAGGGGAAGGCTCCGAGAATTTCGTCGACGCCATACCTGCGGATGGGGTTGTACTCCACCAAGGCAACGAGGGTCGGCTTTCCTTTCGTGTGCATCAGGCCCGGCAGGCGCATCTCCCGGCTGAGGTCGATCACGCTCCTGTCCGTTCCCAGAGCCAAGGC